>ERZ651776.4885-NODE-4885-length-11997-cov-2.921644_pt1 | contig 11997 bp, 8 predicted proteins | sample MGYA00514761_ERZ651776 | MGnify/ENA metagenome assembly ERZ651776 | reverse complement strand
GTTTATCGGCAGAAAAAATGTTATTGGAGACTTATTTGCTCAGATGAGGGATGTACCCAATGAAGAAAAGAAAGCCTTTGGTCAATCGGTCAACGAACTTAAGGACTTAGCTCAGGATAAATTCCAAAGTCTAATTGAAGAATTAAATTCTGGCAATGAGTCTTCAGAAGATCATGATGACCTTACTTTGCCTCCAGTAAAATCAGATTTTGGTTCAATTCACCCTTTGACTGCTACACGCCAGCGGTTTATTCAAATTTTTGAGCGAATTGGCTTTAATGTGTCTTCTGGCCCTGAAATAGAAGATGATTGGCATAACTTCACAGCATTAAATTTCCCAGAGAACCACCCTGCTAGGGAGATGCAAGACACTTTCTTCTTAGAGAAGAACCCTGATATTGCCTTAAGAACTCATACGTCAAGTGTTCAAATTAGGGTAATGGAAAACGAAAAGCCTCCAATTAGAACATTGTCACCCGGTAGAGTATTCAGGAACGAGGCAATTTCTGCTAGGGCACATTGTGTGTTTCATCAAATGGAAGGGTTGTATATAGATAAAGATGTTTCATTTGCTGACCTTAAGCAGACGCTTTATCACTTTGTGAAAGAGATGTTTACTAAGGACACACAAATACGGTTTAGACCATCTTATTTTCCTTTTACAGAACCAAGCGCTGAAATTGACATCTCATGTCAAATTTGCCATGGTGATGGTTGTAATATTTGCAAGTATACCGGTTGGGTTGAAATTGGTGGATCAGGAATGGTCGATCCCAACGTTTTGATAAACTGTGGAATTGACCCGAATGAATATTCTGGTTTTGCTTTTGGAATGGGCATAGAAAGGATTACCATGCTGAGATACGGGATCAAGGACTTAAGACTCTTTACTGAAAATGACCTTAGGTTCTTAAAACAATTCAATTCGCTTTGATGAAACTTGAAGACATTTCAAAAATTGCAGTAATAGGTGCCGGTACCATGGGCCAAGGCATTGCTCAGATTTGTGCAATGGCTGGTTACGAAGTGGTGATCTACGACCTTAGTGAACAGACTTTAGCTACGGCTGAGGCGAATATCTCAACAAACTTAGACAAAGGTATTGAGAGAGGTAAAGTTACTCAGGCAGAGAAGATAGCGTCATTAGAACGGATTACCTTCTCTGGTGACGAGCGCTCACTAGTGGCAGACGTCATTATTGAAGCAATTATCGAGAACCTAGACGTTAAGAAGGCGCTATTTGCAAATCTTGAAGCGATCAACAGTGAAAACACAATTTTAGCCTCAAATACCTCATCCATTCCGATTACAAGAATAGCAGCTGGACTTAAATATCCAAAGAGATTCGTAGGAATGCATTTTTTCAATCCGGCTCATATCATGAAGCTGGTAGAAGTAATATCAGGTGTAGCGACAGATGACAGTGTGGCCAATACCATTGCAGATTTAGCACGAAAACTTGGGAAAACACCCGTCATGGCGGCAGATGCCCCTGGTTTTATTGTAAACCGTGTTGCAAGACATTTCTATGTTGAAGGCCTCAAGGTTTTAGAAGAAGGGGTAAGCGATGTTAACGGGATTGATCGTTTGATGGAGTCTTCGGGTTTCAGAATGGGTCCTTTTAGGTTGATGGATCTAATTGGCGTTGATACCAACTACTCAGTGACTGAATCAATGTTTAATGCCTTTCATCAAGACGCTAAATTCAGACCATCACGTATCCAGCAGCAAAAGGTAGATGCTGGTCATCATGGTAGAAAGTCTGGAAAAGGTTTTTACAACTACGATTAAAGTAGGTCTTCGATCAATTTATCAATCGTTACGCCTTCGGCTTCAGCTTTGAAGTTTCTAATAATTCTATGGCGAAGAATAGGTTTGGCTACAGCTTGAACATCTTCAATGTCCGGTGAATACTTCCCATTGATTAATGCATGACATTTGGCTGCTATCACTAAGCTTTGTGACGCACGTGGTCCTGCACCCCATTCAATGTACTCTTGTGTAGCGGCAGGTGCTTTTTCGTTATTAACTCTAGTTTTATGCACTAAGCCAACTGCATATTCGACTACGTTATCGGCTATTGGTACTCTTCTGACCAGGTGCTGATAATTCATGACAGCCTTTCCGTCTAATATGTGGTTCACGGTGTTTTGAACATCTGAAGTTGTATTCTTTACTATGTCTACCTCTGATTGGAAAGTTGGGTATTCAAGTGTGATGTTGAATAAGAACCTGTCGAGTTGTGCTTCAGGTAAAGGATAAGTTCCTTCTTGTTCGATCGGGTTCTGAGTGGCCAATACAAAGAACGGCCTATCTAAATCAAAGTGTTGTCCTGCGACAGTTACAGAATACTCTTGCATTGACTCGAGGAGTGCTGCCTGAGTCTTAGGAGGAGTTCTATTGATCTCATCAGCAAGGATGATATTTGCGAAGATTGGGCCTTTTATAAATTTGAAATTTCTGTCTTTATCGATAGTCTCTGCTCCAAGGATGTCCGAAGGCATTAAATCTGGCGTAAACTGAATTCTTTTGAAGCTTAGGTCTAAGGCTGAAGACATTGTCTGAATCAGAAGGGTTTTTGCCAAGCCGGGAACGCCTACGAGAAGACTATGACCTTGACAAAATACCGAGGTCAAAAGAAGGTTTACAACTTCGTCTTGCCCTATAATTACTTTTGATATTTCTGCTTGCAGTCTTTTGAAATCTTCAAAGAATTTGTCGGCTAATGCGACATCAGATGTGTTATCACTCATACTTATTGATTCTTAATAATACCGCAACGGTTAAAAACGGGGTCTAGTTCTAGGTATACTTCTTGCATCTTCTCCTCTAAATACTCTGCACGCTTTAACGACTTTTTCATTTGAGTAGTAGCCGCTTTGAGCTTTTCATAGTCATCGGTTAGATTCGCCCTATGAGGAGGCATTCTTTTCTTATAGTATATTATTCTGGCCACCTTTGATTCACCTACTAGGACTGTTTGAGGTTCTGAAATGTCACCTTCTTGCATTTTATCAATCAAGAAAAATAACTCAGGATCGAGGGATTTTGCTGGTATCCGAAGTGATCCAAATTGATCTGCATAGAAACCTCCGTTGACCTTTGTACTCTCATCATCCGACACAAGCTGCGCAGCTTGTTCAAAGCGTATGCTATCGGTTAAAATCTTATTTCTAAGGTCCTCCAAAATCTTTGCGGCTTTTTCGAAATCATCCTCGCTTGGTTTTGGAGTCATAATGATATGTCTCGTTTGGTACTCGTTACCTCTCTTCTCAAGGAGTTGGATCAAATGAAAACCGAATGAGGATTCGACAGGCATTGAAATTTCTCCTGGCTTTAAGGCTAGTGCACCTGCCTCATAGGCGGGGTCCATAGTACCTCTTGATGCAAACCCTAGATTTCCTCCATCTTTGGCAGAAGGGCCTTCAGAATTAAAAGTGGCTAGTAGTTCGAAATTCTCTCCATTGATAGCACGCTCACGAATGGCAATAAGTTCTTTTTTAATACGCTCTTTTTCTGGCTCGCTAACGTCAGGCTCTTTTACAATAACACCAATTTCAAATTCCATAGGATAAAGGGGAAGGCTATCTTGAGGGAATCGGTTAAAGAATTTCCGAACCTCTTTGGGTGTCACTGTTATGTCTGATAGTACATTATTTTCTTGTTGCTCAACTCTTATTTGCTCCTCAATAGAAGGTTTCAGTTCGTTCATAATTTGATCTAATGACTTACCATAGGCTTTTTCAATGGCTTCTTCAGATCCGAAACGCTGGATAATTTGTTGGCTTCTGCTTCTTAATTCGAAGTCGATTCTGTTGTTTTCGACAACGACTGAATCTATTTCGGACATGATCAGCATTACCTTGCTTTCTACAAAGCTCTGAAGCAACACACATTTGGCATCGCCTTGAAAGCTTTGGGCTTGAGGGCTTGTTAAGAATGATATATATGCTGATTCTAACTCACTCTTGAGTATAATTTTATCATCCACCTTTGCAATGATCTTGTCAACCACCTGCCCCTCTTGAGCAAATGAAGCAACAGGTATTAAAATGGCTAGAACCAAAATTGCCCTAATAATATATTTTGTAGTCTTCATTTTCCTTTGCACGTCCATAAATATCATTCTCCAAACTCTTCGCCAACGCTACCTTCCTCTTGTTGAGAATTATGTTTCTAATCTCTTCTTGCACAAACTCTAACGGTGAAGCCTCCTCTGAAATTTTGTACTCCTGAATATTAAGAAGGTAAAGATAGACAGAATCCACTTCTTCCACATACCTGTTACGCCTTAGAAATTGCACTTTATTAGAAATTGTAGATAATGGTGAGTTTTTTATAATGTCATCAAACTTAATCCATGTGGAATCTTCTAGTGAATAGTTGTCTGCGAATTGAAAAGCATAAGATTTAAGCGACTCCATATCTTGAGGTCGACTTGATTTTATCCAGCGTCTTACATCATTCTTCTTTGGAGCATCATTTGAAATTTTCAGATAGCGACCTCTAAAAATATTTTGCTTTAGCGCGAAATTTACCTGGTTTTCTTCATAGTAATCTCGAATTTCCTGGAAGGCTACCGAGGTGTCCAAGGACTGTTGTACCATTAGCTTTTGGTACTCATAGGAGAGTAAGGTAAATCTGTAATCAGCTACTTTTCGTTCTATTTCAGACTGGTTAATCTTCATGTTATTATTGGCTTCTTGCACCAGAAGCTCCTTTTTTATCCAGTTTCTAACGAATTGCTCTACAATTAGCGCACTGTCTTCTCTTGAGGTCTGGGCCGAAATTATATTGGAGATATCGGAGGCAAACAAAAATGAGTTTCCTACGCTAGCAACTAGCTCTTTACTTGCATTGGCACTCATTTGGTCAGAGGATGCCAGGTAATCGCATGACGATAGGCTGAGTAATATGGACAATATGGAAAGGTAACGTAGTTTCAATTTTTAGCGATTTCCTCAAGCGTGTCATTGTAAATCTGAATGCTCCTTTTGGCCCTTAGCTCTTTAATCCATTGCTGCTCTAAAAAGTCTTGATAGTCAGATAGCACTTGACCCTTTATCTCATCATAAAAGAAGTACCCTTCAGGTATGATTTCCTCTATAAAATAGTACTCCGAAGTATTATCATTCAGAATCCAACTTCCTGATGTTGCTTCTGTTGGCTCAAACTTAGATATTTCAGAAAGCTTAATAGTTCTTTTCACAATTTTTAACAGCCCTTGCTCTTGATCCGTTAGGGTCTTCTCAATTAAGTCATTGAGCGAGCTATTGCTATTTGGTGTACTGATGAGCTTTTTAAGAACGGACTGGTCTCTACTAGAGATAACACTTACAGCCGCTCTCCTATCAGGTTTGTACTGCTCAAGATGTCCTTGGTAATACTGCACTGCACCTACTGAGTCCTCAATCGCTTTGTTCCAAACCTCTTGTTGCATAATTTCAAAAAGAAGGAGTCCATCCTCATATTCTTGCCTCAAAAAACCATACTCAGGGTATTTTTGTGAGGCTATTGAATCCTCATATGCAATGATGCTTTCTCGTTCGAACTCCACATAGAGTGAGCTGATGATACTGCTATTTAAAGCGATGTTTTGTGAAGGAAGCGTTTTGACAAAGTCAATGACTAGGAAATGCTTTTCTCCTATTTGGAATAAGGATGATTCCAAAATTTCTGGGCTCATTTGACGCTCACTGATGGCATTCAAATAAGTGGTAAGTGAAGCTTGATCTTGGCGAAAGTCGTTTTCTATTTTGAGCTTTTTAATCAGCTGATCATTGTTCATTACGTTTCTGCCAGAACGCTTGAGTTGTTGTTCAATTTCAGCTCTACTTTCGGTTAAAGGCCTAATAGGTTCTTCATCATCTAATTTGACAATATGCCATCCGAATTTTGTCTGTCCTGGAACTGAGAAATCGTTAACTTCTTTCAGTGTATACGCAATGTCTAAAAAGTCATCAGGCAGTTGTTTGATTCTAGCCCAAGGGAGCTGACCTCCATTCATTTTAGTTCTACCATCATCTGAATATTTCCGAGCCATAGTATTCCAATCAGCTCCGTTTTTAAGAGAATCATAAACAGATTGAGCCAGCTTATAGGCGGATTCGAGACTCCTCCCTTGATTGCTGAAAAAGATATGTGCCGTTTTTAGCTTTCCTCTGGAAGGGCGGATCCGGTTAATAAAGAGAATGTGATAACCGAACTGAGTTTTTGTGATTTCTGAAACCTGATTAACACTCGTTTGATATGCAGCGTTTTCAAATGGGCCAACCATATCCATGGCACTGAACCATCCGAGACTCCCTCCGTTTGGTGCGGAACCATCTTGGGAATATCTCTTGGCCAGGACCTCGAAATTTTCTTTTGAATCGACCGTATTCCGAAGACTGTCAAGAAAATTATATGCCTTTAAGGTGTCTTGAGGAGATGCATTTGGTTCGACTTTTATCAGTAAGTGGGAGGCATCAATTTCTATTAACATTCTCCGATGAGTCTCTGCAATAAGCTTTTCTTCAGCTTCGGGGTTCTGTAAATAGGGTTTTCTGATTTGACTGAGGTAGCCTTGTAATTCTACCCTAAAGTTTTCGATTGTATCATAGCCTAGTGCTTTGGCCTCTAATACCTTGAGTTTGAAATTTAAATAGTTGTCAAGGTAGGCTTTGAGGGAATCGATATGAAGGGTTTGCGATTCGCTGCGATTTTTTTTGAAGGCATATAGAAACTCTGACGCGCTAATTAAGTGGTTGTCAATTTTAGCAATCGTCAAGCCTTCTGACTGAAAGCCAAGGACGTGGAATGCTGATATCAATCCAATCAGTAAAGTCAAAACACCTTTCATATCTGATATTAAGTAGTGAACTCGACCTTTTTGTAAAGTGTAAGGGTATTTTGAGAAGGGGTGGATTTGAATTGAATATCATCCATTATTTTCTTGACGAGCATAATTCCGATACCACCTTTATTTTTGTTCTTAACCAAATCTTCAATTTCTGGTTCCTGGTAACTCACAATATCAAAAGCGTTGCCTTGGTCAATAATTTCAAACCATACGCCTCCTTTTTGCAGGCTAATGGCAAGCTTCACTTCGCTTACATCGTCTGCAGGATGTCCGTGGATGATTATATTTGCGCATACCTCATCTACTGCTAAAACCATCATATTAATCTCTATGTCAGAGACATTATGACCCTTCAATACGTCAGTTACGAACTTACGCATCAAGCGGAGCTTGTTTTTACTACTCGGTATGTCGAAACTATACTTCACGGAATGACGCAATTGCTGCTTCTTTATTTTCTTTAATGGTTAAAAGTTGGTCTAAGCCTAGAATGCCAAAGACCTTTAAGACCTTTTCGGATAATCCGAATAGGATAAAGTCGATGGATTTTTCAGATATCTCCTCAATGTAGGACATGAAAACGCCTAGCCCTGCCGAAGAGATGTAGTTGAGATTAGTGCAATCAATAAGTATGTGTTGATGACCTTCTTCCATTGCTTCTTTAATCGCTTTATCTAGATGAATGGAAGAACTTGCATCAGCTTCTCCATTTACGAGAATGTTAAGGTAATTGTTCTCCGTTTCTTTCTTTATTTCAATCATAGTCTACTCTATTTTAAGGCTACTAATTAAACTTGATCACCAGCATTGTATAATCATCGTCAAGGTCTTTGCCCCCACAAAACTCATATAGCTTACTGATGAACACTTTTTGAATCATCTTAGGGTCATAATGTGCGTTTTGTTGCAACAGGCTCTTCATGCGGTCATAGCCAAACTCATCATGGACAGCATTCGAAGCCTCTGAAATTCCATCTGTGTATAAGACAAGAATGTCATCTTTGGCAAAGGTCATTTTATTTACTTCAATGAAGTTCTTATAGGTGGAGTTTCTAATGATGCCAAGCCCTAAGCCCTTGTCCACATAGTACTCAGCGAGTTGTTTCTTTTTATTGTAGAAAAGGGTTGGGCAATGTCCAGCACGCGAGAACTCGAGGGTCTTCGATTCGGTATCAATAATGAAGTAAGTCAGTGTGATAAAAGACGTACGTTCCAAACATTTACTCAATGCGGTATTGGCATAGGTTAAGAATTCCTCTGCCGATAAGTCTAATTGTACCAAGCTTTGAAAAATCCCTTTCATCTGCGACATGTGGAAAGCGGCAGAAGTACCCTTTCCAGAAACATCACCAACAACTATGGCGAACCGATGTTCGCTGAGCTGGAAAGTGTCGTAATAGTCACCTCCAACTTCGGCAGCAGCTTCAGTAAAGGCATGTATTGAAAAAGATGAATTATGATCTAATACTTTTGGTAATAGCGCTCGCTGTACGCTTTTAGCAATGTTAAGCTCTTCCTTATAACGCTCGTTGAGTAGCGCTTCGCCCATTAGCCTAAAGTTCTCAACAGAGACACTCGCTTGACCAGCAAAAGTGTTGATGATACTGATCATCTCCTTATTGAAATTGTCAGAGACTTCATTCAAGAGATACATAAATCCTTTAACCTGATTTTGAATTGTCAGCGGAACAATAAAAGCAGACTTATAATTAGACTTCTTTAGACCAACCAATACTCGATCCGAGTCTGAGTCAGAAGTCATCGGATTTGTAATGACCGACCTATTCTTGCTGGTCATAATATGTTCCTTTACTTGATTGATATTTTCTCGACTGATGTGTTTTGATAAAATCTTGGTTTCATCCTTATCGAGGTTTACTTCTATCCAGCCGGCATCGGCATAGACTGCATTTATTGATGAATTCAATAAAACGTCAAATATTTGATCTTCATTTTCGCCTTGCTGAATGGACTGACTTAGGCGCTGAAAGTTAATGGCTTCTTCCATTTTCTTTTCAAAAACCGATGATGTTGGTAGGTTGAAAAGGATAACTAATAAGGAGAAAATACTGTAAAAAAGAAGGAAGGTAAAGACTACAATGATGAACAGATCATCAATGGCGTTGAAGTTTGTAATTGCTTCTTCAGGAGAAACGTATAGGTAAGTGAAGAAGTAGAAGATGTATATGGTGATTAAGACAATGATAAGAACGCTCTTCCATTTCTGCTTGAAATTTAAATAAGCAACCCATTTGAGGTTGGCGGAAAGGATGATTGCCATAATGGCCATCACTGCAAATAGGATTTCAAAAATCAGGTGTTCCTGCAGTGTCAAACCCGTAAGGTTAAAGAAGATAGACGCCACTAGCGCTATTTCGAATACATTCCAATAGGCTACTAGTTTTCTCGATTTCTGATAAAGAATCAGCTTTTTCCAAACAGTTAAAGTAGAAATCAAAAAGACGGAAATTAATGCTACGTTGACGCTTTTCAGAAATGTCTCTAAGTACTCATTTTCTGCAAGCATTGTGTCTGCAATAGAGTCGTAGAATAGCCTAATCGATAAGGAAATTACCGTAGTGACTAAACCTGTGGCAAATACCTTCCACAGTAGATCAACAAAATTACCGCTTTCTATGGATTGAATTTTAAACCTATAGTAAACTAGAATGAATACATAAAATAGGTTCTGAAGTAGCACAGGTAAATACCGAGAGATCTCTAAGTCTACGCCACTGTTAACCGATAATACCTCCAATACACGTATAGACGTAGCAATTAGCCATATAATTACGGCCATTGTTACGCTTGAGCGCATGTAGAATTTCGGTGTAAACTGGGTTTTCAAGACTATAAATTCATCCGAAACTACAAAATAAGGTATTGGATGATGCTATGAAACGAAGAGTTTCATAATCTCATTGTTAAGAAAGCTTTATTCCAAGCTCTTTCAACTGATCATCGGCTACTGGTGAAGGTGAATCAATCATAACATCACGCCCAGAAGTGTTCTTCGGGAAGGCGATGTAATCTCTGATTGTTTCTGTTCCACCAAACATGGCGCATAGCCTATCGAATCCGAAAGCAATTCCACCATGTGGAGGAGCACCGTACTCGAAGGCATCCATTAGAAAGCCGAACTGAGCCTTTGCTTCTTCATCGGCGAAGCCCAAATGCTGGAACATTGTCTTTTGCATATTGCGATCATGAATTCTAATTGATCCACCACCAATCTCTACACCATTAATGACTAAGTCGTAAGCATTTGCTCGAACTTCACCTGGGGCTGTGTCAAGCTTTGCCATATCTTCTTTAAGAGGAGAAGTGAATGGATGGTGCATAGCATGAAAGCGCTTAGTTTCTTCATCCCATTCTAGTAGCGGAAAATCTACTACCCATAGTGGCTTGTACTCGTTATTCTTTCTAAGGCCGAGCTCATTGCCAAGGTGCAAACGCAATTCGTTCATTTGCTTTCTGACACTATTTGTATCGCCTGATAAGACAAAAATCAAATCACCTGCTTCTGCTTTTGCAGCTTCAGCCCACCCTTTTAAATCTTCTTGGCTGTAGAATTTGTCTACCGAAGATTTGAATGAACCATCCGCATTACATTTTACGTAAACAAGTCCTTTGGCACCGATTTGTGGTCTTCTTACAAAATCAGTCAGTGCGTCTAATTGTTTTCGAGTGTATTCGGCACAATCTTTTGCACAAATTCCTACGACAAGTTCGGCTTGATCGAACACATTGAAACCTTTGTCTTGGCTAACACTGTTCAAGTTGATGAACTCCATCCCAAACCTAATGTCTGGTTTATCGCTGCCATATTTTTCCATGGCATCAGCATAAGTCATATGTGGGAACTCACCAAGTTCAACTCCTTTGATTGACTTAAATAAGTGCTGTGTCATCCCTTCGAATACTCCGAGCACATCGTCTCTTGTAACGAAAGACATTTCGCAGTCTATTTGAGTAAACTCTGGCTGGCGGTCTGCCCTGAGGTCTTCATCTCTAAAGCATTTTACGATTTGAAAGTATCGGTCAAAACCAGAGACCATCAATAACTGCTTAAAGGTTTGAGGGGATTGTGGTAAGGCATAAAATTCACCCTGATTAATTCTAGAAGGAACGACAAAGTCTCTTGCACCTTCTGGAGTAGATTTAATTAAAACTGGTGTTTCTACTTCTAGGAAATCAAGTTCGGCTAAGTAGTTTCTTACTGCTATTGCAAGCTTACTTCTTAAGGCAAGTTTTTCTCGAACCTCGTTTCTTCTTAAATCAAGATAACGATACTTCAATCTAAGGTCTTCGCCTCCATCGGTATCATCTTCTATAATGAAAGGAGGAGTTTTTGAGGCATTAAGGACGTTGAGTTCGGTAATATCTAATTCAATTTCACCAGTAGGTATTTTATCATTCTTAGCGTAACGTTTTACTACCGTACCCTTTATTTGAATGACAAACTCTCGGCCGAGTTTTCTTGCTTGCTCAACTACTTCAGGATTACTCTTTCCTTCTTCAAAAGTGAGTTGTGTGATGCCGTAGCGATCGCGTAAATCCAGCCAGATCATAAAGCCTTTATCACGGGATTTTTGTACCCATCCGGCAAGAGTTACAGTTGAATTTATATGTTCGGCACGTAAGGCCCCATTATTATGCGTTCTGTACATTATGATTTATTTGAAGTGCAAATTTAATCATTCAATTAAATTACGGTTCTTACGGCTTTGGGTTTTCGATAAAGCGACAAATTACAAAGAGAATACGCCCCAAATTAACCAATGCCCTAAACACACGCCGGGGGCTTTTCCCCTATTACAGACAAAATGACACCCAACCTGGTGTTAAATAATGTCAAAATGGCAAAAATTCGATTTGGCCCAGACTTTGACCACGCCATAGCGAACCCAATAAAATATGGCCCTATGAACTTTAATCAATTCACCATCAAATCGCAAGAGGTTATCCAGCAAGCGCAACAACTGGCCCAAGAATTGGGTCATCAGCAGATTGAGCCGGAGCACCTTTTTGTATCCATGCTCAAACATGACCCCGATGTTACACCCTATTTACTCAAAAAACTCAACGTGAATGTTGGGCTAATAAACGATATCGCTCAAAAACAACTGAATACGTATCCCAAGGTTAGCGCGGGA
>ERZ651776.4882-NODE-4882-length-12003-cov-3.295153_pt1 | contig 12003 bp, 12 predicted proteins | sample MGYA00514761_ERZ651776 | MGnify/ENA metagenome assembly ERZ651776 | reverse complement strand
CTGGGGTGAATTTGGCACCTTTATTAAAGTAATTGAGAACATAGAGTGGTACTACAAAATTTTCCGGCATGAGGTTGTGCACTGAGCATTTGGAAACTCTTTTGATCAGCTGTACAAGAGTGCTGCGATAGATGGTGCGACGCAAAATTTTACAAAGTCGATTGAACCATCTGGCTTCCAATAGCTGTGCCTCGGCCGTCTTGACTGTCAAGAGCCCTTGTTGGCGCCCTTGCCTCTGCCCTTGCCTTTCTTATCTTTGCTTTTGCCCTTACCTTTGCCGGTATGCACCATGATCAGGCCTTTCTTGTCCGTCTTGGTCGCCATAATTTTATCGCGCGCGGCCTTCTTCTTGGCCATTTTCATGGCGTGGCGGTCGGCGTCTGCGGAGTCTTGTGTCATGCTCTGGTCCATCCGGATTATGGTTTTGTTAACCGTTTCTTGTTCAAACTCTAACAGACCGGAAACCACGTTGACCAGAAAGGACATAGGCATGGGGATCAAACTCGCGACGGCATTTCTCTGCGCGCTTGGCTTGTCGGCCTGCAACGGACCATCGCCGGCCTACCGCGATGTTCCCGCCCAAACCGTCACCGTCGGCCCCAGTGTGTTTGAGGTTCGCCGGATTGGGTCATCAGTCGAGCTTTTGCGGACAAACGCCGAATACGCGCCGACCTTTGCCAGCATCATCCCGCGTGCAAGTCAGGCTGTGATCATGGCCACGGGCTGCACGCCCGTCCCGTCGAGTTGGGAGGGCGAGCAGACCTTGATGCAAGTGAGTATCGACTGCTCCGACAGTTAGCGCAGCTGCACAAAGATCGGATTATAGCCAAAATCGTCGTTCAGATTGTCGCGGTTTGCTTCGTTTACCGCTCCGATGATTATGGCTCCGAGAACTCCGGTGCCCGCAGCCGAAGCACTGCGCTGTTGTGCGGTCAGGTTCACGACACTCGCGGTGACCGATCCAGATGTGGCTTCTGTGGTGCAACGAACGAACAGCGCCGGAGAATTCGGGCCATAGTCAGGCACGATCAAATTGGCGGGGGTGGCAAACGTCGCTTTGTAAACTCCGGAATCAAGCACACACGGAACGCCGGAAAGCTCACCGAAGCCGCCGTCCTGTAGTTTGCCCTGCGCCCGGATTTGAACTGTGTTCTGCCCGCGAAACGCTGGCACCGGATTGCCCGCAGCACGTGGCCGGGCGTAAACATCCAACCCCACAGCATCGCGCGTTACATTTGGTGTCACTGAAATTGGCGGTTGTGTAATTTCAGCTTGAGCACAGCCAAGCAATGTTAACCCCATCACGGCCAGCGCAGCAAATTTCTTAATTCTCATAGAGTGTTACCTTCCTTTTCCATCAGGCGACTCTAAAAGAATTCGACGGGCCTTCACAACCTTAACTTGATTAAATGGCCCGAACACGAAAAGGGCCGCCAGAAATGAGGGCGGCCCTTCGATGTCAGGTTTCGAAACTGTCATTCAGCCGGAACTGCGGTCCCAACATCCGCCTTGGCAAAATGCCGACGGTTCAGGTGGAACACCAAAAGCACCATCGCGACCTGAAATGCGATCGCCACAGCAGACAGCACCCAATAGGTTACGCCAAACCTGGCTATCAGTCCGGCGCCAACAAGTCCCTTGTTGATCCAGAAGTGCGTCATCACGGATAACGCGACGCCCGGACAAACCAGCGCATAGGCACCGGGCGAATTGCCGTCGCCGCGCAGGTAGGCATCCGCATACTTCTGGCGACGCAAGACCAACAGCCCAAGCGCGGCAAACGCGCCTTGAATAGCCAGAATAGTGGTGGTCAACAGCAGGTTATCCGCAGGCGCGCTATGGCCTTCAAACGTTGTGTGCACCCCATGGGACTGGCGGATCAACATGATCCCCAGAACGGTCAGGATCGGCACAACAACCATCAGCGTGGGCGCGCTCTCCTTGGCAGTCCCGTGGTGCAGCATCGAGTTGAACGCAACAACCGCGGCGACAAAAGCATACAGTGCAGCAACCGTCCCGACGACAACGGACAGCACCAGCGATACGCCAACGGTGACCGGAACGGTGCTCAGCGCAGCAGGGGCAGACAGGCCCACAGCAACCATGGCCAGCGCGAATGCAGGCAACAACTGCGCGAACGAATTATTGGCAGTCACGTCAAAAACGCCCCCTTCCGACAAGACCCGCCCCAGGAAATCCCCGATGCGGCGGAGCGCAAGAACGCCGATGATCACAAACGCGATCAACGCCAACGGGAACAGATATTCGACAATGCCCCACAGTCCGGGCACAAAGACCAGCCCGACGATGAACAGCGCGTTTACGGTCATCGCCAGTGCCAGCGGCATCGCTAACATCTGGGTCTCGCCATTGGATTTCATCAGGTTTGCGTAAGCATCCGTCTTGGAAAACGCGGCCAAAGCCGAAAAGTTCCACAACAAGGCTTTCATGTTCAGCACGGCAAAACCAGCAATGCCAATCGCGGCAATGCCGATGGCGGCTTGCAACGCAATAGACCCGCCACCGAAGGCAGCCATGATATCTTCAAACACAGGGACAGGTTGGTTCGGGTGCGGCACCCAGAACATCAAGTACATGAAGAACGTAACAGTGAGTCCTCCAGCACCGAGGGACGCCAGGAAGTAAAGCGGAGAATAGGTATCTGCGGGTCGTTTTCGCGGTGTCATGACAATGGTCCTTCCATCAAATGCCAGCGACTCACTACCAAGGCGTCCCCCCGCAAGCTTTGACATATATCAAAAATTGAATATGTTGAGCGGGAGCAGGTCGCAACCGGATCAACCAGTGCGCGAAAGTGGCCGCGTTTTCCCTAAGCGGGAGGGGCCAAGCTCCATTTCTGACAGAACAAAGCGCCTTTTCCCCCTAATTTTCCCCAACAATAACAAGGATGATAGGCATGAAGAGGATGGTCAGTGGTTGGTTGACGAGTGCTCAGTACCGGGATTGATGGCCGTGGCACGCGCGGCCTGTGGTTCCTGACTGACTGTTCTCTTCACCACCGATGCCGCGCCTCTGTTACTGGATGCCAGACGCCGGTGGGGCGGGTCTTCTACCCCAACAAACCAGCAATTCGTGCCCGCGCCGAATTGCTGCGCGGGGTCCACATGCCACGATCTATCGCTTCTTGCAGCCGTTCAGCCATCTCTCGCAGGGCAGGGGCATTGTGTTCGGCGATAAATTCGCGGGTGTCATCATCTGCAATAAAAGCTTCTTCGACGAGGTCGAAGTGATGGTTGCGCACGGCCCCTGTCGTGGCGGCAAAAGCGAACAGATAATCCAGCGTCGCTGCCATCTCGAACGCACCCTTATAGCCGTGGCGTTTGACACCCTCGATCCATTTCGGGTTGACCACCCGGCTGCGCACAACGCGACCGATCTCGTCATCCAGCGTGCGGATGACGGGGCGTTCAGGGCGCGAATGGTCGTTGTGATAGATCGGGCGATCACGGCCCTGCAAATGCGCGACGGCTGCCGCCGCGCCGCCTTCGAACTGGTAGTAATCGTCGCTGTCCAGAATGTCGTGTTCGCGGTTGTCCTGGTTCTGCACAATGGCCTCGACCTGTCCAAGCCGCGCCTCGAACCCTGCGCGGTCCCGCGTGCCTTCGACACCCGCGCCATAGGCGTAGCCGCCCCATTCAAGGTAGGCATCCGCAAGATCATCGCGGTTGCCCCATAGCTTTTCGTCGATCATTGCCTGTAGACCTGCACCGTAAGCCCCCGGTTTAGATCCATAGACACGCGCGCTGGCCTCGCCGCCACGTACGCGTGCCGCCGCAGGGTTCTGATCCGCGCTCTCGTCTAGCGCCTGCACTGCTTTCGCCGCACTATCGAAAAGTGCTATCAACTGGGGAAACGCATCGCGAAAGAATCCGCTGATCCGCAACGTCACGTCGACCCGTGGCCGCCCCAAAACGCCCTCCGGCAAAACCTCAAACCCGGTAACGCGACGGTTGGCGGCATCCCATTTGGGCTTCACCCCGATCAGTGCCATGGCTTGGGCAATATCATCGCCGCCCGTGCGCATGTTGGCCGTGCCCCAAGCGGTGACCAGCATGGTGCGCGGCCAATCCCCGTGATCTTGCAGGTGTTTTTCAATTAGCAGATTGGCAGACTTCCACCCCAACTTCCAAGCTGTTGGTGTCGGCACTGCACGGGCATCCACCGAATAGAAATTCCCCCCCGTCGGCAGCACATCCAAACGTCCGCGGGTTGGTGCGCCGGATGGCGCCGGGGCGACGAACTGCCCCGCGAGGGCGCTGAGGAGCCCCGCTCCTTCGCGTGGTCCACAGGCCCGCACCATCGGCAGAACAGTCTCGAAAATTCCCTCGACGACCTCTCGCGATCGTGGACCGAACGGCTGAACCGAACCGTCCACAAGAGCCTGACACGCAAGCTCCAACCGTTCGACAGTATCCCCAAGCGTGCGCCAAGTGTCCTTGCTCACACTCGCCAAAGCCTCGGACTTCTGTGTCGCGGTGCCGGCCATCTCGCAATCCAGCGGGTCAAATTCCAGTCCCAGATCGTCCGCCAGCGCACGCAAAAGCGATGCATCCTTGCCCGACCCGTCCCCACGTGGAACCCGTGCCAGCGCGATTGCCAAATCCCGTTCCAACGTCCCCACAGGCGATTGCCCGAACACATGCAACCCGTCGCGGATTTGCGCCTCTTTCAACTCACACAAGTAGGCGTCCAGCTTCGCCAGATCGCCGTCCTCGTCCCCGGAAAACCCAGCGTCCTTGCCAAGGCCTGTCACATCTGACAGCGACAGAATTTCCCGTCTCAAGAGTTCAATCCGGCGCGGGTCTACGCCTGCGGCCTCGTAATATTCATCGACCAAAGCCTCCAGATCGCGCAGCGATCCATAGCTTTCGGCGCGTGTCAGCGGCGGTGTAAGATGGTCTATGATGACCGCCGCCGCGCGGCGTTTGGCCTGCGTGCCTTCGCCCGGATCATTGACAATAAAGGGATATACATGCGGCGTCGTGCCAAGGCACACCTCTGGCCAGCACGTCTCGCTTAACGCGGTCGCCTTACCGGGCAGCCATTCCAGATTGCCGTGCTTTCCCATGTGAACGATCGCATCCGCGCCCCAGTGATGGCGCAGCCAGAAATAGAAGGCGAGGTAGTTGTGGGGCGGCACCAGATCAGGCGAATGGTAGGTGTCCGTCGGGTCGATGTTATATCCCCGCGCCGGTTGCAGCGCGACGACGGCGTTATCGAATGTGTGGATTGACAGGGCGAAACCGGCGGTTGATCGGCCCTCCGGGTGGAGTTTGTCTGGCCAGATGAAGCCGGGAGAGAAGAACGGGTCATCTTCCGGTGCGCCCCAACGGTCCTCGATCTGCTGTCTGACGGTGAACGGTAGCGCGTCGAAGTGGTGTTTGTAAACGTCGAGTGGCAGGACTTCCCCGCCATCACGATCTGCGCGGTCCGTAAGCCAGTTTGTGGGGCCGGCCATCATCGTGTCCATCAGTGTCTTGGCATCAGCCGGTGATGTCGTCGCATAGCCGCTCGCCGCCATCAGCCCTAGAACATGCACCGTTGCCGCGGGAGTGTCGAGGCCAACACCGTTCGCCAGCCGCCCGTCCTTGTTGGGGTAGTTCGCCAGCACCAGCGCGACCTTTTTGTCTGCTGCCGAAGTGGTCCGCAACTTCGCCCACTTCGCGGCCAGCTCCGCCACAAACGCCACACGGTCCCCGACAGCGCGGTAGGTTGCAATCGGGCATTCGGTCGCTTCGTCAAAATACGCCTCGCCCTTGAAGCTGATCGCGCGTGACAGCACCCGACCGTCCACCTCTGGCAGGGCCACATTCATGGCGATGTCGCGGGCCGATAGGCCACTCAGCCCTTCGGACCATGCATCTTCGGATGATGCGGCCAGCACCACCTGAAAGACCGTCGCCCGATTGGCATACGGGGCGGCAAGCGGGTTCGCCGTGGCGGCATCCCCAGCGTGGGGTGATCCGACGGCAAAGCTGGTGCAGTTCAATATCACGCTCGGTGGGGCGGCGGTGAACAGGTGTTCCAGGGTCGCTTGTGACAGCGGATCTTTCAGTGACGCTACGAAGACGGGCAGGGGGTTCAGCCCCGCGCGGATGAGTGATTTTACCAGGCGGTTGATCGGGTTCAGCCCCGCGCCCTGCACCAGGGCACGGTAAAACACCACCGGCACGACGGGGGAACCTTCCTGCCAATCCGCCTGTGCTGCTGCCAGATCGGAGACACCAGCGCCGGGCCAATAGACACCCGCCTTCAACAAAGGTCGCGCGGGTTCGGGGGTGTCGCCGCCGTCCAGCATTGCCTTTGCAAAGCTCAGGAAATTGGCCGAGTTCTCCGGTCCGCCCTCAACCAGATAGGACCAAAGCGCGTCGTAATCCGCGTCCGCCACGGTCGACAGCGCGCGCAATTCCTCGTCCGGTTTGTCATCGCCTGGCAACAGCGCCAACGGCACGCCCGCCGCCCGCAACCGCGCCGCGTATTGTTCAACCCCGTACTTCCAGTAGCCAACCCCGCCCAGACAGCGTGCAATTACCAGCCGCGACTTGGTCGCGCAGGCATCCAGGTGTAAATCGACTGACATCGGGTGCATCAGGTGCATCATGCTGGCCAGTCGCAAGCTTGGCGGTGCATCCATTTCCTCTCGCGCGGCCGACAACGCAGCCAGCTCTGTGTCAGCGGCGGAAATTACGACGACATCGGCGGGCGTTTGCCCAAGATCGACAGGTTCTTTCCCGTCATCAATCGCGCCGGGGGTGGCGGCAAGCAGGTGCATCCGTTACACGCCTTTCAAATAAGGAGATCCAGCATGGACTACAAAGCATCCGGCGCGCCCAAGGGCCCCAAAGGCCAACCGCGCCACAGTGAACATAACGCCTATGGGACTGACAAGACGCCGTTCAACAAACGCCCGTCCAAGGAAGAACTGCTCGCCAAGATGAAGGCGAACGCTGAAAAGGCGAAAAAGTAGCATCACGTCGTGATCCCTAGCGGTTTTTCCATGAACACCGAATAGGGACTGCCCTCGTAGCTGCCGAACGGGCCGCGCCTAACGAACCCGAAGCGATCATAAAGCCGGTGCGCGGCGTCCAACCCCGTGCCGGTTTCTAGCCGCAACAAAGGCAATCCCTCTTTCAGGGCGGTATCTTCGACCATGCGCAAAACTGCCGCGGCAACGCCTTTGCCACGACCGGCTACATCGGTGAACATGGATTTGACTTCGCCGTAGCCGTCCATCACCGCCAACGCGCCCGTGCCCAAAACAGCATCCCCGTCGCGGGCGACGAAAAACCGGATGTTGTCGGCGCACAGCGCATCAAGGTCGAGGTAATGGCACGCATCCGATGGAAACATCGCATTCATCAAAGCATGGCTTTGCGCCAGCAACGCCGCAGGGGCTTCGTCCTTCGGGTTGGCTGGTTCTACAACGATCATGTCTGCCGTCCCTAGCAATTACGCCCGCAAAGCGGCCTCAATCTCTGTCTGTTTCAACCCGGCCTGACCGATCACGACCAGTCGCGTCAGACGCGGAGCAGTCCCGAATGGACGGTCGAAATAGGTATCCACGCGCGGCCCAACAGCCTGCAAGGTAAGGCGCATGGGTTTGCCGGAAATCGCCGCGAAGCCCTTCAGACGCAGAATGTCATGGCGGCGGATCACATCAGCGACCTGTTCTGCAAAGGCGTTGGCATCGGCAATCTCGCCCATTTCAACGACAAAACTCTCGAACTCGTCATGCCCGTGGGCGTGCTCATGGTGGTGATCGTCGCCGTCATGGTGATCGTCGTCGTGGTCATGATGGTGATGATGGATCTCGTGGCGGGCTTCCAGATCATTCTCGGACCCGACCCCCTGACCCAACAAGATATCGACTGGCAGCGCGCCCATTGTGGCGGTGACAACCTGCACACCCTTGCGGGCTTCGGCCTTTAGCACGGCCCGCAGATGGTCCGCTTCGCCCTCGGCCAGAAGGTCTGCTTTGTTAACAACGATCATATCCGCACAGGCGATCTGGTCTTCGAACAGTTCGGCCAGCGGGGTTTCGTGATCCAGATTGTCGTCCAGCCTACGCTGGGCATCCACGGCGGCGACGTTGTGGGCGAATTGTCCCATGGAAACGGCTTTGCCGTCTACCACAGTCACCACACCATCCACAGTTACTTTGGTCGAAATACCGGGCCAGTTGAACGCCCGAACCAGCGGCTGCGGCAACGCCAGCCCAGACGTTTCGATCACAATGTGATCGGGCGGGTTGTCGCGCCCCAGCAACATTTCCATCGTCGGAATGAAATCATCGGCTACGGTGCAACAGATGCAACCATTGGACAGTTCGACAACGTCGTCTTCGCTACAGGTCTCAATGCCGCAGCCCTTCAGGATGTCCCCATCCACTCCCAGATCGCCAAATTCATTGATAATCAGGGCAATGCGTTTGCCTTTGGCGTTCTCTAGCATATGCCGGATCAGAGTGGTCTTACCTGCACCCAGAAAACCGGTGACGACCGTTGCGGGAATTTTTGCAGACATTGATGTAGTCCTTATGTTGAGCAGCGGGTATGTGTGGCCCGTTTATGGGCGAAAGGAAAGTCGAATGGCCAATGTTCCGCAGCGGAAAGGTGACCGGTTTATCGTATGCACTGGCTGTTCCGGCGGCGCGGACCTTGCGCGGGCGTTGCAGGGCCGTGTTCCGGTGGAAACCACCGACTGCATGAACGTTTGCGACAAGCCGATCTCGCTGGCCGTTCGCGCGACCGGCAAAACCGCCTACCTGTTCACCGGCGTGGACCCCGACGCCCCGGAGGACATCGAAGCCTTTGCCAAACTTTACGGCGACAGCGAAGACGGACAGATCATGGACGCCCGAGCGGCAGGAAACCTGCGGTTCTGTCTGGTCGGGCGCATTCCGGCCTAAGCCTCTCTCGTCCAGAACCAAGCGCACAGAAACCCCAACGTTGACCAACTGGCAGCGGCTGTCCCAAGGCTCAGCGTGACAAATTCTGCTGCCAGTTCCGGCGGTGCCACGCCCCAGAAAACACCCAGGCGCGGTGCGCCTATGATATGCGGGATCAGCATCAAAACGACACCGCCCAGGGCGATGAACCCTCGCCCAAAGGCGATGACCCACAGCCCTAACACGCTTGAGATCAACGTCCCCAGCCACCAGACCTGTCGTGGTGCAATTTCAGCGGCAGGCATACCTGGCAAGTCCGGCGGCAATCCGATGGCTGGGGCAAGTTGGATTGCGATGAACCCCGCAAGTCCCCAGATGATGCCCTGTTTGGCTGTAATCGTCGCCAGCCCGCGCAATTCGGCAAACGCCATCGCTGCCAACAACAAGAAGCCGAAGCCTACATAGGTGACGACATTAAAGCCCACGGTCATCGCGTGGCGACCCCAGTCCGTGCCTAGGCCAGGCGCGCCGCGGTCACTTTCGGGCGATCCGCTTGTGCCAAAATGGATCCGCGCACCGGTTTCAAACAATTCGCCTTCCAGCAGTGCCGGAATGACAAAAGTGAATTGCAACGCGGCGGCAATCAGCCCCGCTGCAACGCCAGCGAACACTGCGCTGGCCAACAGATTTTTGGTCATGTGGTTTGCACGTCTGCCTTAGTGGCAGGGAAATGCCATTGCGTGACGCTGATCGTGTGCTGCATCGTGCAACACGGAGGCCTGTGCATAGCCGGATGCGAACAACAGCATCAGCCCGCCGAGCACCGCAAATGCGATTGGCATCAGGCTCAGGTCGGCGCGTTCAAGTGTCTTGGCGGTTGTTTGTGCGTTCGTGTTCATGGTCGTCTCCATTGTCCCGTCATCCCCGACGGTCGGTTTCACTCTCGCATGGCAGGTCTCCTGGCTCGCGGGTCATTGTGATTTTCGTCCACCTTCCCAAGCCCGATCTATAAAAGATGGCCTCAGTGGCTAGGACGAACACTCACCGCTTACAGTCGCGGGGGCGGCTGTGGCATTTGGCCTCCGACATGGATCGGCCTGCACCACATTCCCATTTGATCCACGTTCCGGCTTGGCCGGACCGCAATGAACCATGCCTGACCGTTGTGCGCTGCATGGCGGCATGGGTCAAGGTTGATTCCGGCGTGATCGGGACGTAAGCGACGTGATTGTGGATGCGCCGGATCCTCCGGAGGGGATATTAAGAACCAAAGAAAACGGGTAGAGCCGCGATATCTTGTGGGTAAGTCGCCTGTTTTGAGCATATCCGGTAGGTCCGCGTTGACTTAGCATGGGGCGGGCGGCGAAACTGTTTCGGATTAGAATCAATGCGAGCAATCTAAATGCGGTTTTCCCGCCTTCGTCTGAATGGGTTCAAAAGTTTCGTGGACCCGACCGACCTGATCATTCAGGACGGGCTGACGGGTGTTGTCGGGCCGAACGGCTGCGGCAAGTCCAACCTGTTGGAGGCGCTGCGCTGGGTCATGGGCGAGAATCGCCCGACCGCTATGCGCGGCGGCGGCATGGAAGACGTGATTTTTGCGGGGGCCGCGACCCGTCCGGCGCGCAACTTTGCCGAGGTGTCTTTGCACATCGATAACGGCGAACGGCTTGCGCCAGCAGCGTTTAACGACAGTGATAACCTCGAAATCGTGCGTCGCATTACCCGCGATGTCGGCTCTGCGTATAAGGTCGGCGTGAAAGATGTGCGCGCGCGTGATGTGCAGATGTTGTTCGCGGATGCATCGACCGGCGCCCATTCGCCTGCGCTGGTGCGTCAGGGACAAATTTCCGAACTTATCAACTCCAAACCCAAGGCCCGCCGACGTATTCTGGAAGAAGCCGCGGGCATTTCCGGCCTGTATCAGCGCCGCCATGAGGCGGAGTTGAAGCTGAAGGGCAGCGAGCAGAACCTCGCGCGCGTCGACGATGTGATCGAACAACTGGCCAGCCAGCTGGGCGCACTCGCCCGCCAGGCCCGACAAGCTGCACGGTATCGCGCCATTGGCGACGAGCTGCGCCAGTCCGAAGGCCTGCTTCTCTATCGCCGCTGGAAAGAAGCAGACGAGGCCAGCGCCGCTGCCGCCGACCAGTTGCGCCAGCGCACCACCGACGCAGCCGCCGCTGAAACAACAGCCCGTCAATCCGCCAGAGCCCGCCAAGTGGCCGAGGACGCCTTGCCGCCGTTGCGCGAGGAAGAGGCCATTGCCGCCGCTGTTCTCCAGCGCCTTCACGTGCAGCGCGACACGCTGGCCGATCAAGAAGCCCGTGCAAAACAGACGATCCAAACGCTCGCCAATCGCATCGACCAGTTGGCGCTCGATATGGAGCGTGAGGCGGGCCTGAACAAAGACGCTGGCGAAACCATCGACCGTCTCGAATGGGAAGCCCGCGAGATCGCCAAGGCTGGCGAAGGTCATGATGCACGTCTGGAAGACGCCCGCGTGGCATCCACAGACGGCGCGCAAATTCTGGCGGACAGAGAGGCGGCCCTGGGCGAGATGACAGAAGACGTCGCGCGCCTTGCGGCCCGTCACCAATCCGCGCAGCGTCTGATAGAGGACTACCGCAAGACTCTGCAAAAGAACGAAGCCGACACCGCCCGCGCTATTGCCGCAAAAGGCGAAGCCACGGCTGCGCTGGCAAAAGCCGCGACAGACTTTGAAACCGCGCAGGCTGCGGAACGCCAATCCCGCGAGACGGCTGAAAAGGCGGAAGTCGTGTTGGCCGAGGCAGAAGCGGCCCGCGCTGATACGCAATCCCGTGAGGCCGACGCACGTGCGTTGCGCTCCGAGGCCGAAGGCGAGGCAAACGCGCTGCGCGCTGAAACAGGCGCCCTTGCGAAACTCGTGGATCGCGACAGTTCTGAGGGCAGTCAAATCCTCGACCAGCTGCGCGTTCAATCCGGCTATGAAAAGGCGCTGGGTGCCGCGCTGGCTGATGACCTCAAAGCGCCCGCAGTGACGCCTGATATGGGATCCGGCTGGGTCGCGCTCGCGGGCTATCCGCAACCGCAGCTGCTGCCTGACGGTGTCA
>ERZ651776.4880-NODE-4880-length-12005-cov-4.101945_pt1 | contig 12005 bp, 10 predicted proteins | sample MGYA00514761_ERZ651776 | MGnify/ENA metagenome assembly ERZ651776 | reverse complement strand
TCATAGCAAAGAAATATCGAGAAAAGTAAATTTTGGAACTACTTCTTAAAGCGAATGAAAAATATGTTACCATCTGCTTTTGGATATGTAGAAGGATCTGGTATTTTTTACGGGATCGCCTCTTTTGCGCGCACGATCACGCCAGGATATTCTTACAGACTAAAAACAAAAAACGCAACGACACACGAAGCTATTTGCCAACCTAAAATAGAGCTTTCACAGACACCATCGCATGATGATTCTGGAATTTCCTTACAAGAAAAAGTGGCGATTGTAAAATCTGCCTTTGACTTAACGGGTTGGAAAAACTTTGCCCCTTTGGTTCTTTTTGTTGGGCATGGAAGTCATTCTGCTAATAACCCCTTCGGATCAAGTTTAGATTGTGGCGCCTGTGCAGCAAGCCCTGGTAGGCATAATGCCCGTATGCTAGCAAAACTAGCAAACATCTCTGAAGTGAGACATCAACTAGCTGTAGAACACCAACTAGTCATCCCTGCCAGTACAATTTTTATAGGAGCAGAACACAACACCACCACAGATGAAATTACCATCTTTGATGCAGAAGTTCCTGATACGCATCAAGAACAACTTCAAAAAGTAAAAACAGATCTGTACAAAGCACAACAAACAGCGACGCAAGAAAGGCTAAGTACTAAAAAGAACAGTATCGCCCTAGCGCAAGAAAAGGCAAATAATTGGGGTGAGACCAGACCAGAATGGGGTCTAGCCAAAAACGCAGGCTTTATCATCGCACCACGTGAACTAACTAAAAACGTACATCTTGATAGTCGTTGTTTCCTTCACTCCTATGATTGGAAAATGGATACTACTGGTAAGGCGCTTGAGGGAATCTTACAAGGTCCAATGGTCGTTACCCAATGGATCAATAACCACTACTACTTTTCTACTGTAGATAATGAAACTTTTGGTGGAGGAAGCAAGATTACACATAATATTACTGGTAAATTTGGTGTAGTACAAGGGAACGGAGGAGACCTTAAAATGGGACTTCCTTTACAATCTGTAAATCAAGCAGATAAAGAGATATACCACCAACCTTTACGCCTTAGTGTTCTTGTACAAGCACCTACAGAAAGAGTCGAACTAATCCTTAGGCAAAATGAACATCTTAAAACACTATTAGACAATGAGTGGATTTATCTCTTGGTGATGGATCCATTACAAGAAAATAGAATAAAACGATACAAAAAGGATTTTAAATGGGACTTCAGTGACAATCCTACATCAGGTAAAGAAGAGGTATCTAAACAAGTAGATACTCCAGTATTTGAAGAAGTACTTTCTTAAATCCTAAAGTAATTGCATATCATCAGAAATTATAAAGCAGGTTATTCCCTGTAAAATTTCTGAAATAACGATAAACCATTTAGATTCACTATCGCCAAAAAACTCCAGGACTTCTGGAGTTTTTTTATGAGTAAAACATCTGTAATCTTTTTATAATCAATGGGTTTTAAGTACGCTTTCGCGAAAGCGTATAACGCTACAAAAAATACACGCTACACGTATCATCAAAATTCATTGTATATTTAATCTAATCAAAATAAAGTACATCATACGTCTGCTTACTCTAGAATTACTTGCATTAATGCGTATAGCAACTGAAAGAATGGGTGTTGCAAAAATACCTTTCGCGTAAGCAAAAAAGGAATAATACATAAATCAATCAAAAAATCAATCCATCATGTCTTCTTCAAAATTACCTAGAATTGAAATTATTGATGCACTACGTGGGTTTGCATTAGCTGGTATTTTAATTTGTCACATGGTAGAGCAGTATCTTGGTGCTGGATCGCCAGAAAGTCATGGAGAAGCAGTGCGTGTAGGGCTGTCAGATCAAATTATAGAAGGCCTTATTGGCGTTTTTCTTAGAGGTAAATTTATTGCCCTATTTTCCTTTTTATTCGGGATCAGTTTCTTTATCCAAATGGATAATGGGTCCAAAAAAGGGAAAACCTTTGGCGGTAGATTCTTATGGCGGCTATTGTTACTTTTTATTATTGGCTACATACATAGTCTGTTTTACAGAGGTGATATCTTAACCATATATGCGATGCTCGGCATCTTTCTTATTCCCTTTTTTAAACTGAATAATAAATGGGTCCTTGGGTTTGCTGCCTTATTATTTCTCGGACTTGGTAGATATATCGTTTTCTATTTTACGCAAGGAGAGCACCTGTTTCTGGATGTAGATCCCATCGATATGGAAAGCACGCATATAAGTGATTATTACAACACTATAAAAAACGGAAGTCTATCGGACGTTTTTGCGACCAATAGCTGGCAAGGGCATCTTGATAAAATGAATTTTCAATACGGCATCTTCGGTCGAGGATATTTTACGTTTGCTTTCTTTTTGGTTGGATTGTATGTAGGACGCTCTGGATTTTTTAAACGTTTTCAGGAAGAGCGAACATTCACCAAAAAAATCCTCATCGGATCTACTATTTTATTTGTCCTGTCGCTCGGGATTACCGCTGGCGTCTTTATCAGTATGGGTAATGAAGTAAATATGAATAGTTGGTTGGCAATGATTGGGCTTTCAGGCTATGATTTAGTCAATTTATCTATGACGTTGATGTACCTAGCCCTCTTTGTCATGCTATACAGAAAAGTACGATCAGAAAAGTGGCTGTCTAAGTTTGCACCTTACGGAAGAATGGCGTTAACCAATTATGTGATGCAAAGTATATTGGGTACGATGCTGCTATATGGCTGGGGGTTTGGTTTTCTGGGAGAAATTTCAAATACGTACACCCTTTTGATCGCCATCGCTCTGATTGCCATACAAGTTTGGGGTAGCAAGATTTGGATGCAACACTTTACCTACGGTCCACTTGAATGGCTATGGCGAAGTCTTACTTTCTTTAAAGTGTTTCCTATGAAGAGAAAGACTAAATAAACAATTTCGGGACAAGCCCATAAGTGTTTTAAGGAGCAAAACATTTGATTTTGAAGCAACCTAGAGCATTTAAACATCGATTATCAACGTTGACTATCAGCATATATTTTCACTTCAAACTTTCTATTTTTCACTTGCTTCCGCTTTCGCGAAACCAGTTCTAAGCGTAATCGAAGTCGGAAACCTAATCTACTTTTTAAAAACAGATTTGGTTTTTATTTTCTAAATTAGTTACTTACAGCTATAACTACACGTGCACAAATGCCTTGTAATCACTAAATCCCTAAAGAATGAAGACTGTTGTTTTTCTCCTTATTTTCATGTTACCCTTAAGTGTTTTTTCTCAAAAGTATCCTAAGAGTGATCAGTTAAATTCTGCAAATCATTGGCTTGATTATCATTTTGAATCCAATTATGATAATCTTGAATTAGATCCTTATAGCCATAAAATAAGCATTACAACCACCAAGGAAGGGTTTAAACAATACATCGATAAAATCTATTTGGACATTACTGACAATGGAAGTTCTTGGAAAGGAGCTATTAATTTAAGGAAGGCAGTGTGGAAATCGTATGAAGATTATGCTGACGATAGTTTCTCTATGAAATTTAATTCGGAGGGGTTTATGACCCAATATGCAAATTTTTTATCAGGTGGAACAGCAACAGCCTATAAATACCATGGAAACACCTATTCTGATAAACAAACGGTGGTACGAAGTACTCGATTTGAAGGAAATACTCCATTAGAAAAGCCCTACTATCAAATCCACAAAGTAAAACACGATGACACTTACAAGATTCACTATATAGAATATAATTATGAAGAAAACACCTATAGAATAGGCGATGCCGAAGGAAACCCTGTTGTGACTTTAGACTTAGTAGACAGAGAGCCTAACGGTAGTTTTGATTATACTTTATTTGGTGTGAGAGAAGTTGGTACGTATAAAAAAGGAATGCTAGACGGAAAATATACCAAGTATAATGAAGAGGGAATTACTATTGAAGAAGGGAACTTTAAGAACAACTATAAAGTAGGCACTTGGACTGAATTTTCTGATGATTTTGAGCTTTACGATCTTATAGATGATCTCTGTGATGATTATGATCTCGATTTTTTAGATACACTAAATGATGAAAAACATTTTAATACCATAACTTACAACAAGGAAGAATACATTGTTGGAGTTGTCAATATGAGGTATAAGACAGGTGAAAAGTTAGGATATTATAGTTTCTCTGAAGATGATGACCACGTGTATGGTACTTTCGAGCTGTTTTATAAAAATGGAAATGTTTTTATAAAAGGAAAATATACCAGAAATGGCGATTTAAAAAGTGTTTCCTTATTTAAAGAAACGGGAGAGGAACTAACTATTGATGTATCGAAATATGTAGATAACTAACCGCTGACGCTCTACTACTCGTAAAATCACATATATAATTGACAGTTTACATAGACTACCAAATAGCATCTTTCGCGAAAGCGGAACAAACAGTTTAAATAATTAGAACGAAATTCACATTCCAATGAAATACGTACGTATCCTTACCATTTTTATGCTATTTAATTCGGTTACAACACCGCTATTGGCTCAGGAAGATCATTTTATAAAAGACTTTGTAGAACGTTTAGAAAATTCTAAGAAATATATAATGTTGGTGGCAGACATGATGCCAGAAGATACCTACAGCTTTAAAGCCTCAGAAGGATCCTTAACCTTTGCCGAAAATTTAATGCACATAGGCTATGCGATAGATTGGCACAGCCAGTCATTGTTAGGCGGTCGGGAATCCAGAGATTGGAATACGGACGTTCTATTTAAAGTTACCAATAAGTCTAAGGTAGAAATGATGGCAACCATAGACAAGACTTTTGACGAAACTATAAAATTACTCAAACAATTTGATGCGACTCAACTTGATAACGAGTTAGACTATTTTGGATTGACTAGAACGAAGCGACAAATCTTCTTATTACTTGCAGACCACATCACGCATCACAGAGCTCAAATGCTTGTGTATCTGAGACTCAACGGAATTACGCCACCAAGATATGTGCTGTTTCAATAGCATAAATTCGGTAAATTGAAGAAGCAGTACACTCTAAAATTAAGTTTAAATTTTTATTTTTTTCCGCTTTCGCGAAAAGCTATAAAGATTTTTATTTAGTTTGTAATTACTAAATTAGTTGCTTAAACAACGTGACTAATCTTATACAATCACGGTATAGCCCATTGGATGAAAATGAAAATAGCAGTCTTTAGTACAAAATCATACGATCAACATTACTTTGAAAAATATAATCAAGATTACGATTTCAATTTTTCCTTTTTTGAAACAAACTTACATGCTGATACTGCGAATCTTACTGATGGATTTGACGTCGTTTGTGTTTTTGTGAATGACATTGTTGATGAAAAAACCATAGAAATTCTATCTAATAATGGTGTCGGATTAATTGCATTAAGATGCGCTGGGTTCAACAATGTGGATATTGAGTCAGCTAAAAAACATGAGATTAAAGTAGTTAGAGTCCCTACGTATTCTCCAGAAGCTGTTGCCGAACATGCGATGGCACTGATTTTAACCTTAAACAGAAAGACACATAAAGCATATAACCGAGTACGTGAAGGTAATTTTTCATTGAAGAATCTGATTGGATTTAATGTGCACAAAAAAACAGTAGGCGTTATAGGTACTGGTCAAATTGGAGCTACCTTTTGTAAGGTAATAAAAGGGTTTGGGTGCAGAATTATCGCCTTTGATATTTCCGAAAATAGCGAACTTAAAGAGCTGGGTATAGAATATTTGAGTTTAGAAGGGGTATTCAAACAAGCAGATATCATTTCTTTGCATTGTCCGCTAAATGAGAATACCAAGCACATCATAGATAAAGCTTCCATTGCAACGATGAAAGAAGGTGTTATGATTATTAATACAAGCCGAGGCGCTTTAATTAACACACCTGATGCTATTGATGGGCTTACAAATAAGAAAATTGGATATTTAGGCATTGATGTCTATGAGCAAGAAGAAAATCTTTTCTTTGAGGATCTTTCAGAACGAATCATTCAAGATGAATTAATTTTAAGACTCATGAGCTTTCCAAACGTCTTAATTACTTCGCATCAAGCCTTTTTTACAAAAGAAGCTATGGTGGAAATCACAACAACTACTTTAGAAAATATACACGCTTTCGCGAAAAGCAAAGCATTAGAAAATGAAGTGAAGTAAAACACTTTTTATTTTTGTAAAGGATGGTTTCGTTTATTCAAGAAGAGACTTGCGTAGAAATTGCTTTTTTTTGTGTCACCATAAGTTGCAATTTTAGATTTTTTTTATGAGATGATTAGTAGCAATTCATTCTTTTGCTCACGGTATGGGCTTTGAAAATAAGAAATATAGCATAAAATGACTTTAGACATACTACGTTTGATGATTGATGCTGGTTTTATGGTCCTTATCTGGGCTGTACAATTGGTGATATACCCAAGTTTTTCCTATTATTCCACAACAAATTTATATACTTGGCACAAAAGCTATACAAAAAGAGTCACCTTTATCGTCTTACCATTAATGTTTAGTCAGCTTATATTAGGAGTGATACAATTATGGATGTCACAAAACTGGTATACATTAGTAAGCATGGGTATTATTATGACCCTATGGCTTTTGACATTTCTTGTTTTTGTTCCGCTTCATCAAAGTATTGATACTAAAAAATCTGTTGCACGAGTATGTGAAAAATTAGTGGTAGGAAACTGGATGAGAACAGTTCTCTGGACGCTATTATTTATTGCATCACTCATATATCAGATAATGAACTATAGAATATCCTAAAGATGAAAATATAAAATTTAAGAATACGTCGCTAAAATTTAGAGAAAAAGAGAGGGTACTTAGAAAATTAGTCATGTACACTCAACGGTTAAGGAAGTTCCAATAGGAAAGTAAGCTACAAAAGTGTATAACCATAATACAGTTTACCCTACTCCCCCATTCTACCAATAAACCCATCTAAAAACAACAATCTTTTTTCTGTCCAATCATTCATATAGCTTACCCCCTCTGCGTCGTATATAAAATCATTCCATCGTTTTTGTTCGCGTTCATACAATAAATCATCTTTAAGTTGGGTGTAGAGATCAGCTTGTCGTTGTTGTAGTGCTGTTGTTTCAAAAACACTTTGTCTCAATTCGATCCATCGGTTTTGAAAGCGTTGGATAAAGTTGTCTGGATTGACGGCAATTAACCGTCGTAGGAGGCCATTGGTTAAGAAGTCATTTGTAGTCGGAATCCGCTTCCCGCTAAAGATCGTACCAAAGCTTCCGTCAAGATCCCAAGGGACATAAAAATAAGGCTCTCCTTCTTTATAACGCGCTACGTAAATATTCTTCCCTAAATTATCGGGCGCTCGTAAAGCGTTGATAAATAAGAAATAATCAATAACATTCTCTATCTGGAATCGTGACGAGATGTCTTTCGCGAAAGCGGTATCATCACTATGTAAGACAAAATCGGTGAAATCATATAGATTATCCCAAGGGGTATCATTAGGAACAGGATATTTGATGTCATAGCCGCCCCAAGAGAGCAGGTAATTCTTTTTTTGAGGGATAGAGTCAAAAGAAGAGGCGCCGAGATATCGTGCCCCTTGAAAAAGTTCTCCGCGTATGGTATCGCCTTTGTTTTTTTTAATTTTCAATAATTTACGATCAACTTGTTCGCTTAACAGATACAATCCTTTGTAACGGTCGTTAATAAATACTTCGCAATAACGCGTTTCTACGCCCGCTTTGGCTTCAGGCTCTTTTTTAAGGTAATACGGGGTATGAATCTCTTTCCATAGTTGATAAGATAAATGTGATCTCATTCTGAGAGGTTCATTATGAACAGCATCTAGAATCCAATCATCATCATTTCGCATACCCATCATAGTCAGGTCTTTGTTGGACACTCCTTCTGATGATTTATATAAATTGATATCATACGTTTTTTTAGGAAATATAAGCGAACTACTTCCCCGTAATTCGATCCCAGCGTTGGTTTGTAGGATGGTATCAGAATCTGCGTATGTTAGGGTTGCCATCCGTTTTGGCTCATTCACAATGGGTTCATCAATATAAAATTGAAATAAAGGATGTTTTGTGATGTATAAAGTAAAGGTTTTTCCTTTTGAATTGATAAGACGATGTGTTGCTGCGGTAAGCGCTTTTCTTTTAGAAAGTTTGACCGTATAGCGCTCATTTTTATATACAATTTGCTGATCTCCTTTTCCATTTTTAAGCATCTGATACGGCATCACTGCCATAGACAAAGAATCGTCTATGGCTATGGACTGTATATCTGACTGGGCATTGCAACTAGCTACAAAAAAAAGACAACAAACAAACAGTATAAAACGATTCATATAATTAGGTGTAGTGTACATTATTTTTAATCGTGTAAGGTATGGGTAGGCGTATTATTTATTAGGAGTGCAAGATATATCATAGTTTTCAAGTAACAAATCAATCGCATTTAATATAATCTAGATCATAATTTATGAACAACCCCTTAAAAACCTTTCTATTTTTATATTTTCGCTATTATAAACAAAATCTATGCCCAAAAGAGTACTAACGCTGTTGCTCATACTTTGCAACAGTCTTTTTATATATGCGCAGGAATCTGTCAAAAAGCCTTTTGATGTAGATATCCAGTACTTTTATGGGAATATTCTGGAACACAGTAAAGACATTGCGCATCTCATCACAGAGCACCCTAAAGGAGTTATTCTGAGTTATAACCGTAAAACATACGGACTTAACGAATGGGAACGTAGGTATAACTATCCAGATTGGGGATTTTCCTTTATGTATCAAGATTTTGGAAATGAATTTGTAGGCAAAAACTACAGCCTTTTTGGGCATTATTCTTTTTATTTTCTAAAAAGAAAACTCCAGTTTCGAATAGCGCAAGGTATTGGATACAATACAAATCCATTTGACATCAACACCAATAAGAAGAACAATGCATTTGGATCACACCTTTTAAGCCCTACTTACCTCCTACTTAATTACAAACAACAACTCACTCCCCAAATACATATACAAGGAGGACTCATTATCACCCATTATTCAAATGGAAATGTACGTGCCCCAAACTCTAGCCTGAATACACTCGCCGCTAATGTTGGACTTGTCTATACACCAAAAGACCAAGAAATTCCTGAATATATTCCTTTGGGAACTAAAAAATATACAGAACCTCTCTCCTATAATTTCGTGCTTCGTGGAGGCGCTAATGAGAGCGATCGGTTAGGATTAGGACAACATCCCTTTTTTATTGCTTCTGCTTTTGTAGACAAACGTATTTCTTATAAAAGTACTTTACAAGCGGGTGTTGATGTCTTTTTGCTCGCTTTTTAAAAAAAAAGATTGAATTTGAAGCGATTGCCTTCCCACAATTTGGAACACAAGGCGATGAAGATTGGAAACGTGTAGGCGTTTTTATAGGTCACGAACTCCGTTTCGGGCGCATTGCTTTTGTGAGTCAGCTAGGGTATTATGTGTACTACCCGTATGATTTTGAAGGTCGTATTTATGAAAGAATTGGACTCAAACGTTATTTTGGAGATCATTTTTTTGGAGTAGTGACTGTAAAAGCACACGGTGCCAAGGCAGAAGCTGTTGAATTTGGAATAGGATATCGATTATGAAACATATTTTGAACATACCGGGATGGATGTTTAGTACGCTTTCGCGAAAGCGTATATTGACTGCATTCCTCTATATAGGCCTAGTAGCTGTATTTTCTGGTTGTGACTCTGAAGATGCTACCGATTGTCTCCAAACCGATGGAGATGCCATTACAAGAACGCTAGAGCTTCCTTTTTTTAATAAAGTACGTACGGAGAATGATATACGTCTTGAAATCACACAAGGAGATACGCAACATATTATTATTGAAACCCGAGAAAACCTTTTTAATGACCTTGTATTTAAAGTAGAAGACGAAACATTTATTATGCAAAATAAAAATGGATGTAATATCTTCAGAGATTTTGGGCGTACACTCGTACGTATCACCGTACCAAATCTTACGTTTATAAAAAACAGTGCTACGTATGAAATACGCAGTAATGGGACGCTTACATTTCCCAATGTGCAATTAGAAAGTGTCACCACACCAGGTATTGAAAGTGCTAATAAAACAGGGGATTTCTTTTTAGATTTTGAGTCAGAAAGAATCACTATTGTCGCAAATGGAATGAGTGATTTTTATATTACGGGTACTACAGAGCTACTTAATGTGAATTTCTCTGATGAATTTCCAACACTATTTGGAGAAAATCTTATTGCCCAAGATGTAATTGTACAACATGTGGGTGCCGCTCCTATGATTGTTAACCCGCAACTAAGTATTACGGGTGCAATACGAGCCACTGGTGACGTTATAGCAAAAAATCAACCTCCTATCATTGATGTAGAAGAACTCTTTACGGGACGACTTCTATTTGAAGAGTAAGTATATACACTGTAAGTTAAGTGTATTCATCTGGATACATTTGACTACTTAATAGCTGTATGACGTTATAAAGCACCTTTTCATCGGAAAAACATACAACTCTACATACCTATTCCTATTAACTTATAATGGGTATTTGTATATTTACAAGTATTAACATTTAAAATAAAAATTATGGTCAAAGCAAAATATCAGAAAGTTCTAGATTTAGGAGAAAAACTAGAGATAAAGAATGGTGATGTAAAAGTAGAAAATGGCGTTTTACAAGTTCACGGTACAGCAAAAAATCAGTATCATAAAAATCTGATATGGGACGCAATTAAAGAAGCTGGAGGAGAAAACCCTTCAGATATCATGGCAGATATTAAGGTAGAAAATACTTCTGTTTTTGCTCATCATACGGTTTCTCGTGGAGAGACGTTAAGTAAAATTGCTAAGCATTACTACGGAGACCCAATGAAGTATCCAAAAATCTTTGAAGCAAACAAACACATCTTAAAAAGTGCAGATGTAATTCACCCAGATCAAGAATTAATCATACCACATCTTTAATAGAAAAGTTGTAGGTATTTTAAATAAAAAAAATCCCCAATGTGGGGATTTTTTTTATTTTTAGTTTAATCTAAATAATTAATGCAAATGGCTAGTAATCAAAAACTATAATTGGCTTATATAAAGTGATCATCTAATCATTAAGACCCGCTAGCATTTTCTTTACTTTTTTATGTTTTGCTACCCAAATAGCCAATGCTTCTTTGTGTTTATTAATATTTTTATGCACTTCTTTTACAAGAGGATTATCATCTGCAACATGCTGAAAGAATCCTAAATTATTTTCTAATTGATTAATTTCTGCTTTAATTTCTTGTACTTTTTTACTGATAAAGAAGCGTTCTTTTTCTAAGGCATTTTCATCATTCTCCCCTACCATAGATTGCATACGATTCTCATATCGGATCATCTCAGATTCTTTCTTATCAATATCTAATTGTCCAAAAAGATTATCTAGCTCTTTATTGAAAACTTCGTCTATTTTACGTTTTGAATAAGGTACGCGCCCGATAGTTTTCCAAGTTGAAATATGCTCTTTTATTAAAGCTAGGTTTTCTTGATGGTCTCCTTTTAATTTTAATCCTTTAATGGTTTCTAACAGCGCTTGTTTTTTAACATACGCTTCTTCTTCTCCTGCATTTGCTTGTTTCTTGGATTTATGTAAGCGATCAAAAAAGTGATTACACGCATTTTTAAATTGCTTCCAAATCTTATCACTATCTTTTCTTGGCACATGCCCAATCTTTTTCCAATCGGCTTGAATGCGCTTCATAAGATCAATAGTTGCTGGGAAGTCATCGCTATCTTTATTCTCTTCAGCAATTTTAATCAGTTCTAGTTTCTTATTAAGATTTTCAAACTGTTCTTGTTTTTGAGATTTATAGAATGCATTCTTTTTATGATTAAATTCTTTAACGACCCCTTTAAAACTCGCCCACACTTCTTCATTTACATCATTAGCCACGCGTCCTGATTTGAAGAAGGCTTCTCTTAATGCTTCTACTTCTTTAACCTT
>ERZ651776.4878-NODE-4878-length-12006-cov-9.132702_pt1 | contig 12006 bp, 12 predicted proteins | sample MGYA00514761_ERZ651776 | MGnify/ENA metagenome assembly ERZ651776 | reverse complement strand
ATTTCGAAAATCTAAAGCTTTGAATGGAACAGAAACCAAAACAGAGATGGAAATTGAGAAAAGCGGTATGTTTGTTGCTGGTTCCAATTCTAGGCGACGAGACTTGGAAAGTATTCAAGAGGCGGTCTTTGAATTGGCAGTGGGGTCAATTACTCAAACTTTGCACCACCTAGAATGTATGAATTTTAGTGGGAAAATAAAACTTAAAAACGAAAATTTGGAGATCGATTATGGCCTGCAAGATGGGTTGTCGCCGGATGATATCTTTAGCTCGATACAGTCTGGCACTCAACAATACTACTTCACCGTTAAGCAGATGAATAATACTTCAACAACTCTGCACGCACTTACACAGGGTAAAACTGGAAAGTATTTTGACGGCTTAAGCATTAAATTGCTGGAACGTTACTAATGCAAATATTTATCAAGATATTTACCGTTTTTCTGATTACTATTAATAGTCAAATGCTTTGCGCTGAGGAAAGGTTGATTTTTGGTGCTGACATCAAAAAGATTGCCCAAAGCTATTTGGCGGATAATGGCATCTACAATGAAATTTTGGTTTCAGAGAAGCGGGCCTATTTTCCGTGTAATGAAAAAATATCGATTACACAAAAACACCCTAGTAGCTGGCACACGCTTAAAGCGTCATGCGGCGAGCCGGCGCGATGGTCTATTTCCCTTAGAACGAAAGACAAGGCAGTAGAAAGTCAAAAATTAGGACATAATAATCTTTCAAACTCTGTGCAGATTGTATTCACAAAACTAAATATCCCAAAAGGAAAAGTAATTGAAATAGATGATCTGGAAATGAAATGGGCTGATTCTCGGACTGCACGGGGTGCTTACGTGACGCTCGATAACATAGTTGGTCAAAAAGCAAAAAGGAATTTGTCCAGGGATACCGTAATAAAGGCTAGACACATATTGGCTAACAACGCAGTCAATAAAAATGATGCCGTTCTAATAATATCTGGATCCACGGCAGTAAGAATTGTAACTCATGGAGAGGCGCTTTCCGACGGGAAAGTAGGTGACATGGTCTTAGTTAGAAACTCATCGTCATTAAAAGAATTTAAAGCCATAGTGACCGCAGAAAAAAAAGTTTCGCCGCTAGCTAACATAAATTAATGTGCTGTCGTTAAGAGACTCGAGAGGAGTACTTAAGATGATTAATTCTGTAGGTAATAACGTTAATACCGCCAGCGTTCAGTTAGGCGATAGTAACAAAGTAAATATCCAACCCGACAAAAAAATCTCGGATTTGGCACCAAAGGAAATAGTTAATAAGTTGGACAGCCAAGACCTTAAAATTAAGGAACAGGTTGCTAAACTTGCCGATGGGCCCCCCGTAGACCGCTCATTAGTTAACGAAATAAAGACTAAAGTCGAACAGGGACGTTATCCGATCGACCTGGATATCGTGACAGCCAAAATGTTTGAAAGCTTCCAGGAAGCTGGAAGCTGATAGCATGAATATCGACAGCCATTTGTTCCTAGATAAGCTGGAACAAATGAGAGAGTTACTATCAAGTCCAGACATAGAGTCTCGGGCTAACACGGCGTTTTTGACTCAAATAATAAAAGATTTTTATTCGCTTATAGATGAGTATGCTGTAGCTCAAATTCCTGAAAATGCTGCAGCTGAAGATCCTGAAAAAATCAAGGCTATTTTAGCTCAATTGACATCAAAAATAGATATTATTGAACAGCATGTTCAACTAGAAACGGATAAACTAAGCTTTCTATCTAAAGTAACTCCAAAAAGTTAATTACTTAGGTATTTTAATAAAAGTTTCGGTAGCTTCTTCCTGGTATGTAATTTTATCTTCAATTGCTATTAAATCTTCTATCTCCGATATCATGTCGCTCACAGTTTCATTCCCAAAGGCTTGCGAGATTAGCAGCCACGTATAAGCCATTTTTAGATCAGGTTCCACAAACAGATTATAATAGGTCTTGCCTAATCTTTCTGCAGCATCCCTGTCACCATCCATTGCCTTAGCCGTCAACTCGCTAACTATTTCTTGAGCGACAACTCCTATCAAGTCCTCAGTCACTATATCTCGCACATCATCAACCACAGCCATTGCCGGTTCACTACCACCCAAGGACGCGCGCCACGCCCAATATAGAGCTCGCTTATAACTTAAAGGGCTACCAAGACCCTTAAAGTACAATATAGATAAATTATGCTGAGACGTAGGTTCCCCTTCGTCAGCAAGAATGGTGAAAAGTTCTACTGCAGTTTGAAAGTCTTTCTTTTCAAATGCATTGATTGCGTTCACAAAGATATCAGAGTTAGCCTCAGTTGTTTCTGTTTGCGCACGCGAAGTAGCCGCAATTATCATCACCAGAAAGGCTAACACACAAACCACTCGTATCATGTCGCTGCAACCATAACTAATTTCAATTCTAGAAGCCGTGTACTTTTTGATCCCATTTTTTGATAAACTATCACTTTAGGCCTTTCTTTATCTTTTTTGATAAATTCCACAGAAATAGATTTGGGAAGGAAGACGCCTGCCCTCTCTAATATCTCCTTGGGCTGATCATAAAACGCATCTAAAAATCTCTTATCAACCCAAGTGCGCGCCAGTGCCTGTCCCAAAATATCAGGTAAAAATTCCTGAATCTGCGCCTCGCTCTCTAAAATTATATCCTGCTCATCGAACCTTGTTAAATCATAATCAAGCAATGGTATATTTTTCTTTTTCTTTGAGAGTCCGCGCATAATTTTAGTAGATGCAATAGATGCCAATAATCGTTTCAATTGACAGCCCTCTAATAATTATCTTTCACATAACACTTTATTCGTTTCTAATGTATCCTAGGAGCATTTATGAATAAAGTGTTTTATGGCTATGATAAAACTTGTGTTAGGCGTTATAGGCATTACAAAGAATAATGTAATCATGTTATTAATAAGTATGGGGATTACCAAAATTCGCGGTGTACTGAATGACTGTAATGTTTTCGAAATTAGTTGGCAGTTCAGAGGCGGCGATGCGCCTCAAAAAACTAATATCTCTGGTAGCACCATCTGACTCCGCCGTCATAGTTCAAGGCGAAACAGGCGTAGGAAAGGAGCTGGTGGCAGAAAGTGTGCATGAAGCAAGTCGCCGAAAAGGTAAATTTGTATCCGTCAATTGTGCTGCCATACCTCGTGATTTGATGGAAGCCGAATTATTTGGCTACGAAAAAGGTGCGTTTACTGGAGCCATTAAAACTACACCTGGAAAATTTGAACAAGCAAACAAAGGAACACTGTTTCTTGACGAAATAGGAGACATGAACCTCGACTTGCAATCAAAATTGCTCCGAGTGCTAGAAAATTCAATTGTTACGAGAGTGGGTGGACGAGCAGACATACAATTAGATGTAAGAGTGGTGTGCGCCACACATAAGGACTTGGATGAATTAGTCAGACAAAATAAATTTCGTGAAGATTTGCTATTCCGACTAAATGTCTTCCCAATCCAAGTACCAACGCTGCGAGAGCGTTCAGACGACATACCAGAAATAGTTGCCCACTTTCTCAAACAAAATTCATCTATAAATGCGACCAATGCTCCAATAAATTTTGACGGAGATGGGCTTGAAGCACTCAGAACATATGACTGGCCCGGCAATATTAGAGAGCTACGAAATATTTTGGAGCGAGCAAAAGTCTTTTTTCCTGGCCAAAATATAGATAGAGAACGAGTTACCCACACACTTCTGAAATTTGATCAAAATTCATTTTTCAATAATGTTGAGGAAAATGAAAATATTTGGAGCGCACTTGACGACTTAGGTGGCGCTGAACGCGGCAATGAGGCTGACGAACGCTCACCACCAACACCGAACGATTTTTCAAGAATTTTTGAAATCTCCAATAGTGTTGATGTGAGGAGGCTTCTACGAGATATCGAAATCGTCCTAATTGAAAAGGCGCTGGAACGGAATGCCGGCAATGCCAGTGAAGCCGCGAAGGATCTTCACCTGCAACGCACAACTCTGATTGAGAAAATTAAGAAATACGGCATTCAAAATGACTAGGCTTTATTCCAACCATCTACTAATTGTGTGATATAGTCCTGTGATGCTTTTGACCCAGTGACAGCTTCTTCCATCTTAGAAAATTGCTCAGTATACCTTGCCCGTAAAAGTAACTCCTGCTTGTCAATTTTAGCTAGCCTCGCGGACAAACTAGAACTTTGATCTTTATAAAAATCTACGATTTTATCGTGACTTCCACTCACTTTCTGGGCGTCAGCAAAAAAATTACTCAATTTAGTCTTTGCACTCCTACCAATATAAATATCAAAATTTCCTGGACTTGTTCCGTCGTCTGCTTGAAATAAGAACCCTGGGTAATCAACTGTCGCAAAATTAAACTTATCACCTGATGCAGATGAAGTCAGAGTTTTCGAAGACGCTGTTCCAGAATGAGACAAAACTTTTCCAGTTTGTGCAAATACATGCTTTCCTGAGGGAATTGGTGATGTAGGAGTTGCGAAAACGAAAACGTTTGGATCACTCGAATAAGCCTTGTCTTGTGTTAACGCATTAAATTTTTCTGGCTCTCGCGAATATGTACGATCAAACATTGTTTTATCAAAAATATACGAACCGTCCAGCGTAGTCTTAATTCCAAACTCAACAAAGTGTATGTCTTTGTCACCATAACCAGATATCGGTTCTGTCATCAATCTGAGGAAGTCTTGTCGAACGCGTCTCAAATAAGCATTATTTGCTAATTGGCCATCTTCATCGCCTTGTTCGTCTATAAAGCCGAGGGCGTTTATATCTGCTTTGTAGGCGTTTAGCTCTGCTATCAGACTTTCAACTGTCTCTTGAATTTTACTCGAAGATCTAGAAGCAGTAATTGATGTCTCTACAGTTTCAGGAATAGCTGTATCGTTATCATTATCAAAAGCGTTATCAGATAATAAATTAATTGTAACGCCGTCTATAAGATCCGTAATTGCATTATTACTTCTTGTTATAGCAACACCATCAAAAGTTAAAGACGCACTATTTGAGGCAGTCACATCTGTGTTGGAATGGGTTCCACTCGTGTTTAACCGATTGGAGCTGGCAGGTGAAACAATAGTAAAAGTTGATCCAGGTTCACTTGTCACTACCATTGTATAGGAATTATCACTAACTTTGACCATCTGAGCACTTAGACCAGAAATAGCATCTAACTTTGCTGTTAGCTCGGTGGCTGAATCATTATTAATATCCATCCGGCCAGATACGCCTCCGAGCGACGCATCTATGGCTGTACCGTTAACTGTAATATCTAAATAGTCCTGGACATACTTGTCTGTTGTAAGTGAAGTCCAATTTTTTACATGCATAGTCATAGGTTTAGCAGTAGTGACGTTCGTGATTGTGTGAGAGAATCCATCCAGCTTACTGCGGTCATTCATCGTTAAAGACACAGTTTTCGCATCAGTGCTACTTAATGTGAAATCTTCCTGTCCACTCAAATTATTTATAGTTGTCTGGCTCAAACGAGCGCTGGATTTCAGACTAGCCATCCCAGATATGGCTCCATCCACTCCTTCTTTTTTAACAGTTACTAAGGTTTTAATTGGGGCTATTGCCGCATCAACAATTGCATCAACAATTACAGGGATATTATAACCAGAGCCCTGCTTATTGATCATACTTATATAATCATTGCTAATTGTTTCGCTCATACAACACTCCCTATGGCTTTAACGACGAGCTCTATAAAAAGCTTAGCTCAATAAGTTATTTCAATTTCAATTCTGCGATTTTCTTCACGGCCTTCTGCAGTGACGTTATCCGCAACAGGATCTGTTTCACCTTTACTGACTGCAGACATACGCCCACCCGACACTAAGCCTGTTTCTTCAATCGTCTGGACTACGCTTGCAGCCCGTGCCGCAGCCAAGTCCCAGTTATCGCGAAACTTTCCATTGGAAATTGGTATGTCATCTGTGTGGCCTGTAACGGTAATTACACTTTCAGGGCTCATTGCCGTAAGCGCAATACGGTCCAGGATTGCCTGTGCTTCTTCAGTTAAGTCTGCAGTCCCAGACGGGAATGCACCACCAGCACCAACGGATATAAATACGCTGCCTTCGCGCTGTTCAATATCGATCAATCCCTGGTCGATTTGTTCTTGTAGAGCCACAGTCAATTCTTCGGTAGCCTTAGAGGCATTCTGCAGCTTTTCGCTCTCCTGCTCAGATGATCCGCCCTGATCTGTTCCATTTTCGGGAAAGCTCTCCTCAAGAGACGCAGCTAATTCTTGGAGTTCTGCCTCTAGACCACCAAAAAGAACTTCGCTTTCGGATGCCCCAGCGGCCTCGCGGGCCTCAGCAAGTGCAGTCATCGTCTCCTGGATCATGCTTTTAATTTCCTCTGGATCCAATTCTTCCTTCGGAAAATTAATCACAACATTTTCGCCGAGGGTTTCTATTTGCACCTCCCCGCTATCAATAGCTTTCTTTAACTGCTTGGCCAATTCTGTAGCATCAAGGGATGCATCACTTTCGCCTCCAGCGCCATCAAAGTCAGAATCTTTTTTCTTATCGGCTTCGCCACCTTCGGGAGAATCTTCTAATTTAGTTTGAAGTTCTAACTCAGGCTTTTGAAGTTCTGTGGTCTGCTGACGAAGAGTTTCAGTAACAGACGGAGTAGGGTTGGGACTAAAGTTCAATGAGATCACTGTCGTTCCCTTGGGTTGCTCCACAACTGGAACGACTTTTTGTACACCAAATGCTTCACGAAGTGACCCTGAAATTTGTTTAAACTTCGGAACGTTAAATTCAGCAAAAGACAAAATAAGAACGAAGAAAGCCATCAACAGTGTTGCCATATCAGCAAACGTTGCCATCCACGCAGGCGCGCCTGGGGGAGGGCACTTAGGACAATCCGGTTCGTCCTGATCTTCTTCGTTGAGAGCTTCTTCAGCCATAGTTCGTTAATCCGCCTTCAACTATGCCGCAATTTCAAATTTGGCTTGAAGTTTGGGTGGTAATGATGCGGCCATTTGATCTTGAATATTTCTAGGGCTATCGCTCCGAGCAATTCCACGCAGACCTTCCAAAACGAACTTGCGATAATTAACTTCGAATTCGGTAAAACCCTCTAATTTTTTTGCCATTGGCATAAACATTACGTTAGCAACAAACGCTCCATAGAGTGTTGTCAAAAGAGCAACAGCCATAGCTGGACCAATCGACTTGGGGTCGCCCATGTTACCCAACATTAAAACCAGACCAATAAGCGTACCGATCATGCCCATCGCTGGCGCGATATCAACCCAGCTTGTTATGCATCCGGTAGTTTCGGCGTGCCTGCCCTTCATGGATGCAATCTCAGAATTCATTTGTTTAATCAGTTTCTGCTCGTCGGCCCCATCCACCAGCATTTGCATTCCTTTTTCGAAAAATTTATCTGGAACTGGTTGACCTTCTAGAGCCATCATTCCGTCCTTTCTCGCCATACCTGCGAGCTCAACCATACGCTCGACAGTTTCATCAAGTTTTGGCAAGCCAGGCTTGAAACACTTTCCCATGGCTTTAAAACTGGCCAAAAAGGTTGGCATCGGCGCGGTATACATGACTGCAAAGAACGAGCCGCCAAACACAATGAGAATAGATTGGTTATCCACAAAGGGCGCGACTCCGCCACCCGCAATCATCGCGGCTAAAATCATCCCAACGGCACCGATAAAGCCGAGTAAGGCTGCAATATCCATTATACGCTCTCCTTCTTCACAATGCAGTATACAAGAACCGTACCATTTTATATAAGTCTTATGAAAATAAATAACCAGCCAGTTGTAGGGTTCTTCAATTCAAATTAGAAAGTGTAGCGATGTACAAATATTTTATTAGTTTCCTTGTTTTTTCAATTTACCTTACTACCCAAGCTTCCGCTCAATTCATGGCTAGGGAACACACTGTAAAAGATCTGCAAGCAGGTACGACTTGGCTTCGCTGCTCGGTAGGGCAAGCATGGGATCCAGCACTCGACACCTGTACTGGCGACGTTGTTAAACTTGACCATGCTCAAATTAAGTATGCCATAAGCGAAGCAAAACGACAGCTCGGAGGCAACTGGAGACTGCCGACCCGTCAAGAGTTAGAGAGCCTGGTTTGCGAAGAGTGCCCTGCACCCAAAATAAATTCAAAATATTTTCCTAATATATCCCCTGAAGCTTACTGGAGTGGCGATAAAAATGCGTTCAACCCTAAAACGTACTGGTCGGTGAATTTCATGACGGGCCACTCGTACTCAAGATTTTTCCCATACCAATTTCTCCCAGTTTTACTGGTATCAGCAGAGTAATAACGCCCCTTCATTTATCTGTTATAAAAGACTCACTAAAGTTAAAATAATTACAGAACCACAGACAATTGCCGCTGATATTTCGATTACCTGTGACTTAGCATTTTTAACATTTGCCAAATATGAAGTGCGAATTTTTTCTACCCGATCATTATATATTTGAGTTGCAATTTGATAAGCATTGATCATGTCGGAACCCAGGTCTGACAACTGCTGGCCCTGAACATCATCAGGTACATTCGATCTTATGATATGCTCAATTTCTTCTAAACTTGCGGACGTGAGATTTACAGACTTAGGCACTGGAACTCCCCTAAATAAGAGAAACCCATCTTCAGGATAAACTGCCGGCACAGGATTAATTGGCACTGAATTCGAGAAAAATCCAAAACAATTTATCTCGTCGGTTGTAAAAAATCTGTTTGGTAATTCATAACTAGAAATCTGTTGTTCGTTGATAGCCACTAAGGTGTCTACCATCTTTATTGCAAAATCAGATTCAAATTTTTGCTGGTCTATTTCGGAACGGACCATTTGGTCAGCGTGTTCATTACTGCCCTCATCGATGGGTGAATCCTCTATTTCTTCGTTCTCAGCCAACCTGCACCTCCAAAGTGACTGTAATCTATGCTGTACCGTTAGCAAGAAATAAATCTCAAGGAAAATCAGTCAAACCTTTTTCAGGTCTGACTGATTTTTTTGCGCTACTGCCTTTTAATTCTTATGATTGAATTAGTGCTAGCAGGCTTTGCCCTTGCGCGTTCGCTTGAGCTAGCATCGCAGTACCTGCTTGAGCCAAAATTTGTCCCTTAGCAAGGTTAGTCGTTTCTCCCGCAAAGTCGACGTCCAATTTTGAACCCATGTCGAGAGAGTATGTCGCTGACAGGTTAGTTAAATGCTCCATTGTGTTAGCAATCTGGTTGTACATTGCACCAGCAGCAACCTGCTGTGCATCGACCGCGGCCTTCAGAGATTCAAGACCACCAGCGGAACCCGTGACGGTTGAATCTGCAGTCCCTACAGAAATTGCAGTATCGGTCACCGTTGTTGCATCGGCTGAGGGCGTCACTGCAGCCAATACTAGGCCACCGGTTCCATTAACCTGCCCACTGTTCTTGCCAAGTCCAATCAGGTTATTGGCGGCCGTTCCACCAAAAATATCGTTTCCTTTCCAGGTTGAACGTGTCTGGACGGCATCAAACTCTGTAAGAAGTGCTGTCGCTTCGGCTTTAATAGCAGCGGTATCAGTCGTTGAGTTCAGACCATTCTCGCCAAGGGCATTCAGTTCTTCCAGACGAATTACGATATCATTCAAAATCTTAATGTCGTTGGTAACCATCTCAATCGCGTTCAGAGCCTCTGCACCATTTTGCATACCAACTTTTAGACTTGCCAGTTCGCCTTTGATACCAAGGGCGATGGCCCGCGTGGAAACGTTCTCACCAGCGGAGATGTTTTGCTCTCCAGTAGCTAGTCGTTGCATACTGTTAGAGACTTCACGTGAATTAGCCTCCAATGCATTTTGGATCCTGTAGAATGCACCCCCCGCCGTAATACTAGTCATCGCTCTCTCCTTGTGAAATTTGTTCAGTGTTGTCCTTCAAAAATCAAAACGTCAAAGCTGTGAAAAAGTTTAGGAGCCGGCCACTAATATTACGTAAGGTATTGAAAAATAACTCAATATATACATACAAATAGTCAATATTTTGACAATGCAACGCTGTCAATTTTAAATTTTTACCCGAGTTCTCATTGATGTTAGGCTGCCTTTAACGCAGGAGAACGATCATGAAACTAGATTTCAACATAGGTTTAGCGCAAAAGCAGGGCTTGTCCTTAACTCTGCAGGTCCAACAAGCAATAAAACTTCTGCAAATGACAAATCTTGAAGTCAACGAATATATCGAGGACAACTTCCTTGAAAACCCTTTCGTCGAACTTCAAGATCAATCCACCATAGACTCGCTCTCTAAGACGCCCAGTGAAAGTTCTGAACCCATCACTACAATTAAAAGTCTGGAAGATGCCCCGTTTAATTCAGAGCCTCAAAAGTCGAAGGCAGAAATGGAAAACCAATTCGAGACTGGAGATAGCTTTAAAGTAAGCAGCACCGTATCAAAAGAGCAAAACGATTTTGACCCAATTCAACTCATAAAATCAAATGATGTGTCGATGTACACTCACTGTAGTGAATATATTCAACACTTAAATTTGCCACCGCTAGAACACTTTATAGCATCTAAGCTGCTTGAAGAATTGCAACCAACGGGTTGGATGACCACACCACTTGAGGAAATAGCCCGCGATGTAAATGTTGAGATTGCTGCAGTGGAAAGCATACTTAAACGTCTCCAAATGATTGAACCTGCCGGTCTATTTTGTCGAAATTTGGCAGAATGCCTCACGTTACAAGCAAACGACCAGGACCTTTTAGATGACACCTTAGATGGTGTTATAAAGAACTTACACTTACTCGGAAAAGGAAATTTTGAGCTATTGAAAAGGCGCTGCGCATGTAGTGACACCGATCTTGCTCACAACTTGAAGATCATAAAGTCCTTTGACCCGAAACCAGGTCTTAAATTTTCGTCGGAACCAATTGTCATCAGAGAGCCTGATTTAAAGATTACAAACACTGAAACTGGATGGCTCGTATCACTAAACAAATCCACTTTACCAAGTGTAAAAATAAATAAAGACTTGGCAAAAAATATCAAAAAAACTCAAATGGGTTCTGAGCAAAAAAACTTCGTAAAAGAGAAAATAGCAGAGGCGAGTTGGTTGAAAAACGCATTGCAGAAGCGCAATGAGACGATGCTACGTGTCGCCACAGAAATCGCAAAGCGCCAAACAGAATTCTTAGAAAAAGGTCAGGGCTTCATTACACCAATGGTATTAAGAGAGGTAGCCGATGCTGTTAACATGCATGAAAGTACGATTAGCCGCGTCACTACGGGATCATTGATGGAAACACCACAAGGCACCTTGGAACTAAAATCATTTTTTAGCACAGGAGTGCAGTCTCACGACGACTTAACTTCGCAATCATCAGCGTCAATAAAATTTAAAATAAGAAAAATGATACAATGCGAAGACAACCGGTCCCCTATTAGTGACGATGAAATAGTAGAAGAGCTTAAAAAGCACAACATCGGTGTTGCCCGCCGCACCGTTGCAAAATATCGAAAGGTTCAGAACATTCCCGCCTCATTTATGCGTAAGCGTCAAAATAAGCTTCGCGGTTTGCTATAGCCAAGACACGAACTATGACAAAAATTAACTTAGAAAGATCTGGGTATTAATATTATAATTAGCGTAAATAAAGATGCCATATTTAAAGCGCCTACAACAACCGTCAGCTCGACAAATACATTTAGGGCAAGTGGTAACCCCCCAAAACTAAGGGGACGCAAAAGTAAAATTTCTCGGCAATAATTTAATAGGAAATTTTGATGAAGGGGACGAGATATAGCGAACTCCAAATTTTTGCAGTCCTATGCCAAGCCGAGGGCGGTATGAGGCCGTTCGATGAAGATGTTGTCTGGATGGCGACCGCACCCATGCATAGAAATTTGATATCGGCCTTGGTCAAAATCGTGATCCAACCTGCGCCCATATATTGGCTGCCTTGATCCGCATTCATGATCCTCAGCTTGCTATATTTAACGATGGCTTCTTCCAGTGATT
>ERZ651776.4875-NODE-4875-length-12011-cov-4.738813_pt1 | contig 12011 bp, 16 predicted proteins | sample MGYA00514761_ERZ651776 | MGnify/ENA metagenome assembly ERZ651776 | reverse complement strand
GCCGACCTATATTTTTAGCGGACCTTCCGTTTCGACTCCGTCGTGATGACCTGCTTTAATAGCCAGAAGAGTTCTTTCTTGTTGTTGGCAGCTTCCTCCAAACTTGCTTCTGCTCGTACAGTTTGGAGCGCATATTCTGTTATCTTGGCCTCCTCCTCCCTCTTCTCGTCTGCCTCCCTCTCCTCCCTCGACATCATCTCGACCTTCTTCTTCTCCCGCTCCTCCTCCCTCCTCCTCTTCTCCTCATCCTTGGCAGCTTCTTTCGCTGCCTTCCTCATGGCGTTGTCCTGCTGGTCCTCCTCCAGGGGCTCCAGGTTTCCGCTCGCCCATCGCTTTCTTCGCTTTACTGCCCGTGTGATCGCGTCGTGTTTTGCTTGGCTTGGGGGTATGATTGGAAGGACAAATGACCGGGTTCGAGGAGGGGACTCACTTGGCTTTTCACCCTTCTTGCTATTTTTGGGCGGCATCAGTGGCCTCTTTGATAAACCGAGCGAATGGGTGTGCTAAGATTGTTGGTAGCAGTCGGCGGCTTATAACTATAATCGAGGTTGGGTGGATTCTTCACAGAAGAGAAAGTGTCAAAAAACAAAAAAACCAGTTTACCTGGATTTCGCAACTATTATCGAATATGAGAATACTATTTGTTGTTACCACGACAATATCGGCCTTTAGAGCGCCATTCCTCCCTTCTTTTATCCCCAAAGGTCCTATGGTACTAAGAATGGGAGGAGATGAGTACGGGGCCAGCTCAACATCTTTCTATACTACGACGGAGAAGCAAGACTCTTATGACGACCTTGATTCCGTTCTTGACCATAAATGCAAAGATCAGAATCTAAGGAAATTGATTTGCGAATGCTTGGACGCTTGTGGGGAGATTACTGAGGCACTCCGCAGCGCTCTCGTCACTGTTGAGGGAAGGTGAGTACAATTATAGGTGTTTATTTCAATTCTTTTCGTATTTTACTAAAATTTTGACGCGAAAACCCCTTTATCTCCAGCGAAAACATGTTCGGAGATGCCCAGCTCTCAGTTGATGTGATTGCTGACGACATTATGTGGGATGTTTGCAAGAATAGTGAGGTCATCCAGAAAGGTGCTTCCGAAGAGGACCCTGTCGTGAAGACATTCGACGAGAATAAGGAGTACACGATCTGTTGGGACCCCCTTGACGGCTCAAGTATTGTTGACAACAACTGGGCAGTTGGGACCATCATTGGCGTTTGGGGTAAGGAGACTGGCCTCATCGGAGCAACAGGGCGCGACCAGAAGACATCTCTTGTGGCTCTATACGGACCTCGCACAACTGTTGTCGTTGTGCTCGACGACGGTGTTTACGAGGTGAGTTTGGTGGTTGGGAGACTGGAGGAGCCTTTCACGCATGACACTCGCAAGAGCTGACACCTTCACCTTCACCTTCACCTTCACCTTCACCTTCACCTTCACCTTCACCTTCACCTTCACCTTCACCTTCACCTTCCAGTTCACCTATGGTTGCACTCCTGATGGATGCCAATTGCCCGATGGGACGTTTGCACCGTGGATTTGCAGCAGAAAGAGAATTCAGATCAGCGAGGACTGCAAGATCTTTGCGCCTGCTAACATGAGGGCTGCGCAAGACCTGCCCGGGTACAAGGAGGTAATCACTACGAGAGCGCCGTGTAGAGCGCCGTGTAGAGCGGCTTGTCATAGCGGCTTGTCAAGCCGCACTTTGCCTGAGCCGAAGATTGAATTGTATTTATCGTATACTAACCATGATAACCATTCGACGAACAGTATCTTGATGAGAAGATGACCGACAAATTCACGCTCAGGTATTCTGGTGGGTTGGTTCCCGACGTATATCAGCAGTTTACGAAGAACCAGGGAGTCTTTTCAAACCCGACTTCGAAGGCCTCTCCCGCTAAACTCCGCTTGGCGTTCGAGGCTGCGCCCTTCGCGCTTCTAGTGGAAGCATGTGGCGGCAAGACAAGCGACGGAGTTTCAGGAAATTCTGTCCTTGATGTCCAGATCAATGCAGTCGACCAGCGAACTCCGCTCTGCATTGGTAGTAGCCTTCAAGTCGATCGCTTTAACGAACTCTGTCTCGTTGCTGATAACTGAAGTAGGGATTGAATCGAGTTTTTGTATTTAGGAACATGTGTTCGAACAATCACTTCATCATTTTTTTTCTGTTCTATTTCTTTGTGATCTACTGCGCAAAAAATCACTACCTCATTCAGCTACTGACCAGTCCGCCCGCTGTTCGCTCAGCCACTCCACAAATCGGTCCTCACTTGACGTAAAAGTGCTCAAGGGGGCGAAGCTCACTTGAATGCCCTCCCGCTTCATTTCTTCTATCCGAGGCTGAATCCTTTTCTCGAGTGAGTAAGCAAGAAGGGTCGGGAATTTGATTACCGCATCCCTGACCAATTTCATCTTCTCTTCTTTTGGCGAGTCTTTCCCCCCATTGAGACCGATAGAGATGAACAATTTTAAAGTTTCAGTCAGGTTATCGAGGCTATGGTTGAGTTTTTTCGAAGGTTGTGCCTAGTTAGTTATTTTGAAGAAGGGCTTACCACACTTTGGACATGAATGTTTTACTCACCTTAACCCAAGTGCCTGGGGAAATTTCAAAACCAGGATTTGAAGCTCATCGTCAGTAAGCCTCATTCCTATCCTCAGAAATTCGATCTTAGGCAACAAGTTTTCTTTCGAAAGCCAAAGCACAGGCGGAAAACCGACGACGAGTCTGCTTAAATCCTGACTGTTTGTCAATTCTACTTTCAGCTGAGCAGATAAAAATGCAAGCGAAGGCCGTAGATTATTCTCAACTGAATACGTCAGCAACTGCGGGTAGCCCGAAATCACTCGCTTAACTCGTTCGTGGTCGAGGCCAAGATCGACCCTCAGAAATTCCACTACCTCACGCATTTTATGAACGGAATAAGCCAAAATGTGGGGGAAGAACAGAACAATTTTGACAACCTGATCCAGCTCAAAATTGCACTCCTCTAGGAAAAAGTTGACCTTGGACTGGTGATTCTCGGCTGAAAATCCTAGCAAAGCAGGCTTCTTCAGAAGAAGCCGTCGTATTTGCTTCTTTGTCATCCCCAGCGTCTGGCGATAGTAAGAAATCTTCCGTCTGATGTCGTTCCGGTTGTTGCCCCGTTTCACCAAACGGCGCACCTCGCTTATTTTGAAGCCCAACTCGCGCTTAAGCCACTCCTCTGCACCCACGACACCCTCGTCCAGAATCACCTCAACTACTAGAGCGGGGTGACGTCGCATCATGGTGTTTAGACTGTAATCTGTCAGCCCAGTAAGCGATTTGAGGCGTCTCAGAGTGGTGCGGAGAGGCGGGAGTGTGGAGGGTAAAAGAGAGACAATTTTTTTCGCTAGTGGCGCAGAGAGCGCGTACGACTGCTGTAAGTAAAGAGAATCAGCATCGATAGGCTGGGGGGCTGGGAAAGTGGGGGCTCTCTTGTCGTCATTGCTGTCAGTGCTGATTGTGTCAAGTCTAGAAAAAAAGTCACGCCTGAGCTGGACCCTCTGCTGCAGAAAGCTGCTTCCTGACGTCAACAGAAAAGCGAAGAAAAAGAAGAACGAGGAGGAGGAAAGGAGCATCGTACCAATCGATCGGATAGTAAAACTACGAAAAGTAAGCTGGGGCTCAGAATTTATTTCTTGGTTGAGTGACCCATCATTATTGCAGTGGTCTACGGTGTCGTTAAAAGTAGGGAAAACAATAAATGAAATAAATCCTCGCATGAAGTATTCGCGCGCCTTTTACTTATTGCTAATTGCGGTATGCCTTATTGTAACCATTTTTTCCATTCGGCCTTATCATCCCACTACGTTACGTATTACCTTAGATTATGAATCAAGCTTATGTGATCTTCTCAACCCTTCTTCTTCTGACATCACCCTCTATCTCATTCTCATTCTCATTCTCATTCTCATTCTCAACCTCATTCTCATTGGGTGGTCGCACATCCTCAACTGCTGTCTACAACTCTGTGGGCGGCACGGACGATATTTCCAACTATGTTTCCAAAGGCCGAAGAGTGGACAAGTCGTTCAGCAAACTTCTGGAGCAGAACAAGAATTGGGTGAGGCAGCAGCGAGAAGAGAATGGAGAGGACTATTTTTCAAGCATGGTTGGCAACCACAAGCCGTAATACTTGTGGATCGGCTGCAGTGACGCCCGCGTTCCCGCGAATGAGATACTGGGCCTCGGTTCCAACAAGGTATTTGTGCTCCGCAATGTGGCCAACATGGTTATTGGCACTGACTTCAATGCCATGTCAGCAATTCAGTATGCCGTCACAGCGCTTCAAATCCCTCAAATAATCGTGTGTGGTCACTATGATTGCGGTGGGGTCCGAGCTAGCATGGAAAGTCTTGACCACTCTCCCCCACTTGAGAATTGGCTTCGCAACATCCGGGATGTCTACCGCCTGCATCAAGATGAGCTGGACAGGATCAAGGACCCTGAGGTGAGTAAAGAGCGCGCAGTACCTCGCTACATAGATTAGATGCGAGCGGAGGTGTCAGTGTCGGTGTCGGTGTCGGGGCGGGGCGATTTTGAGCTCGTTTCTCATCAGTTGCGTTTGTTTTTTGTTCACCTGCTTTGGTCACCTTCTCTGTACAAAAAGGCCCGCCACCGAAGGTTAGTGGAGTGTAATGTCATTGAGCAGTGTATCAATCTCTTCAAGACGGGGGTAGTGCAGCGTCGGAGGGTTGAGACATTTCTCGATGTAAATAGCGAATTCACTACCCCCAGGATCCACGCGTGCGTGTTTGATCCCAGCACAGGTGAGCTGAAGCAGTTAGAGGTCGATTTCAAGCAATACATGGAGGAGCTGCATGACATCTACGATCTCTACAAGATCGAGGCGAGTGGCAATCGCGAGAAGGAAGAACAAGAAATAGCGCTGAAAAAAAAGATGCTAGCTGATTTAGGGGCTTCGCCCAACGCCCCTGATCAGGCAGGACAGAATTCGAGGGGTTGGAGAGAAAGGATTTCAAAGATTTGGAAGGGACCTTAATTTCGGTGTATTTCATTCGGCGAGCTCAGATGTGGGCGTGGAAATTTCGGTAATGGGGAGAAGATTTTCTTTTCTGTTTTTTACTTACTTTGTGGATATTTTGGTGGTAATATGAACAATTGCCCTCAAAGTTTGCCCGTAATTTATATTATCATCCGTTATCAAGCATATTCTTGGACTTGTATCCGTGTGTACATCCGAATAATCCGTGTAAATCCGTATGTGTATATCCGTGTATATGCTGTGTGAGTCTTTTGTTATGTCCATTTGATTTTAATCCGTGTAAATCCGTATGTGTATATCCGTGTATATGCTGTGTGAGTCTTTGTTATGTCCATTTGATTTTCGTAACAGATTTCTCCCCCTCCCCCCCGTAAAAGATCATGCCATCTAAAGGAGAGATGCACTGACCAGAATTCCAGTAGTAAACAAGGCGGCAAGCGAGGCCAAAGACCTCACACCAGCACCCGAGTCATCAGGTGCCACGCTAATGGTAGGATCGTAATAAAACTCTCTATCGCCAAAGTTCGGAATGTCAAACTCGATGATAAACTTATCGCCTTGGAAGCCGGTGGTGACACCAACATCAACAATCTCAGCAACACCCGTACCTCCAATGATCTTGCCCGTGGTCGGGATGAGGAGCTCCCCACCGTTAGCCACCGTCACAGTTTTCATATCATTGTTGGCATCGTCGCTTGTAGTGGGGATGCTGCCATCCCCACCCTTCTGCTTCAACTCCAGGGCATAATGGAGGCGGTGGGTGGTACTCCCATCTTTCCAATCCCAACCGGCAATGGTAAAGGAGAATTTCAATTCATCTTTAACGACTGTTATCTCTTCAGTACAAGGTGACGAGTTCGAGCATATCCCATTGCTATCCATGGCGGAACAAACCTCAGTGACGTTATTTTGACAAACACCTGCACCCGATGTGCAGTTGGAGCAGGTTGTGACCTCAGTAGTGGTGATGGTGTCCTGCGCAAGATGGGCCGTCAAATGAAAGTGTTTCGTCCCATCAGACTTATGAAACGACGTTGTATAAAGCACATTGCCATCTGCATCCGTTGTGGACGTGAAATCGCTCCATTCAGCATCTCCTCCTGAAATTGAAGTTAAGTTAGATTTCACTTGAAGACTTTGTGACACTGTGCCTTCAACAAGATCATCAAGCCCTCACCTGCCATAGAAATCTTGTGGTTCCCCGAAACCTTCACACCCCCAGCAGTATACTCTTCTAGCTTATCTTGCTGAATCATGAGAAATTCATCTGGGACTCCAGATCGTGACAATTTCATTCCACCTGAGGATCCCATAAAACTTGCAGTGACGGCAGATGTCGATTTACTTTGATCCGAAGCGTTGGCTACTGTCAACAAGAGACCGGCGATAGCATTTAAAAGCTTCATTTTTACCAAAGAGGGAGGGGCGTACAGAAAGATTTTTTCAGTCCATGTGGAAGGTTGCACCACTGAAATCATGACATCAAGCCCCTTTCGTCAGACAACATGCAAAGAAAAACACATTTTCTTTTTTTCATGTACTCCTTCCGCATACGTGACACAACTGACAAACCAACCCGATTGGGCACCAAAAAATTTCTTCTTTGTATCTCTTTTTATTCCCTGGGAAACCTAACTCACGTACTCAGCTGCAAGTTATCTCGTTAGACAATCCATCAGGGGTTCAGCCAACTACGCAAAATATTTTGTCATATGCCATCTTGGGTTGCCCTACCAGTGTTGCGCAGGGAATGCGTTTACCGTGTATTTGATGACATTCAATGCACAACAGATAATACCTTGCAAAAGCTCCCTTCCATCGGTCCTGGTGAAAGAGACAGAGCGAACAGTGCCAAGGTTGCAGCCCTAGAAGACATTAAGAAGACTGACAGCTTCGGCCACTACCACCGCAGAATCTCGCACAGAGCCAGGAACCAAAGCGAAGACGGGGAGGATGATGACAAGAGCAACAAAAATGAAAAGAGCGGAAAATTGCGGAACAAAAGACTTAGGGGCATCGTGAAGGGAGGGGCCGCGAAACAAAATTCCCGGCGGCAGACCACTAGCAAGGTATTGGAAATCAGGGGCTCCAAGGGTCACAAACCAGCCCAACTACAAAAGTCCGACTCTACAACAACCAATAAGATCCGCAAGGGCTTCAAACAGGGCGCGATGACGGCGATTTTGGCGACGAAGATCATGCAGTCGTCAGCAGTAAAGGTGGACATCTCGAGGTACTCCGTATTTCTGCCCGAGATCATTCTACGAGATTTGGCAGCAGGTGGCGGCAGGTTCACTAACAGCGTTCTGTCAAAACGTAGTAGCTGTTCATCTTTTGAGGCTGCAGTTCTTATGGTTGACATCAGCGGTTTTACGGCTCTCACTCAGCAGCTGAATGAAGCCAACGCAAACGGTGCAGAGCTGCTCTGTGAACACATCAACAAAATCTATTCCTCGATCATGGAAATCGTTCGGGAATGGGGGGGGGATTGTGTAAAGTTTGCTGGGGATGCGCTGCTGGTTATGTGGGAGATCAAGGCGAAGAGCGACACAGAATTGTTGGAAATCTACGGGGGGGATGCGACCGCGTGGGACGGGTCCGTAAAAGGAAGCATCAAGCACTCAGAGAAGCCAATTCACATGCGGGGAAGGCTGGACAGCACCATAACCTCTGAGGGCGATCGACTTTCGATAATCAAGGACGTGAGCAGGAAAATGAGCGTCGACTTGCGCGAGGCAGTTTCCAAAGCAACACTAGTGGCTTGTAAGCTTCACAAGATGATTGAGGAGCAGACTTTGCTGTCAACTGTTGGGGCTCAGAGTTTGAAACTGCACGCTGGTGTGGGTTGCGGACGCTGTTTAGGGCAAGTAGTTGGGGGGGTACTCGGAAGGTGGGAATTCATTTTGACTGGCGAGGGAATAGAGCAAATTGCACTGGCGGAGCCTGCTGCCGGACCGACTGAAACCGTCGTTACTCCGCAAGCGTGGAATTTTTTGAAAGATGATTTCGTCGGGGAAGTAGTCAATGACGGTACACACGTGGGGCTGGGCTTGGTAAGAATCAGCGGAGTGAAAGAGAACACAATGGCTCCACTGCGGAATAAAAACGGTAGTCATGACACGATTATGGTGAGTGAGTTGTGGTATGAGATTGTTGTCATTTTCATACCTTCCATGCCAAAATGAGTATTGAGAATATTTTATTGACTAATTTGACGTACGTAGCTGAAGCCCAAACATATTTCGTTTATGCCAACGTATCTGCCTAATGCGGTCATAATGAACTTGAAGGCGGGTGTGTGCGACTCAACGAGTCAAGCAGAAATGAGGGATTTGAGCGTAATGTTTGTTCAGCTGACAAATCTGAACACTGAGGACAATGACCAGACGCAAATAGCCATCCAATGTGTGCAAGAGGCCACTTATCAGGTTGAAGGTAGTATTAACAAGGTGATAGTCGACGACAAGGGTGCTTTGGTGCTCTGCGTTTTCGGTCTACCGCCTATGGTCCACGCCGATGACAGCTACCGCGCAATCGCTGCTGCGTTTTTGATGCGGCACCACCTCCACGACCTCGGCCTTACGTGTCGAATCGGGATAGCAACGAACCGGGTGTTCTGCGGAATTGTAGGGAGTGAGCTCCGGAAGGAGTACACTGTTATGGGCGTCGGGGTCAATTTATCGGCGCGCCTAATGGCCCGTGCCAAAGAGTACGATATTCTCACCGACAAAAAGACATACGAGCAATGCAAAAATGGAATTTTGTTCCGAGAAAAGGGGTCCGCGTTTCTAAAAGGTTTTAACAACGATATAGAAACGTTTCGGCCAATTAGTTTCTCGCATCATAAAACGAAGTTCGAGCATACGATTGGAAACGAGGGCGAGCTCATGGATCTTGAGGCGATGGTTGAGATTGTCGCTCACGGGATGGCGAACTGCATTATCATAATGGGCAAGCCAGGGACCGGGAAACACACAATAGCGCACCACCTTGATGAGTTTTGCGAGCACAATGACCTCGTAATTTTCCGAAGTGGTATCGGGGAGAACATGTATCTGGATGTGGAGATCTCCACAATGACAAAGTGCACCTCCTGGCGTAAAATTTTTGTACAGGCTATGTGCATGCTACATGGCGAGCGCACTAGATCGAGAGTGTTGAAAGTTGTTGAAACGTGCAGCAGTAGTGACTTGTGCACAGACCTTGGGTTCAATCTGGTAGACGAGCTCCGGCTTTTTTTGGGTGACCAGACGGATGAAGAACACATAGCATCGATTCGCTACATGTTGCCGGAGCTTCGCGACGTAGGTGAATTGATGCCTGATTCTCTGACTGCCAAAGATGAGCATGACCGCGAGGTCTTACTGCTAAGTTTGTTGAGAGAATTTTTCGTTGAGTTCTGCAAGACGCACCGGGGCCTTTTTGTGTTCGAGAATCATTATGGCATGGCTAACAGTCAGGTCAGCGGAAACACTTCATGGACTTTATTCCATGACCTCTGGAAGAACTTTACCCCCGTCGTTCAGAAAGACCACGGGGATGTCGAAGACAGGGATAGCTCGGACGAGGAGAGCGATCCTCTTCTCACCCATCCAATGTTCGCAATTGTCACTAACTCTATGGCATATCATGACAGTGAGCATACAGAGAACCGCCGAATACCTGTCGAATTTTTGGAGGCACTTAATGACGCCACAGAAAAAGACACGTTGTTGGAGATATGCCCTATGCTTGATTGTGATTCTGGGCTTCTCATTGCAGAGAAATTGAATGCACATGGCTTCGAGATTGAGGAGGACATTTTACGGTGCCTCTTAGACTTGGGCGAAGGTAACCCATCAATAATTTGTGAGCTCTGCCACTCCGTCTTGGAGGACAAAATCGTTGTTCACGACGCAGATGAGAGAAAACTCTCGCTTGAAAAGGGGAGCAATATGCTTGATCTGAAACTCAATTCAAAACTCAGGCACATGGTTCTTCAAGAGGTGAGTCTTTTTTCACGGTCGGTACAGGTGAAAATGAAAAAAGAAGAAGGAACGCTTGCCGTGGTCGGAAATTCTGAAAGATTATTTAGCTAACCGACCCTGTCTTAAATAGTTTGCTCAGCTCCCTCTACACGTCCAAGCAGTTGCTAAGCTGGCAAGCGTTTATGAATCCGAATTTTCTGAAGGGATGTTGAGGTTGAACGTCGAACAACACCAAAGGGAGCACTCTGACACACCCATCAACTTGAAGAAGTGCATCCTTTCGCTCATTCAAGCAGACATCTTCGTCGCAACGCCTAATCCACAATGGATGGAACACCTTGACAAAGATGCCGCCCACAGCATGAAATTTCGATCAAAGCTAATGCAAAAAGCAATCAGCGAGCTGCTGCTCGAGATCCACATCACAAGCGTCGCGAACAGCATTTCTTCAGTACACCACGCCAAAAGGATCAGCAAGCACTGGTTGCGCCGAGCACTCGACAACAAAGAGCACCATTTGATCAGGAACTACTCCCTCATCAGGGAACACGTTGACGAAGTAGAAGAAGAAGAAGGACAAGACAATATGACCAAGTCAGTAGAGACGAATGATTATGATGACAGCGAACGCTTGATAGGAGTCGGCAGAACGTGATCAATTCAATTGAATCCCACACATTCTGTCACACAAATTTTCTGCCTCGAGAGATGTTCCTTTGTTTTAATAGAATAAACCTACCTTTCCACCAAAGCTGACCAGCAACTAAGCTTTTGAATTCGAAAATAGGAATTTTTTATCTTTATCTTTTCTCCATTCTCCGACCATTCGCTTCCAAAAAAAACGTCGTCCGCCACACCTTCCACCATGGGGCCCCATTCAAAAATAAGAAAACGTTTCAACGACATAATAAAACTTGTAAAACCCTCCAGTCAAAATTCACCATCCGGGTCTCCAACCACAAAACGGACCTGTAATCAGCGTAATGCAATTTTGAAAGGAGAGAGGAGACAACGAGGAAACGGGGTGAGAAGTTAAGCTACTTTTAGGATCGGACCGCCGGGAAGATTTCATTCCAGTCAGTTTCACGCTCATCCAAAGTAATGACCGCCCAGGTGACGACTCCCAGCATGATCCATCCCAACCACATGAGGCCACTGGCGAGCGAGCAGAGAAACATGAAGCTACCGGCCGCCGCTGAAGCGTATGCAATATTGTCCTTTAAGGTAGTCCAACCCTTGCTGCTCTGCCCGAACTGTATGGAGAGGAAGTAGACGATCCAGAACATGGAAAGAGGAACTCTTCCAACAAGATAGACAGCGAGGGAGATTCCAATGGCAGTTTTCTTATCCTCGTCGTCCGAAAGGAAGGAAAAGGCAACGAAAATTGAGATTATAACTCCGGCAATCATGCAGACTCCCTTTCTCAGGCCACCGCTGCTGTCAAACTCTCTGTTCCCTCTCCAACCGACCTGGTAACATCCCCAGGTCAGGCCACAAGCAAAAGCGCCAATACAAGCTAGCGCACCAGCAGAGATTGCAGCTGCGACAGCGTACCCAGTCCCGCCCTCGCCGATGTTACCGAAGATTAGGAGAGAAGGCTCCGAAACAACATAGCCAATCTGCCAGAAGATGGCAAGAAAACGGAGAGGTGAGATGGGACGAGGACGACAAAGAACGAGGATTCCCACTAGAGCCACAATAAACATGACCGATAGGTGCACTATATATTCATCATTGTCATTGTCATTGTCGGACATTGTCTAAAATACAAGCGAGAAGAGGTGGTCGGATGTTGTTGGTTGAAAAAGTTAACGAAAAAAGCTTTTTGCTGCTCTTTTTCAAGTTCAAGGAGGTAGAGAGTAAGTTCGCAACTGTCAATCAATTTACTCAAATTCGCTTCTCAAAAGAGGATTGATATTAAAGGCCCGAGTAATTTATTATTTACAATAATAAATTAATTTTATTGTCTGACCTCCGACCTTCATCACTTAGCTTCCACTTATTTTCCAGA
>ERZ651776.4874-NODE-4874-length-12012-cov-2.675492_pt1 | contig 12012 bp, 12 predicted proteins | sample MGYA00514761_ERZ651776 | MGnify/ENA metagenome assembly ERZ651776 | reverse complement strand
GCCCACAAGACTACGTGGCATTGACCGGCGCGAAACCTGCCTTCGCGAACGAGATGGAAAACACCTTCAAGCGCCCGATGGGCAAAGAAGTGGCGGTCGCCGGCGAAGACTACACAATGGAATCCGGCAAGGTCGTGATCGCGTCGATCACGTCTTGCACCAACACATCCAACCCCTACGTCATGATCGGCGCAGGGTTGGTGGCACGCAAAGCCGCCGCATTGGGTCTGGATCGCAAACCTTGGGTGAAAACATCCCTCGCGCCCGGGTCACAGGTTGTATCTGCCTACCTTGAGGCCGCGGGCCTGCAAGACGACCTCGACAAGATCGGTTTCAACCTTGTGGGTTACGGCTGCACAACCTGCATCGGCAACTCCGGTCCGCTGCAAAAGGAAATTTCCGAAGCGATCCACGAAGGCGACCTCGTGGCGACCTCCGTTCTGTCCGGTAACCGCAACTTTGAGGGGCGCATTTCACCTGACGTGCGCGCCAACTATCTGGCCTCCCCGCCGCTGGTTGTGGCCTATGCGCTGGCCGGAACCATGGACATCAATCTGGCAACAGATCCGATTGCCCAAACACCGGATGGCAAAGACGTCTACCTGAAAGACATCTGGCCAACGACGCAAGAAGTCGCTGAAATGGTTGAAAAAACCGTGACACGTGAGGCGTTCCAGTCCAAATATGCGGACGTCTTCAAGGGCGACGAAAAATGGCAGAGCGTGGAAACCACCGACGCGGAAACCTACGATTGGCCGCCGCAGTCCACCTACATCCAGAACCCGCCCTACTTCCAGGGGATGTCCAAGGAACCAGGTGTCATCACCAATATCGATAACGCCAAGGTTCTGGCCGTTTTGGGTGACATGATCACGACCGACCACATCTCTCCGGCGGGTTCGTTCGCCGACACGAGCCCTGCGGGTGAATACCTGACAGCGCGTCAGGTGCCAGTACGCGAATTCAACTCTTACGGGTCGCGTCGCGGTAACCACGAAGTCATGATGCGCGGCACCTTCGCCAACATCCGCATCAAGAACGAAATGCTGGATGGTGTTGAGGGCGGCTATTCCAAAGGGCCGGACGGATCACAGATGTCGATCTTTGATGCAGCCATGGCCTACCAGACATCCGGCGTGCCAACGGTGATCTTCGGCGGTGAACAATACGGCGCGGGCTCTTCGCGTGACTGGGCGGCAAAGGGCACCAACCTGCTTGGCGTCAAAGCGGTCATCGCTGAAAGCTTTGAGCGTATCCACCGCTCCAACCTCGTTGGCATGGGTGTTATTCCTTTTGAGTTCACGGGTGGCGACTCCCGCAAATCGTTGGGCCTGACGGGGGATGAGACTGTTTCGATCTCCGGTCTGGACAGCGTGACACCTTTGCAAGAGGTTCCATGCGAGATCACGATGGCGGACGGCACGGTGAAAAATATCACCCTTAAATGCCGTATCGATACCGCGATCGAGATTGAATACGTCGAACATGGTGGCGTTCTGCACTACGTGCTGCGCAACCTCGCCAAATCCGCCTGAACCCTTTCAGGTTAGTGTAATCCAAAGGTCGCGCCCTAACGGGCGCGGCTTTTTTGTAGAGATGCGCTGCGCGCGGCAGGTATTTTTGAGCCAAAGAAGCTGGACCTTGCGCACAAGCCGCGTAGGGTTGGGCTATGAACCATAGATCCTTTGAATTTACACACGCGCTTTGCCGTCTTCCTGCCTCATCTGTAACCGACGGGCTGCGCGCCACCGATCAAGGTGACCCCGACCCGCTGGCCTTCGCTGCCGAACACGCTGCCTATGTCAGTGCATTGCGTGATGCAGGGTGCACCGTCACCGTGTTGCCCGCCGACGAGGCCTATCCGGATTCAGTCTTCATTGAAGACCCCGCCTTGGTGCTGAACGGCACGGCCATCGTGTTGCGCCCCGGCGCCGAAACGCGCCTTGGCGAGGCGGCGGCATTACGGCCTGCACTGGTTGAGAATATGAATGATGTCATAGACTTGCAGACCACAGGTTATGTAGATGGCGGCGATATTTTGTGCACCGATGATCGGGTCTTGCTGGGCCTGTCGGCCCGCACGAACCGGCAAGGGGCGCAAGACCTGCGCCCCATCGTTGAAGGCCTTGGTTATCGGCTCGAGATCCTGCTAACCCCGCCGGAAATCCTGCATTTCAAAACGGAGAGTTCTTTGCTGGATGCGGGCACCGTGTTAGCCACCCCCGCCCTTGCGGCATCTGGCGCATTTGGCGGGCTTTCAGTGATCGAAACGGCACAGGATGAAGAAGCCGCCGCCAACGCGATCCGTGTGAATGGCACTGTCTTCCTGTCGGCGGGCTACCCAAAAACTGCCGAACGATTAAAGAAGGCGGGCTATTCCCTGAAAATCCTCAACACCAGCCAAGCCGCACTTGTGGATGGCGGGCTTAGCTGCATGTCGCTGCGATATAGCCTTTAATTGGCCAGTGCCGCGTCTTGGGCCGCGTCTTGGGCCGCGTCTTGGGCCGCCTCCAAAGCTGGGCGCAAACGGTTCGCCAATTCGCGCGATGTGACAGGGGCGGCCATGCGCAACAGGATCGTGCCGTCCCCATCAATTAGGAAGGTTTCCGGCACCCCGTAGACCCCCCAATCCAGAGAGTTGTCCCCGTCCGTGTCAGCCCCGACAGCCACATAGGGATCACCAAGATCCTCCAGAAAACCGAGCGCATCTCTGTCCAGGTCTTTGTAGTTCACACCGTAAATCGGCACACCCTCAGCGGCGAGGGCTGTCAGGTTCGGGTGTTCCACCCGACACGGCACGCACCAGCTGGCCCAGAAGTTTACAATCTTGACCTCGCCGTCGCGTAGCATCGCGTCTGTCAAGAGCGGGAGCCCTTCGATTTCAGACACGACGAGCGCTGGCGCGGGCTTGCCGATCAACGCCGAGGGCAACTCGCCACCCTGCCCCAAAAACATGCCCGCCGCGAAGAGACCGCCAAATCCGGCAAACAAAACCACCGGCACCATCATCAACTTAGACATCAGCGCGCTCCTTGCGGGCCTCAACCTCGGCCAGTTGCCTGCGCAGTTTTCGGGCGCGGCGTATCGACACGACTGTCAGCCAGACAAGCAGCACAATGGACACCCCATAGGCGGCCAGAACCTCGACTGCGAAGTCACCAAGATCAGGCATCATCGACGCATCCTCGCTTCAAGGGCCCGCATCCGGCGGGCGCGAATTTCAGTTTGGGTGCGGATCAGAACAAGGCCGAGAAACAACAGCCCGAACCCGACCATGCAGACCAGCAGCGGGTAAAAGAAAACATCCGCTACCGTGCGTTCGCCCGTTGCCACGGGCACGCTGGTGCCTTGGTGCAGCCCTTGGTTCCAGAAATTGACAGCGTAGCGCGACAGCACGGCAAAGACCGACCCGACGATGCACAAAACGCTGGTTAGATCGGCGGCGGTGTCGGGGTCTTCGATGGCTTCCCACAGGGCGATGTAGCCAAGGTAGAACAGAAACAGGATGAGGAACGACGTCAATCTAGGGTCCCATGCCCACCATGTCCCCCACATCGGTTGCCCCCAAATCGCCCCTGTTATCAGGGCGATCAACGTCATCACGATTCCAACAGGCGCTGCGGCCCGTGCGGCCAGGGCGCTGACATGGTGGCGCCGTACAAGCCAGATCAGTGAGGTCACCAACATCATGAACCATGCGTTAATCGCCATCAGCGCGGCAGGCACGTGCAGGTAGATGATCTTTACGGTCGACCCTTGGCGATAGTCATCCGGCGTCGCGAAAAAACCCCATGCCAGCCCGCCCGCCATCAGCAAACCGGCAAGCCCCATAACCCACGGCACCATTGGCGTCGTGGTGGTCATGAATTTCTTCGGATTGGCATATTCCCAGATCGACATAATCGTTAGCTATCCTGCTGTATGGCGGGCGACAATGCCATTCACCTAAGGTTTACCCGCAACGCTGCCGATGCGGCGAATGGCAGCAAGGCAAAGCTGCCCAATGTAATGCCCGCCAGCATGGCCAGCGGTGTGATCGGGTCCAAACCGTCCGAACCCAACCGTACGGCCTCCGCGCCGAAAATCAACGTCGGCACATAAAGCGGCAAGACCAGTAAAGACATCAATAGCCCGCCGCGCCGAAGTCCTACTGTCAGCGCCGCGCCGAATGTCCCGATCATCGATAAGGCAGGCGTGCCGAGCAACAATGACAGGAACAACCAGACATAGGCCGAGGGCGCGAGGTTCAACAGAAACCCCAGCGCAGGTGCGGCCAATGTCAACGGCAGGCCCGTGGTGACCCAATGTGCCACGCCTTTCACCAGCGCCACCCCCTCAAGCGGCAGCGGCGATGTGGCCAAAAGCGGCAGTGACCCGTCCTCGAAATCCAGTGCGAAGATGCGATCGAGCGACAGCAATGCCGCCAACAAGGCCGCGACCCACAGAATGCCCGGCGCGATGCGCGTCAACACCGACGCTTCCGGGCCGACGCCAAAGGGCACCAAGACCACAACAATCAGGAAAAACGCCAGCCCAAGTCCGAACCCGCCACCGGCCCGCACAGCCAGCATCAAATCTCGTCGAAGCAACGCGATCACGACGCGCCCACGATCCGACGCAAGCGCCGACCCGCGCGCGCCTCGGGTCGCCCGTCAGGGCGGTTCGTGACGTGCTCCGTTGACGGCGTCTTCATAAGAACGCCTCGTCTGATCCACCGGCGGCGTCCATCGTTGCTTTGAACGGGGTCAAATCCAGTTCCGGTGCATCCAAGCCCAGATCAATATGCGTCGCGATCACAGCGATCCCGCCCTGCGCCAAATGCGCATCGCGCAGCCAGTCCGCAAACATGCGCACAGAAAACCCGTCAAGGCTGACGGTCGGTTCATCCAGAAACAACACCTTGCGCCCGATCACGCCCAGACGCGCCAGGCCAAGGCGGCGCTTCTGGCCTGCCGATAACGTGCCCGCGACGCGCTCTCGTAAATCGTCCAGATCAAACGTCGCAAAAACGCTGTCCGGTAAATCCGCCCTATGGACATCCGCCCAGAACGCCAGATTTTCGGTGACGGTCAGTTGTGCCTTGATCCCGTCGGCGTGGCTGGCGTAGGCGCCCGTGTCTTCGGGATACGCCACCTGCCCCGCTACCGCTGGCTGCAAGCCCGCCAAGGTGCGCAACAACGTCGTTTTGCCGATGCCGTTGGGGCCGCGCAACACCAGTGCCGCCCCGTCCGCCACATCAAACGACAGTGAGGACAACACAGTTACGCCGCCCCGTGCGACCGACAAATCTGATACGCTTAACACCATTCCAACACGCTCCCCTAAACCGGCAAAAGCGCCAATCCGACGCGACGGCCTTCGGACAAAACGACATTGTAGGTGCGGCAGGCGGTCGGGGATGACATCACCTCGACCCCCAGTCCTGCGCCTTCCAGTGCAGCGCGTAGGTCGGCGGGGATATGCGCGATCTCGGAACCGGTGCCGATAAAGAACAGATCGATCTCACCGACGGCATCAAGCAGGCTTTGCGTGTCCGCCATACCGCCCCAAGGCGCGATGCCCTTGGGCAGCACGACCAGCGCCCCCTCATAGACATCGCCACCTATGCGAAAGAACCCTTCCCCGTAGCCATCCACGGGCCGCGCATCAGTAAAGACCAGTTCTGTCAATCGCATAGCGTCCCCCCCTTAGGCGTCAATGTCGGCGAATTGCCCGCCGACCTTATTGGCTTCCTTGGACCAGTCACGTTTTACACCCAAGACCAGCAGCGTCGATGACGCCACAAAAATCGAGCTATACGTCCCGACGATTACGCCCCAGATCATCGCAAACACGAACCCGCGGATCACATCGCCCCCCAGAACATACAGCGAAATCAGCGCCAACAGGGTGGTGAAAGAGGTCATAAACGTCCGGCTGAGGGTTTCGTTGATCGACAGGTTCAGCACCTCCTTAAGGTCCTTCGCCTTATACTTGCGCAGGTTTTCCCGCACGCGGTCAAACACAACCACTGTATCGTTCAGGGAATACCCGACGATGGTCAAAAGCGCGGCAATGATCGCCAGATCAAACCGGATTTGCAGTTCCGAAAAGATGCCCAATGTCAGCGTCACATCGTGAACAAGGGCGATAACCGCACCCACGGCGAACTGCCATTCGAACCGCATCCAGATGTAAACCAGAACCGCACCGATGGCTAAAACCACCGCGATAATAGCATCGATAATCAACTCGCCAGACACGGTTGGCCCCACGGATTCCGTCGCCGGAAAGGTGATGTCAGGGGCCACGGTCCGCAGCGCAGCCTCAACGGCCTGAATGGTTTCATTCGACACCGACTCTTCACCGTCCTGCGGCGAAATGGTGATGGTTGTGACGTTCTGATCCGCATCAAAGGATGGATCGAAGACTTCCGTGACGTTCACCTCCCCGACAAGCGGCGCAAGCACGCCGCGGTATGCGACCAGATCAACCTCTTGTGCACTTTCGGTACGCAGGGTGGTTCCGCCTTTGAAATCAATCCCGTAGTTCAGACCACCGATGGCAAACGACCCGAAAGCCACAACAACCATGACGCCCGAAATCCCTAGCCAGAGCCGCGCACGTTTGAAGAAATCAAAAGACGTGTTGTCGCGCACCAGCTTCAGATAGCGGCCCGTGAAAATCGCCTTTGGGCGTTTGCGTTCGAACCAGATCACAACCAGCAAACGGGTCACGAAGATTGCAGTGAACACCGAAGTAATGATCCCCAGCCCCAGCGTAATCGCGAACCCGCGCACCGGACCTGCGCCCATGGCAAACAGGATCGCTGCGGTAATCAGGGTCGTAATGTTGGCATCAATGATCGCCGACAGCGCCTTTTCATAGCCCAGCTCAATCGCGCGGGCGGGGCCCTTGGCGGTGCGGCTTTCTTCGCGGATACGTTCAAAAATCAGCACGTTTGCGTCAACCGCCATGCCAATCGTCAACACGATCCCCGCAATGCCGGGCAGCGTAAGCGTGCCGCCAATCAGCGACAAAAGCGCGAAAATCAGGGCCACGTTGACCAGCAGGGCGATGTTGGCAAACACACCGAACAACCCGTAGCTGAACACCATGTACACCAGTACCAGCGCAAAGGCGACGATACAGGCAATTGCGCCCGCATTGATGCTGTCTTGCCCCAGATCGGGACCGACGGTCTGTTCCTGCAAGAACGTCAATTCCGCAGGCAAGGCACCAGCGCGCAGCAACACGGCCAGATTGGTGGATTCTTCGAGCGTGAAGTTACCGGTGATGATGCCGGACCCACCCGAGATATGGCTTTGAATGGTCGGCGCAGAGACGACCTCATCATCAAGCACAATCGCGAACGGCGACCCGATGTTGTCACGGGTATAATCGCCAAATTTACGCGCACCCGACGGGTTGAACCGGAACGTCACGGCGGGGCGGTTGTTTTGGTCAAACGTCGGCTGGCTATCCACCAACTCCTCGCCCGTGACCACAGGAGAGGTTTCAACAATATAATACAGACCTTCCTGGTCCAGCGACGGGATAACCATGTTCCCGGCCCCTGCCCGCGCATCCGGATCGCCCGTGGACCCGACAACAGGGTGGAACCCCAGTTGGGCCGTCGCGCCGATCAGGTCTTTCACCTCTTGGGCCGACCCGACACCGGGCACCTGAATCAATATCCGGCTCTCGCCCTGGCGCTGGATGGATGGCTCACGGGTGCCGGCCTCGTCGATACGACGGCGTACAATCTCCAGTGCGGTGCGCACAGTGCGGTCATCCGTGGCGATCTTTTCGGCCTCTGTCAGCGTGACAACAATATCGGTGTCAGACACAGCAGCCACGACGATATCAACCTGCCCCACCGTGGTCAGGCTGACCACCGGTTGCGCCAGACCGCGCACCAGTTCCAATGCGCGCGCCATGCCGTCCGGGTTGGAAATGCGCACACGCAACTCGCCGTCGACACTGCTTTCGTCGGTGACAAAGCCGACAACATCGCGCTGCGCAGCCAAAACATCACGGACTTCGGGCCACAACGCCCGCATCCGCCCTTCATAGACCTGTTCAACCTCGACCTCGGCCAACAGCTGCGCACCACCGCGCAGATCAAGCCCGAGATTGACCAGATTATCCGGCATGAACGACGGCCACAAACCGGCTGCCTCTTCCAGTTCAGAGGTCGAGGCCGTGCCTGCAACGGCCAAAACGGCCTCGGCGTCATTTGACATTTCGACCTTGTTGTAAAACCCGTTGGGCAAGGCCACGATGATACCGAATGCAACCACCAGCCAAATCGCGGTGCGTTTCCAAAGGTCAATCTTCAACATGGGACGTCCTGTCTTCTTATATCGGCCAAAGGCCTGATTTTATGCGTGATATAGGGGGCAGCATCAGCACAGCCTGATGCAGAAAAATCGGAGGTGCGGTGTGCCTAGGGGCAGAAATCCGCACTCGGGTCGGACCCGTCCATGATGCCTTGAAACACCAGATCGCGGTGGAATGGCACCGCACCACATCGCAATGACACCTGCATCGCGGAATGTTCAACATCCGGCGTCACGGCAGCATCAACAGGCGTCGCTGTCCGAATGGTCACACCAATCACATCAACAGCTTGCGATTCCGTCACATCGTCATGGGATGGATCAATCGGCGTGCCGCCAACCTCACCTGCACCGCAGGCTTCTGTCAATTCAGCACGTGTGCCGCCGCAGACTTCAACAATCGGTGCCGCGCGAACCAAACCTTGGGCCCGCGCCGCATTGGCACCAAAAAACAGGGCGCTTGCAGCACCCGCGCCGAGCCCGAGGGCTATGAGCGCCGATCGGATCATGCGTTTGCAGGCTCGGTCTTGTTGAGAACCTGCGCGATTGTCGAACGCACAACGCGGACTTTCACGCCGTCAGCAACTTCAACTTCGATCTCGCCGTCTTCTTTGACTTTGCTGACCTTGCCGATCAACCCGCCAGCGGTCACAACCTGATCGCCACGGCGCAGGGCTGCGACCATGGCTTGATGCTCTTTGAGCTTTTTCTGCTGTGGACGGATCAGCAAGAAATACATGATACCGAAAATCAGAATAAGCGGGATAAATTGGCCGAAGGCTTCCATGTGGTCTTTCCTTAAATCTCGCGCGAAGGCACCCCCCTCGCAATTCGGCGCACCCTACGGTCGAAGCGTGGGATTCGCAACGCAGGTTCGCATGTTTCATATGGGGGCGAAGCCTTATCGAAACCATACGCATTCCATACACTTTCCATACGCCAAAATTTACGCCATATGATCGGCACGAACCCCAATCAAGGACCGATCCCATGCACGACATTCGCGCCATCCGAGAAAATCCCGCTGCCTTTGATGCGGCCCTGTCGCGCCGTGGGGATTCTCCGCTGTCTGCTGAACTTCTGGCCATGGACGAAGCCCGCCGCACCAAAATTCAAGCCGCCGAAACTGCGCAGGCCGACGCCAACAAGGCCGCCAAAGAAGTCGGCGCCGCCAAAGGGCGCGGCGACGAGGCTGAATTCGAACGTCTGCGCGCACTTGTGTCTGAAAAGAAAGCGGAAATCGCGACCCTGAATGAGGAAGCCAAGGCGCAGGATGCGGCCCTGACCGCCCGCCTGTCCGAGATTCCGAACCTTCCAGCGGACGACGTGCCGACAGGTGCGGATGAAAACGACAACGTCGAAATCGCCAAATGGGGCACGCCCCGCACGTTCGATTTCACCCCTGTCGAACACTTTGACATCCCCGCCGTCAAAGGCGGCATGGACTTTGAAACCGCTGCCAAAATCTCTGGCAGCCGCTTTGTTCTGATGTCCGGCGCGGTCGCCCGCCTGCACCGTGCTCTGGCGCAATTTATGCTGGATGTTCATACACTTGATAACGGATTGACCGAGGTGAACACCCCTGTCTTGGTCCGTGACGACGCGATGTATGGCACCGACAAACTGCCGAAATTTGCCGCCGACAGCTACCAGACCACCGAAGGTATGTGGCTGATATCGACCTCCGAAATTCCGCTGACCTATATCGCCGCCGATCATGTGATTGAGCAAAGCTACCTGCCCCGCCGCTACGTCGCCCATTCGCTGTGTTTCCGGTCCGAGGCCGGAAGCGCGGGGCGCGATACGTCCGGCATGTTGCGCCAGCACCAGTTCGAAAAGGTCGAAATGGTTTCTGTGACCCATCCGGACGAGTCCGACGCCGAGCAGAAACGCATGCTGCGCTGCGCTGAGAACTTGCTGGAACGTCTTGAAATTCCATACAGAACCGTCGTTCTCTGCACGGGCGACATGGGCTTTGGCGCGCGCCGCACCTTTGATATCGAGGCTTGGCTTCCGGGGCAAAACACCTACCGCGAAATCAGTTCTGTTTCCACGACGGGTGATTTTCAGGCCCGCCGCATGAACGCCCGTTTCAAACCAGCGGACGGCGGCAAGCCACAGTTTGTTCACACGTTGAACGGCTCCGGCCTTGCCGTCGGGCGGTGCCTGATTGCCGTGCTTGAAAACGGCCAACAGGCGGACGGGTCGGTAACAATTCCTTCAGTTCTTCATGGCTATATGGGCGGCAAGACCACAATGAATGCCGACGGATCGCTGGCCTGATCTAGCAGGCCCCCATGCCTACATAAACTCCCGCGGGCGCGTAACCTCTTGAGGAAGATGGGTAAATCCGCAATCAGCCCACTTGCGCGCCGCGCGGATCGTTTCGCGCCGGTCATCGTCAACCTCTTGAATTTCATGATAAATCTGCCGAAGTGTCGGGTTTCTGGGATAAGACTGATCCTTTTTGCAGCGATCAAGCGCTGCCATCGACAGCTCTTGCATCCCTGACGGGCCATCGCGATCTTTTGACACCGCACTCATCACCGCGCCCATCACCCCGACAGGCCCGAATTTGTTGTCCAACCGTTCCGACACATCGAAATGCGGCGCGACACGATCCATTTCAGACCAGTTCAACGCCAGCCCCGCCGACTGCGCCCCCAGCGCGATCCAGTTCAGCGCAATCGAGCTTAGCCCGACACGCGACCCGCCCCCGCCGACAGACCCGTGATTTCCGGGGAACCATTGCTGCATATGGGACGGCACCAGATTGCTTTCGTATTTTTCGTTCAATTCCGGCATGTTAGACCAAGGATAACTTGGAAATGTCTTGCGCCGCTCATCAATGGAAATCGCATGACGCGCGCGCAGAACGACGCTCGACAGCTTTGCGTCGTGGAACCGGTATTGCGCATTGAACGCATCGGCAAACGGCAGGAATGCTGGCAAACCAAGGGCGCTCACGGTGTCCCAAACACCAAGGTAGGCCACGCCCAGCCGCACGGCATCGTTGATTGGCTTACCATTCCTGCGCCGCCACTTGGCCTCTGTGTCGTTGACATAGACTCGCGGCGCGAAATCCGCGCGAAACGCCAGTGTTTCTGGGTGATCGGGGTGGGTTTCAGGTTTCCGACTGCGATAGCGGCGCATGGCCTCTGGAATTTGCGCCAGCTTGTCGCGTTCCGGTATGCCACAGGAGCGGATCAGCCCGACCAGAGATCGCGCCGCGAATGCCCCGCGCGAAAATCCGAACACCATGATCTCGTCGCCCGGCTCATAAAGGAACACAAGACTGCGGTAGACGTCTTCGATAATATCCGTCAGCCCCCACCCCAGCGCGCCCCCCAGCAAGCGATCCATCCGCCGCGCCGCCCAGTTGTTGCCCCGACCAGAGCCAACGCCAGGGGAATACAAAACCACTTGCGGCATCGCCGCGCCCTCAGCGCCAACGCCATGTTGCGCCACGCAGCGCGACAGGCGCACCACATTGGTCGGATGCTCCGCATCTGGCCTATTCCAAGTCCCGTCAATGAAAATAGCAATACGTTTCATATGCTTGCCCTCTGAAGCTCACGCGTAGGGTGAGGTTTGCCTACCCTAACGTCAAGTCTGCTTTTCCTGACCCGACGACCTTGCCTCTGCTGCTCCTTGGTCTACGTATTGAGAATGATACGCGCATTCCTCACCT
>ERZ651776.4873-NODE-4873-length-12020-cov-3.624550_pt1 | contig 12020 bp, 7 predicted proteins | sample MGYA00514761_ERZ651776 | MGnify/ENA metagenome assembly ERZ651776 | reverse complement strand
AACAGTTCAAGTGCCTGTAAGCTATAGTTTAGTGTAACGATATTGATTGCGGCTCTGTTGTTGTGCCAATCACCTAGCATTAGGCAAGTTTCGCACCCTTCTTCTTTAGCTTTGGTAATAAACCATTTTACAAAGTTCAAACAATCTTCGTTGTGAGTAGTTGAATTACTTTTTAATCCAAAGTGTATATCTGTTAGAATTGCCGCTTTTTTAAATAGATTTGCCATACATATATTATACCTTATTATTGACTAAGTGTCTAGCTGTTTGGTAATATATGTTATTCTTCGGCTCCGCCACCACCCCAGTTGTTTAGTCTGGTGTAACTAGGAGTAAAGTCGTTCATTTCTAATATATCATCACGGATATTTTGATTTCGTTTTTCTATGTTAAGCACACGAGTAAACGAGTTAGTAATAGCCGCAGTGTAATACGCAAACGGATTGTCTGATTTTGACTCATCAAACTGTAAACCAATTTGTGATAGTTGCAGTAAAGCCTGACCACGCATTTCTTCGTTGTAGGTATAACCACGCCAGTTTGATCTAGTAGCATAACGCTCACACAGTTTAATAAACATGTGTGCTAACTTTGGAGTCATTGAGCCATGATCTTTTGAAAAATAGCCTGTTTCCAAATCACCTACCCAGTGACTTTTGCCTACTAGATAAGGTTTCATATTCTCATCAAGCATATAATGTTGAAATGGGGGAAAATTACATTTAGTATGTATTTGATCTGTTATACCATAATCCTCTTGTTCTCTAGCTTCTTCAATGTCGTCAAACATGTCTTCTATCTTAGCACGTTTCTTTAACTGTGCTTTAGTTGGCTTTTTATCAACCATTGGAATATGTTCCCAAGTCATTAAACGAAACACTAAACTCTGATCATCAATCTCGCCAGGCTTCAATATTTCACCTGTTGCTCTTTTATGTCTAGCAATCCTGTCTGCTTTGGCTTCTTTAATCCTTGCTTTATTGATTTTACTAAGCTCGTAGACAATAGCATCTTGTTGATGTTGTGAGTCCTTGTCAAGGTATGTACAAAACGTTGCTTTAGATTTGTGTATCTCTTTAAGAATATCTCTATTGTTAAGATAGTTTACCTTACGACCTGTTCTTGCTACTACTTTTGTAGTTTTTTCTGCCACTTGCAATATCTCCTTGTTTGTTACAATTAATTATACAGTATTGACAGCCCCTGTCAACCTTTTTTGGTTTAGCTATTATAGTGGGTTATTATTATTTCAATAAATAGTATTATAACAAGGAAAAAGATATGGCAGAAGAACCTAAAAATGTAGCAGATAACCCGTATAGCCCACTTGAACCCACACCAGTGGTTCCGGGCCTACTTACAGATAGTAGAGGATCAGCTACGGCAGAATCCCCATATAACTTTCCGCCGGCATTTGGCGGTCAACAACAAGACCAAGAAGTTATCCCTGGGATACTTACAGGTGACGGCACGGGCCCAACCCAAGAGGTTAACCAAATAGACTTTAGTGGACTTTCTGATTATCTTAGTAGTGAAAATCTAGCACAAACACGAGAACAAGCTAACATAAGAGCTAACGATAACAATCCAGAAGACTGGAGATTTCGAGTACGTCTAGCTCCAGGTAGTCAAGTACTTTATAAAGCTGGAGACTCAGGCATATTGGATCCGTTAAAAGCAACAGACGGTGTAATATTTCCGTATACGCCGCAGGTCATAGTTAACTATCAAGCTGATTACAATAAAACAACACCAACACATTCTAACTATGCACAATATTTTTATCAGTCAAGTCAGATCACTGACATACAGCTAACAGGAACATTTACAGCTCAGTCAACAAAAGAAGCAGACTACTTATTGGCCGCTATACACTTTTTTAAATCAGCAACTAAAATGTTTTATGGACAAGACTCAAATAGAGGAACACCTCCGCCAATGGTATTTTTAGATGGTTTTGGTGAAAATCAGTTTAATGACCATCCTTGTGTAATTCAACAGTTTAACTATGTTTTACCACCAGACGTTGACTATGTGCGTACCAGTGGAGAAGGAAATAATACAGTGAACCTAGACACTGATAGAGTGCAGAGAAACGGATATCAAAGTCCAATTGCAAGACTATTTCAGTTGTTTTCAGGCGGAGTAACTAAAGGTGCTGAAAATAGATATTATGGTAGTAATCAAGGAAACCTAGCTCAAGCAGATTCAAGTTATGTTCCTACAAAAATAGAATTAACAATGACACTACATCCAATTGTTAGTCGTAAACGAGCAAGCCAAGAGTTCAGTGTTGCTGATTATGCACAAGGACAAGGCGTTAGAAGAGGATTCTGGTAATGGCAAAAGTAACATACGCATCAACATCACCATACTTTACTTCGCAAGTTGAAGATAATTATCTTGGAACAATGAATAACAGATCAATTCCTAAACAGGCAGATGATCAGCAGTTTACAATAACTATCACATATCAACATCGACCTGATCTGTTAGCACAAGATCTATACGACGATGCCGGCCTATGGTGGGTGTTTGCTCAACGAAATCCAAATTCAATTCAAGATCCAATTTACGATTTTAAAGTTGGCACAAAAATATTCTTACCAAAGATTTCAACCCTTAAATCAGCATTAGGCTTCTAAGATGGCTGTAACATTAGCTCAAGTTACCCAATACGAAAATGAAGCATCACAAATTCTCAGTGATGCCCTTGCTAATGCAGGATTTATCGATATATATGTTTCTACTATAGAAAGACAAAGAGTATCAACAAAATTCTCCCTAGAAGCCGCTATCCTTAAGACTCTTAATGCCGCCACAAGTTTTCTAAATCGTAGCGAGGTTAGAGAAGGTCAATCTGATCCGATATACGGTACTCGCATCACTAATGCTGTAGCACAAGCACGCGAAGCTAAAACAATTGCTCAAGCGGCCTTAGACACAATTAGATCAGTAATACCTAAAAGTGAACCAATCGAACCTGACGCTACCGACAGAGCTAACAGTGTTGGGCAGATTGTTTCAGAAGACAAGGCAGGTAGAGAACCAGGTGCCACAACACAAACTCCAGAAACAGACCCTGAGCCAAATTCACAGAAACCAAATCCGGGAACCAATGCTGATATAACAGAAACTAGTGTAGATGCTGGTGTAGGTGTAGCCAGTGTCGATGTAGATAGATCACGTGAAGATCTAAGTCTTAGTACAAATACAAATACAAATACAAATACTCCAGGAGGTACAAGTGGGCAAAATGATGTCAAGTATCCAAGTGAGTTTGAACAAAACATTAAAACCACAGTGAATTCACTAAGCGGAATGTCAACATATACCTATCAACTAAGCATATACCTAATGACTCCAGAACAGTTTACAGCTATGTCAAGAAGTGAAATAAAGTCAGTGGCCGGATTAAGTTTGTTAATGCAAAGTGGCGGACAAATAGCCAATGGTCAGTTAGACCTTAATGGAGCAACAAGAAATAAACACTTTGATCTAGACTACTTTATAGAAGACTTGGAAATGGAAAGTCTAATGCCTAGATCAGTTCGAGGTGCAACTAACCAAACAAGATTAAACTTTAAAATTATTGAACCCTATGGTTTTACATTTATAGAAAGATTAAAAGCGGCTGTTAAAGATTTCTTTGGCACTACGGATTTTGTAAAACAACACTATCTAATGACTATTAAATTTAAGGGCTATGATGAAGAAGGTAACGAAGTAACTTCTAAATCAGCAACAGATTCTGTAACAATTGACAACAATAGGTCTGACGCATCTAGTATAAACGAAAAGTTTATACCTTTTAAGTTTGCTAACATTGTTACAAGAGCAGGTACAGGTGCTGTTGAATATGTGTGTGAAGCACTACCAGTTAACCACTTCGAAGCACTCAGTCAAAAACGTGCAACCATACCATTTCAACTTGAAATTAAAGGTCAAACACTAGATGATTTGTTTAACGGTAAAAGTGATCTTAGAGATACTCGAACAAGTAAACGAGTAATTAGCAGTGGGTTAGTTGAAGCACTAAACAAGCAACAGAAAGAGTACGTAGCAAAAGGGGCCATAGCAGTAGCAGACGAATATAAAATTACTTTTGCTGGTGGAAACATAGCACAACAAAAAGTAATGCCTCCTGGAGATGTTACAAAGTCAAGAACAGCCAGTGTGGATCCAAATTTACCAACCCATCTGCTTACCAATGTAGGACAAGTAGAAAAAGAAACATTTACAGTTTCAGTAAGTGCAGGTCAACAGCTACAACAGAGTGTAGATGGAATTCTGAAGACTAGTCAATATATTACTGGACAACAAAAAGTATTTTATGATTCAGTTAAGCGTGCTTGGCTTAAAAAAGACGGCGGCAAAGTTTTAGCTTGGTATAAGATTACTACAAAAGTTGAACCTATTGCTTATGATAAGATTAGAAAAGATTACGCTTATCTAATAGAACTTGTTATTACTCCTCAACAGGTTACTGACGTAAAAAGTACAGTGTTTCCAAAAGATAGATTTAGAGGTGTACATAAGAAATTTAATTACTGGTTTACTGGAGAAAATACAGAAGTAATAGACTATGAAGTTGAATTTAATGCTTTATTTTATACTTCATTGAGTGCTAAATTTGCCAACGAAGCAACTGAACAAGCCGAGCTTGAACAGTTAGAAAACTTAGCACCTGGCGCAGTTGGACCATCAGATCAAAGTGGGCAAAACGGAGCAGGACAATCAGCTGATGAAGCGGCCAGAGCGGCTAGTGTATTATATTCTCCTGTTGACTTTGCTAAAATGGAAATGGAAGTTTTAGGTGATCCAGATTTTATTCAGCAAGGAGATATATTTTATCGAGCAGGCAATAATTTTGATGCTTTCTTGCAGGATGGATCAATTAATTACGACAGTCAAGAAGTGTTTGTTGAAGTTAACTATAATACCATTGAAGATTATAATGAAGAAACTGGAGAAGCTACTCCTAAAGATATACAACTTAAAAGTGTTGATCAATATGTAAGAACAGGTACAAAAGGATTAATTTATCAAATTATTGCTGTTAAAAATAAATTTATTAAAGGACAATTTACACAAACTCTAGAAGGACTGATGGTAGAATTTCCAGACAATACAAATGTTGGAGTAGGAAACCCAACGTTATCACCACCAACTGTAACAACAGCATCAAACTCTGGACCAAAATTAGATTTACCTTTTCCTGATTTTAATAATAATCGGCCAGAGGAAAATAGTTTAGGTGGCGGTGCTACTTTATTATCAGGCAGAGATGACTAAGATTAAATAGACATATGGCAGAAAACATACAAAGAAATAGAGGTAGAGGCTCAGCATATAAATTTGACAAAGGTGGAGTTCCGTCAGAATTTGGTCCTTTTATTGGCATTATTAAATCTAGTGTTGATTCTACAAGAGCAGGCAGACTAAGAGTTTACATTGAAGCGTTTGGAGGTGAGAATCCAGATAATGAATCAAACTGGAGAACAGTTAATTATCTTCCACATTTTTACGGAGCAACTGAACATGCTGGCGGCAATGTCGGTACTGGAAACTTTGTAGGCAATCGTCACACATACGGTATGTGGTTTACTCCGCCCGACATAGGAACTAGAGTATTTTGTTTCTTTGCAGATGGCGACCCAAACAAAGGTTACTATACTGGTTGTGTACCTGATGACGGACTAGGACATATGATCCCTGCTATAGCAGGTTCTACAAAATACGACAAAACATCGCCTGCCGCAGATACATTTTATAATAATTCTAGTTCAATACCTGTAACAGAAATAAATGGAGAAAATCCAGAGATATTCGAAGACAGTAGATTTTGGGATAGAGCAAAACCTATACATGCCTTACAAGCGTATTCAATCTTTCAACAAGGTCTTATTAATGATTCTATTAGAGGCCCTATATCATCAAGTAGTCAACGTGAAAGCCCTAGTGCGGTGTTTGGTGTGTCGACTCCTGGTACAGCAATATATGAAGGAGGATACAGTAAAGAAACTCTCAAAACTGCCATTGAATCTGGCGAAGTAACTTCAGATAAAATCAAAGTAATTGGCCGCAATGGCGGACATACTCTCGTTATGGATGACGGAGATCTTGAAGGTAATGATCAACTAGTAAGAATTAGAACCAGCAAAGGACATCAAATCACTATGAGTGATGATGGTGACTGTTTTTACATAACACATGCCAATGGTCAATCATGGTTAGAGTTTGGAGCTCAAGGAACAGTAGATGTATTTTCTACAAACTCAGTTAACGTAAGAACACAAGGCACTATTAACTTACACGCTGATAAAGATATTAATATGTATGCTGGTAAAGATATTAATATGATGACTAAACAACAATTAAATTTAGAATCTCAACGTATTAATCTAAGAGCTGAAAGTGAATTAAAAGCATATAGTAAATTAAGAGTGAGTGTACGATCAGATCAGAGTCTTGCTTTAGACGCAGGAAAACTTGGAAGTTTTGATGGTGGAGATAATCTATCACTAACAGGCGGATGTCTTGCATTGAATTCAGGTGGTAGCATACCAGTAACACCTGTAACAGCAATTCCAAAAAATAAAGTAAATGACAGTACATTTGATAAAACTAAAGGATGGGAAAGCCAGGCTGGTGAGTTAGAAACCATTGCCACTAGAGTACCTACACATGAACCGTGGCCATTTCATAACCTTGGTGTTGCAAACTCTGTAACGTTTGGTGGACAACAAGAAACTTCACTACCAACAGCAACGCAAACAGCATTTAATCAAGTATCAGGGTTTGTACCTGATGGCATTGCTCTTGAAGATTATACAGCAATGGAAAAAGCAACAAAGAGTATTGAAACATTAAACAGTGATCAAGTTACAGGTATTATGGGACAACTTGGTAAAGACACAGCACAACGATACAATGAATTTAGTGTTGATAAAGGACTAGGACAGTTTGGACTAGATGCTGAACAGTTGGAATCTGCTGGATATTTAATGCCAGGCACAGTTGATAGATTTTTAAGTGACCCATCAAGTACTAGCACAGATAGTTTTGGAAATACCACAACACAACTTGAAAGAACTCTAGCAAGTTCAACAGTGTGGACAAACAAAAATGGAGCCACAGACTTAAATTCTTTCCTTAAAGATCCAGTGTTACAACAAGATGCAGTTCAAGATGTATATACTACAAATGTCAGTCAACTTAGAGCAAATGGAGTAGTCAAAGGAACAGAATCTGCTGACGATCTAGGCGGACTACTAAACGCATCAGTTTTATATGGTGTAGATAATACTGTCAAGTGGGCTAAAAATGAAGATCTCTCAACAGAAAACGCAAACGGTATTAAACAGTCAGTGAGAAATGGACAGTATGCTGTAGATTTTGTAAATGAAAAGATTACACCCGATCTTAGTGGATTTGGTAGCCCAGGCGGCTATGCGGGTACAACTGATAGAGCAGGAGTAGTAGAAGCAGGTAACGCACTGATTAGTAACAATAAGATACCAAAACCTAAATATTAAGTCGATAAATAATAACATGGCAACCTACTACGGATATTCTACAATTGACAATAGCAAAAAGTTTAGACTAGTTGACTACGAACTAGTTAAACGTGATGTGCTGAATAGCCTTATGATTAAACAAGGTGAAAAATTAGGTAATCCAAGTTATGGAACTAATGTATGGGGCTTAATATTTGAACCTCAAACTGATTCAACTATGAAAGATTTAGAATATGAAATGCGTAGAACAGTAGAGCAAGATCCTAGAGTTAAAGTAGATGACTTACAGGTGTATCCACAACAAAATGGTGTGTTAGTAGAACTTTTTGTCACAGTATTACCAACAACAGAACAGCAAAGATTAAGCTTGTTCTTCGATCAAGAAACACAAAACGCAAACTTAGTATAATAATATACGCAGTTATCTAAAGTGATAAATACTAGATAACAACGAGATTACTATGGCTAAGACTACAAGACAAACAGCAATATTTGGAGCAGAGGATTGGAAAAGACTGTATAAGACTTTCCGTGAAGCTGATTTTCAAAGTTACGACTTCGAAACGCTACGAAAAAGCTTCGTAGATTATCTAAGATTACATTACCCAGAAACATTTAATGACTATACTGAATCAAGTGAGTTTATAGCACTATTAGACCTGATGGCATTTATGGGCCAAGGGCTAGCATTTAGAAATGATCTAAATACCAGAGAAAACTTCATTGATACAGCAGAACGAAGAGATTCAGTTGTTAAATTAGGAAACTTGGTTGGATATAGTCCAAAGCGTAATGAATCAGCAACTGGATTCTTAAAAGTACTAGGAGTATCAACAACTGAGTCCGTAACAGATGTCAACGGATTTAATCTGTCTGGAATAAGAATCAACTGGAATGATTCAACAAACCAAGATTGGTATGAACAAATGACTGCTGTAATAAATGCAACATTAACTGACAGTCAACGTTTTGGTCGCCCTGCAAATAGCCAAGTTATATTAGGTACTACCACAGACGAATATCAACTAAATGTAGTTGAAGGCTTTTTACCAGTTGTTCCTTTTGACGGAACAGTAGATGGCGTAAATATGTCGTTTGAAGTTTGTTCAGCTACAAGTGCTGATAAAACATACGTCTATGAACCGTCTCCTCAGCCAAATAGCCCTATGAGTATGTTGTATAAAAATGATAAGTTAGGATTTGGATCAGCAAACACAGGATTTTTCTTTTACTTTAAACAAGGCGAATTAGTAAGTCAAGATTTTAATTTAACAGAGAGAATATCTAATAGAACAGTTAACATTAACCTTGAAGGAATTAACCAAAATGATGTGTGGGTGTATGAAGTTACTAATACCAACACACTAACAGAATGGGATAAAGTAGATAGTATCTACGGCGTAGGTGCTACCCCAATCACAGATGAGCAACAACGAACAGTATATTCAGTGACTGCAGGTACTAACGATCAGGTTGAACTTAGATTTGGAGACGGTGTCTTTGCTAAAGTACCAGTTGGAACATTTAGAACATATGTTCGACAATCAAACGGGTTTGATTATATAATTAATCCTAATGAATTACAAAATATTACAATATCAATACCTTACATTAGCCGTAACGGTCGTAATGAAACAGCAAGTTTTGTATTAGGATTACAACAACCAGTAACAAACGCTAAACAAAGAGACACAATTGATGATATTAAAACTCGTGCTCCTGCAAGATTCTACACACAGAATAGAATGGTCAATGGTGAAGACTATAACAATTTTCCATACACACAGTTTACAAGCATATTAAAGTCTAAGGCACTTGGACGTTCTAGTATTGGTATTAATAGACAAATTGATTTATTAGATCCAACTGGAAAATATTCTTCGACTAATGCTTTTGCTAGTGATGGTATGTTCTATAGAGATTATACTTCTCCTAACTTCACATTTACTTTTGTTGATACCAACGACATTGCATCAGTAATTAATAATCAACTTGAATCAACACTTGCTTCTAGACCAATGGTGCATTTTTATAACGATAAATTTAATAGACCAAGTTATGCAGATACAGATATCGTTTGGCAACAAAGTACAACATCAACTAATTCAAGCTCAGGATACTTTAAAAATAGTTTAGGTAATCCAGTAGCAGTTGGGCCAATCAGTACTAGTAATACTGAATATATTGACCAAGGCGGACTAGTTAAACTAGTACCACCAAGCGGATATTTCTTTGATGCTAACAATAGATTAAAAGTAGGTACACCAACAGGAGCAGATGAAAAATTAGTAATCTGGGCAACTGTTTCTAGTTTAACACTTGACGGCACAAACTTTGGTGAAGGAAATCTTGCTGATGGTAGCGGACCAGTTGTAATGAACGACTTTATTCCAACAGGCGCTATTCCAACAGAGGTAATTCCAAAATTTGTAACAGACATACCATCAGCTACTGAAAAGTTAATGATTGAACAAATTGAATTATTTAGAGACTTTGGTCTTGGATACGATAATACAACAGGGTCATGGTACATTATATCAACTGACAATTTAAATCAGGATGCTGAGTTTTCAACTGACTATGCTCAAGCTACAACTAGATTAAAGCAAGATGCTAGTTGGTTAGTGCAGTTTACAACAGACGGAACAACATACACAGTCAAGTATAGAACTTTAAATTATTATTTTGCTTCAGTAACTGAAAATAGATTTATATATGATTCTAACGATTCAATATACGATCCTAAAACAGGACGAACAGTCAACGACTTTGTGAACATACTTAAAACAAACAGTCAACCAGACAGTAACACAGCATTAGCAGGAGATGTAAGATTAGACATTATTGGACAAGAAACAGAAACTGATGGATTTATAGATAATTTTAAAGTATTAGTAAGTTATGCAGACTCTGACAGTGATGGTATTGCTGATAACCCAGACGTGTTTAATGACGTTGTGGCTCCTGGCACTAACGCAACTACTAAACTTACTTTCTTACAACGAACTACTGATTTTGATAATTTAGAAAGATATATTCCAATAGCAACAGGAACAGTTAATGCCTTGTACGCAACGTTGTCAGCTATTGAATTAATAAAAACAGAATTTTTAGATGGACAAATATTTTACGCAACAACAGACAAAAAGTTTTATAAACTAACAGTTGTTGGCACAACATACACTCTAGCTGAAAACACAGACTATCGGGTTAATACTGGAAGACAGGATTTATACTTCCAATACAAACATAACTCAAGTAACAGCAAGAGAATAGATCCGGCGATTACAAATATTATTGATCTATATCTAGTAACTAGTTCATATTATACACAATATCAAAATTGGATTAAAGACACAACAGCCACAGTAACCAAACCAATAGAACCAACAATTGACGAACTATCAATTGCTTATGCAACATTACAAGATTATAAAATGATTAGTGATAATGTAATTTTTAATTCAGTAACATTTAAACCACTGTTTGGCAACAAAGCTTCAACAGAGTTACAGGGAGATATCAAAGTAATCAAGTATGCAAACTCAGTTGTGTCAACTAGTGAAATTAAGTCACGTGTTGTTGAAGCACTTAATGAATACTTTACCATTGACAAATGGGATTTTGGAGATACATTTTACTTCAGTGAACTATCAGCGTACTTACATAAAGAACTAGGCGATATAGTAAGTTCAGTGGTACTAGTACCAAAAGACCCAACAAAGAGTTTTGGGGATTTGTATGAAATTAGAACAGCACCAAACGAAATTTTTGTAAACTCAGCAACAGTAGATAATATTGTAGTCATAGACGCACTAACATCTAGTGCTTTAAGAACAGCTTCTAATAGCGGGACAATTTAATGGTAACCAGAACACGCACAGTTGATCTACTACCTGAGATATTCAGAACAGAGACCAATAAGAAGTTTCTAGCTTCTACACTGGATCAAATGATTCAACCTAGTAAACTTCAACAAGTTGAAGGATATATAGGCAAGCGTAATGGTCCTGGAGTTACTACTACAGACAGTTATGTATTAGAACCTAGTACAACAAGAGCAAATTATCAGCTTGAACCATCGGTGGTTTATAAAGTACCAGGTACTACAAAAACAAAAGACTTAACAACATACCCTGGACTAATAGATGCATTAGGTATCCGCGGCGCAAAAACAAATAAACATGATAGATTATTCTCAAGTGAATTTTATGCTTGGGATCCATTTATTGATTACGACAAGTTTATTAACTTTAGTCAATATTATTGGCTAGCTGGTGGCTCAGACTCAGTTAATGTACAGGCTACTGAAATAGCATTAACTAACAACTACAGTGTTGGTAGGACTGACTCAGGATATACATTGAGTGAAACAGCAGGAACTAATCCAACTATTACTTTAGTTAGAGGTGGGAACTATACATTTGAAGTACAACAAACTGGTAATCCTTTCTGGATACAAACAAACCCAGGTACAACAGGATTAATTCCAGGACAAGA
>ERZ651776.4869-NODE-4869-length-12025-cov-12.171326_pt1 | contig 12025 bp, 8 predicted proteins | sample MGYA00514761_ERZ651776 | MGnify/ENA metagenome assembly ERZ651776 | reverse complement strand
AAACCAATTTATATAGCTAGTATTTTGCCTAAAAAAAATGACAAAAGATTTCAAAGATTTAGAAATTTATTTAGAGAATTAAATATTACTCGAAATCTAGGTGAAGAAGTAGAAAATTGGAACTATCAAAAGCTAGATGAAACGAATAGAGTGGCAAGTATTATCAAACAAAAAATTAGTTCTTAATGTCATTTTTAAATTCAATTCAAACTCAATCAAAAAAACATGATTTCCCCTTCGATCATTGGGAATATCATAATGCACTTACAGATGGGGCAATTGAAGAAATTGTTAAAGCTGACATACCTGATGTGAGTAAGTATAATCTTAACTATGATGGAACTAGAGCAATCGATGGTGGTGCAGCTGAATTCAGAGAGGGAATAGCTTCAGGAGGGGAGGCAATTAAATTTAGATGTTTTGTGACTAAAGAAAATCAAAATCAATTTCCAAATCTTGTAAAATTTATAAACGAACTTCAATCTAAAGAAGTTCATCAAACTATTTCAAAAATGATTAATAAAGATTTATCAAACTCATATGTTAGAGTTGAAGTTATTTGTGACCGAGAAGGTTTTTGGTTAAAACCTCATTGTGATATTAAAGAAAAACTAATGTCTGGATTGATATTTGTAAATAATGCCAATGAATCTGAGGATTTAGGGACAGATTTTTATAATGAAAAATTAGAAAAGGTTAAAACGGTTCCTTATAAAAATAACTATGGCTATATGTTTACTAGTGGCCCAAATACTTGGCATGGGATGGAAAAGAAAAAAATAGTTAAAGAAAGACGTTGCATTCAAGTAAATTATGTAACTTTTGAAACAGACTGGAAAGTTAGTTAAGTAAATTCTTCAGATGTATCTTCATACAAAACTTTTAAACTATAATAATGAAATAAAGGTTGCCTTTATTGGATGTGGAAAGTTTATAAGCATGTTTCTTGCTCAATATAATCAATTAAAGAAAATTAAAATTGATAGCATCATAGAATTGGATTTAGATAAGGCAAAAAAAAATTGCTCAAATAGTGGTCTTTCAGAACAAAAAATTAATGAAATTAATTTTACTACTTCACTAGAAAATACTTTTAACCGAGATATTGACATTTATATAGAGGCAACTGGAAATCCTATAGTTGGAACAATTCATGCTGTCAAAATTATAAAAAATAAAAAACATTTAATTTTAGTTAACGTTGAAGCTGATGTGACATGTGGGAAATATTTATCTGATTTAGCAAATGAGAATGGTGTTATTTGTTCAATGGCTTATGGAGATCAGCCATCTTTAATACTAGAGCAAATTGAGTGGTCTAGATTAAATGGTTTTGAGGTAGTTTGTGCAGGAAAAGGAACGAAGTATCACCCAGATTTTGAATATTCAACTCCAGAGACTGTTTGGGGTTATTATGGACTTTCTAAAGAAAGAGCAGAAAAAGAGTCTGGAATGAATCCAAAAATGTTCAATAGCTTTTTATGTGGAGATAAATCTGCAATTGAAATGTGTGCTGTGAGTAATGCCGCAAATTTAAAGTGCCCAGAAAATGGACTGACGTTTCCACCAGTAGGGGTTTATGATATTGCAAAAAAGTTAATCCCTAAAAACAAAGGTGGTTTAATTGACTTTGAGGGTCAAGTTGAAGTTATTTCAAGTATTGATAGAGAAAAAAAAGATATTCCAAACGATTTAAGATGGGGTGTTTATATTGTTATTAAAGCAGGTAACCAATATGTTAAAAACTGTTTTAAAGATTATGGTATGGTAACAGATGAGTCGGGTGATTATTCTGCAATTTGGCGACCTTATCATTACATAGGTTTAGAGCTTGCTCAATCAATTTATTCAATAGCTTTAGACAATAGAGCAACTGGTTATACAAAAAATTATAATGCTGAGGTAGCAAGTGTCGCAAAAAAAGATTTAAAAAAAGGTGATAAGTTAGATGGTGAAGGAGGGTTTTGTGCTAGAGGAAAATTAGTTACATCACAAACTTCAAAAAAAGAAAATTTATTACCACTTGGATTAACTGATCATGCATTGGTAAATAAAGATATTGCTAAAGATCAAGTTATTACAATTAAAGATGTGGATCTAAATTTACCTGAAGATGTGATTCAAGCTAGAAAATATCAGTATAATTTAATCTAAATATCCTGAAGAGATGTAACTTCTAGTTTCTTAGTTTTTAAAGACTTAATACCCTCCAGGCAAGCAAGTGCTGTAGACATATTTGTGCAATAAGGCACTTTATTTTTAAGAGTTGCTCTTCTTAATGCTATTGCATCATTTAGTCTGTGTTCAGTGTTACCACCACCAGTATTAATCACTAAAGCAATTTTTCTAGAGTCTAATACATCAACAATATGTGGTGAACCACTACTCACTTTATTAATGATTTTACACTTCATTCCATGTTTTTGAATATATTCAGCCGTTCCTCTTGTTGCACAAAGTTTAAAGTTTAGTTTAATTAATTGTTTTGCAAGATCTATACCTTCATCTTTATGGGCATCTTTTAATGAAATAAAAGCAAGACCTTCTTTTGGCAGAGAGTTAGCTGCTGCAATCTGACTTTTTGCAAATGCCATACCAAAATCTTTATCAAATCCCATAACCTCACCAGTTGATTTCATTTCAGGTCCTAAAAGCAAATCACTATTTGGAAATTTATTAAAAGGAAACACAGCTTCTTTAACAGCATACATTCCTTTAGATTTATCCTTTAAATTAAACTTAGATAATTTTTCACCAGCCATAACTCTTGATGCAATTTTAGCAAGAGGCAAACCTTTTGCTTTAGATACAAATGGTACGGTCCTACTAGCTCTAGGATTTACTTCAATTACATAAATTTCATCTTTTTTAATTGCAAATTGAATATTCATAAAACCTTTAACTTTTAAGGCTAAAGCTAATTTCTTAGTTTGATTTTCAATTTCTTTAATTAAATATGGTTTAATTGAAATTGGAGGTAAGCTACAAGCAGAGTCTCCTGAGTGAATTCCAGCTTCCTCAATGTGTTGCATAATGCCTGCTACATGAACTTGATTTCCATCTGATATTGCATCAACATCAACTTCCATTGCATGATCAATAAACTTATCAATTAAAATTGGGTTTTCATCTGCTGCTTTAAATGCCTCTTCAACAAAGTTTTTAAGTTGACTTTTTTCATGAACAATTTCCATTGCTCTTCCACCCAATACATAAGAAGGTCTAACCATTAATGGTAGGCCAATTCTCTCTGCTATTTGAATAGCTTGTTTAAATGTTTTTGCAATTCCACTTTCAGCTTGCTTTAATTTTAATTTATTAAGAAGATTTCTAAATAAATCTCTATCTTCTGCTAAATCAATAGATGTGTACTGTGTTCCTAAAATTGGAAGTTTGTTATCGTATAAAAATTTAGCAAGTTTAATTGGAGTTTGGCCACCGAATTGAGCAATAATCCCAACTAAGTTTCCTTTTTCTTTTTCTTTTTTAATAATATTAAAGACATATTCTTCTTTTAAAGGCTCAAAGTATAACCGGTCACTGGTATCGTAATCTGTTGAAACTGTTTCAGGGTTACAATTAATCATGATCGTTTCAAAACCAGCATCTTTCAGCGCAAAACTGGCTTGGCAGCAACAATAGTCAAACTCAATTCCTTGTCCTATTCTATTAGGGCCTCCACCTAAAATTATGATTTTTTTCTTAGCTGACGGATCAGCTTCACATTCTGAGTTTATTGAAAAATTTCTTTGGTAAGTCGAATACATGTAGGGAGTGAATGATTTAAATTCAGCAGCACAAGTATCTACTTTTTTAAATACTGGTAATATTTTTAGAGCTGTTCTTTTTCGTCTTATAACATCTTCAGAAGTTTTTGTTAGTTCGGATAATTTTTTGTCAGAAAAACCAATTGATTTTATTCGGTTAAACTCGTTATAATCTTTAGGTAATCCTTTGTTTTTAATCTTTGTTTCATTATCAACAATTTCTTTAATTTGTTCTAAAAACCATGGATCTATTTTAGATAAAGTAAATATTCTCTTTAAATCAATCTTTTTTCTAATTGCTTCTGCAACAAGTAGAATTTTATTTGGAATACTTTCTTTAAGCTTTTTTTCAATTTGTTTTTTATTTAGGTCAAATATTCTATCTAATCCTGAAAACCCTGTTTCAAGTGATACTAAAGCCTTTTGAAGCGACTCTTTAAAATTTCTTCCTATTGCCATTGCTTCACCAACTGATTTCATAGATGTGCCTAATGTTGCAGGTGAAGTTGAAAACTTTTCAAATGTAAATCTTGGAATTTTAGTTACTACATAATCAATACTAGGTTCAAATGAGGCAGGAGTTACTTTTGTGATTTCATTTTTTAATTCATCTAGCGTGTAACCAATAGCAAGCTTTGCAGCAACTTTTGCAATTGGAAAGCCAGTTGCTTTTGATGCAAGTGCAGATGAACGAGATACTCTTGGGTTCATTTCAATTACAACCATTCGCCCATTTTTTGGATTGATTGCAAATTGAACATTCGATCCACCTGTTTCAACTCCAATCTTTCTTAAGCATGCAATTGAAGCATTCCTCATCACCTGGTATTCTTTGTCAGTTAAAGTTAGAGCGGGAGCAACAGTAACAGAGTCACCCGTATGTATTCCCATTGGATCAATATTTTCAATTGAACAGATAATAATACAGTTGTCTTTTTTATCCCTTACAACTTCCATCTCAAATTCTTTCCAACCTTCTAAACACTCTTCAACCAATACTTGGCTCACGGGAGACTCGTGCAATCCACTTTTAATAATTTTTTGATATTCTTTTTCATTTTTTGCAATTCCCCCACCAAGACCCCCAAGAGTAAATGCCGGTCTAATAATTGCGGGTAATCCAATTTTCCTTAAAACCTTAGATGATTGGTTGATGTTGTTGACGATTTCAGATTTAGGTAAGTCTAGTCCAATATCGATCATATTTTTTCTAAACTTTTTTCTATCCTCTGCGTTTGAAATAGCTTTAGAATTAGCACCGATCAGTTCTATTTTGTATTTTTTTAAAATTCCTTTTTTCTCAGCTTCCATTGCAAGGTTAAGTGCAGTTTGGCCACCCATAGTTGGTAGAATTGCATCTGGTTTTTCTTTTTTTAAAATTTTTTCTAAAACCTCTAGAGTAATAGGCTCTATATAAGTTTTATCTGCAACATCAGGATCAGTCATAATCGTTGCAGGGTTTGAGTTAATTAATATAACTTTATAACCTTCATCTCTTAAGGCCTTACACGCTTGTGTTCCCGAATAATCAAATTCACAAGCTTGACCAATGATAATTGGACCAGCTCCAACAACTAAAATTTTTTTAAGATCTTTTCTTTTTGGCATTTTTTTTTATGTTATTAATAAATTCTTGAAATAAATAAACACTGTCTTGTGGCCCAGGGTTTGATTCTGGGTGATATTGAACTGAAAATACTGGTTTGTTTTTTAATCTTATACCCTCAATACTATTATCAAATAGAGATTTATGAGTAACTTCAATATTTTTTGGTAAATTTTCTTTGATGACTTCAAAGCCATGATTTTGGCTGGTAATTTCTACATTATCATGGATTAAATTTTTAACAGGGTGGTTTGCACCTCTATGACCTAATTTCATTTTTTTTGTCTTTGCACCAAGTGCTAGAGCGAGTATTTGATGGCCTAAGCAAATACCAAATATGGGTAAATTTTTTTTTATTAAATCTTTAATAATATTGATTGCATATTTCCCAGTAGCAGCAGGATCTCCTGGACCATTTGATAAAAAAATACCATTTGGGTTAAGAGCTAAAATTTTATCAGCAGTAGTTTTACAAGAAACAACTGTTACTTTGCAATTAAAGTCAGAAAAGTATCTTAAAATATTTTTCTTTATTCCATAATCGATCGCAACTACATGAAATAAATTTTTATTATTTTTTTTATAACCCGTTCCTTTTTTCCAAGTTTTTAGACCTTTCCAAATAAAGTTTTTTGGGGTTGTAACTTTTTCTGCAAGATCAAGATTTTTTAATCCACTCCATTTAGTGGTTGAGTTAGTTAATTTGCTGATATTGAATTTACCATTTATATTATAGGCAATGGTTCCTTTGGGGGCACCTTTGTCTCTAATAAGATTGGTTAAACTTCTGGTATCCAACCCTGTAATACCAACTATTTTATTTTTTTTAAGCCAGGTATCTAAATGAAGAAACGATCTGTAATTTGATGGTGATGTTATTTCTGAGTTAAATATAACTCCTTTAGTCCATATTTTGTCTGACTCGTGGTCTTCTTTATTAGTTCCAACATTTCCGATATGAGGAAAGGTAAAGTTTATAATTTGTCCTGCATAAGATGGGTCAGATATAATTTCTTGGTAGCCAGTCAATGAAGTATTAAAGCAAACTTCCCCTGTAGCATTGCCTTGATAACCAATTCCAATTCCTCTAAAAATCTTCTTATTTTCAAGAACTAAGACGCCCGTGTTAATTTGTGAATTTTTTGAGTTTGTTTTTTTTGCTTTTTTGATCAATTACAACTCTTGAGTTAAAGGTTAATACAATAATTGCACTATTATCGCAACAGAGATGTATTATAAAATTGTAAAAAAACAATTTTTCTTTTGAAGAATTTATTCTTTGCAGTAGATTAAAAAATTATGTCATTAAAAGAAACTATCGAAACTGATTATAAAAATGCTTTAAAAGCTAAAGATAAAACTAAAATATCAACCTATAGGTTAATATTATCGTCTATTAAGGATTTGGATATTTTAAATAGATCTGGTCCTAACAAAAAAGATACAGACGATGAAGATATCAAAAAACTTATAAAAAAAATGGTTAAACAAAGAGCCGAATCGATTGATATTTATAAGAAGAACAACAGAACAGATCTTTTAGAGGTTGAGCAAAATGAACATAATATTTTAACAGGTTTTTTACCCAAACAACTTGGTGAAGAAGAAACTAAGAAAATATGTGCAGAGGTAATTTCAAAACTTGGTGCAAGTTCAGTTAAAGATATGGGAAAAGTAATGGGTGAATTAAAAAAGCTACATGCTGATGAAATTGATTTTGCAAAAGCAGGACCTCTAATTAAGGAATTATTAAATAGTTAATGAAGTACCCAAAAGAATATCTTGACGAAATTAAAACAAGATTAAAAGTTTCAACAGTTGTATCAAAGTCTGTTGCCCTAAAGAAAAGAGGCAAAGAGTATGTTGGTTTGTCTCCTTTTAAAACTGAGAAAACTCCATCTTTTACGGTTAATGATGAGAAGGAATTTTATCATTGTTTTGCAACATCTGAGCATGGCAATATTTTTGACTTTGTAATGAAAACTCAAAACTTTAAATTTGGAGAGGCGGTCAAGCACTTAGCCCAACTAGCTGGTATGCAAACATACATGTTTTCAAAACAAGATGAAGAAAGAGAAAAAAAATGGAAAGAGTATTTGTCTATCTATAGCCAGTATGTTGATTTTTATCACAATGAATTGTTAAAAAATGAAACTCATTCTGATGCTAGAGAATATTTAAAAAATAGGTCTTTAGGCAAAGAACAAGTTAAGAAATTTAAGATAGGCTATATAGAAAAAAACCCTAATTTTTTCGATAAAATAAAAAATGAATTTAGTGAACAAGCGTTAGTCGAAAGTGGTTTATTTTATTTAGATGAAAAAAAAAAAATTTATGTAGAAAGATTTCGAGGTCGATTAATTTTCCCAATTAATAATATTTCTGGACAACCATTTGCATTAGGAGGCAGAATAATTGAAAAAATAGATTATTTAGCAAAGTATATAAATTCACCTGAAACACCTTTTTTTAAAAAAGGATCAAATTTATATAATTTAGATTTAGCAAGAAAACTTTCAAATAAAATTGATCATATTTATCTAGTCGAAGGATATATGGATGTAGTTGGTTTAAGTAAAAATGGAATTGAAAATGTTGTAGCCAATTTAGGAACTTCATTGACAGACAGACAAATATTAATTTTGAATCAATTTTTTGACGATATAATTATATGTTTTGATGGTGATGAGAGTGGTTACAAGGCAGCACTAAGAGCTGCAGAAAATTCAATTAAAGAGCTGCAACCTGAAAAACAAATTTCTTTCTTGTTTTTACCAGATGGAGAAGATCCTGACAGTTATGCCAATAAAAATGGTAAGGCAAATTTTATTGATTTTACTAAACAAAGTAAGATTTCAATTCATCAGTTTATATTTAATCATTATAAAAACCAAACCAGTAACGATCCATCATCCATGGCAATTTTTGAAAAAAAATTAAGATCAGTTGCAGCTACGATTAAAGATGATTTTATTAAAAAATATGTTTTAGAATTTTTTTTGGAAAAAATTTCATCATTAACACCCCATAGCAATATAGGGAAAAAACAGTTTTATATTAAAAAAGTTAAGTCTTTAGATTCTACCAAAAAACACTTCAATGAAAGCAAATCAATAAGTGGTGTTGAAATTAAAGAATTTTCATTACTGTATTTAATAATGAATAATTTAGACATTATTCAAGAAAACATTCATTTAATTGAGGATATTAAATTGTTTAGCGCGGAAAATAAATTAATTTTTGAGTCTCTTTTATCAAAATTAAAAAGTGGTGAAAAATTAACTTTAGAAAATCTTTCACTGGACTCACAAATAATAGAAAAAATTTTTAAATTTGCTTCAATCAAACATATCTTAAATAATAATCAAGATGATCAGAATAAGATGTTTGAATTATTAGATGAAATTTCCAAGGATCTAAAAAACTATGATTTGGAGTTTAGAATTGAACAGCTAGAATCGAAATTTTCAAAAGATTTGAGCGAAAGTACCTTCGATGAAATAAGAGAGCTAAAAAAACAAAAAAATATCAATTAAAACGCTTAAAAAATACATGGATTTTTTTAAAATTGAGCTTATATAAGTCTTTTCAATTATACTATTGTGGAAAGAATAATTACTAAATCATTTGCTAGACTTATGGGGCGTGGAACCCATAGAGGCTTTATTACTTTTGAAGAATTAAATAAATCACTAGGTAAAAGGAATCTTTCAAACGAAAATTTAGAACAAGCATTTATTCATATCTTAAATGAAAACGTTGCTTTGGTTGAAAAAAAATCTGATTTCAAAGTTTTAAGAAAAAAAGAAAATTCTTCAAAAGAAGAGGGCAAAACTATTGAGAAGAGTGATGACCCTATAAGAATGTATTTAAGAGAAATGGGTGGTGTTGAGCTTTTATCTCGTGAAGGTGAAATTGCAATTGCTAAAAGAATTGAAGCAGGTAAAGATGTAATGTTAATTGCACTAGCTCAAAGTCCTATAACTGCCCAACAATTTTTTGAATGGGATCAACAACTTCAAAAAGATGAAATTTTAGTAAGGGAAATTATCGACATTGACACTAACTACATGGAAGATGAAAATACTGGACCAAGTGCTAAACAAAGAAATTCTGGTGAAGTAGATAAAAATGAAGAAAATTCAAATAGTGGCGATAGTACTGATGATGAGTTTAATCCAACACTTGCTGCAATGGAAAGTGAAATTAAACCTAAAGTTTTAAAAACAGTTGATACACTCACAAAAGAATATAATAAATTAATCAAATATCAAAAAGAGAAGCTTGAATGCATTCTTAATTCTACAAGTTTTTCACCAGCAAAAGAAAAAAGTTATCAAAAAATTGTTAAGGATATTTTAGAAAATATAAAATCATTACAATTATCACCATCAGTATTAGAAGAGCTAGTTCAAAAACACTATGTAGAAAATAAAAAAATTATTTCACTAGAAGGAAATCTTTTAAGACTTGCTATGGATCACAAGATACCAAGAAATGAATTTATCAAGTTCTATATAGGTAATGAAATTAACCCAAACCTAAAAAATTTCCTTGATACAAATACTATGTGGAAACAATTTTTTGCAAAAAATAAAGACAAATTCAAAGATATAAGAGAAAGGTTAATTGAAATTAGTCATAAATTAGGAATTTCAGTTACAGACTTTAAAAAATTAGTAAGCAGGGTCCAAAAAGGCGAAAAAGAGTCTAGAATTGCAAAAAAAGAAATGGTGGAAGCAAACTTAAGATTAGTTATATCAATTGCAAAAAAATACACCAACAGAGGCCTTCAGTTTTTGGATTTAATTCAAGAGGGAAATATTGGTCTCATGAAGGCTGTAGATAAATTTGAATATAGAAGAGGTTATAAATTTTCAACTTATGCAACATGGTGGATTAGACAAGCAATAACTAGATCAATCGCAGACCAGGCAAGGACTATAAGGATCCCCGTTCACATGATTGAAACAATTAATAAAATTGTTAGAACTCAAAGATTAATCTTAAGTGAATTTGGTAGAGAGGCAACCCCAGAAGAATTAGCAAAAAAACTTAGAATGCCTTTAGATAAAGTAAGAAAAGTTCTTAAAATTTCAAAAGAACCAGTGTCTTTAGAGAAACCAGTTGGAGATGAAGAAGACAGTAGTTTGGGAGACTTTATTGAAGATACAAAAGCACTAGCACCTTTAGAGCAAGCTATTAAGTCAAATTTAAGTGAGGCTACAACTAAAATTCTATCTACTTTAACTCCAAGAGAAGAAAGAGTTTTAAGAATGAGATTTGGTGTAGGAATGAATACAGATCACACCTTAGAAGAAGTTGGTCTTCAGTTTTCTGTTACTAGAGAAAGAATTAGACAAATTGAAGCAAAAGCTCTTAGAAAACTAAAACACCCTAGCAGATCTAAACAATTAAAAAGTTTTTTAGAAAGTTAATTTTACTGGGCCGTTAGCTCAATAGTAGAGTACTGCATTGACATTGCAGGGGTAGTTGGAGCGTAACCAACACGGCCCACCATTTAATTATTATCTATAATTGATAACTTTTAAAAAATGATATAGTTAACGGTATAATTTTGGGCCTGTAGCTCAGTTGGTTAGAGCAGTACACTCATAATTAATCACAATAATTTTCTTTCCAAATAGTTGTTAAGTATCAATAAAAATTTAAGTAAATAAATTTAGACATCTATTTTACCAACCATTTACCAACCGATCAAATGTTGCTAGAGTAACTTAGAATGATTATTTCTAACTTTAAAATTTTTACTTTTTTATTTGTATTTATTTTTACAAATATAGCTGCAGAAGAAAAAAAAATTAAAACTAGAGGCACTTCTGAGTCTCAACAGTTCAAAAAGATTGAGATAAATATTAGTCCAGACCTTTTAAATTTGGAAGAGTTAAAGAAATTAAAAAATAGTTTAATTATTGCAAATAATTATGCGATCGAAATTGACAAAACTTTAGATGTAAAGAAAAAAATTAAGTTTAGAGGTTCGGCTAAACAAATTTATAAGAATTATTCAAAAAGTGTTTTCTATTTATATAATCCAGAACTAAAAGCTATGGGTACAGGTTTTTTAGTTGATGATAGTGGTTTAGTTCTATCAAATTGGCATGTTGCTGAAAAAGCAACCAATATGCTTTTATGGACAATACCAGAGGGTGGAGACAAAAGTATAAAGTTCTTATTTGAAAAACAAGAACACTATAATGCAAGCGTTATTGCTACAAACAAAGAAAAAGATTTAGCACTAATTAAAATAAATGGACTACCAAAATCAATTCAACCTGTAAATTTAGGGTCAGATGAACAAATAGAGGTGGGTGACAGGGTTTATGCAATAGGCCACCCCATATCTTATCCTTGGACTTTTTCCTTTGGAATGGTTAGTCAAGTGAGGTCAAATTTTGAGTGGAATATTGATGAAAGTTTTACGCATAAAGCTAATGTGATTCAGATGCAAACTCCAATAAGTAGTGGAAATTCTGGAGGTCCATTGTTTTTTAAAGATAAAGTTATAGGTGTTAATACTCAAGGCTTACATAAAGACATTACTGAAGGAATGAATTTTGCTGTTCATTTTTCTGAGGTAAATCAATTTTTAGCTGAATAGCTTTAGATTTTTTTAAAAAAATTTACTTAT
>ERZ651776.4867-NODE-4867-length-12027-cov-7.167364_pt1 | contig 12027 bp, 5 predicted proteins | sample MGYA00514761_ERZ651776 | MGnify/ENA metagenome assembly ERZ651776 | reverse complement strand
CCGCGGCCGCCGAAGCCGCCTCGGCCGCCGCCGCCGCGGCCGGCGTCGGCGCCCGGTCTTTCCCCAGCCGGTCTCGCGGACTTCTTCAACGTGTCCGGAACGACGTCCGGCCCTAAGTTCAGGTACTCTCTCAAGTACTCGATGCCTTCGTTGGTCAAGTAATAGTAATAGTACTGCCACGAGAAGATTTCCTTGACGTACTCTTTACTCTTGAACGATTGCATGAGCTTGATGACTTGCAAATTCGGCACCGGAATGTCCGGGTGTTGCGGCAAAGAGTAATCTTTCTTCGCGTAGACGACGCCCTCTGTTTAAACATCGCAGAAAGAGATTAAGAGAGAACGAGAGCAAAAGTCAGCACACATCATCAAAGAGAGAGAGAGAGTTATAATAAAAGGTTTATTGGAATTTTGATCCATTTTAGGGCCAAAGTTGATGAATGATGAGAGAGAGATATATGTTACCTTTAAAGAGGTACTTGTACACCTCGTTTCTGTTCGCTTTGGAAATTAACATATTTGTTCTTCTTCTTCTACGTTTTTGTTCAACAAGACTTCTTCTTCTTATTAAAGCGTGTGTAAAGTCTCTATGCCTTTTAGCGAACGAAGGCTGGCGTTGTGTTTTGTGGAGGAGATGATGTCTGAGAGGCGAGAAGGAGGGTTTTTGAGCTCTTCTGTGTTTTAGGGTTTGTATGCAACCCTAAATGCTAAAGCAAAGAAAATTCAAAAAGTTTCATGAGAAAGCGCAGCACAAAAAGAAGAGAGAGAGAGACGAGATGATGGACGACGGAGCGTTCGAGGACGAGGAGGAGGAATTCGACGACGACGACGAGAGATACGTACCAACACTCCAACAGACGTTATCAAAACTTCGCTCGCGACGAGATGCCGCGCGAGAAAACAAGCACGGGTTGAGATCTTCCGCGCTCTTTTTCGCGGAAAATTGTTGCGTCATGAGCAGCGCGTTAGTCAAGTTCGTCGTGAAGAAGAAGAAGAAGAAAAAGATGAAGATGAAGAACGAAGATGAAGAAGAAACGCACGATTTTGCGACGACGACTTTGACGACGTTCGAACGGGAAAAGAAATCGGACGTGTACGCGTTCGCGTCCATTCTCCACGAGGACGGGCAACACGCGCGAGCGATGGAAATCATGAAGAAGAAGAAAGGAGAAAGAGGAGGAAACAAAGAAGAGGAAAACTATTTAGACGAGTTCGGAGAGATGAGCGTGTTAGCCAGTCGGTGCTTGTATAAATCGAGGAAATTCGAGGAGTGCTTGAAAATGTGCGAGTTGGACGGTTTGGTGGATTTCGGAGGGCAGTCGTCGAATCACGCGTTTACCGGGGACGTGGTCGGAGCGAACCACGTGGGGACGCCCTCGGTGTATAATAATAACAACAGCGTTCTTAACGGAGACGACGAGGATGGCAGAGATTTAGTGGCGATGAAACAGGACGACGGACTGGACCAGTTAAGAGCTATATCGGCACACGTTCGCGGGAAGGTGCACGACCAGTTGGACGCTCGAAACGCGAGCGCGAGATGGTTCCAAATCTCTCTCATCTTAGATCCGATGTTGTACGATAGTTACGAAGCGTTGACGAAATCGCACGCGCTGCCGATGAAGAAAGAGAAAGAGGTGGTGCAGAGTTTGCGATTCGAGGAAGGGGACGAGTGGATGCGAGCGATGTACGACGCGATTGCGGGACGGTTCGAGGAGGACGATTTTGGCGCGGCGTTGAGAGATTCGACGAATACTTTTTCTACGAGAGGAGGAGGAGGAAGAAGAGGAGATAGGCTCAGAAGCGCAGCGACGCCGCCAGTGAAAGGAAGTCCGGCAAAGACGCTTTCGCCGTCCAGGAGGAGCCCGAGGAAGAAGACGCAGATGCAATCGCAACAACACAATCAATCGACGCCGGTCTCGGGAGTCACGACGGGGACGACGACGTCCTTTTCCTCTCCAGAGCTCGAAATCTTGCGTGACGCGCCTTTTCTGCGTGCGAAACGCGCCGAATGGCTTTACAACAGAGGCGAAACGCGCAAGTGTTTCGAAGAGATGCAAAGAATAGCCGCTAAATCGTCCGCGCCGTCGAGATTCGACGTGGAATCGTTGCCGGCGTACCTCGCCTCGGCGGTGGATTTGAAGAAATCGAACGATTTGTACAAGATTGCGCACGATTTAACCGCTTTGTATCCCAAACACGCGATTTCTTGGTACGCGGTCGGATGTTATTACCTCGTCGCGAAGCGATTCGACGACGCGAGACGGTATTTCGGGAAATCGACAGTTGCAGACCAAGCGTTCGCGCCGGCGTGGATCGCGTTCGGCCACGCTTTCGCCATGCAAGACGAATCCGACCAAGCCGTCGCGGCGTATCGAACTGCCTCGAGATTGTTTCCAGGTATGCACGTTCCCGTTTTGTGCGCCGGGATGGAATACAGTCGCGGTTCGAACAACGCTTCCTTTGCGCGAAGCTTCTTCGAAAAAGCGGCGGAATTGAATCCGACGGACGCTTTGGTCCAAAACGAGTTGGGCGTTTCCGCGTACAAACGAAAAGAATATTTAGAAGCCGAGCAGTTTTTGAGAGACGCGCTGTGGCTAGCCACTGGAGGAGGATCTAGCACGAGCATTAGCACGAGTCCGTCGCCGCAACATGCCACGGTCAAATCGGAAGAACACGACGTCGTCGCGTTAGCCTCTCGATTGAGCTCGCAAAAGTTGGAGCGTTGGGAGCCGTGCGTCGTGAATCTGGCGCATTGTTTGCGAAAACTGAAACGATTCGAAGAATCCATCGCGTGTTACGAACAAGCCATCGCGTTGCGGCCGAATATCTCGTCCACGCACAGCGCGCTAGGTTTCGCGTACCAAATGAAAGCGAATTTTCTGGACGTGACGAGTTTAGAAAACGCGGTGGCGAGTTACCACAAAGCGCTGGGTTTAAACCCATTGTGCGAGTTCTCTCAAGAAATGTTAGAGTTGTGTTTGATCGATATCGCTGCGGTAAAATTACCTCGATACGTGCCGCACGATGAGTACGACGATAACCCGATCGATTTGAGAGATTTGAATAACAGGGAAGGAGGATTCGAAATGTACGATCAAGACGAGGACGACGAGGAGATGGAGGAATAAACAACAGTAGTAGCATTTCAAAGAAAAACGAGTAGTAGGTGTATTATTAGTATCTGAGTACCTCCAGGTACCTGGTACCTTGGTTAGTATTAATTGTCTTTCTCCCTTCCTATCTCTCACACACACACACGTTTATCATAATCAGTCCTCGCTCGTCACAAGTCACAAGAGAAGTCGTTTAAAATATTATAAGATGTTCTCAATCCACATTCTTTTCAACAACGGTGCCATGACTAAAGCGATGACGCTCATCAACTTGATCAAGATGTTCAAACTCGGCCCGCTGGTATCTTTGAACGGGTCACCAACCGTATCGCCAACTACTGCCGCTTTATGGCACTCCGAGCCTTTCCCGCCGTGCGCGCCCGCCTCGACGTACTTTTTGCAGTTGTCCCACGCGCCGCCGGCGTTGGCCATCATAATCGCCATCGTCGATCCAGAGACGATACTTCCCGTCAAAACGCCCGCCAACGCTTCCGGTCCCATAAAAATACCAACCATGATTGGCACAATCACCGCCATCACGCCCGGAGCGACCATTTCTTTCAAACTCGCTCTCGTCGCGATGTCGACGCACGCGGCGTAATCCGGTTTCACCAAACCTTCCAAGATGCCGTTGCGGAACTGTCTTCGAACTTCTTCGATGATCGACCCCGCGGATCGACCGACCGCTAACATGGTGAACCCAGAAAATACGAACGGCAAGACCCCGCCGATTAACAAACCTGGCATGACTTTCGCGTTGGCGATGATATCGACGGACAAATCCGTGCCTTTCACCGAAACGGCTTTTTGAAATGCCGTCAACAACGCCAAAGAGGTCAACACCGCGGACCCAATGGCAAATCCTTTACCAGTTGCCGCGGTGGTGTTTCCTAAACCATCTAAAGCGTCCGTTCGGTCTCTGATTTCAGGCGGCATCTCCGCCATTTCCGCGATGCCGCCGGCGTTATCCGCCACCGGTCCGTACGCGTCCGTGGCTAACGTGACGCCCAACGTGGACAACATCCCAACCGCGGCAATCGCGACGCCAAACACACCCGTCAAGGACATAGAAACAACAATCGCTATCACAATAATCACAATCGGCGGCGCCGTGGAAAACATACCGACGGCCAAACCTTGAATCAAAACCGTCGCGGGCCCCGTCTCCGCCGCCGCGGCGATACTTCTCGTCGGCCAAAACGCGTGCGACGTGGAATACTCCGTCGCAGCGCCAATCAAAACACCCGACAACAGCCCAGTGAAAACGGTAAAATAGACTTTCAAAGGCGTCGCGATCCCAATCGCCGGAATCACGAACCCGCAGAACATCAACACGCACAAACTCGCGGAAATCGTTCCGTTGCGCATCGCCGTCAATAACTGCTCTTGGCTCGCGCCTTCTTGCGTTCTCACGAACAACGTACCAATAATCGCGCAGAAAATGCCCCCACCGGCGATATAAAACGGCAACGCAACCCCTCGTTGGCCGTGAATTTCTAACCCTAACGTTGCCGCGGCGATGATCGACCCGACGTACGACTCGAACAGATCCGCGCCCATACCGGCGACGTCCCCGACGTTATCCCCGACGTTATCCGCAATCGTCGCCGGGTTTCTGGGATCGTCTTCCGGAATCCCCGCTTCCACTTTACCAACTAAATCCGCCCCAACGTCGGCGGCTTTCGTATAAATCCCCCCGCCGACTCTCGCGAACAGCGCGATTGAACTCGCGCCGAACCCAAACCCAGCCAAAGTCGTCAACGCCTCTTGCGCGCTATTCTGCGTGTATTCGAAGAAAATAAACGCCACAGCTAACCCCAAAATACCAAAAGAGACCACTAACATCCCCATAACCGTCCCGGTGTTAAACGCCACCCGCAACGCCGGATCCAATCCGTGCACCGCCGCCGCCGCCGTTCTCACGTTCCCTCGAACGGCGATGCTCATCCCCATCCACCCCGTCGCCGCGCTCAACCCAGCTCCAAAAACAAAGCACACCCCCGTTGCAAACGAAATCCCCACCGAGACGAACAAAAACGTCACCGCACAAAACACCGACAGCCATTTATACTCCGTCGCGAGAAACGCTCTCGATCCTTCCTGAATAGCCGAAGCGATCTCTTGCATTCGCGCGTTCCCCGCCGGTTGCGCGAGCACAGACTTCGCCAACTGAATCGCATACACCAACGCGCAAATACCCGCGAGTGCGCTGAACGTGCACGCCCACGCCGCGACGTTTTCTTGCGGCATTAAATTAAAACTATTATTATTATTATTATTATTCGTAGTACTGCTCTCTTCTTCTTCTTTCGAACGCATGGAGACGATTTGCGCGACCGTCACGATGCCCCAAATCACAGACAAACCGGTCAGACCGCCTCGGCCGGAAAGTTGCGTCACTTCTTTGCTTATCGTTTCCAACGCGTTGCCTTTGCCGATCACGCCGGAGTTGGACGCCACCATCACCATTTTTTTCGTGTGTCTCTTCTTTATCTCTTCTGTTTCTTCTTCTTTGTCTTCTTCTTTGATGAGTTATATCAGATATAATAAAGATTATGTTCTGTTCTTTCTCAAAGAGGAGCCATTTTTGGCCGCAAAATTAAAAAAAGCACAAAAAAATATCCTGAACTCTTCTGTCTGCTTTTTTTTTCCTGTTTCATGCTTTTTCCTCCTGTTTTTTTTGCTTTTTTTTGGCTTCTCTTTCTCTTCTGCTGCGCTTTCTGCAAAAAAACGTTCTTCTCAGAGTTGCTATTCGCTCTTGTTTGTTGTTGCGACACACAAAATCACATCACAGAAGAAGAAGAAGAACATCATGCCTCCTCCTCCTCCTCCTCCCACCTTTAGGAGTGAAAAAGTGGTGACCACGATCAACGCGGCGACTCAGGCGACGCACACGAAGTTCGTGTCGCCTCAATCGACGCCTAAGGGGAGGAGGGAAAAGAAAAATGATGACGATGAGACGCCAGAGCCACCAGGTGTTGATGATGATGATATGAACGACGACGTGGAAATGATGACGATGAAAGAGACGGAAGAAACGGAGCAAAAGGAGGAAAAGAAGAGGAGAGAGGGAGAGGCAGTGACGTCGTCGTCGTCGAAATTTGGTCATCAGCATCATCATCCTCAGGAAAAAGCAGCAGAGAACAACGACGACGATTCCAACGAAAACGTTCAAATCCACGCGCGGTTGATGGAAATGTTAAAACATTACGTGAAAATAGGCCAAGCATCGGGCGTTCCGGGGAAAGACGTTCCGGTGGATTTAATCGCCAAAGCGTTCGTGAGTTTAGGGAAAGCGATTGGTAACGAGGAGAGCGACGACGTCGTCCTCGACCGTCGGAAAATTTTAGACCGAGAGATGGCGAAGTACGAGCAAGACGTGGTGCGGAAGTTGAAACACGCGGAACGAGCGGCGGAGAGAGAAATCACGACGTACGAAAAAGAGTTGGCGCGTTTAGAGAAGAAGTTCATGGAGACGGAAGAGGAGGTGAAAAGGTTGAAATCAGAGGTGAAAGCGTTGAGAGAGGATGGGAAATCGGAAGTTCGCAGAGAAAAATTGAGAGCGGAGATTGGCGAATTGCCGGAGAAGAAAGTCTCGGAGCGGACGTTGAAAGCGCTGGAAGAGGAAATCGCGCGGTTAGAAAAAGAAAACCTAGACGAGGAAAAAGAAACGAACGAAGCGCTGGCGGCTTTAGAAACCGCGCTCGCGAGCATCACGAAACTCCCGGGAGAAATCGAAGACGTCGTCGTCGTCGAAGCCGTTGTCGAGAATACGAATAAAAACGCCAACAATACTCACCAAAGCGGCGCCGGGACGACGACGATTCAGACGACGAGAGAAGAGCGAGAACAAAAAGAAGACGCACCGATGCTCATCCAAGACGCCGCCGAGGACGGCGAGATTGTATAACATAAGGGCAACAAAGAGAGAGAAAGAGAGAGTTTCTGTAGGAATAGCAGCACGTGTAGACGTATTTAGAACTCTGTACTTTAAAAAAGGAAAAATTCTTTCGCTCGTTTTCTCAATCTCACTCGCTTTTTTCGCTTCAAGGATTGAAAGCGAGGAGGAAGGAAATTGATGGCTGTCATTCACTCCTGAGTACGGTGAGATGGTTTTTTAGCTCCTCGAGAAATTAAGATTAAAAACGAAAAGAATATCCAATCGTCACTCACGCGCGCTTTGTTTCTTCCCTATACACGCACGCGCACACACACGCGCGCGAGAAACGAGAGACGAGAGAGCACTCACTCCTCGGTTGCGTGACAAAAGTCGTCGTTCTCTTCTTTGAAATTTGATTTTTTTAAAAGAAGAACCTTTCTTGTTGGTGGGTTTTGATGCCATTGCAAGGAGGCGCAAACTCTTCTTCTTTAGTTCTGGAAGAAATCATGGGGTCTTTACTCATCATCACTCCGGCGATTTTCGGCTTAATCTTTGCGTTTTTTATGTACAAGAAGATCAACAGGATACAGTTGTACCGAGCCACGCGAGGGCAGGACGACGATGACTTGTTGATGCGACGAATGGAATCAGTCGGGGATGAACTCGAATCCGGTGCCAATGGCGGGGATCAATATCGCAAGTTGAGGCAGATTTACCGGGATATTCAAGAAGGGGCGAAAGCGTTTTTGGCCGCTGAATATCGCATGTGCGTGTACTTCTTGGCCGCTATGGGCGTGTTCATTTCCATTTTTGTCTCCAGAACGGACGATGGATGGGACTTCAAAGTTGGCTCCCTCACGGCGTTCGCGTTTGTGGTCGGCGGCGTCACGAGTATGGTTTCCGGCTACATCGGCATGATGATCGCGGTCTTTTCCAACGCTCGATGCACGATGAGTGCGGCGAAAGATAACAACAGCGAAGCGTGGAAAGAATCGTTCAATTGCGCCTTTAGAGGTGGGGCAGTTATGGGTTTCGCGTTATCCGGTTTGGGATTGTTGGTGATGTACTTCATCATGATTTGCTACTCCGGCGCGTTTAGCATTCAAGGCGGCGAAGCGGTCAAACTCTTCGAGTGCATCGCCGGTTTCGGTTTGGGTGGATCATCCATTGCCATGTTCGGAAGAGTTGGCGGTGGGATTTACACCAAAGCTGCGGATGTTGGCGCGGATTTAGCCGGGAAAGTTGTCGCGGGTATCCCGGAGGACGATCCCAGAAATCCGGCGACGATTGCCGATAACGTTGGCGATAACGTCGGTGACGTTGCCGGTATGGGTTCTGATTTGTTTGGTTCTTTCGCGGAAGCGACGTGCGCTGCTTTAGTCATCGGTGCGGAATCTGTGGATTTAGTTTCCGCTGGTTGGGATACGTTGATGTTTCCGTTGTACATCTCGTCCATCGGCATCTTGGCGTGCGCCGCGGTGTCTTTTATCGCTACGGATTTAGACCCGGTCAGAAACGAAGCGAGCGTGGAACAAGTGTTGAAGAAACAGTTGACATTTTCCACGCTTGCGATGACGATTTGCGTGTACCCGTTGTGCCGCATCTTCATGCCGCAAGAATTTTACTTGGGCGGTAGAACCTTTGCCGTGGCGTGCGTGGATGGCGTCGTCTCTTCCAAGTGCGTCACGAATGGTCCGCACGCCGCGTTTGCGTGCATCGCCGCTGGTCTTTGGGGTGGTTTGATAATTGGCTTTGTCACTGAATACTACACGTCGCACTCGTACGCTCCGGTGAGAGAAGTCGCGAGATCGACGGAAACCGGCGCCGCGACGAACATCATCTACGGCTTAGCGTTGGGTTATAAATCGTGCGTGATTCCAATCACCATGCTTGCGCTCTGCGTGTTCATCGCCTTTTCTATGGCAGACATGTTTGGCGTCGCTTTGTGCGCGTTGGGTATGTTAGGTACGTTGCCAACCTGCTTGGCGATTGACGTGTACGGTCCGATTTGTGACAACGCCGGTGGCATCGCCGAAATGGCGGAACTTCCGGAATCGGTCAGGGACAAGACAGACGCGTTAGATGCGGCCGGTAACACGACCGCAGCGATCGGTAAGGGGTTCGCAATTGGCTCCGCGGCGTTGGTATCGTTGGCTTTGACGGCGGCGTTCGTCACGCGATCGAAAGTTCTCGAAAACGGCGTCAACATGCTCAACCCGGTGGTCTTTGCGTTCTTGCTCATCGGAAGTATGCTTCCGTATTGGTTCTCTGCGATGACCATGAAGTCGGTCGGTATTGCTGCCATGGAAATGGTGAAGGAAGTCAAGAGACAGTTCGATACCATCCCGGGTTTACTCGAAGGTGCCCCAGGTCACGCGCCGCCGGATCACGCCAGATGCATCAAAATCTCCACGGACGCGAGTTTAAGAGAAATGATTCCGCCGGCATGCCTCGTCATGGCCGCGCCGATCATCACGGGCACCTTGTTTGGCGTCGAAGCCGTCGTCGGTTTACTCGCCGGTGGGTTAGCATCCGGCGTGCAGCTCGCCATCTCCGCCTCGAACACGGGCGGTGCCTGGGATAACGCCAAGAAGTACGTCGAAAAGGGTGGCTTGTACATTGACGTGCCGAAGCGTTCGCGCGCGAGAGACGATCCAGAGGACGGACCGTTTACGGGAGAGATTTTAAGAAACATGGACGGGTCCATGATTATGATTTCGGAGAGACAGAAGAAAGGGTCGGAGTGCCATAAAGCCGCGGTTGTTGGTGATACCGTCGGCGATCCGTTGAAGGATACCAGCGGACCGGCGTTGAATATTTTGATGAAATTGATGGCGATTTTGAGTCTCGTGTTTTGCGACTTTTTCATGTCCATCAACAACGGCACTGGATGGTTTGCGATCCCGAGAGCGACGATTGGAGCCGCCTCGAGTTTCTAATTGAAAAAGAACGAGAATAATAAGAAAGAGGATATTAATAATTAAAGTGAACTACAGAATATATATTCAACAACAACGCATTGATCGCTCTATTTCAATTCGATATCTTCTCCTGAAATTTTAAACTCATCCGGTCGCATTTTCACAAAGTCCTTGAACTTCATCGCTATCGACTGCGGCTTTTTCACCTTCCCAGCCAAGGCGGCCATCTTTGTCTTCCCGTGCGCTTTCAAGTACTTGATCAAATCGATGGTGTATTGTTCGGCGTTTTTCTTCGTCGCAGTTTCTGGCGTTTTCTCTTCTTTCTTCTCTTCCTCCTCTTCCAAAGATGAAGAAGACGAGCTGCCGCTGCTGCTGCTACTGCTACTACTAGAAGACTCATCTTTTTCTTCTTCTTCTTCTTCTTCTTCTGATGATGATGATGACTCGTCCGAAGACGCTTCTTTCTTTGGTTTTTCTAAGATTTCCTTTCGCGTAGAAGCCGGCGATTTCACTTTTTTCTGGCTGGTGCCCTTGACTGGCTCTTCTGATTCCGACTCAGATGATTCGTCTTCACTGTCGGATTCAGATTCTGGTTCGCTCTTCTCATCTGCTTTTCTCTTTTTTGTTGCCGTGCTTCCTGGACTCGCCGCCGCAGGTTTCTTCGCCGTGCCTTGAATATCTTCTTCTTCCGATTCCGATTCCGATTCCGATTCCGATTCCGACGAAACCGGATCAGCAAACTCTTTCTTGAGCTGCGTCTGGATTTTCTTCTTGAGCTCCTCGTCTCCTTCCTCCTCGTCGTCGGATTCAGATTTAGATTCTGATGAGGAGGAAGAAGAAGAAGAAGAAGAAGAAGAATCTTCATCTTCATCTTCATTGTCATCACTAGATTCTGAAGCGGATTCTCGAAGCATTTCTTCCTCCGTAACTTTCGCCAACGCCTCGTCGAACATTCTTTCTTCCTCCGAATCGCTTTGAAAGAGCTCGGCGTCTTTAGGCAAATTCTTCGGATCGAAGCGCTTGTCGTATTCGTACTCTCCTTCTGATGATTCCGATGATGATTCTTCTTCTCTTTCTTCTTCGCTTTCATCGGACGACGACGACTCCTCGTCTTCGTCGTCGTCATCGTCTTCCTCGGCATCATCATCATCATCATCACTTCCTTTGTCTCCGTGCTCCAAAACGGCTTCCTCCGTTAACTTTTCAATCTCATCGTCGCTCATTTCTACGAAATCCTCCTCTCCGTCGCTTAAATCTTCGTCCGTCTCTTCGTCTTCGCTCGCGAAATCCGCGTCCTCTTCCTCGCTATCGCTCGACGACGTATCCATCATCGCTCTCTCCGCCGCCATATCTTCAAACAGCTCGTCCTCCATCTCCTCGTCTTCGTACTCCTCCATCTCTTTCTCGAGATTGTTCCCTCTCACTCGTCCGTCCATTCTCCACCCGGTCACGTGCGCGTCCACGTTCCCGCTGTTCTTCATTATGAACGTATCCGAGAGCACGACGTCCAACGAAAACTGTTCCGTTTTCCCTCGTCGTAACGTCGCCAGGAAAATCTCCTTCGCGCCGTTCACGCCGACGTCTTCCACGACCGAAAGAATCGCGTGATGATTTTTTTTTGTCTCCTCCTCGGAAGTACTGCTCCCTAACGCGACTAAGGATAAACTCACGTGTTCCTCGTCGTCCTCGTCGATATCCACCCGGACTGATTTTCCAGCCTCGATGATGGTGCCCCAGAATTCGAGCTGCTCCGATGTCGCCATTTTAGATTTAGAGTTGTTGTTGTTTCTCTCGGCAGATTATAGGAGTAGTATTGGTGGCAGAGAAAACACAAAGAAAGCGCTTTATTATTCGTTTCTTTCTTTCTCTCCTTCTCTCTCCGCTCTGTTTGTTTGAGTCGCTTCTTCTTTCGATGAAGACTACTACTCTTTATAAAAAGATTATAAAAGAATGCGATGATTTTTTATGACGGCGGAAAGAGGCAGAGAAGAGAGGGACACACTCGTACATATAAATTTTTCAATATAACCTGCTCGAGCGGAGACAAGGCAGAGGAACCTCCTCAAATTATCCTTCGTCGAAACACAAAATAAAGAAACAAAAAATTTATC
>ERZ651776.4866-NODE-4866-length-12028-cov-4.341896_pt1 | contig 12028 bp, 10 predicted proteins | sample MGYA00514761_ERZ651776 | MGnify/ENA metagenome assembly ERZ651776 | reverse complement strand
AATTGTAATTCTATTTATGTCTTTATAAAAAGCAATAGACATCAAAAAAACAAATCACAATACCAAAATGGAATAGTCATGACTCTACCTTACGGATCTAACTCTAGTATAACAATAAGTAAATACGCTGTAGAGGGTTTAAAAAAAATTTATAAAAGAGGAATTGAATATAAAAAAGCTGGAGTAATAGTTTTAGGATTAGTCCCTAACAGCAGAGTGCAACTAAATATTTTCGAAAAAGAAAATCCTAAACATCAAATTCTTATGAAAACATTAGATTTTATAACAAAAAAAGAAGGGCCTAACAAAATAAAGCTAGCTAGCCAGGATCTTAAAAGAGTTTGGAAAATGAAACAAACTAAATTATCTTCAAGATACACTACGGAGTTAAATGAAATTATACAATTAAAATAACAATCATCATCTATCTGTTCTCTGTGTTCTAACATACTCCTGGTAGAAGCTCCGAGGCATCCATGCTGCGGCCATACTGGCTTCGCCCCAAGCACCGGCAGGCCCACCCGCTGCAGGTGCGTTCGACGTGCTCATGGAGGTTGCTTGCCTACCGAACGCTTCCCGCGGACTGCGCATTAAGTTAGCGTCCTCCATCGAACCCCCGTAACTATAAGTTGGTCGTGTCAGACTAGAATACTGAGGATGGAGGTTAGAGCTGTTGATACTGTCAAGGGCGTCATGTGGGACCTCTTTCTTTGGGATTGAAGGAATTGTGGTCTTAAGTTGGTTCAGAAGATCAAGTGTTCCACCAATATCGTCATCTGGAAGGTTTTCCCCGTTCTCTCTTTTGGCGTCGATATCGGTCTTGGTGTGGAGGCTGAGGTGTTTATTGTGTTTGAATAGGTTTTGGCTGTCCATTATTTCATTTATCTGGTCGTCAACGTTTGTAAAGAACGGCGTTTGATCAACACCATCAGATTCCGAGGATGGGGGCGGGGACCGGTGTATCTTCTTATTTTGCTTTTTCAAGGAGGACGAAGAGGAGGAAGAAGATTTCTTCGATTTACTCTTCTTTTTTTTCTTTTCCTTTTTCTTTTTCTTCTTCTTCTTGCTTGTTCTGCGATCCGAAGAGGAATCGCTGAATTCACTTTCGCTTGATATTTCACTATCGCTGCTCGTAAAGTCATTTTCGGCAATGTTCTGGTACTTTTTTTTCTTCAGCTTGGTGCGTTCCCTCATATTTTCAAGATCCTTTCTCTCCTCTGCAATCCCCTCCTTCAATTTTTCCCTCGAGGACTCGATTATTTTACCCGCAACCCCCTCAATCCACCCCATCTGCTCCCTGATGTCCAACTTATTCCTTTCCCCTGTTACCTCCTCTTTTGTTCGCTTCAAATCGGCACGCTGAATCTGCAAATCAGCCTCGCGGGAAGCCAGCTCCGTTTCCTTCAGTTTGACCTTGTTTAGCGCCTCGTCAACTTCATCCTTCATGGAGCGGATCACAATCTCGTAATCCGTTCGTTGCTTGCTCAAATCAATCTTTCTGTCGTTTTCTAGCTTGGCTTTGTACTCAAGAAGTTCATTCTTTTTCATTGCCTCAAGCTTATCGCGCAGCATTGTTGTGTTTTTACTGTGTTCCACCTCCATTCTCTCTCTCAGTAGTTTCTGCTCACTTTCCCTCTGTCGCTCAAAGAGCTCTTTTTCAGCGCTCAATCTCATCAGAAAGCCCTTCTCCATCTCATTTCGGACGGTTTCCTCTCTGCTCTTCGCTTCCCTTTCCCAAGTTTGCACAACGTCCATCAGTTGTTGCTGGACCTTCAACCGTTCTTCCGCCTGAGACGCTTTGAGTTTTGCCATGCTCTCCTGCAGCTCCAAGTAACTTCGCCTCTCTGCTTGTAATTCGGCCGTTAGAGTACTTAACTGGTGTTTGTACTGCTCGTTGGCTTCAGACATCTCCCGAGCCTGCTTCTTCAGCTCCCTGCTGCTTTCAGCATGCTGCTCATGCACCCTTTGTTCAGTCTCCAGAATGTTGGTTTTCAACCTGTGGTTCATCTCTGCTTCGGCAAACACAACGCGCTCCTCCAGCTCCCGCTTGTCCCGCTTAAAGCGACCCTCAATCTCCATTGTCTTCTCTTTCAAGCTGCTCTGAAACTCCAACTTGAGTTCCTTCACCCTCTCCTCTTGCCCCTTTAATACCCCCTCAAGATGAGCCTCTGCTCCCTTCTTCTGTTCTTCTAGCCTCACACTACCCTCAGCCAGCAGCTCTTTGCAAAGTACCACCTCGGCCTCAGCATCCAAAGTCTTTCGGAGCAAGTCCCGAATCTCCACCTGAATCACCTGCAAAAGCTGGCGCTGGGTGGGTTGTGAGTGAATTAGTTCGTTTGAAGTAAATCCGCTTAAAATAAACGACGGCATCGTTTTCTTACCTCCTGTTCTGGACCTTGCTGAGCGCGACGCAAGAACCGCGAGAGATACGAAGTTATTCTGGCATCAACTGCACGGAATGCCGCAGAGTATTTCTCACTCAATACTGTATGAGAAATTGTGTTGTTCATCGTATACTGCTGTTTTTGCTGATACTGCTGTTGTTGTTGCTGATACTGCTGTTGTTGCTGCTGTTGTCTTGAAGGCGATTGCGATGCGTGGAACTTTTGTTGTTGTTGTTGTTGTTGTTGTTGTTGTTTTTGTTGTTGTTGCTGCTGCAGCTGAGGGTAATGGCTATGGCGCTGCTGGAACTCATCATACTGCCGTTGATACTCCTGTTGCTGCTGGAACGCGTACGACGCGGCCAGATTGGATGAACGCAGGGGGGACTGTTGCCTTATATGGTCTACCGATATCTCAGAAGCATGGTTGGTAGGAGGTTGCGGATTCTCACTAGCCGGTGCTGTTTGTAAAGAGGTGGGATTCTCCACGGGCGAAGAAGATTTTTCGTGCAGGGGAGTAGAGGGAGTTTCATCGCCAGATGACGGCCCGGTTTCTTGGTCCATCGTTCACTATTTGTTGAGAACAAATATTTGTAATATGGTTGTTTTTCCTATTTTCTTTATCACATTTCCCAACTGACAAAATTAAAATGGGACATTTACACAAGTGCAACCAACACGTACATTTAAGTGGTGGTTGTTCACGAAATCGAAAATATTCTTAATTCACTCTGTCCTATTTATAATTATAATTAGTTCAGACCACCATCAAACCTACTCCTTCAGCACCTCCTTGCTTGTCAACCCGCTCATTTTGACACTGACATCCCACACGTTCATGGCCGTCTGTAAATCCCTCACGGCAACGCTCTGTTCATTCTCAAAAATTTCTCCGCCACTTCCTCCAGCTCCCCTGGGCTTCCCGTCGGCAGAATACCTCCCCACATTTTGTGCTCCGCCATTCCAGCTCCAGTAAACCCCAGATTTGCTGCAAATGGGGTCATCAACGCACTGCGCGAGTCTTTGTCCTGCCTCCTCTTGCCCAACATATCCACCGGTCACGTATTTCATGAAAAGAGGAAAGATCTGCGGGGCAAGGTTGTGGGTAGGTGATTGTGAGTTGATGCATTCATGTGATGATGATGACGATGACGTGAGCAACTGAAGCAATACAAGCTGAAAACTAGAATTACTTCAAGCGCGCAAAAGACAACGTACCTTGCGGAACCACTGCCTCTTTTCTCGGAACAACTCAGTCTCAGCGATGCAGCCGGGGTACATGCTGCTGAAGACAATTCCCGTCTTCTCATGGTAGCGGCGATGAAGTTCAGAGACAGTCATCATATTCATCACCTTGCTGTCCTTGTATGCCTGTGTTACGCGTAGAACAAGCGAGGGCGAAAGGGTTAGAGGGTGCGACGGAAGATTGGGATGATTAATTACCTTAATACATGTTGAGACTGGCACTCAGATTTTCTTTCACTTCAATTTCAATTTCAATTTCAATTTCAATTTCCAATTTCACTTACTTTGGCACCATCAAACCTTTTACCGTCAGCCATTGCAATAGGTTTTTTACCCGAAAGTTCCCCTTGGTAACCTTGTAATTTACCAAGATCAGCCTTGGGGTAAACGAGACCACCACCGACAGTGTTGGTATTGCCAGTAATCGACCCAACTATTACCACCCTTGCGCCTTTGGCCTTCTTGAGGTCGTTGAGGAGCAGGTTCACCAACAGAAAATGACCGAGGTGGTTGACCCCCATACTCATTTCGTAACCATCGTCAGTCCAGGCGGGATTGGGGTCCTTAGGAAGATAGACGGCGGCATTGCATACAAGATGAGTGAGGGGCCGAGCACTCTTGAAGGCCTTGAGGTTGGCAACAAAGTCCCGCACAGAGGTGAGCGAGGCCAGCTCCAGTTGCATCACCGTGTAGCTATCTTTGGGGATTTTAAGCTCCTCCGCGACACGCTTTCCCTTCTCAACATCTCGCACGGCCATGACAATGAAATACTTGTTGGTGTTGGAGAGTGCTCGAGCACACTCCCTTCCCAAGCCAGAGGAAGCGCCAGTGATTACAACCTGACTGCAGAGTTAGTTCACGTTCAATGCGATGCTCAATCCTAACTGCCGCATATTCATCACGTTAACAACACGCACTGTCCATGCATCCATCCATACATATACATCACCCCGCAAATAACCTAGGCCTCAATAGCGCTCCACCACCACTCACCAATTTCTTGAGGCCAATTTTTAGACCCCCTAGCACCTTCGGTGCCTGCTTCTTCTTGTACAAAGCAGGGAGATCTTCATTGATTTCACTTGCAGGTAGAGTTGCTGGTATGGTGCCAGCAAATAGAGGGGAGGTAAAGGAGAAAAGGGGCTGGGCAGGAGGACGAGGTAAGTGCCGGAAGGAGGAGAGAGAAGGAGGTGAGTGTGGCCCAAGAGGGACGAAAGAGTCTATTGCGGAGAACAGACCGCAGCAGCATAGGATCAGAAACCTCATGGGCTGCTAAAATTGCAAAATTAATCCTTATTGTTAGTATTGATGGCCGACTCGGTTTTTTTCCGATGTTCGTGAGTTCGACGATGTGAGAAAGCCATTTTTTGTTCTTCACCTGGACTCCATTATAGCTTGTTTACACTTCTTGCCTGGTCAAGTTAAAGTGTCCGATTGTTGAAAACCCCCTATTTGCACTCATTATAGTTTAAAGGCTCTCATTTTTATTGAAGTTAACAAGTACAATATTCTTCACCCACCAACCACCTTACTGGAGCAGCTTGCCTCCAACTGGGATGATGTTATCGAAAAGAATAGCAGAGGTACCGCAAACCTTAACAGCGTCAGTCTCACCCTCGCAGCCTACACCATCCTGAGGCTTGGTGTCCATGCCACAGTTATTTTCGGGATCATCTAAAGAATCGGGGTCAACACGGAGGAGGCGAATGTAGCCATCCTCTGCCCAAGTGGGCTTCCAGCTATTCCGGATGAGAAAGTAATCGAGACCAGTCTTATCATCAGTGCCGTATCCGACGAGAACAACGGCGTGGTTTACATCGAGGTTGTCCTCGATGAATCCACCGTCCATCTGGAAGATGCCAGATTCGTATGACTTCCAGGGGCTGGCAGCTACACTGACAGCCACAGGTCCGGTCTTCGCAATAGCATTCATAAGGGAAAGATAGTCGTTAGCTGGGATCTTTGCGTATCCCTCAATATTGGCAACTCCACCATTAATGCCATCGGGATCGGGCCCGGCGGTACCACGGAGGAAACTGGTGGTCTCATCAGGGTGGATAGTGCAGTTTCCATTGTCTCCATAGTAGCTAGTGTAACCCATCTGGTATTCCTGAACGATTCCACCGTGTTCAATCGCATAGTCGAACGCGAGATCGACGGTAGCACCCTGGCAGCCGCCGGTTCCACCACACTTGTCGGGGTTGGGCATGCAGCTCACAAACTCCTGAGGAGCAAGGTTGAACAAAGTTCCGGTCTCGAGAGCAATGTGGGACTCGAGGGTGGCCGTAGCTGCAAAAGACCAGCAGCTACCGCATCCTCCCTGGTCCTTCACGGCGGTCACCACGCCCTTCTCTCGCCAGTCAACATGATCCGGAAGAGTCTCGATTGGGTCGACATCAAAGGGGAGCTCATCACGGGTAAGGGTGCGGCGAGTGGAGCCTCCCCAAGAGCTGTGGTGCATCTTCGAGTATCCGAAGTTACCCTCAGACTCGTCCATGTCGGTAAACTCATTCACGCCCTTCTTGTAGCTCGTTCCAAGAAGGGAGTTGTGGCGGAGAATATCAGCCAAGTTCTTCTTGAAGATCTTCTCCCTGACGGGGTGTTCTGTGGCAGAGTAGCTACAAATGCGATCGGTTAGTGAGAATGTCATGCAATAGGAACAAAATTAGGCCGACTCACGACATAATTTGGTAAAAAAACAGCAGCAAAGTGTGACTCACCTCTTGCCGTGGTCAAGCTTGTATTGCTCGAAACTGTAACTCTCATCCAGCTCGTAATGCCTGGGAGCGGCAGATGCGGTTGCAAGGAGAGCGAGTGCGGCAGATAAAAATTTCATTGCGTCGATAAGGGTGTGAATTGGGGGTTGTTCTGCTGAAGAAACCAATTCACTGAAAATTGGCCAATCTGAATGGACTAATTAAAAACTCGCTCTAGTCCAAATTTAACAGGCCCACAAACGTCAACACACATTAGTGACGCCAATTTGCACACAAAAATACGGAACAGTATTTTTTTGACGCGTAGTCAGCACTTGACTCTCCCCAACAGATCGACAACATGCCCCCTGCAAATGCGCCCCCAAACCACATTAAATTCACAGGTTACCTCCAGCCCTCCTTTCCGAAGGCCGTTCCTAAACCGGCCGTTCGATATAACAAGGGAGGATGCGATTTCAGAACTGCCATTGCACCTGCTTGTGGCAAGCAAGTGATAAGTGGGAAGCACCTGCGAACAGCTGGGACGGCAGTCTTCTCACAGAACAAGCGATTTATGCCTGAAAAGTATCGGAGCCCGGGACCTAGGTACGACCCTGTCAGCAGTATGGGAAAGCAGGCGAATTCAAGGAAGGTGGCCGGAGGTGCTGTCAAATTTGGTACTAGCAGCAGGGAAGGAGCCATGAAACTTTACGCCATCTACACGACAAAGTGAAGAGATTTTTGCGCATCTATTTGGATGTTGTCCCGAATGTGTTTATTTTTTGCAGCATTAGTGTCTTAATTTGCAGCTGAAGAAGTGAAGTTTTGGAATGAAAAAAGTGGCTTCTCTCAACCCAACCGAAAAAAAAACAACCTCACCCTAGCTTTTTAGTTATATTTTTTAACCGTAACATTCACTCCTTCTCGCCTTCCTTTTCTTTCTCTCCGCCCTCTTCCGTGGCACCAGTATTCAGTCCCTCAAGAGCAGCGGCAGCTTCATCACCAGCCTCGGTGCCGCCCTCAGCATCAGCTCCCTCCATCTCCTTCTTCATGTGCTCCTGAGCAGCGAGGAACTGTGGATTAAAAAATTCAACAAGTGTTAGTGAAGAAGGCGAAGAAGGTGAAGGGGGTGCTGCTGCTGTCCCCCTCCCGAGAAAATGTGCCTTAAGACTGCGGCTGCGTCAGCAGCGAACCCACACACACACACACTCCCCACTCGCCACTCATCAGTCCCCACTCATCAGTCCCCACTCATCAGTCCCAACTCCCAACTCCCAACTCACCTCCTTCTTAAAAGCCTCTGCCTTCTCCGTGTTGCCAAACCGCATAGCGAAAATAGTCTCGACAAGCTCCTCCCCTCCGGAGAAATCAAACGCAGACCACACCCACGATCGGTCAGATCCAGAGTTAGGCTCCAGCACAATTCGGGGGTCCACAACGTGGTTCACAATGATTTTGAGGGTCTTCTCCTGACGCATGAGGAGGCGAATTTTGCCGAACTCGTTGTGCTTCAGAAGGGTCACATCCCCGACGCCCCTCTCCTTCCAAGACTTATTGCCCGTGCCCTCATCGAGGAGAGTCTCTCCAAAAACAAAAAGCTTGCACCTCTGTGTATAAAGAACCGTCTCCTCCTCAGTTCCTGTCTTAACTTCAACCTCATCGAGCTTCACAACGGGTTCAAAAGAAGCAGTGCAATCCTGCAAGAGTAACGAGAGGTTCGGTGTTAGTTGTACGCATTGTGAACTGCTGATTATGCATGCATGGGTGCAGATGTGTTTCAGCTTCAAAAATGTGCAAAATGGCTTTGCCTTTGCTGGACAAAGCTTGGACAAGGACTTGCAACCGCGAGGAATTTCCGCCGATTCGCGCGCGCGCGCCTAATGGCACTGCGGCGAAGATCCTCCCACGACACACCAGCAACTGATCCAATTCCTTTTGCTCTCCCAAGGGTCCAATCATACACACGCCCCCGAGAAGGACTTTTTGTGGACGCAGCATTTCCCAAAGACGGGGCTGCGGTGATCATTTTTTCGAATGGTCGCGTCGCGAAAGCAGTTCAACCACGCAAATACCGGAGGGCACAACGAATCGCACGCAACACATTCAGCTCTGGGGACACTTGCCTCCTCCTTTGCTGGCTCTTCGGTTTTGGGGGCCTCCTCCGCAGGAGCAGGTTCAGTGGTAGGAGGATCAGCTAACGACGCCATGTGATTTGAAAAACGTGAGATAGTCGGCTGCGATTTTTTTGAAACACAAAATCTTTCAGGGGGCCTGGTTTAATTTCACCACAAACGTTTGGCGGTCAGTCGGCAGTCTCCGGGTACCTTATCAATTAAACTGAATTTATCTTCGGTTTTTTATCCTTGACACCTTAGAAAGTACAGGGCGGCGCGGAAACCAACCATGACGAACGTTGCAGATGCCCCAGGTGATGCCCCAGGTGCTGATGCGACTGCGACTAAGTTGGGTCAGAGGCAAAGATTGCTGCAGTCACTTAAATCACAATTTGTTTCGTTGGGGGATTACGTAGCTCACAATCCTTGGAAGACGATTGTGTTTTCGACTTTGCTATCCATCCTTTTTGGTTTAGGTGCTGGTGGCGTGAAGTTGGAGACTGAAGGCGTATTCCTATGGATTCCCACAACGTCTCAAACATACAAGAATTTCATCAGCTACAACGATGTGTACCAGGGAGGCGCTAAGCTCAATTTTATCTTTTATATAATTTCTGCCAAGAATGGAGGCACCGTAATGACAAAAAATGTTCTGGATCAAGTTTTCCAAGTGCACCAGACCACTGTGGACATGGAGCTCGTTACTACGGCAGGCACCGTTGAAACGTTCGAAACACATTGCTTCAAACCAACGAAGGCGGAAAATGGTATCGATGGAGCATGCAGAAGTAGGAATTTTCTCGAGTTCTGGGGCTACAACGCGTCCAACATTCCCTCCGATGATGTCACTATCCTATCACAGATCAACACGATGAATGATGTCTCGCCGGTCACCAACACCTTTGGAGGGCTGACTTACGCAGAAGACGGCACAGTCTCTGCCGCAGACACGCTAACTCTAGCCTACTTCTATCGTAACGACCCTGATGGCGGACTCGTGGACTACGAGATGAATTTGATTGAGGAAACAAAGCCTGAGAAGCTGAAGAAAAATTATCCCAATTTGGATGTTCAGCGTTTGACGAGTTTATCTTTTGACGAAGAAGTGAAAAATCTTGTAGTAAAGGACATGCCTCTATTCATGGGAGCCATTTATGTGATCACTATCTTCTTGGCCTTAACCTTCGGCCGACTCAATGCAAGTGAGAATCGGATCTTCCTTGCCTTCGTCACGATTCCGATGGTCATGCTCTCACTACTGTTCGCCACGGGTGTCCAGGGCTATTTTTCGAGCACAATATCGACACTTAACTTCTTGATTGGGTTTCTGCTCGCTGGAGTGGGAGTGGACGATATGATTGTGGTGGAGGAATTTTATAAGCGGGCATGCAAGGAGCACGCAAACAAAACTGACGCCTTAAAGCATGGGTTGGGAGAGGCTGGACTCGCCGTCTTCCTAACAAGCTTAACGGCGGTGTGCGCCTTCTCAGTCGGGTCATTCGTGGATCTACCTGCTGTCAGGAGTTTCTGTGTTTGTAGTGGGCTTGCATTCTTCTGGAATTTTTTTCTGAATATGACTTTCTTTCCAGCCTTCATGATACTCGACGAGCGGCGGTGCGGGTGCATGCCGTGTTGTGACTCACGGGCGAAGAAAGAGGAGCGAGACGCATCAGTAGAGAACGGCGATACACGCAAGGACACGGAGAAGCAAAGAAGAGAACCGGAACAGGCAGCAGCCGTCGTCAAATTTAAACCAGAGCAATCAGAAATGACAACAATGGAGATGCTTTTTGCCAACGTTATAACGCCCGCTCTGACGCAATCAACCGCTTCTCAGGTCGTGATTGCTCTGGTGATGCTTGGCGCGTCCCTTGGATCGTTCCTCTATGGTTTGGACATTGATATTGGTTTAAAAGTGACCGAGGTGGTCCCGGACGGCTCTTACGCTGTTGACTTTTTTGACACCATGGACGACAAATTTCGTGCCCAGGTGAAAATGACTGCGATTAACATCCGGGGACTGGACTACGGGGACCAAGGGAGCGTCGAAAAGCTGAACAGCTTGTTCACTGAAGTCTCGGCCATAGATACCGCTGCAAGCAGTGTTGGCGGAGTTTTCGGATCGTGGTTGGATAATTATGTTTTATACCTCCAAAATGTGGAGGGGAAAGATCGCTTCAGTGATTTTGGCGACAATTGGATCGATTTTTTGGAGAGCAGTACATGTGGTGGGAACTCGTGCGCATCCTATGCACTCGACGTGAGCGGCGATATTGACGAAGGAACGGGGAGGCTCATCAAGGTGAATTCGGCGAGATTTTTTTACGATGATGTGACGGCAACAGCCACGGAGGAGGTTTGGAAGACGTATAAGGAGCTCGAGAGCATCAGGAACAAGTATTCCATCGACGGCTATTTCTACACAGAAGTATTTTTGTTCGCCGAAAATGACAGTCTCATGTTTGAGTACCTGTTTCGGAGTCTCGGGGTCACCCTCTTAGCTATCGGAGTGATTATGATGATTTTCACCGACGCCGTGAGCAGCCTTTACATCACAATAACTGTGATCTGCGTTGACTGTCATTTGCTAGGATTGTCGCGCTTGTGGGGAATACAGCTCAACTCAGTCATGTTCACTTGCATGCTGATGAGCGTTGGTCTTAGTGTAGATTATTGCGTGCACATTGCACACGCATTCGTACATGCAACAGAAAAGAGCAGTGCCGAGGGTCGCCTGCGAGAGGCTCTCGCTTCACTGGGACCGGCTGTTTTAAAAGGAGGCTTTACTACTTTATTGGGGGTGATTTTGCTCTCCGGAGCGAGCTCAAGCGTATTTCGGATGTTCTTTAAGCTCTTGTTCTTGACGGTCATATTTGGCCTATTCTACGGGATTGTGTTCCTTAGCGTCCTTCTAACTCTCCACATGAAGCTCATGAATCTTTACCAGAAGACGCGGCAGATGAAAGGAATCGAATTCCAAGAAAGGAAGAGAAGAAACCTGGCTGAAAAGGACGACGTCGACGTTGATAATACCAAATTATAAATTAATTTTGAAAGACGCAAACGCATTTTTGGATAATACTTTTCGCGTTATTCGAGTGGGTGTTGATTGTTGATTCTCTGGCGCCGCTTGAGCTTGGTTTTTGCTTGTTTTGAGCTTGGTGCGAACAAACATCCCCAAGGCACAGGTATCTCGAACTTTAAGTCAACAGATTGTTCGAACACTTCCAAATCACGTATCGTATCGTCGATTGAGAGTACAATTTAACGTTTTAACGTACGACTACAGAATAACTCTGAACTCTGCTCGGCGCCAACAGCAAGGCAAGTCTAATTTGACCAGTGACCACCACTACGCCTTAGTCATCATTTTAAGCCGTTGATTACCGAACGTTGTGTGTTTATCCGGGCAATCCGACAAGAATTACCTCTAAAAACACGTCCGGGCTGAGGCAGATTCTAGAGCTGGGCGGAGAGGAGAAAAGCTCAGGAGAAAAGCTCAGCAAAGAGAGGTGTGCGCTCAGCAACCGAGGCCTTTATCTGGTCACTGTTCAGCAAACAATATTTAGCCGTTATAATGATAAATTCACAA
>ERZ651776.4864-NODE-4864-length-12029-cov-4.707329_pt1 | contig 12029 bp, 9 predicted proteins | sample MGYA00514761_ERZ651776 | MGnify/ENA metagenome assembly ERZ651776 | reverse complement strand
CGATTCAGGTGGATGGCTAGGTCACGTTCTCCCCTCTCCTTCAGAACTCCAACACATCTCCACTGATAACCCCCAACGTCCATTGACAAACATGACCCAAGTTCGTACATTCGATAGCGACCACGATATTTACCTCCCCCGTCGTGTCGACTGTTTTACGATGGACGATGGGTGGTTCGGGGGGGAGGTAGGGGGGAAGATTGAGACTGTGGTTGGTGGAGGGGGTTTCATGATCGCACTTGGAAAGATTGGCATGGGATGGATGGACGAAGACACCCTTGCAAAAGAGCGTTTCTCGGAATGCAGAGAGACAGCGCAGGGTAAGTCACGCAATCCACAATCAACGAGACGCGATGACATGGAGGAGAAAGAAGGTGATGGGGGAAGGTCCTACGATGCCAAGGATTGTGACGAATTTTCCACCTTTGCTGATTCAGTTTCAGAACGCTCTCAAGATGAATGGCGAGGAGGGAATGAAGTCGATAGCTCAAGAATGTTCAAACAAACGCCGTCGTCATCACCACAAACGGAAATAATCTTTCGTCACTGTCGTCACGGTCGCACTTCTCAAATTCGCAGCATGATCCTTTCCGGGTTCAATGTGAATACTGTCGGTGCCGGCGGCAACACACTTCTAATAATATGCGCCCAGAACAATGACGTTGAAACCGCTAGACTATGCATTGACTATAATGCTAATGCGAATGCAAGGAACGATCAGGGGAATACCTCAATGCACTACAGCATGTTTTATAAATACACTGAAATTACCAAATTGCTCAGAGAATGTAATGCGGACGATTGCGCTGTTAACAATGAAGGACTTACGCCGTACGAAGGACTGAGGAAAACCGATCTCTGAATAAAATTAAATGTAGAAGACGACAATGTACAAAAAACGTAATCTCCATGCTTTGTTTCATTTGTTATCATTGCTTCCCCCGTAGTCGGATTTTTGGATAAACAGCTGACGAGCCGAGCAAATCGCTCAGGCACCACCTCACAAGAGAAATGGGGGTACGTCCCCCCAGGAGAACCAGGGTACGGAGCTATCGATACCTGCACCCGAGAGGACCGGGATGTAGATTTGCAATTGCATTATCAGCATACTTCCAGAACTAAACTCCCTCTTCACATGTACAACAAGATTTGCAGCAGGTCTTCGCCCACTGTCTAGCAAAGGGAATATACGACAGGCAGTACCACAGTGCCGCCGCCCACTGTATGAAAACGCATGCCAGCAGTGTCAGACCCTGGTACTGCCAGTCCTTTAAGGTGATGGCAACTGCGAGTGTGGCGACTATGCTCAATAGGTAAATGGTGGTTGCCCAACGACGAGTCTTCTTGAACATCTTCCTCATCTGAGTATGAGGCCCCGAAAGAAAACAGGTCCCGCAAAGTGCGATGATGTTACCGAGCGTGAAAGTAGTTACAAATGGCAGGGGATCTCCATGCAGAAGCTTGCTCATTCTCATGAAGGAGCCAAATGAGAGCATGAAACCGATGCTCATGCACGCGACACATCCTCCTAATCTCTGTGTATAGGTCAGTTTCGGACAGACAGAACACACCTCTTCCTCCAACTCCTCAGCCCAGGTTTTCTCCTTTGTACCTAGAAGCGACTGAACTTGGTCTTTAAGTGACGACGGCATACCACTGCTTTGCGATTTGACCGCGTTTTTTTGCAGTTAATGATGTGCTTTCAATAATCTTTGCTTTGCGATTTGACCGCGTCTTTTTGCAGTTAATGATGTGCTTTCAATAATTGTTGATGATGAGGATGCGCACGCAACAAAAACAAACCGCACCAGCTCGCTGCTCAAACATTGGCATAAAAGCGCAGTATTTTTCTCCTCAGAAGACACAAGAAAGATTATATGTTGCTAGGGACAAACAATTTTCTCAGCAAAGTCTTCAAACTGCAACCTAAAACCTACCTTCACAAGGAGAAACTGCCACATTCTCCATCTGCCCTCTCGGAAACCATCTGTCCTCCATCTTTGCGCGCTTTACTCATCCCGCATACACATTATATATAACAACGAAAGAAGAAATACTTCGCGTTCTCGATTCCCGTGGCCGACGTCACCATGATGCCTTCCCCTGAAAACGGCAATGGCTTTGCATCCAACCAAACATCGCACACTGCCCGGTCAGGAACAATGTGGGGACTTTTCGGCCACGGTAACATAAACCAGGAAGACAACTGGGAGTGGAAAGACGAGCTACAAAACTACAAATTACAGCCTCAGATGCGAGAAAAGGAGCTTGCACGGCATAGGCGGATTCTTCAAACAAATGAGATTCGCGGGCAGGGCTCATTTCCTTCATTAGAATCGACGTACGTGCGCGGAATGAAGGACCTGGAGAAGACCAAGATGGGTACAACGTCAATGGGCGACTATAGCCACATTGAGAGCATCAAGAGTCGAGTTGAGCGGGATCCTGATCCAATAAGGCATGACCCTGCACACATCCCACGGAAGCCTGATTCCATGCGGAGAAGTGATTACGACCCAATTTTGCAAAAGTATAACGACGAAATCGACCAAAAAAAATTTTCACCTCGGCCCGGGGAAGAACCTATTCAGCCAGATAGCTACGCTAAACTGCGAGAAAGAAATGTACGGACACAAATGTGGATGCCTGGAAAACCCAAGGGTGGACGTCAGTACCGAGAGAAATACAATCACGAAAGCCCAATTATAGGAGAGCCAGACGAAAAGTACGAGGAAAAGACGGCGACGAAATCAACGGAATGGCAGACCACCCTAAAAGATAGATTTAACCCTGTATTCCAAGTCCATGGCAATGCAAAGTCCGAGCTCAGATCACAAAAGGAAGACAGGGAAGAGAAAATCAAGTCGTTCAACGTCGCCCTAAATAAAAGGCTCGTCAGAGAAGGAGGATATGACCCGGTGACACTCAGAGACAGGAGGACGGGGGAGAGAGTCGGACCGCTGCCGGATAAGCAGACAGAGCAGAAGGTCAGCGTTGCAACTAAGCATGGCTACAATGCTCGGTCCGGAGCCAACGTCGCCTATGCCCTCGGCAGCGAAAGGTATGGAAATCCAAGCCAACAGGCCGAGAATGAATCGGCAGAGAAATTCAACATTGCGCAGGTCGACCATGTCAAAGAAATAATGCACAACGAAGGAAACGTTGCCGACGGCAACCACGACCTCGAAATGCGTACTGTGGAGCCGACTGCCGCTCAAACTCTTATGGACGACAGGTACGCACACCTGTACAATGCTGACTTATTCGAGCCGAACATGGATAATAAACAAGTTGTCACTTCCGTGAATGGTGGGTACGGCCTAGACAGGCTGCAAAAAGAAGAGCGACAAAAAAACCGACACTACGAGCCTGTTCTTGGAGTGGATGATCTGGTCCAAGACGATTGTATGACGACATGGGCGCCTGTTACTACGTTGGGGGAGAATAGCATAGATCCGCGCCAACCTCGTGAGCATCCGAACCCTTTTACAGCAGCTGCCTTGCTCGAGCAGAAGGCGGAGATTGAAAGAGAAGAGGAAGAGCGGGCGAGACACCAAGAAGACGATACATTCAGCAGGCGTTACGAAGGCAAAACATACCGGGAGCCAGTGCGACTTTGGCCCGAAGAGCTGAAAGAGCTCAGCAGAAGAGCTAGCGACCTTGAAAAAGCGAAGAAAGGAATTTGAGAGGAGAGAATGAGTTGTGCGCGCGCACGCAGTTATAATAATATTGTGGAAGTGACTGTAACAGTTTGCTGCTAAACTTTGCATCTACATTCAAATTACTCAGCTATAACCAGTGGGTCTACTACTTTTCAGTAAGTCAGTGTGACGTCCCCTCCTGCGTGGAGCCTGACAAGGTGCCTGGGGTGCCTGAAATGGGGCCTAGAGTTGTACTACTCCCGTACGTCGAATTGAACTCTATGTACACATCGAGGTCAGCTTCTCCCACAGACGGCCTTGTCACGCGGAGAGACTGCTTAAAATGTTTGTAGTTGATTGGCGGAACATCCTTTATGTCGATAGTGAGAGCTTTACTTCCCAGACCACGAATGGGACCCAGAGCAGCATCTGTAGACAGCGACTTTAGATCCGCCCCACTGAAACCATCCGTCTCCTCTGCGAGTTTCATAATCTCATCCTCACTAATTATATGATCGTTTTTCGCCAATAGGTGTTGGAGAAGTTGAAATCGGTCGCTGGCAGTCGGGAGCGGAATGTAAAGCCGCTTCACAAATCGGCGTCGCGCAGCGTCATCAAGTTCGTGCGGGCGGTTCGTCGCGCCGATAATTAACACTCGACCCTGTCCCGATGTGCCTGTCCCGTCGAGCTGAACCAAGAATTCCGTCTTGATTCGCCTGCTCGCCTCATTCTCGTCTGATTTACGGGCGGTTAGGAGAGAATCCACCTCATCAATAAAAACAACGGAGGGCTCGTTGTAAGCGGCGACGGCAAAAAGAGTTCGGACGAGCTTTTCTCCCTCTCCTATCCACTTGCTCGTCAAGCTGCTCGAACTAATGCTGAAAAATGTCGCACCAGATTCGTGAGCGATTGCCTTTCCTATAAGTGTCTTTCCAGTCCCAGGTGGTCCAAAAAGAAGCAGCCCGTTAGGGCCCCTCCGCAATCCCGTAAATAGATCCGGGCGCTTCATGGGCCAGCAAACAATCTCTTGGACAGTCTGTTTGGCGTCCTCAAGCCCAGCAATGTCCTCAAAAGTGATCGTCTCCCCGTGGTCCACAATTTCGTTCTGAATTTTTTTCACCAGCTCGGCATCAAGGTGAGACAGCTCTTCAGGGAGATCTTCCTCATTTTCCTTGTTATTATCGTTCGGCTTATTCGTTTTATTCGTAGAATTGTTGTTGTTGTTGTTGTTGTTGTTGTTGTTGTTGTTGTTGTTGATGGCAGGAGCCTGGAATTTTCGTTTCAGACCAGCAGATAGCTGCGGCTTGAACAGGCCCCGCTTTTGAGGAGGCTCCTGAGGCGGTGGTGGATTAAAAGAAGTCTGCGAGTAGCAGTTGTTCTGAGAATTGTTCTGCGATTTATTTTGCGAATTGTTGGTGCCCTGCGAGTCGTTGTTGGCGTCGTCATCATTCATTTCAAGCTCAGCAGCGGATCGAAACGGGTTGCTCGGCTTTGAGCTCGCACCATACTTTGAGTAGGGGTTTTTATTTATGTTACTGCCATTATTGCCCATGCAACCGTTGGTATTGTTGCGCGGATTGGATTGTTGCCAGCCGTTGTTCAGGCTTTGTTGGCTTTGCTGTCGCTGCTGCTGGCGAAAAAGCGCATCCCTCTCCATTCGCAACTTCGATGATTCGCTCCGCTCCTTCTGCAGTTTTCCTTGCTCGCTCTTTAGCGCCTTTTGAAGCTTGGCGACCTCACTTTTGAGTTGCAAAGTACTCTCAGAGCTTTCAGCAGAACTAGAATTGGGTGCACTCGCATTCTTCGGGAATGTGGCTGTCAATGATTTAGCTGTGTAAAAAATCTCTTGCATGACGTCATGAGATGAGCGCCGTCCGCCAATCTCGTCCCGAAAATCCTCCCAAATTGCATCAGCAATCGGCTTCAAGTCGACAGCTTCACCCCCCTGGGACCCCACACTCAGAGACTGATTAACTTCACGAACACGAACCTCTTCACGCTCAACCCTGGCAAGGTGTGCCATGGCAAAGAGAGCGTCGTCATTCTCACATTTATCCAAGTGGAAACATTTCTGGAGTGATGCTAGGTCTGCAGGACTGCCATTCAGAACGCTATTAACACCCCCATTAGGGTTGGTCGGGTTGATCAGGTTGGTCGCGTCGGCGGCGGCGGTCTGGGCAAGTTGCCCATTCTGTGCTTGATCGCATGCCTCCTCTAATTTTTTTGTCAGTCGATGAAACTCGGATGCCATATTGTACGCTAGAGCTGTTTTTTCAATTTAGTGCATCATTATCCAAAAATTGGGGGAGTGAACAAAAAAATGAGATAAAATTTTAAGGGGGTTTTCTCTACCAAATCATTCATGGACAAATCTGCCTATTTTTGTCTCAGACACACGTATAAAACTCTTGCGATATATAAGGACCAATAAATTTATCACCTTCGGCCCGCAAACCTACCCGAACTCACTTCTCCAAGATCGGAGTTTTTTTGTTGACCCCTCCCTTTCCGCCCCCCCCGCTTAACGCCCCCAACAAGAAATCATGGCGACCCGCGACCTAACAAACAAGTTCATCCAGATGCGATCTCAATGCAATCGCTGCAACCCCTCTCCACCAGGTCGAAACTCCAATGATTCAATCCTCTCGAACAGGAAGGGGAGCCAGGACCCCCACTCTTTGCTATCAAATGTCGGGGAGACGACGGACTGGGGCGATGTCGCTGGAGTGCGATCGACCCTGCCGCCAAAGTGGGTGGACACGGTCGACCAGATTGACGATGATGTTCGCCAAATAATGACAATGATAAAGGAACTGAGCGTTCTGCATGGCGACAGAGTCAATGCAGTTTTTGAGGACAGCACTGGAAGGGACGAGGAGATCGAGGGGATGACGAAACGAATTACGGGGAAGTTCAGGGCGGCAGAGCGTCGCCTAAAAACGATCGCGAGCAGTGCATCTGAGACGCTGCCTGACTCGGAAGCTAAAGTGCGAAGCAACATACAGCGTTCAGTGGCCAAAAAGCTCCAGGAGCTGTCCCTAGAGTTCCGAAAATCGCAGAAAAAGTACCTCAACGATGTGCGGGCTCAGAAATCGGGGGGCGGAAACGACCAGTTTGGAATCGACCTTGAGTTGAATGCCACTGGGGGGGATGGGGATGACGGGGGGGCGGGGTTCACAAACCAGCAATTGGCCGTTGTCGATGATCTTGAGGGTGTAGTCAATGAGCGGGACAAGGAAATCCAGAACATTGCAAAGAGTATTGAGGAACTAAACTCAATTTTCAAAGAACTCGCAGTTTTGGTCATTGATCAAGGCACCATCCTAGGTATGTATGTGTGATTTGTGATAAGCTCCTCACCCGTCACCTGTCACCCGTCACCCGTCACCCGTCACCCTTCACCCTTCACCCTTCACCCTTCACCCGTCACCCTTCACCCTTCACCCTTCACCCTTCACCCTTCACCCTTCACTTCCTTCTTGCTCTAACATTCCTACATCACTCTGACTGTACACTTCTCTTCTTCTCCACATTACCCTAATGATGATGGGTGTCACAGACCGGATCGACTTTAACATGGAGCAGGTGGTCGAGCACACGAAAGAGGGCATTCGGCAACTTGAGAAGGCCGAGCAGCACCAAAAGAGTGCTCGGCCCATTAAATGCATTGCCTGCTTATTGGTAATGATCGCTGTAATGCTAACAATATTGATCTTGAAACACCGATGAGCGAATAAAATTAGGAAAATGTCGAAGCGCTTTTGCTTTTGCTTTCGCCTTTAATTATTTTTATACTGCCAAGTGCCATGTGTCAAGCGATCAAGCGGAGGTTCGGTCGTGCGAATGGGCATCCAGTTTTTTACACAAAATTTACTTGCACAAACTGATTCAAGGAATCGTTACTTAGTTCAAGGGGCATCAAGTATTCGTTCACGAATGAGCGAGTCCACCAGTTTGGGTCACGAGAATTATTCGTGAATTCGTACCTGTAACGGTCAATTTTGATGAATGTTGGAGGACCACTATTGTTATTTTCCGGGTCTCCTTCAAACGGATCGAAATCTATCAATTGCATTACTTCAGGAGATTTCTCCTGTCCGAGAAGAAGCTTGTACACAAGGTGGACAATCCACGGCTGGGACTGGTAATTTCCAAAGGCAGCAAACCACAACAGCCAGTCGAGCCGATAATGATACGGAGATATTATGCAGGGTCGTCTATCAGTCCTGCCAGGTTTGCACTTGAATTCATACTCTAACCATATTGTGTTGGCGGTTATCTTTTTATCGTTTGTGCCCAAAAATATGAGTTCTGTCCTTTCTTTAGTCACGCTTCCGAAGGCGCCATAAGTGTTTACGATTTGGAATGAGTTAAACGATCCGTTCATGACTTGTCTGCCGTTGCCACTGAAGAACAAGTTCTTTACTACAGGGACAGAACAGTAGCCAATAAGGAGAGCAAACAATCCATCTCGAATATAAAGCATGATTGAGCGGCGTTTGACCGGTTTTTTTACTCCGTCGATTCTTCGCCCAAAGAATTCGTCATCGAAATAGCACAAGCTCGGCAATATCGTGAGCCAATTCAAAAAGGACAAATTCCCAGAGAGAATCAATATTGTCTGGAATAGTACTTGAATTATACCATTGCAAATGATCATCATCCTCCCTTTCCTCTCCTCTCCTACAAGGATCAGGGAAATTCCTAGAAAAAGGAACCAGGGAGCAATTAACTCGACAAAATGATTGGCTGCCGTCTCGAAAACGTGAACCCATCTTGGGTTATTGTGAAGAACAATCGACAAAGGGTTTGGGACCGGTTGTGTCTCATAGTGATAGTCCATGCAGGTCAAGTCTCTCCAGCAGGAGTCCCCCCGAATCTTTATCAAGCCTGCTCCGATCATTATGCGAAACGAAAGCCACCAACAGGCCAATATTGAGACGTTCATGAACCTCCCGTTGTTGGCGGGATCAACAAAAGCTCCAATTATGGTTGTTTCAAGAAGCTGAGACTCCCACCCAAATGAAAACCAGCTTTGCCCTACCGTGTTAATTGTAAAATACAAAATGTAAATCAGCAAGTACGTCGGCATAATGAATAAAGGGGAGCTCGTAGCCAGAGATTTCGGGAGAAGTGCAAGAGTCGACACTGTCATCCCAATCCTAGCGACTGTTTTTGGAGGTAAGACGTCAAGAGGGAACACCCAATTTAACGATGGGAACGAAGTAAACCCTTTCCACCTGTCTCCGTCTACATGATCCTCTAACAACCGAAAGTATCGATCCGCCGGAAGAAGTCCGTTCTTTCCAATGAGACCGTCATTCTGGTTGTATGCTATAAGGAACGCCAAAAAGTGAATCGCGGACAGACATTTTAGGAAAATAACCGAGGTCAGTTTGTAAGTTGCCATCGGAGAGGCTAAGTAACATCGACCCACTCTGGGGAAGGAGAAATCCCAAAAAAATTCAAGCCATTTCTCATCAAGCTTTCCTTACATGCTCCGTCCCTAAGAACACACCAGCTCACATTCTCCGATGAAGAGGTGCCTTTCAAACAACTGGTTGTCGTCGGAAAGGTACGATTCTGAGCATCGTAGAGAGAAGAAATCAGACAAGACGTCTGCCTCGGAAAGTGATCCAAAAAGTGCCCCCAAGAGTCCCATTGCGGCTATTTCTCCCGCGCAGTCTACCCCCCCCGAACCACCACCCACTCATACCGAAGAACCATCCTATGAAACCCTGGAGAGTCTGTTTGAGACATCCTTCAGCTTCAAAATCAAAAATTTACCAGAGAAGATTTTAATAACGCGTTCTGACCGGCCAGGAATCAGCGCAAAGATAATATATTCCCAAAGCGACGTTAGAAATACCTCCTCTCATCCGCTTGTCAAGGTTGAGAGTGTGTTTTGCAAGGAAGAAATGCGTGGTATGGGATTGGGAAAAGTATTGTTTTCAGAATTGTTCAAGACCCTTCGATTGGACGACAGTGAATCGGACGAAGTGGAATCATCTTCCTCTGACAATGCTAGCGCGCGCGCGACCTTGGCCGTCAAACGCATCGTCGCATTGGAAGCGGAGGAGGACATGGAGAGGCACAACAAGTTGGTGAAATATTACCAGGGCATGGGATTTGTGATTAATCCTGATGCAAAGATCCAGTTCCTGAACCACAATGATCAAGCAACGTACCGAAAAATTCCAATGTCCCTCAGCTTCGACCTTTCCGCGCCGCTGAAGAAGAAGGTGAGCGAGGATCACAGTTTTCTCATGGTTCGACTTTTGTATGACGATCTTAGTGGCCCTGGAGAAGGCAGCGATAGTCGTAAATTTTCGGGTTTAGTGCCTGATCCAGGCGACATATATGATGCCACTGCCCAAAAACCTTCCGAAGAGAACGAAGAAGCGAAGACGAATCACTCGAAACCCGACTCGAAGTCTGAGTCTCCTGATGACACTTGGGTGATAGTCCAAGTTGGCGTGGGGAAGTTCTTGTTCAAGACGTTGTCAGGCCTGCACATGTGTTCGGAGCCTGACGGTAGAATAGTCGCTGATCGCTCTGAGCCTGACAGGTGGGAATGTTTTCATCTTGTTAAGAGCAACAGAGACGAGAAGAAGCTAGTTTTTAAGACTTTTCACAACACCTATGTCACTGTTGACGAGGATCAGGTAAGCAGGCCGACGAGGAAATACGAACTAATGGCGTCCTGTATTCTTCGCACTTTTTCTCACACCTTGCACAACTTGTGGTGCTTCAACTTCGCTCGCGTCTTTAAAAGCGCTTGTGCACTTCTCGAACCCCGATGACTTGGAAAGTTGGGGACCTTTCCCTCCGGTGTAACGGCACGACTGACGCGCTGAAAAGCCACTATAGGTCGTGGTGGGGCACCCAGACGATGGAATACGCGAGGAAAATGAGGGAGCAGTTCTCAAAATTTGAACTGGGACAATTTTCGATTCTTGAGGTTTTGGATATTCTTAAGGACGTGCCTTTCGACCCTCTTGTTCTGCATGGCAGCACCTCCTCGTTGCGATCTCTGTCTTTTTACATCAGTGAGCGGGCCCGGAAAGCGGGGGAGCCGGACTGGGTGCAGTTAGTGTGCTTGATTTTCGGTTTGGGACAGATTGTGAGTGCGAGTGTGAAAATATAGTCGTTCGCGCGATGCTGGAAAAGTTGTTGATTGATTGACCATGACCACGACCACGACCACGACCACGACCACGACCACGACCACGAACACGACCACAAACACGACCTCGTCCACGACCAAACTTGCAAACTCACCAACCAAATAACATCCTTCCTACCTCCAACTCCATCACTCAGGTTCGTGTTTTGGATAAAAAAGAGGGGAAAGAAAGCGAGAAAAACGATGGCGTTTTCGACTGGACGCTAGAGTGCCAGTCCAGAATTGTAGGTTGCTCAGCACCCTCATTTTTGAAGTTTCAAGAATTTCGAGGCGAGGATCCAGACGTGAAAAACCCAGACTTTATGACCGACAATGCTTCATTTTGTTGCACAGGCATTTGCGGCGAGTCTGTTGACGAGAACGATGTCAGCTTATCTTGGAGCGGTCCGGAGTATATTCATGCCATGGTTTTGCACAACAAGACGACTCTTCCGCCATGTGCACTGATTTTGCTCAGACTGCTTAATTTGGACACCTTCTTTAAATCCACTTCGTACGATATCTTTTCCTCTTCGATAGAGGCCTCACTGAAGCCGCTCATTTGCAATATTCACGAAATGCGGAGTGCGGCGAAGCGCGCTTGTCACTTGGAGATGGATGACAAGACTTGCGATGATCTTTGGAATTGCCATTACCTTGGAATTGCAGAAAAGTACAACCTCGGGGGAATATTATCATGGTAGAATGGGGGAAAAAAGTAGCAGGTTAACTTGTGCACGAAGAAGAAAAAAAAGAAGAAGAATTTTGAACAAAGATTGAGCAGAGTGCCATGATGCCACTCTCTTGCCATGCAAATTGCAAATAGCTTCAACACTTTACTTTCTTTCACCAACAAACACCGCCACACATTGACAACAAAAACCCGTCTACAGATAAAGGCCGCTTTTCACAAGCTCACTGGCATAAACCGTCTCTGGGCAGCTCTTCTTTCCGTGCACGGTCTTCTTTTCGATGAACTCATGGCAGTTCCACCCTATCTCCTGAACGGCAGTTAAGGGGGCTGAAAGATAATCTTTTGGCCCATCCTCTGTTCTGAGCCCCTTCCTAGTTGCGCTCATCAACTCATCATAAGAATTGTAGTGTGCTCCGCTACCGATATTGGCGTTTTCGTCTTCTTCAGCCTTCAGGATATTTTCGCAACTTACTTTGTAAGCATTGCTGAAACTCTCCCAAGTAATAGAGTTGGAATCAGGAAGGAATGT
>ERZ651776.4863-NODE-4863-length-12034-cov-2.937861_pt1 | contig 12034 bp, 10 predicted proteins | sample MGYA00514761_ERZ651776 | MGnify/ENA metagenome assembly ERZ651776 | reverse complement strand
ATCCCATTCACGCAGCAATTTGGAATGGAACGATTTTCCTGCACCGGATGGCGACGACAGGATAATCAACAGACCCCTGCGGTTCTTTGGCTGCGGGTTCATAAGGCTACTCCACGTTTTGTACTTGTTCACGCATCTGGTCGATCACGGCCTTCATGGCCAGACCAATCTGCGTCAGCGCGACATCCTGCGCTTTGGAACACAGGGTATTTGCCTCTCGGTTAAATTCCTGCATCAGAAAATCCAGTTTGCGGCCAATCGGGCCGCCCTCCTCCATCAAATCACGCGCGGCAGTGACATGGGCACCAAGGCGGTCGATTTCTTCGGTGATGTCGGCTTTCACGGCAATCAGGGCAAGTTCTTGTGCCACGCGGTCGGGATCAGCATTCGGTGCCCCGTCCATCACGCGGGCCAGCGCGACATTCATCTGGGTGCGAACGGCGCCTGTTCGCTCCTTGGCCGCTGTGACGGCTTGCGCTGTCAGACCCGCGATCTGGTCGACCTGATCGGCAAGCACATCCGCAAGGGCTGCGCCTTCGGCCTCGCGCATGGTTTTCAGGGCGGTCATTGCCGCGTGGAAATCTGCGCTCAGCGGGTCCAGCAGGTCGACATTGTCAGCCATCGGGGCCGCCACCAAGACGCCGCGCTGCGCCAGAACATCAGCCGCCGTGGGTTGGCCAAGGGTGACACCCTTATCAAAAGCACGTTCCTGCACGCTGTCCAGCGCCTCCAGGATCGTGTCCATGCGTGCGCTGTCAATCTGAACAGCCCCGTCCGCCTGCGCGCGGTTCAGGCGCAAACCAATCGACACATTCCCGCGTGTTAGATAATCACCGACGCCGCCACGCACTGCCGCCTCCAGCCCCGGCGTGCCGTCCGGCAGGCGCAATTTGACGTCTAAACCCCGTCCGTTGACGCTGCGCACCTCCCATGTCCAACTGTCCCCGTCGGCATTTCCTTGCTGAGTGGCAAAGGCGGTCATTGATCGGATCACGATGATGGCTCCTAATAGGGGTAATGAAACGCACCTAAAGCCAAACCCCAAGCCAGAGCAAGGGCAAGAGCCGCCGTATTTGAAGGCCCAAATTCTTACCAACCTGTTAACCGGTTAACCCGTTAATACTTTGTTTAGAGCAAATGAGACGCAAATGTGTCAAAAGGGTGAAGCAAAATAGACAGGCCGGCCAAATCAAGTTCGGCCACCGCGCCACAACAAGGATGACTGCCATGAGCCTTACATTTGATCCTTACAAACTGAGCTCTGAGGATGTGTCCAATGCGGAGGATGTTATCATGACAAACCCGACTGCCACCAACGAGCTTGAACAGTACTGGTCCACGCTTCCGCGTCGCAACGGCGTGCCGATGCGCAAGGATGTTGACCCCGTCGCCATGGGAAACCTGCTGGAAGACAGTTTCATCCTTGAACGCGTCGCCCCCGGAGTGGGGCGTATCCGCGTGGCCGGGCGTAACATCGCCAAACTGATTGGTGTTGAACCCCGTGGCTTGCCGCTGACAGCTGTTCTGCTGCCGAATGCCCGCGCAGAGATGGTGAATTACATTGAGGCCGCGTTCAACGGGCCAAGCATCGTGGAGCTGCCGCTTTGCTCTCCGCGTGGCATTGGCCAGCCCACCCTGGAGGGCAAAATCATGCTCTTGCCGTTGCGCGACGACCATGGCCGCATAAGCCGTGTGCTGGGCGTCTTGGTGATGAGCGGTCGTCGTGGCAATGGCGGGCGCCGGTTCATGATTTCGACCCAAACGGCCCCGCGTGTCGTCCCTGTGTTGGGACTTCATGCGATCAGCGGCGCCCAAAGCCATGCCCCACGTCCGCTTCGTGCGGTTGCAACAGAAAAGGCGGAGAACAAACCTGCTCTCCGCCTCGTTGTGTCTAACCCCTAGGGGCGATTTGGCAGACCGTTAGGCGGTCTGTGCCTCCAGTACTTTGGCACGGCGCGATGACAGCTCTTCTGCGACAAGAAACGCAAGTTCCAGCGACTGGGATGCGTTCAGGCGCGGGTCACAGGCTGTGTGATAGCGATCTGACAGGTCTTCGTCCGTCACAGCACGCACGCCGCCGGTACATTCGGTCACGTCAGACCCCGTCATTTCGAAATGCACACCACCCGGGATCGTGCCTTCGGCGTTGTGGACCCCGAAGAATTCACGCACTTCGCGCAAAATGGACTCGAAGGGCCGTGTTTTGTAGCCCGTGGACGATTTGATCGTGTTGCCATGCATCGGATCACACACCCAAGTCACCTTGGCGCCCTCTTCTTCAACAGCCTTGATCAGACGCGGCAGGTGTTCGCCAACGGACCCTGCCCCGAACCGCGCGATCAGGGACAAACGGCCTGCTTCGTTGTTCGGGTTCAGTTTCGCCATCAGCGCCTTGAGGTGGCCGGATGTCATTGTCGGGCCGCACTTCAAGCCGATCGGGTTTTGTACACCAGCGCAGAATTCCACATGGGCTCCGTCAGGCTGGCGCGTGCGGTCGCCGATCCAGACCATGTGACCAGAGCCGGCAAGCCATTTACCGGACGTGGAATCGAGACGCGTCAACGCCTCCTCATATTCCAGCAACAGCGCCTCGTGAGAGGTGTAGAATTCAATCGTCTGTAATTCGTGGTTGGTTTCTGTGGTCAAACCGGCGGCCTGCATGAAATCAAGGGTGTCGGAAATCCGGCCCGCCATTTCGCGGTACTTTTCGGACTCCGGTTTGGCAGTGAAGCCCAGCGTCCAGCCGTGCACCTGATGCACGTCCGCATAGCCACCCGTTGAAAACGCGCGCAACAGGTTCAATGTGCCAGCGGCCTGCGTGTAGGCCTGCAACATCTTTTCAGGGTTCGGAATGCGGGCTTCTGGTGTGAAATCCAGTTCGTTGATGATGTCACCGCGGTAGCTTGGCAGTTCCACACCATTGATCGTTTCCGTGTTGGCAGAGCGCGGCTTGGCAAACTGCCCCGCCATGCGACCGACCTTCACCACCGGCAGTTTCGCGCCATAGGTCAGCACCATCGCCATCTGCAACATCACCTTGAACGTGTCGCGGATTTGATCCGCGTTGAAGGCCGCAAAGCTTTCGGCGCAATCGCCGCCCTGCAACAAGAACGCCTCGCCGCGGCTCACGGCGGCCAATTCGCTGCGCAAACGCCGTGCTTCGCCTGCAAATACAAGCGGTGGATAGGAAGCCAGCTTACCCTCTACAGCAGCCAAGGCCGCAGCGTCGGTATAGTCGGGCATCTGTACCCGGGGCTTGTTGCGCCAGTCAGATTTTTTCCAGTCCGTCATGTTCTTGCTCCGAAGATTTTTAACCAATTTGGTATATGTAGGGTCCGCGTTAGCGATACCAAGCCCGCTTATAGCGGTCCTGTGGATAAGGTCCAATGGCAAAAGCCGCCGCGTTTTGTCGTAAACGGAACTAATTGCCTTGATCCGCACCGCGAAAGGTGGTGAGGCTTGGCATCACTCTTTGGAATTGCGATCCGATATGCAGCCTAGAACCGCGATAAACATCGAAACCTCTCGCGATACGCCGCGCCGGTTTGTGTTTGTGCTCCTTAACGATTTTACGCTTTTGTCATTCGCTGCCGCGATTGACTGTTTGCGGCTGGCCAACCGGATGGCCGGACAGGACGTCTATTCATGGCGCATTGTAGGCGAAGGTGGCGATTTGATCAGCTGTTCTACCGGGACCACGTTCAAACTGGACGGTGATCTGGATGAATTGCACCGCGATGACACGGTCATTCTGTGTGGCGGGCGCGATGTGCAGGCGGCCACGACCAAACGCATCCTGAACTGGTTGCGCCGGGAGTCCCGTCGCGGGCTTGTCATTGGCGGGCTTTACACGGCGGCCTATTCGATGGCAAAGGCCGGCTTGCTGGATGGCAAACGCGCCACGATCCATTGGGAAAACCATGACAGCTTCTCAGAGGAATTTCTTGAGGTTGAACTGACGAAATCCGTCTTCGTGAAGGATGGCTTGCGCTGGACGACGGCGGGCGGCACGTCCTCGATTGACCTGTTCTTGCAAATCATCGCCGATCAATGCGGCGAAGAGCTGGCCAATGCAGTGGCTGACCAGCAAATCTACAGCGCCATACGCACCGACCAGGACACCCAGCGCCTGTCGATCCCGACGCGGATCGGCGTGCGTCACCCGAAACTCAGCCGGGTCATTCAGGCGATGGAACAAAACATCGAAGATCCGATCAGCCCCAGCATTCTGGCCAAAGATGTCGGCATGTCCACGCGCCAGTTGGAACGCCTGTTTCGCCGCTACCTGAACCGTTCTCCGAAACGGTATTATATGGAATTGCGCCTGCAAAAGGCCCGCAACCTGTTGATGCAAACGGATATGTCGGTGATCAACGTCGCCTTGGCGTGCGGTTTTGCATCACCGTCGCATTTTTCCAAATGCTACCGTGCACATTATGACACGACACCCTATCGTGAGCGCGGCGCGCATGCCGCGCGCTTGTCTGTTTAACCCGTATTTTTCGAGGTCTTGAATGAACCGATCTACGATGTTGCCTGTCGTGATGGTTATTGTGATCGTCTTTGTTATCCTGATGACCATGACGGCTGGCCGCACAAATGCGCCCACGCTCAGTGTTGATAAAGATTACCCTTACCAAATCTGCACCACGAACCGCTATTGCACAGGCGACGTCTGCACCGACACACCGCTGTCGTTTGTTGTCTACACGAGCCACGAGGATGGCGAACCGCGTCTGGATCTTCCCGGCTGGGGCCCTCGGTTGCGGATGACCGAAACCATCAACGGGCGTGAATTCCTAAGCACAGACGGTGCAACCACTGGCACGATCACCATCTACAACAACCGTGACCTCGACATCACGGCCAGTTCTGTCGGGGACAACGGCGTGGTCGAACATTATGCCTCTGGCAGCTGTTCGCGCCTCGCCGGCGGATGAAGTCCCTCGTCGCGGTTCTGTGCCTTGTGGCTGGGAAATCTTTGGCGACGGACCTTGTTTGCACCCTAACGGATGAGGCGTGTGTTGCGGACTGCACCCAAACCCAGGTGACATTTGCGATTGATTTCAATCAGTTTGTCGCTCCGCAAAACCCCAACGACCCTCCGCGCCGCCAAGTCACCCGCGTGACTGTGGACGCGGATACATTCATGGCAGAGGCAATCGCCATGGATGGTGGAATTCTCGGATTTGATCATAATGACGGGTCCGGCGGGGCGACGCTGATGATCGTTCAACCTGACGGGACCGCCCGCCTCAGCCGACAGCCCCAAGGCCGGATTCTGACGGGACTGTGCACCCGTTCATAACGTCTGTCCGGTGAACTAGTCGCGCAACCGTTTGATCAGGCTGGATGTATCCCAGCGGCCCCCGCCCATGGCCTGAACATCCTTGTAGAACTGATCCACAAGGGCCGTCACCGGAAGTGCCGCGCCGGTTTCATTGGCGGTGTCCAGACAAATGCCAAGGTCCTTGCGCATCCAGTCCACGGCAAACCCGTGTTCGAAATGATCGTCAATCATCGTCTCGTAGCGGTTCTGCATCTGCCATGACCCGGCCGCTCCCTGGCTGATAACTTCGACGACTGCGCGACCGTCAAGACCCGCTTTTTCAGCAAAATTCAACGCTTCGGACAGTCCTTGAACCAAGCCGGCAATGGCGATCTGGTTGCACATCTTGGTCATCTGGCCTGCGCCACTTTCGCCAATACGACGGCAAATCTTGGAATACACCTCCATGATAGGTTCGGCACGGGCGTAAACGTCAGCATCGCCGCCACACATGATCGACAACACACCGTTTTCGGCCCCTGCTTGGCCACCGGAAATCGGGGCGTCGATGAAGCTCAGGTTCTTGCCTGACGCTTCAGACGCTAGAATATGTGTAATCTTTGCCGAAACCGTGGTGTGATCCACAAATACCGCGCCCGCAGCCATGGTTCCAAACGCACCATCCTTGCCGAGACACACGGCGCGCAGATCATCATCGTTGCCCACACAGGACATCACAAAATCCGCGCCCGCTGCGGCCAAGGCAGGCGTTGCCGCCATCACCCCGCCATGCTGGGCAACCCATTTTTCCGCCTTGGTGCTTGTGCGGTTATAGACCGTCACATCATGACCCGCCTTCGCCAGATGTCCTGCCATCGGATAGCCCATGACCCCCAAACCCAAAAATGCCAGTTTCGCCATGACGTCTCTCCTGCTTGCATCACAATTGCCGTTGCGAGATAGGTAACCGACCCCCGCGACAGGTCAAGCGCCCTTCGCGGGCCCCCTTAACTTCGGAGCTGACATGGCACTCGTTTTTCGCTGGTTGATCCGGCTTGCATCCGCACTGATCTTTCTGACGGTGGCTGTGTTCATGCTGGCCTATTATTTCGCCTCCCGCGCCTTGCCTGATTATGAGGGCACGTTGCAGGTGGCCGGCATTTCCGCACCGGTGGAAATCGTGCGCGACAACGCAAATGTGCCACATATATTCGGGGAAACCGACGAGGACGTGTTTTTCGCGCTTGGGCTGGCCCATGCCCAGGACCGGCTTTGGCAGATGACGATGTTGCGCCGCACGGCCCAAGGCCGCCTGTCGGAATTGTTCGGGATGCGGACGCTGTCGATCGACAGCTTGATCCGTCGCCTTGATCTTTATCCCCTGTCGCGGACGTCTGTCGAAGCACTGGACGCAGAGACGCAAGCCGCCCTTCGGGCTTACTCTGCGGGCGTGAATGCGTGGATCAATGAAGTGAACGAAGGAGCCCGCGGGCGTGGAGCGCCGGAAATGTGGCTGTTCAACCAGCCTATTGCGCCGTGGCAACCTGCGGATTCCGTGGCGATCATAAAATTGATGGCCCTCCAGTCGAGCAGCCACCTGGAAAACGAAGTGCTTCGGGCACGGACATCCCTGATCCTGAGCGATGATCTTCGGCTGAACGACATTCTGCCCGAAAGTCCCGGCGGGGGGCTGGCTGCCCTGCCCGACTATGCCGCTCTTATGCCGGATGTGCCTGCATATGCCCCCAATAGCCGCATGGCATTTGATCCGTTATCGCCCGTTGCGCCACGCGAATTGGCGGGAGCGTCGAATGCTTGGGCGGCAGGGATTTCACGGTCTGCCACTGGATCGACCTTGCTGGCAAATGATCCGCACCTTGGCCTTACGGCGCCGACAATCTGGTATCTGGCACGGTTGGAGCTTGAGAATGGCGGCGTCATTGGCGGCACAATTCCCGGGGTTCCCGTGGTGATGTTGGGGCGGTCTGCGGATCTGGGGTGGGGGTTGACGTCGTCCTATCTGGACGATCAGGACGTCTTTATCGAAGAAGTGAACCCCCGAAACGCCGATCAATACCGCGTCCCCGATGGCTGGGCCAATTTCCGCAGCCGCGAAAGCATCATCCGCATCAAGGACGCACCGGCTGTGACGTTGCAATTGCAATGGACCGTAAACGGGCCTGTTCTGCCGCCCGATCAATATGACCTTGGTACAATCCGTCCGCCGGGGCATGTTACGGTGCTTGGCTGGACCGCGCTGTCGGGACAAGACACCAGCATTCAGGCGGCGATGAACCTGATGCGGGCGCGCAGCGTCGAGGCAGGAATTGCTGTCATGGAAGAGTACATCGCGCCTGCGCAGATGTTGACCCTGGCAGATCGCAATTCTGTCGGGCTGAAACTGATCGGCACTATCCCCAACCGAAGTCCTGACAATGTCACCCAAGGCCGGATGCCCCATTACGGTTATTTGCCGCAAAACCGCTGGGACGGCTCTCGCCCCTACAGCGAAAACCCTGGGTGGGTTGATCCCGTTGGCGGGATCGTGGGCAACACCAACAACAAGATCGTCGATGCGCCCTTCCCCGCGAATGTCAGTTTCACATGGGGGGACAGCCAGCGCGTCAACCGCTGGCGGCTGCTGATGCAAGCCCGAGAAGTCCACACGCGCGACAGTTTCATCGAAGCACAGCTAGACACCGTCAGCTATACTGCCCGCTCTATCCTGCCGCTGATCGGCGCGGACCTGTGGTTCACCGGTGAGGCCGCGCCCGCTGGCACGCCGGAAAAGTTGCGCCAGGATGCGTTGACACTGCTGGCCGAATGGAACGGCGAGATGAACGAGCACCTGCCAGAACCGCTGATCTATGCGGCATGGATGCGCAGTTTGCAGGACCGTCTGATCCGCGATGAACTTGGTCCGTTGTCCGGTGAATATACCCATGTGCAGCCCCTGTTTATTGAACGTGTATTCCGCAACACGGACGGTGCCGCCGCGTGGTGCGACGTGATCCAATCCGCACCGTCCGAGACCTGTTCGGACATCGCACGTTTGGCGCTGGATGATGCCCTGGTCTGGGTGACTGAGACCTACGGCACGGCGCTGGAAAGCCTGCGCTGGGGCGATGCCCACGAGGCAGCCCATGTTCACCCCGTGCTTGGCCAGGCGGCTGTGTTGCGCTGGTTCGTCAACATCCGCCAGTCCACCTCTGGTGGCGACAACACCCTGATGCGCGGGCGGACAAGCGGTATTGGCGACGATCCGTTTACGAACGTCCACGCGGCAACCTATCGCGGGGTCTATGATTTCGCCGATCCAGACAGTTCGGTCTTTGTCACCTCGACAGGTCAATCCGGTCACTTTTTGTCGCGCTATTATGACGATCTGGGTGAGCTATGGCGCCGTGGCGAGTATATCCCGATGTCACTGGACCCCGCGCTGGCCCGTGGTGGTGCGGTTGGGGTGATGGTGTTGGAACCTGCCCAGTAAGGATCGAATTGGCTTCGCCAATCCGACCAAATGGGGCTTCGCCCCGCGCTACGCGCCCCCCAAGGTATTTTTGAGCCAAAGAAAATGGCGACCAAAAACGCGATGGGGTGCGGCGGTCAAGAGTGTTTTATTTGCTTCGTGAGGTCGCCATTCGTGATCAATCGAGAGGATGATAGCCGCCGCTGGTCCGGTCATTTGACACAACTTCGACGTCGGGCGATGACAGGGCGTCGGGGAACTGCTTTTCGAATTGGGCTTGTTGCATCGCGGACCAGCGCACGGCGATGTCCCATCCGGTGTCGGATTGCGTTTCAGAGTGGATAACACCTTCGCGGGTGAGCCAGCTTTGCGCCGCACCTTGGGACCAATCGAGCGTCAGGGCCATCTCCCGGGTTTTGCCGCGCAGTTTTTCGGTGACATGTTCCAGAAGCGTGTCGAGCCCCTGCCCCGTGATCGCTGAAATCCCGAACACCGACGGGTCGTCTTTGTTGAGGGCCTGCAAGTAGCCCGCGTCTTCTTCGTCCAGCAGATCGACCTTGTTGAGGACTTCGATCATCGGCACATCGGGGTTCACATCCAGCTGGCGCAACGTGTCGAGCACAGCCTTCTTTTGTTCAGCAGATTGTGGGTGGCTGATGTCACGCACATGCAGGATCACGTCGGCCTCCAGGACCTCTTCAAGGGTCGCGCGGAACGAGGCGACCAGTTGCGTGGGCAAGTCAGAAATGAAACCCACGGTGTCGGACATGATGACATCATCGCCTGTTGGCAATTCCACCTTGCGCATCGTCGGATCCAGCGTCGCGAACAGCATGTCTTTGGCAAAGACATCGGCCCCGCTCAGCCGGTTGAACAGCGTGGATTTACCGGCGTTGGTGTAGCCGACAAGCGCGACAATCGGGAACGGCACCTTGGCGCGGGCTTTTCGGTGAAGCTCGCGGGTTTTGACGACCTTGGACAGCTGTCGTTTCAGGCTGTTCAGCTGGGCGTCAATGGCGCGACGGTCGGCCTCGATCTGGGTTTCGCCGGGGCCGCCGACAAAACCAAGCCCGCCGCGCTGGCGTTCGAGGTGGGTCCAGGCCCGCACAAGGCGCGTGCGCTGATAGGTGAGTGCCGCCATTTCAACCTGTAATACGCCCTCGCGGGTGCGTGCGCGGTCACTAAAGATTTCCAGGATCAGGCCGGTGCGGTCCAACAATTTGACCGACCAGTCTTTTTCAAGATTGCGTTGTTGTACGGGGCTGACGTGGCCGTCGATCAGGACCAGCCCTGCATCGGCTTCTTCCAGCCAGCCTTTGATTTCTTCGATCTTTCCTTTGCCGAACAGTTTGCCCGCGTGAACCTTTGGCAGGCTGACGACTTGCGCGCCTGCGACTACTAGGTCCGGCAGCGCATGCGCCAAGGCCACGCCTTCATCCAGCGCAGAGGCCGCATTGCGACGCGTCTGGTTTGACTTGATGTCAGGATGCAGGACGAAGGCCCGCGTTACCGGGCGTTCGTCACCCATGATCTATTCTTCGCCGTCGTAAAGGCTGATTGGCGTGGACGGCATGATCGTGCTGATCGCCGATTTGTACACCAACTGGCTTTGGCCATCGCGGCGCAGCAACACGCAAAAGCTGTCAAACCACGTAATCACGCCCTGAAGCTTCACACCGTTGATCAAGAAAATCGTCACCGGAACCTTTGCTTTGCGGACATTGTTTAAGAATGCGTCCTGAAGGTTCTGCTTGTCTGAAGCCATGGTCCCCGTCCCTTATTTTTATTGTGACCGACGTTGCGATCAATTTTCAATCCATCCGGTCGTTACTATGTCGGCTTGACTATCCTTTTTCCACCCCAAAAACAGACCTTTGGCACGGGCATTGTGCCTTGGGCGCTATCTGCGCCAGAATTCCGGGTTCAAAAGTGCGATGATTGCCAGCGCTTCGAGGCGACCCAACACCATCGCGAAGGCCAGCACGGCCTTTGCTAGATCGGGGATGCCAGCATAAGAAATAGGGGTTTCCGCCGCGATCGCCGCCAAAGGCCCTGTGGTGGAGAGTGCAGAGACCGACAAAACCATCGCCGTTTCAAACTGCACCCCTGTCAAGGCCAGCAATACCATGACGGCGGCAATGGAAAGTGTGAAAAGCATGAAGAATATCCATGCGATCTGCGCGCCCTGGCGCCTGATCTGGCGGGCTTCCGCACCTGCACCGCCCACGGATGAAGGATGCACAAGGCGTTCGACTTCGCGTTGGCCATGTTTCCACAGCGCATAGACCCGCAGCAGCTTGATGCCGCCCGCTGTGGTCGCCACGCCCCCCCCGATCAGCGATAGGCCAACCAGCATCAATCCCGGTGTGCCAAGGCCCGACCAATTGCGCGTTGCGGCCCAACCGGTGGATTCAAAGCCTGTTGTTGTCAGGAAACTGGTGATCGTAAAGAAGGCCCCCCAAAGGGCCCGGGCCGCAACAACGGGATCGTTTGCACCACCATCAAGCGCCACAACGCCGTGCCGCAAAAACAGAACGGCGACCAGAATGCCGATCAACATCAGGGCAAACCGCAATTCGCTATCCTTGTACAACGGGTTGGCTTCCATTCCTGACACCCCGCGCGAAAACGCGACACGCGACAATGCGAACACGAAGAACACCACAATTATCATTTCACCGACATACCCGGCTGGTGACCCAATCAGCCCGCCCACCGGTGAGATGCCAGACGTCGCCATGACCGACATCGCATGGCTCAATGCAACGAATGAATCCTCACCCGCCGCGGTAAGGCCCAGCCACAACAGCGCCGTCAACGCGGCGTAAAGGGGGACAAATTTACTGCCGTAGCGCAGCAGCCGTTCGGACGGGTCCGATACCCGGCCAATTTGCGCGAACGTCTTTGGGCTGGCGGACCCGCCACGGGTCGCACGGATTTCAAAGCCACCAATATTCAGGGGCGCAAGAATGGCGATGGCCGTAACCCAGATGAGCAAGCCTCCCATCCACCCCATCAGCGCCCGCCACAAGTGGACGGCGCGTGGCAAGGTATAGGGATTGTCGAATAAGGTCGCTCCGGTCGTCGTGAAAGAAGAGACACTCTCGAACCATGCCTCAAAGAACGTCATTCGGGGCACGGCTTCGTACATTGGCACCGCGAACATCAGTGGCAGCACCAGAAATGCCGCCAAAAGCGACACAAGATAGCCCCGAGACGTTGCGCCTTTGTAGTTGGCGGTTGCCAAACCAATGAACAAGGTCAGCAGCATGAACAACAAGGACGAATAAAAGAAG
>ERZ651776.4862-NODE-4862-length-12035-cov-2.291604_pt1 | contig 12035 bp, 12 predicted proteins | sample MGYA00514761_ERZ651776 | MGnify/ENA metagenome assembly ERZ651776 | reverse complement strand
ACATTTTTTAATCCTCCACTAACAATAGCCTGGGCCAATACTGTGGCAGTGGTTGTGCCATCACCTGCAACGTCGTTAGTTTTAGAAGCAACTTCTTTTACCATTTGAGCGCCCATATTTTCAACAGGCTCTTTCAACTCAATCTCTTTGGCTACAGTCACACCATCTTTCGTAATGTGCGGTGCTCCAAACTTTTTATCGATTACAACATTTCTTCCTTTAGGTCCTAATGTTACTTTAACTGCATTTGCTAATGCATCAACGCCTTTTTTTAATTTGTCTCTAGCGTCTATGTCAAATACTATTTCTTTAGCCATTTTCCTCTTATTTTACAATTAATAAAATTTCATCTTCTTTCATGATAAGATATTCTTTTCCATCTATCTTAACTTCAGTACCACTATATTGACCATACAAAACCATGTCGCCAGTTTTAACAGTGAATTTGTGGTCTCCACTTCCTGTTGTTATTACAGTTCCTCTTTTAGGTTTCTCTTTAGCAGTGTCTGGTATGATAATCCCAGCAGCAGTTTTTTCTTCTGCTGCAGCAGGCTCTATCAAAACTCTTTCTCCTATTGTTTTAGCTTTTATTCCCATTGTATGTTGTTTTGTAAATGTTAATTTTTAATAATTCTCGGTTAGTCATATTTTATGCCAATGCAAAATGTGTATGGCATTTAAGCCACAATGTCAATAAAAAGTTTTTTGCATAAAAAATGTCAGCCTGAAATGACAGACTGACATTTATATATATTGCAAATATTGTTATTCAGGCTTTGGAGTCAATGGTCCTGGTAAATTTACATTCATAGGTGTTGGCTCTTGCGCTTTAATGTTAGTTTCAATCGAATTTGTAGAAGCTCCAGTCCCCATCATAGCTGAGGCAAGACTTAATACTACAACAGTACCTGCTAATGTCCAGGTCGCTTTTTCAATTGTTTCTGTAGATTGCGCAGCTCCACCTAATTGGTTTGCACTTCCGAAACTTGAATCTAATCCTCCTCCTTTCGAGTTCTGTACAAGCACTACTAGTATCAATAATACTGAAGCGGCGATGATTAAAATTGTTATTACTGTAGGCATATTAATATTTTTATTTTTCTTTTAAAGTCCGAATTTGGCTTGCAAAGAAAGTCTTTTTTTCGGGATTATCAAGCATCAACCTTTCATAAATTCTAATTGCCTTTTCAAAATTACCTTGAGAGGCATAAACTTTTGCCAAAGTTTCAGTAACAAATTCTTCATTGTCGACTAAGCTAATCTTAGCTAAATTAGTTGGTGAGAAAAAATCCCTCTTATTTGACTTACTATCTTCTGCCTCTAGAAACCCTTCAACTAAACTGGAAATGTCTTTTCTTTTCTTAAAGCTGGTGTTGCTATGTGAGAACCAGTCTGTAAACTCAGATTTAATTTTTTCTTGAGAATCAGTAGAGTCCAGATTTAGTTCTTGTCTCTGAGGGGGTATAAATTCATTAATTTGGGGCATGGTATCAGGAACATCCTGGTGCATGGTAGAATTAATAGCTTCTATTAAGATGTTTTTCTCTACTTCATCGAAGTCTCTTTCTGATTCTTCCTTTTCTTTTCTAGGTGTTTTATCTAAATCGGATAATGGCTCTAAGGATGTTTTTTGTGTTCCTTTTGTTTCAGGTTGAGTATCAATTTCAATTTTAGCAATTGTCTTTTGAAGTTTTGGTTGATGTATTATCTGATACAATTTTTTTCTATTGGCGTTTACAATGGCCGTTTTTTTAAGTTGCTCCTCAAAAAAGATACTATCGCAATTGTGTAAAGCTTTAGCATACAGCGTTTGAAGGATGCCTGAATAGGGGTAATTTTCGCTTAGTGTTTTTAAGTCAGAAAAATCACGCTCTCCCAGAAATTCTGGATGGTCAATATATTCTATGATTTGTTGTTTGTTCAAAATCTATTATAATAATAAAAACCTTACCAATCTCCTCCAAATGCTTTATCGTAAACATTCTGTGTCAATTGATAATTTAATTCTTTAATTAATTCTTCTTCAATTGCGCTGAAATTATCTGTAGCGTTATAATCAACAAAAGCTGAAAAAAGCATGTTATTAAATCCCAGGCTGTCAATATTAGCGTACGAATGGCTTACGTTAATACTCATTGTAAGTCTGTTTTGTGCAGCAGCTTCACTTCCTGCTTGTATTGCGAGTGGGGAAATTCGATAGCCGCTAATAAAGCCTTCAAAAAGAAGATCACCATCGTTTGCCACAAGCTCTAAAGCTGTTTGAGAAAGCATAATGTCTCTAAGTCCTTCAGTAAAGGTTGTGCTAACCGTCGAGCTAGCCAGAGTAGATTTGTTCTCAAAAAAATCTACCTGGATCGTTTTTCCTGGAATTTCTTTGTCATTTCCTTTTCCTCCTGGTTTCATCGAAAAGCGCGGAAAAGCGCAACCAACTAAAAATAGGGACATGAAAAAGATTAAGATATATTTACTTTTTGATATCATATTCTTTAATTTTCCTATAAAGAGTTCTCTCTGAAATACCTAGTTCCTTAGCAGCGTATTTCCTTTTATTATTATGTTTTATAAGTGCTTTTTTGATTAATTCAATCTCCCTTTCTTCTAAAGATAGGGATTCTTCTATTTCAATATGATCTTGAATTGGTTCCTGATAACCATAACTATCATCAACAACGGGTTGTTGTTCTGTGAAATTGCTTTGGGTGTCATCAGGATGAGCAAATCCTTTAGTGTCTTGGACGTCACTATTGTATTTTGAGATAATCGCGGATTTTTCATTTGTCGATAAATCAGAATTGTTTTGCAATAACCCACTAATTATTTTTTTCATCTCCGTTACATCACGCCGCATATCAAAAAGGACTTTGTATAAGATTTCTCGATCTGATAAATCACCCTTACCGGAGGGGATTTCATCTATAACCATAGGTAAGTTAGATCCAGTATCTTTAGGTAAATATTTATGCAGAATTTCAGGTGTAATAGCCCTTTCTTTTTCAATTACAGAAATTTGTTCTGTAATGTTTTTTAGCTGTCTAATGTTACCAGGCCATCGATAATTATCAATCATTTTAATCGATTCATCTGACAATCGTATTGTTGGCATTCTATATTTATCTGCGAAATCTGCCGCAAATTTTCGAAAGAGGAGATGAATATCATCATTTCTTTCTCGAAGTGGTGGCAGGGCAATAGGAACGGTACTTAATCTGTAGTAAAGGTCTTCTCTAAACTTTCCTTTTTTTATTGCTTCCGGAATGTTAACATTTGTTGCAGCGATTATTCTGACGTTGGTTTTTATTACTTTAGATGAACCAACTTTTAAAAACTCTCCGGTTTCTAAAACTCTTAATAATCGGACTTGTGTTTGTAAAGGAAGTTCAGCAACTTCATCTAAAAATATAGTTCCACCATCTGCAACTTCAAAATAACCCTTTCTGGCAGCTTGTGCTCCAGTGAAAGACCCTTTCTCGTGTCCGAATAGTTCAGAGTCTATGGTCCCTTCAGGAATAGCGCCACAGTTTACGGCAATATATTCATTGTGCTTGCGAGAGCTATAACCATGAATTATTTGCGGTATAATTTCTTTACCTACGCCACTTTCTCCAATTACTAAAATAGAGATATCTGTAGGAGCAACCTGAGTAGCAACTTCCACAGCTCTATTAAGTCCTGAAGAATTTCCTATAATCCCAAATCTTTGTTTTACTTGTTGTACGTTCATTATTTTGGATTTAGGCTTTTACAATTCTTCCTTTTAATGTTAAAGTAGTGCATTCTTCTACTAACACGTTTACATACTCACCAATATTGTAATCTTCTCTAGGAAAAACAATGGTAGAGTTATATGTATTTCTTCCACTAAACATCTCGTCTGATTTTTTCGAAATCCTTTCTATTAGAACTTCATAAACTCGGCCTATTGCTTTAGTGTTGTAATCTAGTTGGTGTTTGTGCTGAAGTTTAATGACTTCAGCTAATCTTCTTTTTTTGATTTCCAGAGAAACATCATCTTGGTATTTTCTTTCAGCTAAAGTTTTAGGCCGCTCTGAATAGAAGTACATAAAAGCAAAAGAAAATTTCACATTCTCAATTAAACTCAAAGTTTCTTGATGCTGCTCTTCTGTCTCGCCACAAAACCCAGTAATAATATCTGTAGAAATTGTAGCTCCGGGTAGTATCGTATTAATAGCGTTTATTCTATCTAGGTACCATTCACGAGAATATCCACGGTTCATTTTTTTCAATATATCTGAATTTCCAGATTGTACAGGTAAATGGATGTAGTCACAAATGTTTTTGTATTTCGCCATTATATGAAGCACATCATCGGTCATGTCTTTCGGGTGTGAAGTGGAATATCTAATTCTCAACTCAGGTGATATTTTAGCTACCATTTCAAGTAGTTCACCAAAATTTGTTGTTGGGATAGATTCATCTTGAATTTCTCCTTTTTTAGAAATATTCCACCGATAACTATTTACATTTTGACCTAATAAAGTTACTTCTCTATAACCATTTTCAAATAACTCTCTTGATTCAGCAACAACGGTAAGAGGATTTCGGCTTCTTTCTCTGCCTCTTGTAAACGGAACGACGCAAAATGAACACATATTATCACACCCTCTAGTTATTGAGACAAATGCAGATACACCATCTTTTGCAAGTCTTACGGGGCTAATGTCAGCATAAGTTTCGTCTCTAGAAAGCAATACGTTAACAGCTTTCTGACCTCCTTCAACTTGTTCAATTAAATTGGGTAAGTCTCTGTAAGAGTCAGGGCCTGCAACTAAATCAACTAGTTTCTCTTCCTCTAGAAATTCTTTTTTTAATCGTTCAGCCATACAGCCAAGAACTCCGATTATTAAATCAGGTTGCGACTTCTTTCTTGTTTTGAATGCCCTTAAACGAGTTCGAACAGATTGTTCTGCCCTGTCTCTAATAGAACAAGTGTTAATCATAATAACGTCCGCTTCTGCTTCGTTCAAGGTTGTTGTATATCCCGCTCCTTGGAGGATGGAAGCTACCACTTCGCTGTCTGCAAAATTCATTGCACAACCATAGCTTTCTAGGTATAACCTCTTTCCTGAACTTTCCAGTGGCGAATGGATCAGTGTTGCTTCCCCTTGAATTGTTTCGTCAATTATTTGTGAACTCATTTATCTTCTTCAAGTCTGTAGTTCGCAAAGGTATTTAAAATAGGGTGCGTGACAAAATGTCATTCAATTCTTTTATTTTTTTAATCCTATTTTTCGTCAAATATTTTTTTTCAAAAACTATATTATATAATAATATATACATATGTTTCAAAACTTTTATTTGGTAGAGTGCATTATTATTTCATTTATTTGCACATTCGAATTTGCACATACATCTGAAAAACAAATACAAAATGGCAAGTAATTTAGTAATTGTTGAGTCGCCTGCAAAGGCTAAAACCATAGAAGGGTACTTAGGAAAAGACTTTGTAGTAAAGTCAAGTTTTGGACATGTTAGAGATCTGCCAAGAAAAGGTATTTCTATTGATGTGGAAAATGATTTTCAACCTAACTACGAAGTTTCTGAGGACAAGAAGAAAATTGTTTCTGAATTAAGGACCCTAGCCAAAAAAGCTAATATTGTATGGTTAGCGACGGATGAGGATCGAGAAGGTGAGGCTATTTCTTGGCATTTAAAAGAAACGTTAGGTTTATCTGAAGAGAAAACGAAAAGAATTACTTTCAACGAAATAACTAAATCTGCTGTTCAAGGAGCAATTGAGCGTCCTCGCGATATAGATATTAATTTAGTTAATGCGCAACAAGCAAGAAGGGTACTAGACAGAATAGTAGGTTTTGAACTTTCACCAGTACTTTGGAAAAAGGTTAAACCGTCATTATCTGCCGGTAGAGTTCAGTCAGTAACTGTAAGGTTAATTGTAGAGCGAGAAAGAGAGATTGAAGCTTTTACTTCACAAAGTACATTTAAGGTAATAGGAAACTTTACAGTGAACGGGAAAAATTTTAGAGCGGATTTACAGAAAAATTTTAAATCGGAGCAGGAGGCAAATAATTTTGTAGAAAAATGTAAAAGCACATCTTTCAAAATTAGAGATTTACAAAAAAAACCAGCTAAAAGAACACCAGCTCCTCCATTTACGACTTCTACTTTACAGCAAGAAGCGAGTAGGAAACTAGGTTATAGTGTTGGTAATACTATGTCAGTTGCGCAAAGGCTATATGAAGCTGGACGAATAACCTACATGAGAACAGATTCCTTGAACTTGTCTGATTTTGCTATGGCAAGTGCAAAAGAAGAAATCAATAGCTCTTACGGTAATGACTTTTGTAATCCACGAAAATATAAAACAAAAAATGCTGGAGCTCAAGAAGCTCACGAAGCTATTCGTCCAGCAGATTTTAAGGTTCATTCTGCAGGTGCAGATGCTCAGCAAGAAAGATTGTATCAGTTAATTTGGAAAAGAGCAATTGCTTCTCAAATGAGTGATGCTGAATTAGAAAGAACTACAGTACATATCGAAATTGATGGTGTGGATGAGGAGTTTGTAGCGAAAGGTGAAGTAATCAAATTTGAAGGGTTTCTGAAAGTTTATCTTGAAGGATCTGATGATGAAAATGAAGACGACAAGGACGGTATCTTACCACAAATGAATATTGGAGATAAACCTACTTGTCAACAGATTACGGCTACGCAAAGATTTTCTCGTCCTCCAGCTCGTTTTACGGAGGCTGCGTTGGTGAAACAATTAGAAGACAGAGGTATTGGTAGACCATCTACTTACGCACCAACAATTAGTACGGTTCAAAAAAGAGGGTACGTTGAAAAAAAAGAAATTGAAGGAAAAGAACGGCAATTTGTTCAGTTTGTTGTAAAAAATGGAGAAGTAACTAGGTCTGTGCAAACAGAGACTTATGGTGCTGATCGTAAAAAAATGACGCCAACGGATATTGGAATTGTTGTAAACGATTTTTTGGTTGAACACTTTGAAAGAATTCTGGATTACAATTTTACTGCGAGTGTCGAAAAAGAATTTGATGATATCGCTGGCGGGTTGATTGAGTGGACCAAAATGATCGGGAAATTTTATGACCCTTTCCATTCAAGTATTGAGCATACGCTTGAAACCGCGGAAAGAGCTTCAGGAGAAAGACACCTTGGAGAAGAGGCTGAAACAGGAGAGCCTGTCATTGCTCGATTAGGTAAATATGGGCCAATGGTTCAAATTGGGAAGACGGATGATGACGGTAAAAAAGCAAGGTTCGCTAGCTTGCAAAATGGTCAAACTTTAGGGAGTATTTCATTGGAGGAGGCTCTAGAGTTGTTTAAGTTTCCAAAAACACTTGGAGAATATGAAGGAAGTGAAGTTGTTATCTCACAAGGTAGATTTGGTCCTTACGTGAAATTTCATGAGTCATTTGTTTCTCTGCCAAAAGGAGAAGATATGGGTGCGGTTGATTTAAGTCGGGCTATTGAATTGATTAAAGAAAAGCAACAAGCAGATGCACCTATTGCTGAGTATGAAGGATTGCCTGTGCAGAAAGGAACGGGTAGGTTTGGGCCATTTATTAAATGGAATGAAATGTTTATCAATGTCAATCGAAAATATGATTATGATAACCTTTCCCAAAATGATATTGTCGAATTGATTGAGATCAAAAAACAAAAGGAAATAGATAAATTCATTCACAATTGGGAGGAAGAAGGTATTTCTGTTCAAAAAGCACGTTGGGGAAGATTCAATGTTATTCAGGGGAAATTAAAAATTGAATTGCCTAAAACTTTCAAGGTTGAAAAATTGACATTGGAAGATGTGAAGAAAATGATTGAGGAGAAAAAACCAGCTAAGAAGAAAACAGCAGTAAAGAAAAAATAGACCTTCCCTATGGATATTGATATTTATTTTCAGCCAATAAAAACTGAGGAATTCCCTAAAAACACTCTAGGTTACTTTACCGATTTTCACACGCAAGATAATTTTCCATTATGGGAAGAAAGTGATATTGCAATAATTGGAGTAAACGAAGATAGAGGTGCGGATAGTAATAAAGGATGTGCTTTGGGTGCAGATGCTATACGTGAAGAGTTATTTGGATTGTATCATCACAATAAAGACATTAAAATTTGTGACTTAGGAAATATTTTCCCAGGAGCTGCAGTTGAAGATACATATCATGCAGTTTCAGATGTTGTACAAAATCTAATAAAGAAAAATGTTTTTGTAGTCATTCTTGGAGGAAGCCAGGATATTACTTTTGCCAATTATAAAGCTTACGAAAAATTAGAGCAAACTGTTAATCTCGTTTCTATTGATAGTAAATTCGATTTAGGCAACAATGAGGATGGTATTTCTTCTTCGAATTTTTTAAGTAAAATTATTTTACATAAACCAAATTACCTATTTAATTATGGGCATTTAGGTTATCAAACATATTATGTTTCTCCAGATGAAACCAAATTGATGAATGACCTTTATTTTGATTACACCCGATTAGGTGAAATTCAAGAAGATGTTCAGAATGCTGAGCCATTAATTAGAAATGCTGATATATTAAGCGTTGACGTTTCTTCTGTTAGGAATTCAGAATTATCTAGTAATGGCAATTCAGGTCCTAATGGGTTTTATGGAGATGAAATCTGCCAATTAATGCGCTATGCAGGAATGAGTGATAAACTTTCAAGTGTTGGGTTTTATGAATTTAATCCAAATACAGGAGCTAGTAAAATGTCTGCAAAACTAATTGGGCAAATGATTTGGTGTCTGGTTGATGGTTTTTCTAATAGAAAAAAAGACTATCCTATTGGAACAAAAGAGAAATATACTCGTTATAGAGTTCATGTAGAAGGAACCGAACATGAATTAGTCTTTTATAAAAGTGATAAAACGGACAGGTGGTGGATGGATGTGCCTTATCCGCCTGACAAAAGGATGAGATTTGAAAGACATCATCTAGTTCCTTGCACGTATGCCGAATACAAAGGTTCTTCAGATAATGAAATACCCGATTTGTGGTGGAGAACGTATCGGAAGCTGAATTAGAATTAGTTATGAAATTATTAACATTAGTGTCTTAATTTAATGTGTTAATGGTGTAAAAGTTTTGAAAGAGTATAAAAATTGTTAATTTAGCGAAAATTGTAACTTTATCTAAAAAGAGAGTTATGTGTTTAACTACTTAAAGTTAGATTGTATGAAGAAAGTATTATTTGGTTTATTTTTGTTGACTTTAGGTTTTACTGCTAAGGCGCAGCAAGATTATCAATTCACACATTATATGTACGATAAGTTGTCGTTCAATCCAGGATATGCTGGGTTAAATAAATCAATTTGTGGTACAATTATTTTCAGAGAGCAATGGGCTGGCTTTGATGGTAACCCTACAACAGCATTAATTAATGTTCATTCCCCAGTGAAAATGCTTAGAGGTGGCTTAGGCTTCACTTACGTTAGTGATAAGTTAGGTTTTGAGAGTAATAATCTGGCAAGGTTGTCTTACTCATACCACATGGGATTGGGTGTTGGTGATCTAGGCATTGGAATTTCAGCGGGAATTTTACAAAAAAGCATTCAGGCGAACTGGATAACTCCTGATGGAACTCCTGCTATTGATGACGCATCTATCGCGGTTTCTGGGGCAAATGGATTAGTTCCTGATATTAATTTTGGAGTTTTTTACATGCAAAACCAATTGTACATGGGGATATCAGCAACGCATTTATATGCGCCAAATATAACGGATTTAGATGCAGGTGGAAATGAGATTATGAATTTTTCAAATGCTAAACATTTTTGGATAACCGCTGGATACGAATATGGTTTGGGTCCAGATTTGAAATTACGACCAAGTATTTTAGCTAAATCGGATGCTGCATCAACACAGTTAGATGTTAATGTTAACGTTCTTTATAAAGATATGATTTGGGGAGGAGTTTCTTACAGAGTAAGTGACGCAATTGCTCCAATGTTAGGATACCAAAACAATGACGTTGGTGGGGGAACACTTCGTATAGGATATGCTTACGATGTAACTACTTCACAAATTAAGGGTTACAGTAACGGTTCTCATGATATCATGGTGAATTATTGCTTTAACTTAGATAAACCAAAACCACTACAGAAATCTAAAAACCCGAGGTTCTTATAATATATTATTGTAAGATTTTGAAACCTTATTTCCATGACTTCGTTATAAGCAACTCGCAAGGAAAAATGAAAAAGAAGAGGCAGTTGAGAACTTTAATAAAAGTCAAACTAAAAAAAGGTAGCATGAAGAAATTAATAGTTTTTGTAGTAGGAATTACACTCTTGATATCAAGTTGTAATTCAGGGTCTGGGCATTTGCTTGGAGTGCAGGGAAGAAAAGTATTTTTTCCAGAACTCCCTCTAGGTATGATTTACATCCCTTCAGGTTCTTACATAATGGGTGCGAGTGATCAAGATGTTCCATTCTTGCATCAGTCTCGTTCTCACGTTGTGTCCATACACTCATTGTATATGGATCAAACTGAGATAACAAATAACGAGTATCGTGAATTTGTTTATTGGGTAAGAGATTCGATCGCTAGAAGGATTTTAGGAGAAGAAGCTCCTGATGAGTTTTTAACGGTTACTCTAGATGATGAGTTAGAAGAGAAAGATCAAGAGGATTGGACTTTGAACTGGCGTGGGCGTCTATACTGGGATGATCCAGATTATAGCCCATTATTAGCTGAGATGTTTCTTCCGGAAAGTGAAAGGTTTTATCAAAGGAAGGAAATTGACACCCGCAAATTATTATTTGAATATTATTGGGTGGATTTACGGGAGGCTTCTAGAAAAGGAAGACCACTGGTGAAAAAGTTATCAAACACTGAATATGAAAATGATGATGAGCATAGGTCTGAAATGAAAAACCCTGACATGCCATTTCCAATGGAGTCAGGTGTGCATCAGGGGCGTGATTTAGATTTAGGATTCAGAAATAGCAAAGGTCAAAATAACGCTATTAGAGGTCATGAGGATCGGTCTAGATTTATTATACATGAAATAATAAATGTTTACCCGGATACATTAACTTGGATTCACGATTTTACTTATTCGTATAATGAGCCAATGTCAAATATGTATTTCTGGCACCCTGCATATGATGATTATCCAGTTGTTGGTGTTACTTGGCAACAAGCAAATGCTTTTAATGTTTGGAGAACTCAACTGTTAAACTCTTGGAGAAACAAACAGTGGGAATCATATGTACAAGATTTTAGACTGCCGACAGAGGCTGAGTGGGAATACGCTGCAAGAGGTGGTTTAGATTTAAGTCCATACCCATGGGGTGGACCTTATATTAGAAATTCAAGAGGATGTTTCCTAGGTAACTTTAAACCAATGCGTGGAAGGTATATGGAAGATGGAGGTTTTCATACTGTAAAAGTAACCTCTTATCATCCGAATGATTATGGTTTATATTGCATGGCTGGTAACGTTTCAGAATGGTGTAGTACTGCTTATGATGAATCTGTTTATGAGTTTTCACACGATTTAAATACCGAGTATAAGTACAATGCATTAGATCATGATCCTCCATCAATGAAAAGAAAAGTTATTAGAGGTGGTTCATGGAAAGATATTGGATATTACCTTCAAACAGGTTCTCGATCTTACGAATACCAGGATTCAGCAAAATCTTACGTAGGATATAGAAGTGTAATGACCTATTTAGGACGTGGGGGTCCAGATAGAATGGGAGATATTTAATAGTTTATAATTAGAGTAGTTAACAAATTAAAAAAAAACAAGGAAAATGAGTGGAAACAGTATTTTTGCCAGTAAGAAGTTTAAAACCATAATGAAATTTGTTTATGGTTGGGGTGGTGCAGTAGTAATTGTGGGAGCATTGTTTAAAATTCTTCACATACCAGGGCCCATGTTAACTATTGGTCTTTTGGTAGAGGCAGCTATTTTTGTTCTTTCTGCTTTTGAGCCTTTGCATGAAGATCCAGATTGGACATTAGTTTATCCTGAATTGGCAATGGGTAATGCAGATGTTGGGCATGAAGAGCTA
>ERZ651776.4859-NODE-4859-length-12046-cov-3.760799_pt1 | contig 12046 bp, 17 predicted proteins | sample MGYA00514761_ERZ651776 | MGnify/ENA metagenome assembly ERZ651776 | reverse complement strand
CCGCTGAATACTTTGGGCTAATATCCAATGCCACGATCAGGCAGGTTTATTTTTGATCGTTTTTGCGCTGCAAATAGCCAATGATTGCCATCGCATCTTCTTCAGTAATATTCAAGCGCTGGCGCAAATCATCAATTTTTTCACGTTCATCACTAGTAATAACACCATCACTGAGTGCTGATGATATTTCAGCTTCTAGCTGGTGTCGCCGCATCGCCACCTGATTGGTAAAACCAGTGGCAACGATACCTGTTAATAATGCAACAACACAAACACCCATTAGCGCGGTCAGGGTGGCAATAAATTTGCCAGCTACTGTATGAGGCACAATATCGCCATAGCCAACTGTCGTTAGAGTAACAACTGTCCACCACATGGCCTGCGGGATTGATCCAAAATGTTCGGGCTGCACATCCTGTTCAACAACATAGATCAATGAACTTGAAATCAGCAAAGCCAGCACCAAAAGATATAAGGTCGCGGCAAATGAACGACTTTCATGGCGAACAGCCGAAATCAGGTCTTCAAGCGCCGATGAATAATGCGAAAATTTCAACAAACGCATCAACCGCAGAATGCGAAGCCAGCGCAAATCAACCCCGCCAAGAAGAAGCGGAATAATGCTTGGTAGAATTGCCAATAAATCAATAATGCCCGTAAAGCTGAATATATAGCCAATGCGTTTGGCTGCCGCACCTTTGTGTTTGCCATCTGGTGCAGCGGCACACGACCAAATCCGGAGCGCATACTCAATTGAAAAAATCGATACTGAAATCAGCTCTATTAACGTAAAGACTGTTCGATATTGTGCATAGAGACTGTCGATTGTTTCAAGGCATACTGCCAACAAATTCAGCACAATCAGAGAAAATAGAAATAGGTCACAATAACGACTTGCGCGGTCGTCAGCCTGCCCCTTTTCAATAATTTCAAAGACACGCTTTTGACTAAACATCAGAAAAACCATTTAATAAATTAGATTCAACAAATTCCTGTAGCTATAGCCTTCTTTACTTAGCCGTTCGTTTGCATTCAAAGTCTTTTTGGCAGTGAAGAAAAGCAGACATGCTCAAACTCAATTCTTCAAGTCCCGTTCCTTGACGCTTATATATGCAAACTCTCTCACCACTATCATCGTCAATATAAGTCTTAATCAAACGACAAGTGGTTTTGCCAGCTGAGCTATCGACGGCTTTTCGTCTACATTCCGCCTTCTCACGGCCAAGGATTGTTTGTGGCCATCTAAGCCGGTCCTTTGACCACAAGGTGCAGTGAGCAGATGACTCACTGCCCTGATAAGTTTTGCCGCCAGCCAGCGCAAGCTGCATCCCGTAGCTAGAGACCAGCAACATAAATACCAATGATAGAGATACTCGAAGCCACATAAATCAAAATCCAAATTAGTATTGCCACGAGGCGCCCTACACAACGAATACGCCTCACATCTATATAACGACATTTAAATGAATAATTGAAGCCCTGAAAAAATACCGTTTTAAAGCAGCCCTGGGCTTCACGCCCTTTTCGAGAGCGCTGGTGTAATGAAAAATTCTTTATTTTTGTTTGTGTTTTTTTTGCAGCACCAGGCTTTGCATCAATGATTGATCTTTTTTAGCAAGCGAACAGATTTTGCTGTCACCATCTCACTGACTAATCGATTAAATTCCAGATAATGGCTTGCCTTTTTGTGCAGATCAAACGCGGCCGCATCATCATAAAGTTCATAAAGAAATATCTTCGTTGGGTTATCCGGGTCTTGCGTGATGTCGAATTGATGACAACCAACTTCATTTGCCAATGAATCTGCAGCATTTTTTTGCGTAATTGTTAAAAAGGCATAAAGGTTTGCCGGATCAACTTCAAAATCAACACATACTGCAAGCATTTTTAGCACTCTATTTAAAATTAATCTGTGTCATAATATTACGTCATACAACCAGCAAAACCCGACCTATACCTAATTAATACAACGGACATAATAGTGCCCAAAGCAGTAAACCGAAGCAATGGATTGTGAGCGTTACCAACCTTCAAAGCGGTACCGCCAACCATCTATTACGTTAGCTATTAAAATTAACCTGTAGTTGCGGTTACCCACCAAACCATCCGGCCAGTGTGGGTCCCAAATAGTGAACCGTTACCCAGATCAGAACAATCAAAACCACGATCGTCACAAGCAAGGTTTGTAGAAAATCCTGAAACAAGGCGGTAATAAGCTGTTTGGTCAAAAGTGAGCCACAGGCGATATAGCTGACAATAAGCGAAACCGGAAAAGTTAGATAGACAATGGTTGAAATCGCCCAAAACTTGACTATTCCCATCTTTGTAAAGGGGTTATGTTCGCCCACGGCTTTTACTTGTTCTTGCATATCAGGCCAGCCCTGAAAAATGAGGGGGTTTCGCACAAATCATCAAAACCAGCGCATTTTGCGGAAAATCACGATCTGCAAGCCAACCACCAGCGCCAGCATGCCGCAGAAAACCAGAAACGCCTGTGGGTTTTCAGCGCCCGGAATACCGCCAATATTGATGCCTAGAAGCCCAGTTAAAAACCCGAGTGGCAGAAAAATTGCCGCCACGACCGACAATGCATACATGTTTTTATTCAGCCTTTCGGTCAGAATATTCGTGACCTCATCACTGATCACCTGCGATCGTTCCCGAACCGAATCCAGTTCCTCAACAAAGCGGGTAATATTGTCATGCGCTTCAATCATATGGTGATGGTTATGATCAGCAAACCAGTCAATTTTTGCCTCAAGAAAATGTGTGATTAAGTCTCGTTGCGGTGCCATATAGCGTTTAAAAATAATCGCCTTTTTACGAATTGATACGATTTGCTCTCGAAGTGCGTTGGCGCTGCCATCAAGCACATCTTCTTCAATATTATCCATTTCTTCGGCAAGGCTAGTAACAGCTGGTGCCATTCGCGCAAAAAGCAAGCCAACAAGCATGGTAATAAAACCTGCGCAATCAACTGGTCCCTGCCCCGCCTCGATATTGGCTGCCAAATCACCAACCGCTTTTAATTTCCGCCTTTGAAGCGAAATGATGCGATGCGGGTCGATCCATAGCCGAATGGAAACCATATCCTCAGGGCTGGCGTTTTCATTTAGATTCACCCCGCGAAGGATTAGCAGAACGCCCTCTCCAACCGACAAAATACGCGGCCGCGTTTCATCAGCAAGCAAGGCGTTAATAACAAAATCGTCTAAATAACCAACTTCGCGACGAAGCCAAGCAGGAGTATCAGGGTGATCGGCATTTAGATGCGCCCAAGCAAGCTGATCATCTTTCAAAAGATGAGAAACCGCCCCATCATGGAGAGCAGTGCCGCCACCTGAACCATCTAATGCATAGGATAGTAAAACAGGATCACTCACAACCGCTCCTTGATGCTAGTAATGAAAATGAATCAGCGCATCATACGCGCGTTGCTGGCCACGATTCAAACGAATTCACCTGCTACGTTCGACGTAACTAACGTGAGATAAGATTTGTTCCAAGCGGTGCTGCAGCATTCAAAAAAACAGTTTCAAAATTTGCCAGGCCCGTAAAAGCAACAACGTCATCGGGCAAGTCTGCTTTGGTGATAGGCGGGCTTACTGTCATTTGCGCGGTTCCACCAGCAATCGTCAAAAATCCCCAAATCAGCTTTTGCGCCGCCGCAGGCGCGATGGAAAATTGCTGGCACACCAATCCTGCAAGCCGTTTTACCCTCCGCGCCATGCCACGTTTACTTTTGATGTAGGCCTCGCGGTCAAGCTGCGGTTCAAGCAATGCATTGGCAAATCCAGTCAATTGCAGGAATAAAGGATCATCGGCGTAATGCCTCGCAAAATCACGGCAAAATCCGTCAAAACCGGTAAATTCAGGCTGATGAACAGCAAAACGGTCAATCCAACGATCAAACAACCGGCCATAAACCGCAAGAACAAGTGACTCACGGCTGGTAAAATACAGATAGAGCGTTCCTTTTGCCAGCCCTGCCGCTGTTGCAACCGCCTGCATTGTCATGGAGTCATAGCCAGATTGCCGAAGCAATATTTCAGTCGCCGTCAAAATAGAGTCTTCGCGCTCTAATTTTGCTGTCTCCGACCTGGCACGCTGCATGGGTTCCATCCCCACCTTCACATTTTAATTGACCAGCGGTCATCATATTCATGCTTGATTGGAAAGCCAAGGACAAAGACGACTTGAAAAAGGTTATGAAGACACATTTTGAAAAAGCTGCCGTAACATCTGATCCAATTGGTCAGCATCCTGCCATGTAAAAAAGTGCGGCTGATCTGAATCAATGTCTAGAACGCCAAGCAAATGGCCGCTTTGGTTAAAACAGGGAATTACCAATTCAGATTTTGTACTACTCGAACAGGCGATATGCCCCTCAAAACCATCAACATCATCAACAAGCTGGATTGTTTTATACCGCGCTGCCGCACCGCAAACCCCTTGATCAAATGGGATAACAAGGCAACCATGCCCACCCTGATAGGGGCCAATCTTCAATAAATTAGGGGCAACTACACGGTAAAAACCAACCCAGTCAAATCCTTCAACCGCTTGAAACAATTCAGCCGAGACAGTTGCCATGATAGCAATCAAATCATCTTCACCCTCACAAAGCGCATATATACGCGCCATTAAGTCAGCTGGAACGCTTAAGCATTTTTTTCCCATGACGTTCTTTCGCTCTGCTTGGAATTAGATTACCTCGTGAAAAGCAGCAAAAGCCAATGGGCATGAGCCTTAAAAGAGGTCCACTGCTCAATAATTACTTTTATCGTACAAGGTTAGCGTAAAACCAAATTCTTTCTATTCAATTTTGAAGAGATTTAGCAAGGAGGCTCTGAAGTTTTTGGGGAATGTTTTCAGCAACACTGTGGCTGTTTTAATAACGAAGAGCCACCCCAAACCACGTTTATTCATAAAGTTCGAAAAGTAGGTAAATATTTGTGTGACAAAGTCGTTGGTAGATTTGAACAGATATAGCAAGAAATGGTTCAGTGCCGTGCTAAAAAGAATCTCCACATTGACCGCAATCGCGACAATTAGCTTAATGACAGCAGGTTGCCAATTGTTGATTGACAATAGACAAACCGGCAAAGCATCGGTTGTCGTTGTTCCAACTGATGAGTGGGACAAACTTCGTGGGCAACAAATGCGAACAGATATTGCTCGTGATATGGCTAAAGATATGGCTACTAGCATTGTCGATGAATTACTCACCAAGCAAGCCGCTATTGGGGCAGCCACACCGGCGGAAGACATTATTGCACCCGTAAATCGGCCATCCCCCATAGCGGTTGACGGGTCACAAACTATTCAATTCAGCAACCGTACGAACAGCCAATTGGCTGGATGCAGCAGCATCGGGATTATCGAAGTACGTCATATCGGCACAATGGACAATGCTTTGATCATTCTGAAAAACGAAGCCTATCGGCTGAACACAAATATTCTTGTTCCGCTGACGATAAACCAAGCCGATGCTGACCATACAGCATCACCGAACATCAAAATTGAAGCACGGATGATGAAATGTCCGTTGAAACTGGCGCGAGGAAACTAAATCATGGGTGAAATTATTCAATTCAATCAGCGCCGCGCTGAACCGAAAATAGTCAGTAATGATGTGTTGGCGCTATCAAAAAAAGATGTCGACAAGGTTGAACATATCCGTGATTCAATTGAAAAAGCGCTTGAAGAATTGGCCGAAGCGGAAAATATGCCATTAACCGTAGCAATGGCTGCCGGTCGCTACGCCGCAATGCGCATGTTTCAGCTTCAAGGCCGCGCCGAAACAATGGCATTCATGGATCAATGTATTGTAACCGCCGAACTTTGTGATGATTTAATGAAGCATCTAGATGAAGATGCATAATTAATTAGCCAATGACAGAGATTTAAATCTAGTTTGATTTTACGTTTACGCGGCTAATTGAACCTATCACTTCGGCGCCCAAATCAATTGACAATGCATTTGCCTGAACCTCACCCTCAACAATGCCGGTGGAGGTGACGGTCAAGCTTTCACATACCAGGTTACCTTTGAAATAACCGTTGATAACCACCGTTTGTGTATTGATGGCGCCCGTTACTTTGCCTTGTTCTAGGATGATTACGTCGGGCGCAGTGATGTCACCGTTGAATTGGCCATCAATCACAACGGGATGATTGCCACCGTCAAGTGATCCCTCCATAATCAAGTCACCCAGGATATAGGTTGTATCTTCGTGCAGGTTAGTCATCTGCTCATGTGATTTCGCCAACATGGGTTATACACCTTTTTTAGAGGATGATGGCACCGTGCCAGTTTTTGCCTTGTTTGACGTGTCAGGCAATGGCACATCCGAATTGCCAGCATTACTTTGCTCGGGGTCATCAGCTTTTGCTCTCCAGTTATGAACAATATGGCAATTTAGCGCTGCGCCTCGATCCATCTGTAATGTTTCATAATGTAATTTGCCAGAAATTGAGGCTGTTGCCGTGGCCCATACGCTTCCAGCTTGCATCTTGCCTTCATAAAGGCCAGACACCACAACAAGGTCAGCGCGGATTGCGCCATCAAAACGTCCGGCTTCACCAATGGTTACTTTTTCCGAAATTAAATCGGCATTCACTTTGCCATGAACTTCAACGACACGCGCATTAGCAATCTTACCGGTAAAGGTCGCACTGGCACCAATGATTGTCTTGCTTCCAAGCTTATCCATTTGTTACTGGCTCCTTGATGAATTTTGCATCAACATATGCGCCATTATCAATCGCAATGCCATGACAGTTTAATTGCCCTTCAAAATGGGCTGTTGCAGATAAATACACCTCATCAGCAACAATAACCCCATGAACCCTACCGTCAATCGTTACGTTTTGCGCGGTCACGTCGCCACTAACAATCGCCGTAGATGCGATGTGAAGTTCGCCGGCCTTGATATCGCCGTCAAGCTGACCTGCCATGACAAGCGGTTCAGATACAGTAATGGTGCCCCTGATTCGCACATCTACGTTAATCTGCGAATGATTTGGCGATAACATCGGGCTAGCACTATTTTTACCAATCATATCATGCCTTTGATTCTAATGATCTTTTTTTCAATTAGCATTGCTTTCGCCTTTTATATCATCAAAAGCTCTGATTTAAGGTACCATTTAGTTGTTAGTTGCCGTTGAAAAAAACTCGATGGCACATCGTTTGCTTAAATGACAAGCGACACAAAAACAGAAACGACATTTTTACCAAATTCTTAATGCAGTTAGAGCAAATTATGGCTGATGAAGTTGTCGATATTCGAAAAAGAATTGAAGAAATGCGAAATGAAGTTTCAGCAGCTATTGTCTCGCGCCAAGAGCTAAGAGACACAACTTACACTGCTGGTCATAATGCAGATATTTCACTTAGCACACAGACAGTTGAGCCGGCAATCAGATCGTCAAATAATGGCAACAAGAAAATGAAAGCCGGCGCCACATCACTATCTGTCGATGGAGTGGTTTCAAATGACATGATAAATATGCATAAAGGCGTCGAAACCGCCATGAAAATGCCTACGTTTCAATTGAATGTTCGCAATCAAATCTCTAGCAATCTTTTATGGGCGGTGATCGGGATCCAACTTTTGACGAATATTCTCCTGATTTTAATGGTCTGGATGAAGTTAGGGTAGTGGTTGCATGACTGATAGAGGCAAAAAAGCAGTCACATCAGGCGTTGTTAAAGTTTTACGGGCTTTTGGACTCGCTGGTCTCTATGCACACTTTGCGCCTAAAGTGCGGCACAGCAACCAGAACGATATGCCAACCGTCACAATCAACAGAATTTGGTTTCTTCGGGAAAACCGGTTTTTGATCTTTACCCGCGGAGGCCCCATTGAAGTGAGTCTGAAACCATCGCTGGTTTTAACTGCTATCCTAATTTGCATGGTTGGCGTGGTTACCATTTTCTATTCGGCAATAATTGCGAGCTATAGCACCATTGGAGTGGTGCGCGAAGAAACGATCAAAACCGCAGAGGCCAGCATAAACCCAAAAAATGGTGCCACTATCAGTAAATATACTGGTACAGGTGGCGACTTTAAATGGCTTGATTACCACCCAACCACTCTTGATGATTTGCATCCGCCAGTGATCGCAGGGAAAACAGCGCAATCGCCGCGCCTGATCATTGGCCCAGCCAGAGCCCAGCCTGCGGTATCCGCGCCACAAACACCACAAATTTCGCAAATACTTCCAAACGTTAAAATGACCACAGATGATGACATGCCCATGATTATCCAAGGCGGCAAACGCGTCACCCTTGCCAGTGAAGCCACACTGAGCAAACCGCAATTAATTAGCGTTGCGGCAAGCAAGCCAACTAGCATGCAAGTCAATCAACTGTCATCAACTGAGGTTTTGCCAATTGATGCGCCCGAAAATGCTAACGTCACAACGTTTGAAGAAATGGGCCGAAAACCGATGAATAGTGAACATTCAAAAAGCGAACAGGTCATCGCTGAACAAATCATGGCCGAAAACTCTTTCAGCCAGGAAAGCTTTGTCAATCTGGCAAATACCAAAGAGATTATCATCAAGCAAAATCCGGCAACAGCTGCGTCCAGCCCCACAATCGGCTCCAACTCAAAACCAACTGGCATTGCTACCGACGCGCAAGAATTCACCATTGCTCTTCTGCCAAATTTTGCCCCTGCCCCAAAAGACAAAAAAATATTACAAGCACAGCCAAACAAAAATGATGGCAATTTGATTGACAATGCGCGCCTCGCTCTACCACCGCTGATAACGCCCAAAGCCGCCACACCTGATCAGTTCGCTGCCACTACTGTATTACCAAGCCCGCCCAAGACGCCAGAATCAGATGGATTGCAAACCGGCTTTTTTACGCAACGCCAGGGTCCAGTTTTACCGCTAGTAACTGATGCGGCAAGAACCAAAAAAATGCTTTTAGCATTAGAACAGGAAATCGAATATATCCGGTCAACCGTCGTCGACCTTGGCATTTCTGTTGAGGCCCTGCCAAGCGAAATTGAGGTTGCCACCACTGCAAAGAATGACAACTTCAAAAACATAATGATCAATCTTGCTGAACATCGAGCCGCGCTTCGTAAAATTCCATTCAAACCACCAATGCTCTATTTCTATATCTCAAGCGACTACGGTAACCGGAAACATCCGAAAACCGGCAAGACATCATTCCATCATGGCGTTGATCTGGCGGGCACTTGGCAAGAAAATGTGCGTGTAACCGCCCCAGGGACAGTGATTTATGCTGGCACCGAAGGATCATTTGGCAAGGTTGTGCGGGTAAAGCATGATTTTGGCATTGTCACAACCTATGCTCACCTAGCTCGCATCACCGTCAAGCTTGGTGATTATATCGGTGAAAATCATGTTATTGGAAAAATGGGCAATACCGGAAGGTCAGCAGGCGCTCATCTACATTATGAAATACGCATCAATAACAAATCAATCGATCCGGTAAAGTTCATGACTGTTGGCCGCGAAATCAGCGTTGCTGGAGAATTGCGGCAATCCAGCCTTATTGAATAGCGCTCGAAAGCAACTTAATTCCTCTTTTTCGACTTATCAATGGCGATCTATGGCATGCGAAATGCATTACCCTAGAAAGAGCCGACACTGTCAAAAATTTGTGGTGAATGATACCAAGAGGAGAGCCGGGATGAGCCGTCAGACAAAACCAGTTTTTACCATTGAGGCCGAAACTGCATTTGGCCAACAGGCAGGCGTTGAAGCAAAAGACCTTGGCATTGAATTTGTTCATTTTGACCAAGACGACAAGCCCGAAAGCCAGCATGTCGTTCCACTTGGTAATTTTATGAGCGACCAGCCCCTGACTAGTGAGGAATATCTTATCACACGGTCTTTAGTGGCTGCGCAGGCAATAAAATAATCGCACCCATTGCCGATGGAAAATTTCTACCAAGCGATGCCTGCTGCTAGTTGAGCGGGACCGCCATGCGATAAAAGAGCCAACCTAAAACTTTATATCATTCAAGCGAGGGAGTGAGGCGGGCGCGGCCAGAATTCAGCTAACGTATATTGCTAAGGCGTGCTTGCATACGACGTTGTGACGATGATGGGATATTCATCATCTCGCGATATTTAGCGACGGTGCGGCGGGCAAGATCAATGCCCTCATCAGCGATCATTTTACAAATTGCCTCATCACTTAGGGGCTTTCCAGGGGTTTCCTGACCAATCAATCGTTTTACCATATTACGAACAGCTGCAGCCGATGCATCACCCGTTGGCGCGCGTGATGCAATATTGACACTGAAAAAAGATTTTAAGGGCATGCCGCCACGTGGCGTTGAAATTAACAGCCCAGTTGTCACGCGGCTAACAGTACTCTCATGCATTCCCACCGCCTGTGCTACATCGCGCAGAGATAGAGGCCTTAGATAGTCCAATCCCTTTTCCAAAAAATCGGTTTGCTGACGGATAATTTCAGCACTGATTTTCAATGTTGTTGAATTGCGCTGTTCTACAGCTCGCTTTAGCCAACGCGCATTATTAAGAGCATCTGCCGAATAATTTTGCGCCTCATCATCCATCTTTTTGGCAGTGACCATCTCGGCATAATCTTCATTGATCACAATCCCAGGAAGCGTTGACCGATTAAGTTCGACCACCCAGCCATCCGAGCGCCGTTTTACAATCACATCCGGACTGGGCATTTCAAGATGGTCAATCCCAAGGAACTCGCCCGGCTTTGGATTTAATGTGCGTATAATCGTAAGCATTTCCATGACATCATCAGAAGTGCACTTAATGAGACGCGCAAGACGTTTCACTTCACCGCGGGCAAGCAGATCAAGATTTTCCAATAAAATGGAAAATGCGTCGGTCATGACACCGAGCTCGATCAGTTGCAAGCGTATGCAATCTTCAAGATTGCGCGCAAACAAGCCTGTTGGCTCAAAAGTTTGCAGAATGGTTAATACACCTTCTGCTTCAGCAAGACTGCAACCACTGGCATCGGCAACATCCTGTACTGGCATGCCAAGCCAGCCACTTGGCTCAAGCGCATTAACAAAATGTCCTGCAATCAAACGCTGTTTTGGGTCGTCCATTGCCAGGTTTAACTGACGAAACAGGCCGGGGTAGAACCCTTCTTTTGAAGACACATTGCTGATGGCATCATAGTCACCCTCAAAAGGCGCATTTGCTGCATTGTTTCGCGGCGTATCGACAATTGATTGGTCAAAACGGTTTTCAAAGTCACTATGTTCGGTCGGGTCTTCGGCTAGCGCTGCACTTTCTTTCAAATCAGCAAGGTTCGTTAAATCGGCGGCTGGAGAGGGGTCAGTACTTTCATTGGCCATTGATTGACCTGAGTCCTCGATTTCGCCAATTTCTAAAAATGGGTTCTCATCCACCTGCTCTTGCAAGTGTTGGCTAAGTTCTAGATTAGACAATTGCAGTAATTTGATGGCTTGCTGCAATTGCGGCGTCATCACCAATGACTGTTTTTGTTTTAGTTTTACTGACTGAGAAAGTTGCATAGTCCCGTCCTCCTGAAAAAACTCTGAGGTTTCGGCATGCAATTTGCAAAATATCTATTTGACGAGAGGTTTCGTCAAGAATGCGACAGATAATTGTATTAAATTCAGTGATTTATGATTTTGGCAAGATTTTTGGCTTTTCACTATGTCAGAATTCAGACATGCAAAAACAGCGAATAACACAATTGATCATCATAAAAATTCGTCCTATGCTTTGCTTTTGCCCCTAAACAAATATCACTTCAGGGTTTCATGCTTCAAACACGAACCGATGCGAAATCAGGCCCATGCCAACGATGCCGAATTATCCGGTCATTTATCATGTTCACATTCATGTTGGTGATCTTGGCAATTGTTGGCGGCAAACGGCTTGAAGCGATTAATTTCCTCACTCCCGCCTGGTTTGCGACAGCCATTATTGCCCTTGGGCTATGCGGCTTTTTGATCAAGCTAGTTAGCTGGAAGCTGTTTAATAAAATTATCTAACGGTCACGAACCAACCGAACCAAAACTTCCTGTGT
>ERZ651776.4856-NODE-4856-length-12056-cov-5.740963_pt1 | contig 12056 bp, 18 predicted proteins | sample MGYA00514761_ERZ651776 | MGnify/ENA metagenome assembly ERZ651776 | reverse complement strand
ATTCATCCGGTAAGCAATATAACAACAAACAAACGAGGGATTACTTTTATTATTAGAACTAGTAGGATCTATGAAGCTCATTCTACTTTTTGGGATTATAATTTGTATATCCTTGTATTGCCTAAATGCACTCTTAAAATATTTTGAAAATATTTTAGTTATCGGTAATACTATAACAAAGGGTTTCTCCAAAGCTGATAAGTTATATAAAAATTCTGTTAGTATGTGTCGGCTAAAAGGACTATTAGTTAAAATAATATCGTAATTTAAATCATCCAAAGCATCAAAATAATCTATATCTGCACCGATACAATTTAAACCTAATTCGTTTAAATTTTGAATATTACTACCATTGCCGTAAAAACAATCTAAATATATTTTATCTATTGGTAAATAAATTAAAATATCCTCCCATATATATTTCGGGGTATAATATATATCGTTTTCTCCTAATGTATTTAAATTCATTATTTACTTTATTCAAATGTAATTTTTACCAAACCTTCAACATATTCAATAGTTGGCATATCTGAGTTTAAAAATTTAATATAATTGTTTTTGTTTTGTTGATAATTACGGTTTTTATCAAAATTCTTTTTATTATAATCTCTACAGCGTTCATTTTGATAATTACGAAAATTCGGGTCGTGCCTTGTATTGAAATTATAGTACCTTTGATACTCTACTGACTGAGATCTTAAACCTTTTGCTTTGATCATTAAAAAATGATCCGTATATAAAGAATTAAGGATCAATTATATTAAATAAGAATTGCGTTTATTACAGAATAATTTATATTATACCTTTAAATAAAAATGCCTTTATCTAACGCAGAATTAGAATTACTTAAAAAAGATATTTCAAAATTAACAGATGATGAGAAGACAGAGTATAAACGTATTCGTCAAAAGAAATATCAACAAGATTACAGAAACAAACTAAAAGCTAATAAAGAACAAAAACCGATTAAAGAAGTTGAAAAGATACCCGTTAAATCTAAAAAAGAAGTTATTGTTATTAAGCCTCAATGGTATAACAACCTTATAAAGAAATTTCCAAAGTTTAAAGTTAATGATAAAAATTATATTGATCATCGTGCCTATAATGAGAAACAACTTGAAGAGTTTGTTAAAAAGATATCTAAAATATTAAAAAATATTTTTAATACCGATATATCATCTAAAACTAAAGCTATTATCGTTAGTATTTACCGTGGTAAAAACGTAGAACAAGGTAGATATAAAACTAATCTTGATTCTTTCAATAATGAATTTAAAATGTTTAATCAAAAGAATATTAAAACTACTTTAGAAAAGATTAGTGATTTTTACAAAAATGTAAATAATACTATTAAAAATAACATTACACCTTTTGTAAATCTATTTAGTAGAATTGATAGTTTTCAAAATACATATCAAATTATGACTAATTATAATATTGATCTAAATAAAAAATATATTGAAAAACGTGAGGACAATATAGTTGATAGTGATGATGAACTAGAAAAATTGCAAACTGTTATGGATAATCACGATCCTAATAATCCTGAAGATACTAAACAGAAAATTAATGATGCTGAATTAGATTCTAAACAAAAAGCTATATCATCATTGTATCTTCTAATGCCTGTTAGAAGGTTAGAATATTCCTTAATGAAGCTAACAAATACTGAAAATGATCTTGATGAAAACTTTAATTATTTATACATCAAGGGTAAGAAATCTAAATTTATATTTAACAAATTTAAAACAAAAGAAAAAGGAGGCAAAATAAAAACGGAAGTTTTTGGAAAACAGGAACTTGAAGTTAATGATGATGTATTACAATATTTAAAACAATATATAAAAGATTCCAAAATTAAAAATAATGAATTACTTTTTGGTGAAATGTCATTAAGCTCATATAGTAAAATGATACAAGATATTATGGAGATAATTTTTAATGTTAAGAAAGTTGGTGCAACTACATTGCGTACTATAGCGTCATCATACAGCCAGCAAGATAATACAAAAAGTGTGAAAGAAAAAAAAGAATTAGCTAAAGATATGTCTCATGATCTTAATACCCAAATGCTTTATAATAAGATAACTAATGTACGGCTGGACCGCAAAAGACAAGTTGTAAAAAAAAATAAAATACCAATAAAAAAATGATATAAAGACTTAATATTACATATAATTATAAAAAATGACTTTTTATGATAAAAGTATTATTTACAAATTAAAACATAATGAAGATTATGATGATAATAATATTTATATAGGTTCTACAAGTAATTTTAAAAATAGAAAATATCAACATAAAAACAAATGTAGTAATGAAAAATCGAAAGAATATAATTATTATGTTTATCAATTTATTAGAGCTAATGGTAATTGGGATAACTGGATTATGACACCTATAGAACAATATTCATGTAATTCTAAAAAAGAATTAGAAATAAGAGAAAGACACTACATAGACCTTTTAAAACCTACATTAAATAAATATATTCCTACTAGGACTCTTAAAGAATATCGTCAAGATAACAAAGAACAACTAGCTGAAAAACTTAAACAATATTATGAAGATAATAAAGAAAAATCAAAACAATATCGTGAAGATAACAAAGAAAAAATAAAAGAGCAAAGAAAACAACATTATGAAAATAATAAAGAAAAATTATTAGAAAAAGGAAAAAAATATAAAGAAACTAATAACGAAAAAATTAAACAATATCGTGAAGATAACAAAGAAAAAACAAAACAACATTATGAAAATAATAAAGAAAAAATATTAGAACAAGCAAAAGAAAAAGTAGTATGTGATCATTGTGGATCTGAAATTAGAAAAAGTGATATTGTTAGACATAAAAAAACTAAAAAATGTATTAATTTTGTTAAATCATAATCTTTTTAATTTAAATTTTTTTAAATAATCATTATATGATGCTGTAAAAGTTGGTTTATTCCAAAGCAAAAATCTACTTAAAGATCCTGCCGATTTATAATCTGCCCAGTTTTCATTTGTCTTATGTCTTTCTAAATATAATTTCTTTCTTTCCTCAGCATCTGCTCCGTGGGTTGTATAATCTTTTGCACCGGCCTGACCAAAGGAAGTCGTCTTTATTTTTTTGTGATTTTCATCATAAAATATCGCAGTGTATTTTTTAGTATCAATTATACTTTTTGTTATTTTTACAAATGTCATTTTATTTTTTATATTATATTAAAATAAATTATGCCACCAAAAGGTCGTCCTCGTAAATCTGACGATCAAGGAACTCCAGAACAAGTAGAAAAAAGACATTATATGAGACAGTACCAAACAGAAATTAAAGCAGGTATAGTAAATTTAGAACAAGCCGAAAAGGACTGTTTACGTGAGCTGGATCGAATAAGAAAAGAACGAAATAGATTGATTAGTATGATAGGTTCTGCTAATGATCAAGCAAGCGCAATATTAAAAGAAAAAACTAAAAAATAAAATATTATATTTAAATAAATAACCATGCCTCGTGGAAGACCTCGTAAAGAAGTAGCAGATGATGATACACAAGCAAAACGAGATTATCAAAGAAACTATCAAGAAGCACGTAAAACTAAAATTACAGAACTTACGGCTGATATAAAGAAATGTGAAACTGATCTTAAAAAAATGAAAAAAGATCGTGCAGATCTAAAAAAAATGGCAAAAGATAAATTAGATAAAAGATTAGTTGGAGTGGAATACGATCCTGAACAAAAGGGATCTATGAAAAAGGCTTTAAATTATAAAAAACAACAAGTTAAAGGTAATAAAATTACTGTTAGCATCTAAAAATGTAATTTGAATATATAAAAATGATATGGATTTAGGATCAAACTTATTGTTTAACAAATGGTTTTCGATAAAATTCTAGAATGTATTAATGAATTTACAAACCACCCTTACCCTGATATGATTGAAACTTTATATCAAGATATTGATGATGATTATAATTTAAAAGATTTTGATAACTATGTACATTATACTATTGATTATTTTTGTATGGATTACAATGTTTGCGAATTAATTGTTAAAGATTTTGGTTTTATTGAAGCTATTAAATCTTATAATGATGATTTTGGTGATATTGATTTTTTAAAAACTGATACCGAAAGTGATATTACGTGTAAATTAGCTTTTCATCTAATTTATCAAACTTTGTGTGATATTGATTTTAACATATTTAAAAAATATTGTGATTTTAAAAATTATGAGAAATATTGTCTTAATGATGAAGAATATTATGATCATATTGAAAATAATATTAAACATCAATATTATAATAATTTTAAAACATCTAGGAATTGGCATAAATTAGTGTGGTTTTAAAATCTAATACTTATCAATTTAATAATCCAATTTTTTATTTATTAAATACATCATTATGATTTATTAAATACATCAGTACGATTTATTAAATACACGACGATGATCTGTATATAAAGGTTTGACGATTAAGGTATATAAAAGGTTAAGGATATAAGTATATAAAGGTTAAGGATATAAGTATATATTATGTCGTACATTGAACTACTCCCTGATGATCTCATCCTTAGTATCCTAGATGCTAGATGTAATGATATTGAAGAGGAGATTAGAATCTTGGAGATTAACATTGAGTATTGTGAAGATATAATGAATGATGTTAATAGTGATATTGATACCCTTAGTTATTACTCTTCAACTGATGATGATGATGATGATGATGATGATGATGAACTTCAACAACAACAACATGATGATCAAGTTTGGTTAGACAACATGGATCTCAATATGTATCTTGATATGATTCATACTTTTAATACTTTTCATAATTAAATGGAATAAAAAATGAAGTAAAAATGATATAAAGAATATAATATTAAGGATATTAAGTAATTATGGATTTAAGTGATGAAACTATACAAATGTTATATGATAAATATTCAATTTATTATAATGATTCTCAAAGCGCTTGGGTTAGACATAATGGATCTTCTAATAAAGAGTATGATTTAGGTTCTATTACAAAAATTATTACTGGTGAAAACATTTTAGAAAATAATAACAGTTTTATTGATGAAAAAGAAAATGGATATGAAGGCAATGTTTGCGTATGTGGATGTAATAAATGTAAAATGTTGTATAAGTTATATCATACCAAATCTAAAAATGCTTTTATGGTTGGTTCTTCTTGTATAGTTAAAGGAGATCATCTTGAGTTTATAGGTGATATGATTTGTGCTGAAAAAAATGGAAGATGTAAAGAATGTAATATACCACTTAGATATAAAGGTGTTAGGAAAAACTCTAAAAAAAAATATAATGGCTTATGTGAAGATTGTAGAGTTGAAGTTGTTATCTTTTTAAAAATATCTTATGCTGAAAAAGATGAATACAAAAGGTTTGGAACACGATGGAATTCAGATCTTAAATGTTGGTATTGGAAGGGATACGAGAATGAGTTTCCAAAAAAATTGGAAACTAAATATTGGTATAAAAAATGAAAAATGAAAAGTATATAAAGATTTAATTATAAAGGTTCTTAAATAAGAAATATGTCTTATCTTGATCTATTAACCGATGATATTATGATAAACATATTAGATGCTAGGTGTGATGATATTGAAAAACAAATTAGTAAATTAGAAAACACTCAAGATAAATGGTATGATCTTCATTACAAATACCAAATAGGATGGAGTGATTATTATGAATATAGCGATCCTGAGGGAGATGATGAGGAAGAAGAAGAATATGATGACTATAAAGCTCAACTTGCGATTTTAAGAAATGATTATGCTGTAGCAGATCCCTACGATGAAGATGAAATTAATCAATATTATCAAGACTAAATATTTTTGAATAATCTATCTAGTAATATATAAAAATGATATAAAGCTTTAATATTATTATATAATTATACAAAAAGAGATGCCTCAAGGTGTTAAAAGCGATTTGACTGATGCTGAAAAATATGAAAAACACCTTAAAAGGTGTATTGATTATAAAAAAAATAAAAGATTGAATGATCCCGAATTTGTTAAAAAAGAGAAAGAGTACAATAAACAATATCACGCTAGACTACGTGAAGCCGGTATTAAAGCTAGACTTGAGAACAAGATAGCAAATGAACAAAAATAAAAAAGAAACATTATACTATTGCTAACAATTTTTATTATTTTTTCTAATTTTTACAACATATAAAAATGATTTGATCCGTATATAAAGGTTAAAGATTATAAGGATCTAAATAAGAATGAATAAGGATCAATTAAATATGGCTAAAGAATATAATATGGTTGAATCTGTCATTAATATCAATGTTTCCGAAATTGACAAAATATTAGAATATTCTGAACCTGATTACTTTACCCTTAATGAAAAGATTTTTAATAAAGAGGTTTTACAAGTATTGACTAGATTAGATCCTACTATTCCAAATTATACTAACATTAATGATTGTTTTGATGCGGATAGTATTATTGCTTTAAAAAAACTTAAGAAACATTACGGTAAAGAAGGTCATATTGTTAATTATTCTAAAAAAGTTAATAAGGCTAAGAAAGGTAGATATTACATCAATAACAAGAAGAAAGATGATACTACTTGTCTTCAGACTACTTACAAAATTGTTAGAAGATTACTTCTTAATGGTCAGTGTGTTAGTATTGATATGGTAAATGCTCATATTGAAATTATGAAAAATATTTCTAGATTCTTACAACTAGATGATAAGGATATAAAAATACTTAATGATTATTGTATTGATAGAGAGAAGATTTTAGAAGATATTATCATTAGTTATAATACCAATAGAACGGTTGCTAAACAGTTCTTTTTAATCATATTATACGGTGGAACTCTTAATACTTGGGTTGTTGATAATAATCTTATTTCTAAATCTAACTGCGAAACTGAGTTTATGAAAGACTTCATCAAGTCATTTGAATATATTAAATCCAAAATCAAGAATATTGATGTATTTAAATCATTCTGTGATATTGAGGTTCAGTTAAGTAAAAAGAAAAATAAATATGAACGTGAAACATCTGCTTTAGCTATCTTTTTACAAGAAATTGAAAGTAAAATATCAGTTGTTATTAAAAAGTTTTGCGAAGAAAACGGATGTATTACAAGGGTATTTATACATGATGGTGTTGTATTTGAGGATGTTAAAGACGTATGTAATGAAGAGTTTTTAACTAAAATTGAAGAATATATTAAAACTGAATTAGATCTAATTATTCCTTTAGCATATGAGAATACTAATCCTACGGAAGAAGATCGTATATGGTATAATAAACATAAGGAGTTTTTAGATGCTAATAATATCAATAAAGATTATAATATTATAGATTCTGGAGCTGATGCCGATGCTGGGGATATTGTAATTAAAATGAATAAAGGTAAGTATGTACATTGTCAGGGTGAATTATTTGTAAAACAAGATAACTTATGGTTTAGTAAATTAAATGATCCACATAATTTTGATAAAGTTCTTAGAACTGATATTATAAATGCTAATATACAGTTTGTTCTTATGGATGGTTCATATAAATCTTACTCTAAATCCAATGCTAATCAAGAAAAATGTATGAAACAGATTTTAGCTTTTGGATTTGAAAATAATGATAATTTTTACGATGATATTCTAAACTCTACTAAATGTTATTTACCTTTTAAGGATTGTATGTATAGTTTTAAAGATAACCGAACATATACTTATGATGAGAAACCTGATATTCATTTCGTTCAACGAATTAATCGTAATTTTCCTACTAGAAACGAAGAAGATATTACACACGTTAGGACTAAAATATTAAAACCTATTTTTGATAATCCTGAACAACTAGATTATGTATTACATAGCCTTTCTAGGTCTATGGCTGGTTATGTTGAAGATAAAAAATGGTTTAATTGGGTTGGTATGCGCAATTGTGGAAAATCAGTTCTTACTATGTTCTTATGTAATACGTTTGAAGGGTTCTGTAAGACTTTTAATGCTGATCAGTTAATTTCTAATAAGTTTGGTAATCCTGATGTAGCTAGAGCTATGTCTTGGGTTATTCAACATTGGTTTAATAGGCTTTTAATATCTAATGAAATTAAAGAAAGTGATACTGAAACTACTAAAAAAGATGATAAAATCGTATTGCGTGGTGATCTTACTAAACGTCTTGTATCTGGTGGTAAAGATGAAATAGACGCAAGAGCTGATTATGGTAAAAAACATTTTAAGATTAGACCACAATTTACTATGATATTATGTAGTAATTCTACACCTGAAGCTGATCCTGCTAATGCTTTAGATACTTTGGAGGCTATATTATTTAAATCTAAGTTTGTTGATGAAAATCAATTAAACCCCGATTTTCCGTGTTTTAAAGCAAAAGATATTACTATTGAAGACGATATTCGTAATATTAATTATATTAATGCGTTTATGTTTATCATACTAGATGCTTTTAAGGATACTAGGGATGCTACACCTAAGGTTGTAGTAGATGATACTAAACTATCTAAAGGTAATATTGGTGTATCTATTGAAGAGTTTTTAACCGCTAATTTCAGTTCTAAAAGTGTTGATAAATGGGATACCACCGAAAATTGTCATCATACATCTACTATCCGATCTATTCTTAAATATAATGGTTATAACATTTCTACTAAGCTTTTATCTCAAAAAATGGGTATTTTAGGATTAGGTGATTATGATCCTAAAAACATTACAATTAATAGTATAAAAGCGGGTGGTTTTGCCAGTTTGTATATAAATCCAGATATTATTGAAAAAGAATTTTAATGTTTTTTGGCTAAATTATTCTTCTCTTTTTAGATAAAGCAAATTCGCTTTATCTTCCTTGTTTTGTGGAGAATAAAGAGAAGAATATGCGGAGGGTTGTAAACTTTTCTATAGAAATTTAAACAACTAATTTATATTTTATAAATAATATTTTTCAATATAGTTTAGACCCCTTTAGATATTCTTCTCTTCTTCTCTTTTAACAAGTAAATAAGTAGTATGTTTTTGCTTGTTGGAGAAGAATAATTTCAAGGTGGGGAAAATAAAATCTTAAATTTTAGTTCCTTAATAAGTAAAATGCTTTATTGTAAAGAATGTAAAGAAGTGATAACATCACCAAGATATAAATATTTATACATAAACAATAGAAAAACAGATATAATCATATGTGTTGAATGTCATATGCTACATTACTTCTTAAAACCTGAACAATATAAAATAAAACATCCAAGTATATACAAAGATGCGTATCATAAATTACAGCTATGAAGATGAACTTAATCATCAACGTATAAAAAATGAGATTTTTACAAAAGAAAAAATAATATTATTTAAATTAATAGATCTTAAACAAAATTTATATTTTAGTGGTGGAATGGAATTCCACGATTATAATTTAAACAAAATAAAAAAAAGTTTAATAAGATACGAGGAAGATCTTAGTAATTATAAAAAGAAAAAAACAAGATATTAAACTACTAGATTACCTTGTAATTCGTAGTTGATTATAGAATTGCCATTTATTTGTATGGGTAAAGCTTTACCCGTATTTTTAAAATTATTAGCAATTTCTAATTTTATTTTTTTAGGTATATCTTCAAAGGGTACTGTGGTAATAATAGCATCATACTTATCTTGTAAAATATTAATTTTTTCATTATCGATATCTTCAATTCCTTCAATTTCATGTGTAAGTAATAAGAAGCTATTGCTCGTATTTTTAAATATTTCTGTTTTTTCTGCCGATTTTAAATTTGTTGTAATACTCATTATAAGAACACTAAGACCATTTATGATAACATTAGGTAGCTTAAGGCTCATTGTTTTATCATCAAAACTATTTAGAATGCATAATATTGAATTGATAACAATTACGGGAAAGCTTAACAATTGCTTTATAAAATTCCAATGATACGATGCTTTAATTGTCAATAATGACATTGCTTCGCATCTGTGTAATAAAATATTTTTACGTTCCATTATTTATTTTAATAGCAGAATAGATTTAATGTTGGTGGTGTCAGTTGGATAGGTGTAGGTTGTTCTTCTCTTGCATAAGGTTCATACCTTGATGATATTTTAGATTTAGATTTCTTTTTTATAAATTCTTCAATAATTTCCTGCTCGTCCTCACTACTGCTAGGTTCAATATATCTACGTATAATTTTCTTTTTAGGCTTCTTCTTCTTCTTTATTACTTCTTCAATAATTTCAACTTCTTGTTCTTCTTCTTCTTCTTGTTCAGTTTTTAGCTTCATCTCATTGGTCGATTCTAAAACTGGTTCTTCTTTTACTTCCATATTTTTAATATCTTCTGCTAATTCTTCTACATTAGTTTGGTCTGCCACATCTCCTAAATCTAATGATTTTGTTTCTTTTTTTGGTCTGCCTTTCTTAGGAATAGGTTTTTCAGCATCACGCTCTGCCTTTTTATTAGCTTTTACCGCTCTTGCTTTTTCCAAAAGTGCAATACGATCTTCTTTTGTTAATACCATAGTGTCTATTTATTTATTTACATAGAAAATAAATTATATAGAATCTGTAGAATTATCTTCAATTTCAATATTATTTGTTAGATCCGGACCTGGTGGCGTTATATTTCTTAATGGACTAAATGGATGGACATATGGTTCGTCTCCATTTGTTGGAATAATATAATCTCCTTGAACTAAATCTTCGGGTGTAGTATGAACTTGTTGAGACATCACTTCTTTATTAATTTTTCTAATATTTTCAATCTCTTCTGGTGATAAATTATTACTAATACCTTTATGTTTGTTAATTGTTATTTTAGCTGATAAATCTAATAAATATTCCTCTTCTTTAGAAATCTTTTTACCAATCATTGTAGTTCCTTGCGCAATTAAGCTGTCATAAATAGCTATGTCCTCCTCCGTATAATGACTAGGATAAATAGTAGTGTTTAGCATCTTTATTTAAATCTCATAAAATAAATAAAAATGAATATACGCAAATTAAAAAATATTACTAACAAAATTGAATTCGGCAAATCTTATAAAACTCCAGTATCTAAAGATCCAAATCTACCGCCAATTTATAATATTATGTTAGTAAGCTCTCCCAAGGGAGGTGGGAAGGGGGTAATTATAAATCATTATTTACAATTAAATGAGAAAGCTGGATTCAAGATGCCAAACGGCGACACTGTAGAGATGAGAATAATATGGTGTGCTGGTGGAACATCTAAATCAAAACAAAATAATATTTTAGATGAATTAAAAACATTGGATAAAGATGACCGTATTGATCTCGATCCTGAAAATCCTAATGATAAATTAAAAGAAATATATGAAGAATTAAAAGATGAACGAGATCTGATCAAAGCGTATAATATTTACCGCAAAGTTTATAAAAAATATATTAATGCTAAAGACCTTAAACATTTAAGTATTGATGAGCTAACATTGTTAAATTTTAAAAATTATGTAGATCCAAAAGATGATCCAGACGCACCTAGAACAAAAGAAGGAAAAGATCTTTACCATCCTAGAGTAGTTTTTATGATAGCAGACGATCTTATAGGATCAGATGTTTTTAGTAATAATAAAAGAGGTAATTTTTTTAACAATATTGCTATTAAATCAAGACACGACAGTAAAGATCTAGTGCCAATTAATTTAATTTTTATTACACAATCTTTTAAAGCTATCCCTACAAGAATTCGCACCAATACAGATATTTTTATTTTGTTAAAAAATGCTAACAGAGAGTATATTTTAGAAGCAATCAGTAATGAAATTTCTTCGCACTTCACGAAAGAAGAGCTAATGACCGTATATGATGAAGTGATGAAGATTCCTTATGGCTCATTAATACTGAGCATACATAAAAAAGAATTACCTGAGAACCGGATTCGCATCGGGTGGGATAGGGTTGTTGTGCGTGATCCAAAATATATTTTAAACGATTAAAAAAATATTATTTCTTGATAATATTTCTAATAATTTATTTCTTTCTAATAATTTATTTTTTTTTATGCTATTCTTCTAACTTGCATATTACCCCCTCTTGTTATAAATACATC
>ERZ651776.4855-NODE-4855-length-12058-cov-2.881145_pt1 | contig 12058 bp, 14 predicted proteins | sample MGYA00514761_ERZ651776 | MGnify/ENA metagenome assembly ERZ651776 | reverse complement strand
AGACAGATAAAAATATTATCTTTATAGCTAGTGAAACATCAGATGAAGATAGGGAGAAGATACGACATGTAACTGAAATTGAAAACTCTATTATCGTAGCATCATCGGGTGTTTTATCTACAGGTGTTAATATCAAAAATCTACAAACCTTGATATTTTCACACCCCTACAAAGGAAAGATAAGAAATCTTCAATCCATTGGTAGGGTTTTGAGGTTGGATGATAAAGACAATAAAGCTATATTGTTTGATATTGTCGATGATCTTGCTTGGAAGAAACACCAGAACTATGGCATTAAACATTGGAAGGAGCGAGTTAAAACATATACTGGTGAAAAGTTTGATTATAACATTAGAGAGATAACTTTATAAAGGAAATTGAGATGGGTAAGACATACAAGAAAGTAGTGAAGAATAAATTTGAAAAAAAGAAACTTCATATTCTTAAACAGAAAAAACTTTTTATAGAGGACAATGAAAATGAAGACGACTTTGAAGCACTGTCGCAAGTGCGAAAAGAAGACGGAGCAAGAAAAGACAAGTGAGGGATTTGGTGGAACTACATATTACACTGATTTTACTTGTAGTTGTGGAGCTGTAAATTGTTTTAAAAAAACTGGTTCACCAAAACACGAAACAATTTATTGTGTTAATACTAGCGGTTATTAATTTTTGAGGATATTATGAAAGGAAATCAATTTACACTTGGTTTGAGAACGAATATGAATATTAAGATAGTGAATAAAAGTGAAAATCCATTACCACACTATGCAAGAGAAGGTGACGCAGGTATGGATATTTGTGCATCGGAAGATGTTAGATTAAAAGCATTTAATTGGGCGGTAATTCCTACTGGATTATATTTAGAAATTCCAGAAGGTTATGAAGTACAAATAAGGTCTAGGTCTGGATTATCTGCTAAACATGGTATTTGTGTTTTAAACAGCCCAGGCACAATTGATTCTGGTTATCGTGGTGAAATAAAAGTTATATTACATAACCATGACCATCATGCATATAATGTTAAAAAAGGTGAACGTATTGCACAGATGGTTGTATCTCCTATAACAACCGCTACTCTTATAGAAGTTGCAGAACTTTCTGATTCAGAACGCGGTGCAGGTGGATTAGGGAGTACAGGAAAATGACTGATAAAAGAAAACATTATGTAGACAATGAAAAGTTTTTTACTGAAATGAAAAAGTGGAAGCAACGGGTTTTAGATAATCGTGAAGTTGAAGAAAATGATCCACCTACTACAGAATATATGGGTGAGTGTTTTCTAAAGATTTGTGAACATTTAGCCATGCGTCCTAACTTTATAAATTACACATTCCGCGATGACTTGATTTCTGATGGGATTGAGAATTGTTTGCTATATGCTCATAATTTCAAACCAGAAAAATCGAAGAATCCTTTTTCATATTTTACACAGATTATACATCATGCATATGTGAGAAGAATAGTTAAAGAACGAAAGCTGATGCACATTAAGTATCTGCTGGTTGAACGTGAAGGTATATTAAATGAAATTCATACAGCTGGTGAAGATAACAAAAAAATCACTAAAGATTGGGTAGATTATCTTAGAACCCATGAGAAATATGCCGTAAATCCGACAAAAAAGAAGAAAAAGAAGCCTAATTTGGAGTTTTATTTCGGGTAGTTGCACTTTTTCCTTGTATTTAGGTTAATAATTTAGTATACTACTAATGTTTCTTTAATGGGGAAGTAATGGATTATCACGTTATGTCTTTTGAAGAATGTTCCAGATGTAAACAGTTTGAGCCAGACCATAATTTTAAAAATTGTGGTTTTTCTATATCTCATAATGAAAATGGTTCAACAGTACAATCTTTTCAATGTAGCAGGTGCAAGTTTAAATGGGAGAAACATTATGAAAATCGCTCTGATAACGGATCAACATTTCGGAGGGAAGCAGGACAGTCAAAACTTTTTGAATCACATAGAGACATTTTATCGTGAACAATTTTTTCCATATTTGTCTGAAAATAATATTTGTACTGTTATTGATCTTGGCGATACTTTTGATCGCAGAAAATTTGTTAATTTTAATACACTAGATAAAGTACGTCAATTTTATTTTGATGTATATTATGAACGTGATATTAAATTACATTCTATTGTAGGCAATCATTCTACTTATTATAGAAATACAAATTCTGTTAATAGTTCTGAATTACTTTATGGGCATTATGATAATGTTTCAGTATATCCAGAAGCTGAAACTATCCATGTGGGAGAGATTGATATTGATTTAATCCCTTGGATAAATTCAGAGAACTACGATAACACTGTAAAGTTTATTAAGAATTCTAAATCACAAATTGCATTAGGACATTTAGAGATTGCTGGGTTTGCAATGTATAAAGGATATAACTCTGAGGATGGTATCTCAAAAGATATCTTCAACAAATATGAAGTAGTATGTTCTGGGCATTATCATCATAAGTCAAGTAAAGAGAATATACATTATCTTGGAGCTCCTTATGAAATCACTTGGAATGATTACGATGACCCTAGAGGTTTTCATGTGTTTGATACTGAAACCAGAGAGCTAGAGTTTATCCGTAACAAGTTTAGGTTGTTTGAGAAAATCTATTATGATGATGAAAATACAGATTATTCAACAATAGATACAAAGTATTATAAGGATAAGATTGTAAAACTTATAGTAGAGAACAAAAACAAAGCAAGTGATTATGAGTCATTTGTAGATAAACTCTATGTATCAGACTTAGCAGATTTAACTATACTTGAAGACTTATCAGAGTATAGTGCTAGGTATGCTGAAGGTGACGATGAGGATGTAGAGGTAGGGAATACATCAGATTTCTTAGATGAATATGTAGATGCTATGGACGATAGTAAAAAAGAAGAAAAGATTAAAGTAAAAAAGTTGTTAAAGAATATTTATGATGAAGCCCTTAACATGGATGAATAATAATGAATATTTTCGTATTGGATAAGAATGTTGAAAAGTGTGCTGAGTATCATTGTGATAAACACGTTATTAAAATGATATTAGAATCAGCACAAATGATGTCAGCTGTTGTAAGGTTAAACGGACATGATACAGGTTACAAACTAACACATAAGAATCACCCATGCACTATATGGGCTAGAAAGTCATTATCTAACTATATGTGGCTATTTGTACTTGCTGGTTGTCTAAATTCCGAGTATAGATATAGATATAACAAAGAAGTTAATCATAAGTCTTTTGATTTGATTCAAACATTACCAATGCCAGAATTACCTGCTATTGGATTGACACCTTTTGCACAGGCAATGCCCGAACAATATCGAAGCAAAAATGCAGTTAAAGCATATCGTGATTATTATATTAATGAAAAGTCTAGTTTTTTGACATGGACTAAACGTAAAACTCCAAAGTGGATTGATAATGATAAAGTTAAAAACGGTTAGATGGAAAAACTTTTTAGCAACTGGAAATCAATTTTTAGAAGTAAATTTAGATAAAGAACCAATGACATTGATTGTTGGGAAAAATGGTGCTGGTAAATCAACTTTGATTGATGCCATCACCTTTTCTTTATTTGGGAAACCTTTTAAGAAGATTAACAAGGGCCAGTTGATGAACACTGTTAATGAGAAAGACCTTGTTACAGAGATTGAATTTTCTATTGGTAATAGTGAGTGGAAAATACGCAGAGGTATTAAACCAGCTCTATTTGAAATTTACAACAATGGAAAGATAATCAATCAAGACGCAAAGAGTACTGATTACCAGAAGTACCTTGAAGATAAAGTTTTAAAACTAAACTTTAAATCTTTTACACAGATTGTTGTATTAGGTTCAGCTTCGTTTGTACCATTCATGCAGTTGTCAGCTAATGACCGTAGAATAATCATTGAAGATATTCTCGACATTGGTATTTTCTCTGTTATGAAGAATTTACTCAAAGACCGTTCAGTTATGTTGAAAGAAGAATTGGGTGAAGTTGAATATGAGATTAAGTTGCTCCAAGAGAAAATTAAGTTACATGAAAAACACATTGAGGAACTTAAATCAAAATCAGATACAAAGAGAAAATCAGATTTAGATAAGATAGAAGAAACACAAAGAGAGATTACAAAGCTTAGTGAAGAGATAGAAGAACATCAAGACCTTGTAATGTCACTGATGAAATCTATAACAGATGAAAAGGAATCACACAAAAAGAATTCTGCTTTAGATAAATACAAAGCACAGATAAATAAGAATCTAAAGAAACTTAATAAGGACAAAAGGTTTTTTGAAGAAAAAGAAAACTGTCCAACTTGTGAGCAGGATATTGATGAAACCTTTAAGAAAAATAAACTCAATGATGTTTCAGATGATATTGAGGAAATGAATGATGGGCTTGGTAAACTTGAAACAGAAATCGAAAATGTTACTAATCGTCTAGGAGAAATCTTAGAGTGTAATAAAAAGATACAAGCTGAAGAAAACGAAATTCGTTCAAAGAATACTTATATCAAATCACATAATAGGTTTATTACACATTTGAATGAAGAGTTGAATAATAAGGTTGGTGATATTGATGAAGGGAAAATAAGTATATTAAATAATGAGTTGGATTCTGGTAAGGAGTCTAGAGCTCAATATGCTGAACAAAAACGGTATTATGATATATTAGGTGCTATTCTGAATGATAAAGGTATTAAGACACGCATTATACGCAAGTATCTACCTGTTATCAATAACCATGTGAATATGTATCTAAAGGATATGGATTTCTTTGTGAACTTCCAGCTGGATGAGAATTTTCAAGAAACCATTAAGAGTAGACATAGAGATGATTTCTCATATTACTCATTTTCAGAGGGAGAGAAAAAACGAATTGATATTGCATTGTTGTTGACTTGGAGATACATTGCAGCCATGCGTAATTCTGTAAACGTCAATCTATTAATACTTGATGAAGTATTTGATGCAAGTCTGGATCAAGCTGGTGTTGATGATTTGATGAAACTGTTTCATTTACTTGATAAGACAAACTTGTTTATCATTTCTCATAAACTTGATGTACTTGACGATAAGTTCCCAGCTAAGATAACGGTAGAGAAACATAAAAACTTTTCGACTATGGAGTACCGATAATGCCATTGTATAGTTATCATTGTATTAAGTGCAATGAAGTATATGAAAATATGAGAAGTATATCACAGAGAGATGTTAAGCTACAATGTCCTGCTTGTAATGAGTTGTGTGAAAGGATACTTGACTTATCATCTTTTCAATTAAAGGGTGACGGATGGTATAAAGATGGCTATAGTAAACCAGCACCAAAACCTAAAGAGGAAAAGAAAGAATGAAATTCTTATTTCCATTAGCTAAGAGATTTATTGCTGGATATGATTTTGATTCTGCAAAACCAGTTATAGAAAATCTCCACAATGAGGGTTATGATATTTCTATTGATTATTTGGGTGAACTTAGTAAAACCCGTGATGATTGTCTTGACGCCTTTATTCAGTATTGTGATATTATGGATTATTATCAGAGCCGACATTGGATTGATTTATCTATCAAACCAACCCAATTAGGATTGAAATTTGATAAAGAATATTGTTACGACTTGATGGATAAACTTGCTAGAAAATCCAGTAGTTATGGTATGACAATCAGGTTAGATATGGAAGACAGGTATGTAACACAGGATACGATTGATTTATGTTTAATGTTGAATAAAAAATATGGTAATGTTGGTATAGCCATTCAAGCTAATCTTATTAGAACTAATAAAGATATTGTTAATCTAATGTCTAATAATATTTCTTTGAGATTAGTTAAGGGTGCTTATAAAGAAGATATAAAAAATGCATATCAAAATAAATTACAGATAGAAAGATTATTTATCAAACACGCATTTATGCTTTTGTCTGATAGGTGTAGAACGTATTATCATTTGAGGGATGACAACAAAGTTGTTTCAGCTATAGGAACACATGATGAAAATATACTAAAAGAAATTACTAAAAATATGGGTGCGTTTAATATTACAAGAGAAGATTGTGACTTTGAATTCCTTTATGGCATCCGAAGGGATTTGAGTGAGAAAATGAAAAATGATGGATATATGGTTAGGTTATATATTCCATTCGGAAAAGATTGGTTGCCATACACTCTACGCCGTTTAAAGGAGTATAAAAACCTAAAATTTGTTGCTATTAATCTTTTTCGTGAATTTTTTGGTTCAAAACCTTGACATTCACTCTTTTAGATGTTATTTATTAGTATAACAATAATTTCTAACAAAGGAGTACAAAATGACTTTATTAACTAAACCAAATTATAACAGCCTTTTCCCTAACTGGATGGAATTTGACCGATGGGATAATTTTTTCCAAGACCCATATCATTCTTCTGGTGTTGGGCTAGAACAGCGTCCTAGAAACAAATACCGATGGGATGAAACAGATGAATCATATAAGATTGACATCGTTATGCCGGGACTGACTAAGAAAGATATTGATGTTACATTTAATGATGATACACTTTCTATTAAATGTAATAAAGATGTTTCAGAGAATGACCAGAGTTTTTTCGGTGTGAAAACTGAACAATCTTTTAAGAATTTTCCAAGTGGTATTAATACAGGTAAGATTACAGCTGAGATGGGTGATGGTATCCTAACGGTTGTATTGCCAAAGAAGGAATCGGATAAACCGAAAACTATTGAGATTCAATAGTAAACTGCGGGGGAGATTTTCTCCCCCATTTTTATGAGGAAAAAATGAATACTAGGTATAATGTGAGTGAAGACGAAGTTGATGCAATTGATCGTAATGATTGGGTAGAGAAAATATATTATGAGGGTGGTGTTAAAGTTACAAGACTTAAGCCCGTTTGGTGGAAAGAGGGTTTATCAAAAACTATATTGAAAGGAAAACCACGCAAACCAAGCTTTGGTTCAACTGTACCAATAGACTCTTTATAATTTTTTAATAATCTTTTAACATTATCCTAACATATTTCAAACATTTTTTTTATAAATATCAATGAATATTAATTAATAAAAGAGAGAGAGAAAAAAATGAGATATGTTTTAGGATTGGTTTTAGTGATAACTATGGTAGGTTGTGCTAGTGAACGAAGTAAAAGAACTACACAACAAATATTAACACCTGATAAATTGAATATGCAGCTTCATGTAAACCCTGACATTAGAAATGATAATAGGGATGATACTGAAATTCAGCAAGTTCGTTTAGGACTAGATTGGAATTTATAATGGATTTGAGTTTATGGGCTTTACTTGGTTTTATGTTTGCGTGTTATGCAGTAACAGCTAATGATAGTATTCAGACATTAGGAACATATATTTCATCCAATACCGATGTTAAATGGTATTGGATGTTTTTTTATATGGGTGTTATTTTTGTCTGGACGATGGTTTATGGTTTTGCAAATTATGACCCAGCGTTTGGTAGGTTAACTAAATTTCCAGAAGTAGAAATACAATGGTATCATGCAATAGCTCCATTGTTTCTTATTGGATTGACTAGATTAAAAATACCAGTATCAACTACATTTCTGGTGTTATCAGTTTTTGCTTCATCCGTAGTGATGGAGAAAATGTTAGTAAAGAGTTTTCTAGGTTATGCAGTATCTTTTGTGTTTGCCTTTGGTTCGTGGTTTTTGATTAGTAAGTTTATTTTGAACGAAGGTGAGAAGGGTGTTGATAAAAGAAATAACTATTGGAGAGTTGCCCAATGGATTACAACTGGCTGGTTGTGGGCAACTTGGTTAAAACATGATATGGCAAATATTATGGTGTTTCTACCTAGATACGAAAATCCAGCTATTGTAGGTGGAATGTATGAAGCACTTGTTTTGGTTGTTATGTTATTAGGACTTGGTTTTATGTTTTGGGAGAGAGGTGGTAGAATCCAAGAAATTGTCCTATCCAAAACTAATACTAGGTATGTGCGTTCAGCTACATTGATTGATCTAGTTTATTGTTTTGTTCTGTATTTCTTCAAAGAACTGAATAGCATCCCCATGTCAACTACATTTGTTTTTATGGGAATGTTGGCAGGCAGAGAGCTTGGGATATTGGTTCATATGGGATATGGAAATCTCACCTATACAAATAGACACAAAAAAGCAATATTCCCCATGTTATATGCTGATTTTCTCCGATTAATGTTAGGATTAACAGTTAGTGTTACTCTAGCATATGGGGTATATTGGTTAAATAGCCTCTAAGTCCTTGTAATATAAGGGTTTATGGTGAAATATCCATAAGTCCTTTGTTTACAAGGCTTTACGACATAGTATTTTTTTTAAAATAATTGCACTTTTTCCTTGACTTGTTTGCCCAGATATGGGATAATATACTTAACAATTGAGAAACGGAGATTATACATTATGGTTAAAATTGAGTCTAAAGAAAAACTAGCAAAACTTCTAGCAATGGAAGATATTGACATTCAACATCAGCAAGTTAAAACTGCTATGTTCGATGTTAAAAATCGTGTTTTAGTCCTACCTGTTTGGAAAGATATGCCCAACCATTTATATGACCTACTTGTAGGCCATGAAGTTGGTCATGCTCTTTTTACTCCCAATAGTGAAGAAAAATTGAAAGCTTTGGTTAAGAAATCTTCAATGCATTGTGTGAATGTTGTTGAAGATGCAAGAATTGAAACTTTGATGAAACGAAAATATCCTGGCTTGGTAAAACAATTCTTTAAAGGATATGATTATCTTATTGAAGAAGATTTTTTTGGTTTATCACAAATGGATATGACAAATATCAATTTACTTGATAAAATCAATCTTCATTTCAAAGTTCCTCGAGCAATCGCTGGTATCGTTGAATTTAATGATATCGAACAATCTTTTATTGATAGAATTGATAAAATCCGAAAGTTTGAAGAGCTTGAAAAAGTTTGTGTTGATATTTGTGATTATATCAAAGAGAATCGCGAAGAGGAAGATGATGAAAATTCTATCTTTGATGAAGATTCTTATACGATGGCTGATGAAGAAAATGAGATGGGTGATTTTTCTGATGAAGAATCTGATGAAGAGGAAGAGGAAGAAAAAGAAGCTGAATCAGAATCAGGTGATTCCGAAGATGAAGAAAATGCTGAGGAAGATGATGGCACTGAGCAAGGTGAAGAAAATTCCGAAGATAATGCAGCTCCCAATTCAACTTCAAATCCTGATTATGAAGATTCTGATAATGAGCCTGATGATTTACAATCTAAAACATATGAGAATGTAGAAAATAATGTAAAAGATTTAGCAAATGTTAATGAAAATTTTGAATATCTAACTATTCCAGAATCTATCAACTATGATAACATTATAGATCATAAAGATGCATATAAGGCTCTTAATGAGTATTATTCTATTGAGGGTTGGAATGAATCAAAAGGTAAAGTTGATGCATCAAGAACTAACCGTTATGATTGGTATTTCGATGATGTTAATTTTGAATCAAGAGTTGGTGAAATATTCAATAAAGCAAAAGCAACTGTTGCAAAGATTAAAAAAGATTCTACAAAGAATGTTGCTCACATGGCAATGGAGTTTGAACGTAAAAAGTGTGCTGACATTTACAAAAGAACTCTTGTAACCAAAACGGGTGTTCTGGATACTAACAAAATGTTTTCTGCAAAATATAATGAAGATGTTTTCAGAAAAAATGTTAGAATGCCAGAAGGTAAAAATCATGGTTTGGTTATGTTCGTTGATTGGTCTGGTTCAATGGCTCCTAATATGGGTGGTTGTATCAAACAATTGATTGAGTTGACTTTGTTTTGTAAGAAAGTGAATATTCCTTTTGAGGTTTATTCTTTTACAGATGTTTATGATGAAGGTAAAAAACGTACATTCAAATATAAACATGGTGATTTAGCAGTGGATAGTAAAGTTACTTTGAAAAACTATTTTTCAAGTCGAATGAGTGTTAAAGAGTTTAATCAAGCTTTGATAAACATTTGTGTTATTGCAAATTCTATGCATAGAGGGTATCAACAATATCCTATCCCTGTTGAAGATAGTTTGGGATATACACCTTTGAGCGGTGCAATCTTAGCTTCTGAACATCTTATTAAAGATTTTCAGAAAAAGAATAATGTTCAAGAGGTTCATTCTGTTTGGATAACTGATGGTGAAGGTAATGATATGCAGCAAAAATATGATATGAACAAAGGTATTATAGGCACTTCTTATGATAAAAAGGTAGTTATTCAAGATAAGAAAATGAAAAAGAATTATAGAGTAGATGGCCGAAGACTTTTATCTACAGAGTTATTCAAAATGGTCAAAGATCGTCTAGGTTGTAATGTAATTGGATTTTTCTTAGATGGACAATATGGTAAAAAATACCCTATGTCAAATTATTATTACCGTGGGGGTTTTGGATTGAAAAGTGATTTTACTGCATGGAATCAAAAGGCAAAAAAAGATGGTTATTTTATCAAAACTCAAGAGGGCTACGATGAATATTATGTTATCGGAAATGCTCCACAAGTCAAAAAGGTAGGTGAAATTGAAGAAAAAATGACAACTAGAAAAATGGCTACGATTTTCAGTGCAAAATCGACAGAATTTCGTAAAAGTCGAGTGATTTTGTCAAGATTTATTGATTTAATTACAAAAAAGTTGTAAAACCCTTTAATTACAAGGACTTACAAGTGAAGATTTATGCACTTTTTCCTTGACTTATATGGTTATATCTGATACAATATACTTAACAATTGAGAATTAATAAATGATAAGGATTTTACATTATGTTGATAAAAGAAAGTCGTGTTCCAAGAAAAAGGAATAAGAAAGAATGTTTTATTACAAGAACAACAAATTGTCAAGATTCACTTGTAATTTATTCCTACACTTATCCTTCATTGATTGACCAAGCCAAATCCAATAATGATACAATACAGGTTAAGGTTGGGGAAACCACACAAGGTTTAAAAGAAGGTTATTCTCCCGAAGAATGTGCTCGTCTTAGGATGAAAGAACAAGGTGATGCTAATGAAGCTGAAAGAAAAATTTTAATTGGGGCATGGAAAGTTAATAAGTCTAAGATACCTAAAGATAAAACTTTACATAAGCCATGGGAGATAGAAGGTTTAAAGATTAAAAAAGAAGAACGTGGTAAAGGAACTGAATGGTTTAAATTAGGTTATTCTATTGAAGAATGTAAGACAAAAATTGAGAATACGATTGAATCTTTTAATCAATCTACGGGAAAATCATTTACTATAAGAACAGCACAAAAAAGAACACTAGATGAAGCAATTAAAATTTACGATTCAACCGATAAAGACAGGGTTAATATAGTTGCTAACTTAGCTCCTAGATTTGGCAAGACTCTTTGGATATTAATGTTATTCAATGAGTTTGGTAAAAAAGTACTTGTATTACCATCAGCTGTATTGTCTACACATACATCTTTTAAAGAAGATATTAAGAATTTTCAAGGATTTGAAGATGTTGAATATATTACGACACATAAAAATCCTAATTATGCTAAACAGATAGAGATAGCATTATCTAAGAATAAGAGGGTAGTAGTAACTGTTTCATTATTTACTAAAAATGAAAAAGATTTGAAGTATATTAGAGATATGCCTAATAATGACAAATTTCTTTGTGTTGATGAAGGGGATTTTGGTGCTTGGACAGACCTTAAAAGAAAAATTTTAGAATATCTTATGCCTAATAATGATACTGGAAAATATTGTTTTGTGTCCATGTCAGGTACAAATATTGCTAGAATGGTGACTGGTTCTGAATATATTGATGGGGTTATAACATCAACATATATGGAACTTGAATTGACAGAAAAAGGTATTGTTAGACGTAAATATGTTGATTTGAAATTATCTAATATGGATAAATATGGACCAAAACTCTTTATACTTCTTTTCATTTATATTTAAATTATTTCATTTAACAGTATTAAATGCCCTAAGTTTTATAACTAACCCCAAAATAGACTATTTAAATTTTCATAATTTTGCAGAAACTTTACAATCTTTTTCATTTATTTATATTTTTTATCGACTTT
>ERZ651776.4850-NODE-4850-length-12066-cov-4.440237_pt1 | contig 12066 bp, 10 predicted proteins | sample MGYA00514761_ERZ651776 | MGnify/ENA metagenome assembly ERZ651776 | reverse complement strand
GAGAGAAAAGGGGAAATCCAGGGGGGGCGGGGGGGGGATCAAGGGAAAGATTGTCACGGCAGCCGCCATGCGCATTCAGACCGCTGCGCGCTGCATGATCAGCAGGAAAGTAGTCTTGGAGTTAAGGGCGGAGGCTGTCATGAAGGCGAGAACACTGTCACTGTCGGCCATTCTTGTGCAGAAAATCTGGAGAGGGTGGGTGATGAGGAAGAGAATCGACAAGCTTCTCAACATGAAATTCACCTACCAAGATGACGAGCTAGATGAGCTGGAACAAGATGAAGCCGAGCTCCTAGACTTTGACCTGAAAGAGAATGGGGGGCAAGGGGGGGAGGACGACGGATGGCGACCGACCAAACCGATCATCAAGGATGATGATGATGATAGGGTGGCGGCGGTGGTGGTGAAAGATGAGGCCTGGAAGGCGGCAGTACAGAAGGAGGAGGAGGAGGAGGAGGAGGAGGAGGTAGAAGGAAGGGGCCAGAGCCCTAGAACAGGTGTATACGAAGAACGAGAAATAAGCTCTCCATTCGATGCCAGGAAAAAAGCCCCACCGCCTGTGTCGAGGCTCAATCTCAAAGATTTCGGTTTTAAGGCGGACCCCACTGCCATCAACCCAAGCAGCATGGAATACGCACAAAACGAAAGGGATATGGAGGTTCAGAGCATCGCAAGTAGCAGCTTGTTAAGCCAAGCAGAACTCACGGCAAGAAAGAACACAAAAAATGAAGGGAAGAAGACAGAGCTCATGAATGACTGGGGCTTTACCAACTCAAAAACTGCAGAAATCATGATGAAACGGAAGAAAAGAATGACACAAGGTGCCCGGAATGCCGCCAAGAAGAAGAAAGCTGAAAACCCAGATTATAGATTAAGAAAATTACAACGGGAAAGATACAGAAATGCGAACCCCTAGGGTGCTTGCTTGTGGGGGATTCCGATCTTTCTTTGGACTTCGGACTTTGGACTTTGGTCACTTTGGTCCAGGGTACTGTTGAGAAATTTTCACATTTTGTGGAATACACACTTAAAATTGAGTAGTAAAGTCTCAAACGAATATCAGACAACTCCTTGAAACTGCCCATTGACACCAAAAGATTTGGCGATGTTTGGTCATTTTTGGCTGGGCCAATTTGGAGAGTAAAGTTTTGAGTACCCCTCCCATCCCACTTCATGTGCATGTAAAAATGCAAGTTCCGTCAGGATTGTCAAATAGCGTCCTGCCTCTGACCGGAAAGCTCGGCACTCTCAGAGGAAAGGTCAGGCCAGAAAGAAGGGTTCACAATTACGAGGATAACACCCCCCTCACAGCTGAAGACGGCGCGAGACTAGGCCGACAGCTGACACTCATTCTCAACAAGTCCCACACGAATATCAAAACTCAGAAGCTGCTCATTGAGGACTTCATTCTCAACGAGAACCGCTCCCTCTCCTCCATCTGTACCTCTACACCGTTCATCCGTACCCTTATCACCACCTTTGCTACGAACAAATCCTTCAAAGGTGGGAAGAGCTTTTCTCTCCTTGGCGAATCCCGCAAATCCCACAAATCCCGCAAATCCCATTTACCTTCCTTCCTCGTGAAAAAGAATGATGTCGTCGACAAGAGTGACGAGCCACATATCATCACCGAAGAAGTCGTAGAAAAAGTCGCAGCAGATTTCGCGTTTATGATGCTAACATCAACTTCCCCAGAAATCGCTCTGGACGAGTGGATCTTGCATCATAAAGAAGTCCTCGATCCTATCTTTGCAGCCCATTCAATTTGGCTGAAGCCCTTCCTGCTCCAACTCTCCTCGCTCCTGCTGAACCAGTTGTCGAGATGGCGGATCTGGCCCTCTGCTCTCATCGCTTTCTTTGACCACTTTAGCGATGTTATAATGGTTGCATACTATTTCCAGAAGGAGGAACAATCTGCTGCTTTGGCAATGCTGGGAATTTTAGTCTGCCTCACTGTGCTTCAATGTTTGCATGTTTGTAGGCAGTACCACTCTTTTCCCAGTAGACAGCGAACCCTTGAGTATTTCTTCGCTATAACCGGTCTCTCTTCTGTCCGGAACGCCTTCAACGCTCTAAAGCCTGATGCCGATGAGAGCAAACTTCGCTGGAGGGTTTCAACTTTCTTCCGGCTTACCAAAATGACAGAAATAATATTCGAGAGCATTCCCACTCTCTTTGTACAGATATCTGTTCTCTCTATCGACGAAGACTCTTCTGACACCCTTCCGATGGCGAGTATTTCCCTCTCTGTTCTCTCAATTTCCTTCGTCTTCGCAGGTATTAACTATGACATGGATACAGAACCCCACCAGCGGTTCGAGGACAGCTACACTGGAATTATCATCGACTCGAAGCGAGGTTTAGCTTTCATCGCACTGTTCGCTAGGGGTTTTTGCCAGTTATCCCTCCGCATGATGCTCGTTTTCTTCCTCTTTCGTACGGAGAAGCATTTCGAGTTCCTTCTCATGAGTGCCGCCGAGTATGTCATCATGATGATTCCTCAAGTTTACAACGGGCTCCAACTACCTGCATCTAACCTCGGATTCGTCTCGTTCCTCATATTGACGATCCCTTTCTACTATATCCTGCACACCTTCGTATTTCTTTTCCAGGCATACCACCCAAAATATTCTCACTTTGGGGGATGGCTCGTTCAATTTGAGTTTGTAGCTTCGATCTCTCTCCCATGGGTAGGTTTTCGGATGGCGGGACCTTTTTCGGGGAAGTATACTACTCCCCTCATTATATTGTCGATAATGAACGTGGTATCTCACGTCCTGATAATATTCTGCATAACAAAGGAGAAGAGAATATGGTATTGCTGGAACAACGGAACTGTCAACGACCACTACCACAATGAGTTCAACCGGACGGAAATCGACGAGATCAAAGTGAATGCGGCATCGATCAACAGATATTATACGCGAGGATGGCGTCATGAAATAGAGGTTTGGTTCGTGGCAAACTACAGGCGGTGGAAGTCGGAGAAAAAGGCTTTTCTCGAGAAGGATTTCATGTTCTTCATTGACGAAGAGTGGATCACCAAGGCAGGAGGAGACGATCAGGATCGCGCAAACTGCAGGGAGAGCAAGAGGCGTAGAAGCTTCTCAGAGATGCAAGAGTAGAACACACAATTAATTAGTTCTCAAGAATAAGAATACAAAATAATACAACATACAAAAGAGAAACAGCAATAAATAGAAAGATAAAGCTGTTGGCGACTTTTTAGTGCCTAATGAACCACCATGCCAACCGTCAAGGAATTTTTTACTTAATAACATCAAGGATTATTGGGGTGGAACGTTTGGGGTGTGAATTCGCGTTGAAATGTTTCCATAAATTTTCCTCAGCCACCATAGCGTAGGAGCCCCCCCCCTCCCTACTCTCACTTGCAAAATTTCTCTTTTGATCCACCCACAAAGTCGCTGAAGCTTAAAACAATTCAATTGTTAAACAATCACGCGGTGTGAGATTGGAGGCATGACTTTTATTGCCCACCTACGCAAGTTACTGGACGATCCTCTGGTAGAATCGATTATCTGGGGTGACGCCAACCAAATTCGCGTCTTCACATCCCACGCGAGCATTTCTAAGGACCTCAGAACGGTCTTTTCTCATGGTAATATGTCTTCGTTGCAGAGGTGAGAGAGAGGGCATAGTAAAAATGTGTACTGACATTGTTGACCAATCCGATTACCCGCGACCTCACCACATCACACTGCGCGACACTCTACACTATACTACGCGACGCAACAGACAGCTAAACGCTTACAATTTTTCCAAGCTAAGCGTTTCTAATAATTGTTTGAGCATCTTTGAAAATGATGGGTTCAAGAGAAGTGGCAGTGAGGGTGACAAGTTTCTCACGAATAGCATTTCTCGCGGCTACGCCAGAAAACAGGCAGCCCAAGTGAAAGTCTCGAAGAAAAGCGTGGCGGCGACGAAACAACCCGCAACAGCCAAAAAGGTCACTAAGGTGAAGAGGCAGGCACGACCTAAGCGAGCAGCAGCCCTCTATGCCACATCCACATCCACATCCACATCCGCATCCGCATCCAAGTCCGCATCCGCATCCAAGTCCGCATCCGCATCCAAGTCCGCATCCTCAGCCGCTGCCACGCCCACGCCCACGACCAAGGTAACAAGGTTCACAACATCTCCCAAGGAGAAATCGGCGCCAAAACCACGTTTCAGATTTCACAACATTCCAGATTCTCCCAACATCTGCAACGAGATTGATTACCATGATGAGAATGAAAGCAACGAATGCACCGAAATTGTCACCGATGATGACGCAGATCTCCTCCTTTCTATAAAGTCTTTATCGCGCGGCAGATCCAACTTTGCCGATCAGCTGGGCCCGGTTCCCATCTCATCTCCCTCGCTGATTTACAGCAGCACATTCGAGAACAATTACGGGCGAGTGACGACCATGTCTTTCAACTCCTGGGGCGGTTGTTGCGACGAAGACAGCTCTAGAGGCAGCAAGACGCCGTCAAGATCTCTAATCACACAAGCGATGCTATCAACCCCCCTATATTGGCCACCAAATCCCCCGTCATCTACGTCTGTCCTTCAAGCTCAGGCTCAGGCGCAATGGCATCAGAGTCCAGCCGCCATGCAAGTGAACCAGTTGACGCAAACCCAGTCGACGCATATGCAATGGGCAACGACACAACCACAGGCGGCACAACCACAATCGACAAGGTCAATCGCTGTTCAGCCACAAGGTATCCAGACACAGCAAGAGACGCAACCTCCCTACAACTCAAACTGTGTCCCCCTTTATGCACGGGACGTTCGCAGTCTCATTGGATCTCCCATAACATCGCTTGATAGCCTTTTCAAGTCTCCCTGAAGATATTTTTGGAATCCCTTGTCCGTCTTGTTGTATGCTGCGATATAATGTGTAATATAAATAGCAAAGATGACACTCAGTAGCAGTAGCGTTATATCAAACAGCAAAGCCCACATTTTCTTTTCTATTTACTGGTTCCCCCGAGCTCTCCGTCCGCCGGTAGCTCGCCGTGGTTTCGCCCCCCCCCTTCCCCCAACGAGTTCATCCAGCTTCCTCGCATCTTCATCAGCTAGCTTGACCTCTCCACCCCCCTCCGAGGTTTCACCACCTTCGTTAGCAGCATTACTTCCGTTTGCACTGGCAACAGCCCCTCCAGCGGTGCCGGCCTCTTCAGCAAGTAAGTCGCGCTCAGCGTGGAAGTCCTGAGTGACAGATTGGAGCAGACTGTCGAAATCCCACTTCTCATCAGTCTCCTGAACGGCGCTAGCAGGAACGAGATTCGTCACAAGCAAGCTCATGTCAATCCCCTTCTCTTTGGAGCTCACAGAAAACTTTAAATCGTTGTCAAGCTCATGAAGGCTGGCAACGGTCCGTGTGATATTCTTGGGCGCCGCCGCTACTTGAACAGTGATGTCCTCTTCCGCATCTTCGTCATCCAAATCGGGTATGAGCATAATGTCATCGCCACCGTTGTTGTCGTCAAAATGTCTGTTGCGACCCTTCCTATTCCCCGCAGTTCCACTTTTTGTGGTCGCAGAGCTCATGAATGCATCATCATTGTCATCGCCACCTTCTTTGCCTTCGTCGTCATCAGCATAGCCTCCCCCGAAACCCTTCCTCACAGGCGGCTTATCATCATCATCATCATCATCACCACCATTATCGTTACCCCACCCAGAATTATTTCTTTTCACAAACCCACCATTATCTCCGCTTCCCGAATCCCCCCATCCGCTGATTGTGTTCTTGGCGTTCACATTAGCATCTGCTTCCTCATCATCCCCAGCACGTCGCCGCCGGGGCTTCTTCTTCTCAGCCGCTGGTTTCTCAATCGACTCCGTCGCATCAAATGTCGGCTGCGTGTCCACGGGCAGAGGGGGAGCTTCTGATTCTTCACTCCCCTTGTGTTCTGGCTTGCTCTCATCCACACTCGAGTCATCATCCTGTTTTTGTTTTTTGTCCCCCAGTTACAAAAAAATATGGCGGAAGAAAGAAAGAACACTTTCACGTTAGTAAAGCGAAGGGAGAAGAGAACAAAAAAACCGAGAAAGAAAATCGCGGAGGCGCAGAGAAGGGAGAGGGAGACATGCAAAAAGGGAGACAAATGGCAAAGAAAGGCAAGTTGCAAGAGAAAAAAGCAACAACTAACAGCGGGAAAATGGGACGGCAACTTTGTCATCACCGGCATTAACATCAATCGAGCATGCGGCGAACGAAAAGCAACAAGCTCTGCAATTCTTATGGGGAGAGACGGAGAACGGAGAAAGCGGGGAACAAGGAGATGTTAAGTGCACGTACTTCCCAAGGAGCTTTCTCTTCGCTCATCGTTAGCAGCCGATAAAGAAGTAAGTGCGCTCCTTAACCGAAAAAATGCACTGAGCTTTTTAAGACTGCCAACTGGTATTCAAATCAAAAATTTCAATGCATCCGCCTGCCGCCTGTCCGCACTTGACCGGCAACTCGAGTTTGAGGAGCAAAATTTAAATCAAACACCACCTCCTTCTTAGGGGCTGAATCATCTTTCCAGGTTCCGCAAGGGGCAATACCGTTACCAGGAACCGCCGATTAATTTTTTCGGCTTTATTCCCTTCAACCAAAAGTCCCCTTCGTGTTGTAACTCTCTCGTCCTCTTTTCTTGCGATCCCTTCCCCCACCCCCCCTTCCCCCACCGCAACAATGGTAGAGGACGAAGACGCTCCCAAGATCACTCCCCGCTCTACCCCTCGCTCAACGCCTCGTGGGGGTAAGCACCGCCCCAGACCACCTCCCAAAGATAGCCTCCCAGATACTCATAACATCAACTCCAATGCTAGCACAAACAAACCGCCAAATAAGCAGCCAGAGTCACGGCCAATGAGCAGCGGTAACAAAAAAGGACGACCACTCCCGAAGCCCCCGCTGTCAGCGCGGAATCGATTCAACTTTGCCGCGCTAAGCAAACGCGATAACATAGTTTTTGGCAGTGAACGGCCAGGCTATGTACGGCCAAACCCCAATGAACCCTCAACGCCTAGAGGGCCGTTAGTTCCCACGCCAATCGTCGAGCAGTGGTGCACCGACATGAAGAGCAAGGGGATCAAGAGAGTACTGGTGCTCTTGAATGAGAATGAGCAGGCCTTTTACAATGAGCCTCTGATTGAGACTTACGGTCGTTTTTTCGCTGAGGTTGTACAGTTACCACAAAATAGCAGCGCAACACTGCACGTGGTTTTAGAGGCCCTCCGCGACGCAGAGGAGCTTAACGAACCGATTGTGGTCCACTGCTCGACCGGACAGGGGAGGACAGGGACGATTTTGGCTTTGTGGCTTCACCACCGTTATTCTCTCCCAATCCCTGCGGCTGTAACTGAATGCATGGAGTACGCTAATGCTAACGGAGCCGTTAGGAAGCCATCAATCGAAGCTATTATGCAGTTGCTGCTGGGAAGCGCCCAGCGAATATTGCCTCACATTCGCAACATGAATATCAACGGAGGTAGTGGCAACAGTAGCGGCAACGGGGGCAGCGGAGGCAGTGGGACGGCGAGCACTTCGGTATCCCCCGGAATCCACACGAGCAGCAATACCCCCTCAACAACACCTCGCCTTGATGCAAAGTTGAACATCACTTTCATCCAGACGGGCGGGACCATCGACAAAGACTATCAGAAGACCTACCGGGGCGGGAGCAGCGCAAGGGGCAACGGGGGCGGATTCGAATTCGAAATTATGGACCCGGCTGTAGAACGAGTCATCAACAATGTGGACTGCGCATTTACGTACGACGTGGAAAGCGTGTGCAGAAAGGATGGCGCGGATATTGACGACGATGACCGAGAAAAAATGGTACAGTGCATAGAAAAGAGCGAGTGCATGAGATTCATTGTGACGCACGGGACGGAGGGGATAATCGAGTCGGCCAAGTATGTGGACCAGGCGGGTTTGAGCCCAGGAAAAGTGGTTATATTCACAGGGGCAATGCGACCCGAATACTTTAAAAATTCCGACGCTCACTTTAATATAGGCTGCGCCCTTGGCGCTGTGAATGTCCTGTGGAGTGGAGTTTATGTATGCATGAATGGTCGGGTCGTGGAGGCAGGGCGGTCACGTCGAGATCCCAGAACTGGCCTTTTCGCTTTGAAGTAAAAACATGTTATAGTGATTGATGTAATATATTATAAAAACCGTGGAGGTTGCAGCTAGCAGCATTTTAGGTACTAGAACAAGTATTCAAAACATCATAAACCAAAGGCTGGGGTTGGGGGTGGGCGGTTGGACCGACTTCCCCTATTTCGAAAAATTTGCAACAACAGAATCACCCTTCCAGACAGAACCATAGCCCTTCCTCATACTCCCGTCATAAACCACCTTCTTGCCATTGGTCGAATAATCAACCAAATATCGAACCTTACGGCTAATCCCTATCTTTTCTCCAGACACCTTATTCTCTTTGGCATCCTCTTCTCCATTGGCACCAACTTTACCTCTATTTACGTCTTTCTTACCCTTGTCTTGGCGCATTGACAGCCATACGTCGAGATCAGGCAGCAGCTCCATACATAAGGCAAGCTCCTTATGATTTTCATCTAACCAAGTCCTCAGCGGGGCACAAAGAACTTCGATGATTGCATGAAGGCGATTCAACACGTCCGCATCGAGTAACTCATCGAAAAAGGGATTGTGACAGTCACTCTCGCTTCCCCTCTCCTCGTAGATCCACTTCACAATCTCGAGCATTTCTTCCTTGAAAACTTTAGCGCCAACAATAGAGAAAACAGCCTGAACGTCTATCAAATGCTCTAGCAGCGTCTCGATGGCCCTCGAAAACACGACATTCAGCGCAATCTCATTCCCACCACCAACATTGGCAACGACCCGAAAAATCCCATTCAGCATCAAATCTGCCACATTTACCCGTTCTATTGAGGAGTCAAGAATATCATTTCCATAGTGCTGTGTGTTTGTGTGTGTGTGTGTGTGTGTGTGTGTGTGTGTGTGTGTGTGTGTGTGTGTGTGTGTGTGGGTGGAGAGAGTAGGGGTGTACATTGTGAGGGACGACGGATTGAGGTTCAAGTGGAGTGGTTATACACACCCGCAAGAGAAAACGTCCTTCATCTAAAGGCGGCGCGATACCAGGGGCATCAACTTACCTGTTTCCCAATCGTAGCAATGCACAAGTGTTCAACATTGAAGGCTGAGACTTCTCCGACAACTTCACCGCACTTGCAAGAGTAGGTTTTGAGAAAGTCAGCCTTTTCTAGGACGTCTTTGCCAATTTCGTGAATGTTGTCAATATTCGCTTTCTCGTTGATTGTTGGACCGTGCCGAGAAACAAATGACTCGTCCACAATTTTGTTGGTCTGATGCGCGAAATCGATGCAGCGATCTGCAATCGTGTCACAGTCTTTCCCCAAGACGCAAAGATGTTCAACCCATTCTGCGGAGAAGATTGAAGATAAAGAATCTATCTCATCTATTGCTCCGCTTCCCGCACTGTAGTCGCTATCTGATTTTGAAACCGAAGTTTGAACCTCGCCATTTTTGCCCGAAGCTGCACTTTGCTGCTGCGAAGAAGAAGGCACGTTGGTTGCCCTTACTGCGCTACTCTGCAGTTTGCTCGAGAGATTTGCGTAGCAACTGTTGACCCAACGAAAGAAATCGTCTACAACAACGAAAACGGCGTGGATAGCGTAGGTATGGTCGTGGTCCTCAGTCAGGCATTTGTAAGCTGCATCGATGGCCGAATTCGCCAACTTTTGTGAAAAAAAAGAGTTAGAAGCAACTTTTTAAGGTTGAATGCGCAGAAAAAAAAAGTAGCCAGAACACGAATTAATCGCGATCAGGAAGAATTATGGCGAAACAAATAAAGCAAGGACACGAGCGAGCAAGCGTGCCGCCTGTTTTTTTTTTTTACACGCCCGCACGCTTGCAAGCATGCACAACATAGATAATTCACTCACTTTTCCTTGCACCGTAAGAAGCGTTGAGTCGTACCAGCCGTCGCTCATCAGCCGACGACTCTGACGAACAGAGTCTTCGGCAATCACATCGAAAGAGGACGTCGTCCGCATGAACTCAGCCATAGAAACCATCAATTCGACCATCCTGCCCCCAAGGTCATTCCTGAAAGAGTCGATTCTTTGAGAATCTTTTAGGTAATAACGGTACTTAGCAAGGTAGTCGTGCACGGACTGCACCTTATTGTTGTTCAAAAAAAGCCCCACCCTCTTGTTCACTGTGAGAGTTTTGTCCATCTTGCGGTAATCGCTATTGGTCGCGTAGTCTACACTTGCTCCGAAAGCATTCTTTCCCTCGCCGGCCCTCCGCTTGTCGCGGATCTTCATTGAGTTCTCTGCCCATACATCTATAGGAAGGTTCATCACGTCATGGAGCTGCTCTGCCAGCTCCACAGTGATCTCCAGATTCTCGTGATGACCAATCATTGCCGCAACCTCGACCGCAGAAAGTGGGTCTTCTACCACATCGGGCCAGAGAAAATCATTGCCAACGTGCTGCAGTTTTACAAAGGAAAGGGAGGCTTCCACAGATTCCAAGGATAGGGTAGACGCACGGATAATGTGGGCGACGACACGGAATAATTTCATCGTAAGTCGCTTAAGCACCCCAGAGTATAGCTTAATGAGACACTTCCAATCGTCACCCTCTCCTAAAAATACACCGGCACCACTACCAAAGAAAGGCGACGACGGAGACGGAGACGAAGACGAAGACGAAGACGATCCCCCCCCCATCACTCCCAGACAGCTGTACAACGCTTCTGAGTGACAATATGTAGCAAGCTCATGGATGGCATCGAACGACGCCACATTTTCATTCACCTGCCGCCTCATTTTCTTCACGACTATTGGGATTGGCAATTCTTCGTCTCCCTGCGCAGAGTGAAAGTGTATTCGTTCACGAGATTAATAGAAAAGAAGAATCAAATAAAATCGAGAATCGAGATTGGATATGGAGACAAATAAGGAAAACGGTGCATGAAAACACAAAGGTTAGTAACGTCCACTCCGCTCCACTTTGACCCACTTTGACCCACTTTGATCCAGTCCAGTCCGCTCCAGTCCAGTCCGCTCCACTTCAATCCAAACAATCTCTCACCTCATTTTTCAATTCTTCAAGAAGGATAGAACTACTTTTGCAACACACTACCACCCCATGTATCGCCCTCAAAACACTAACCCTAGCGACCCCTTCATGCACCTCTTTATACATCGGCAGAAGGCAAACGACATCTTCTATCTCGTGTAAATCATCGGAACTAAGCGGGTGCGATTCAGGAGTGGAAACAAGTGTTACAGGAGGCAACTTTTGCGGGGACGTTTTACCAGCGCCGCGTTGAGAAGGGTGCTGCTGGCCTTGCTTTGATACAGATCCATTGTATTTATTGCTTGCGGCAGTCAAACTGTTGGATTCCTCTTTCACAACCTCGATCACAGACGAGAGCATCTCTATACGAAAGTGGGAGGTCAGTTCCTTTAGAGTTTTCACCGTTTCTGATGATAATTGGGGGGTAAGAGCAATCCGAGGCGATGCGGAACTTGGTGATAGGGGGTCGTCAACATGACCGCCCATTTTCGTTGGCGAAGGGCTCCTAGATACTACACGCTGTTCTGCAGTGGATATAAAATGAGCTGTAAGAGCCTTCACGTGATTGCTTGAGTAAGGGTTCGGTTCAGCCGGTCTGGTAGGGGTTGGGAACATTAAATACGCGACAAGCTTGCCAGCTACAGGACAAAAAATCTCTCGGGATAAAAAGAATATCCCTTTTTCCTCTCTAAGGTAAGTATTAGCGGAGTTAGATTTGTCGATCGAGATCGATTTCTTTTTCTGGACTCAGTCGAACTCAGGACTGAAAACTCGAACGAAGTTAAACAACTCCAATAATAAACCTTAAACGAAAAATCCCCATCGAAATACCACAGACCAAGTTCAAAAATCCTATGGATACTTAGAGAAGACTGTGAACTTACTGTAAACCAATTTCCACGCGCTGCTACACCCAATTGAGGTCAACTTATTTGTTGAGACGTAAAGCCCAGATTCTGGGGGGT
>ERZ651776.4848-NODE-4848-length-12068-cov-4.011092_pt1 | contig 12068 bp, 3 predicted proteins | sample MGYA00514761_ERZ651776 | MGnify/ENA metagenome assembly ERZ651776 | reverse complement strand
TATCGCAATCTTAGCCGCAAGTTTTCGCGACACTGTTCAAGGCTTGCGTCTTTAGACAAGTCGTCAAACGACTGTGCATCAGAACAGTGTTTAAACGAGCTGGGCGTCGGCATCGGCCTAACGCCGTCGTCGCTTCCTTGCTGGCCCTGCACAGAAGCAGAAGATTTAGCACGGTTGCGCTGTAAGACACCCAAGGCATCTACTAGCTTGAGGTAGTGAAGGGACAAAGTTGGACCTTCATCTTCGTCGTGAGGCTCCGCGATGCATGCATCGATGGTGCCCGGCGCAGCCGCAGCCGTGCCGACACGTGCCGAATTGACGTCCACTTCGTCGACCTCGTCCTTCTTCTGACCGTTGCGATTGTTCTTGCCTCTGCGTGAGCGATTCTTTTTCTTTTTCTTCTCCTCGCCGGCAGCAGCAGCAGCAGTAACAGCAGCCTCCTTCTTCTTCTTCTTGGCAGCTTTGGTTTCCTTTGGGCTGCCTTGTTGAGTATCGAGACCGTCCGTTGCTTCATCTGCCGCCTGAGCTACAGCTGCAGCTGCAACACGTCCACTCCCGCGACCTTTAGTGCCGCCGCGAGCTCGACCGCGCAGACTGCCGCCGTATGGATTGCCCCTGCCTCGGCCTGCACCTTTGACAACTCCCTTGGGACCGTTGCCCTTAGTACCGTACTTGTCCTTAAGCTTCTTATCGTGCCACCGCGACTTGAACGAAGACTTTTTGGGCTTGTCAGATCGCCAGCTTGTCGACATGCCTCGGACTGTCATTCGACACTCCATTTCAGGTGCTCGTCCGCTTGTGCGCAGTCGGCATCCGAGAGGGCTGTGCTTGACTGTTGGTGGCACTGTTTGAGCATCGAACAGCTCATCTGTGTAACAGTACGGGCAGGTGCCATTGTACAGAGCGTTCTGTTCTGCTGGAGTGTCCCTTTGACCATTCCCGTCTCCCTTCTTTTTGAGATAGCGACAGTTCTCGGCAGTGTGGCTGCCGACGACTCCTTTGCCATCACACTTGAGGAAACAGACAGTGCAAAGAGTACAATCAGTGCTCTTGCAGAACACACATTGCTCGGCGTGTGCTTGGCTGTTTTGCTTCGCAGCAGCACCGAACTTCTTCTGTACATGTGGAATTCCGAGAGCATTCAGTTCAGCATTGATACCTTCGCGGATTGCTGCTGCTTGGGCAACCTTTGCGCTCTTAGCCAGCAAGGCATTCTTATGATGTTTTCTCTGAATCTTGTCAGAGAGCTCGATCAGAAGGTCCCAGAAGACTGCCAAAGATTTCGGCCGTCCAATCTCTCGTTCCTTCTCTTCCAGAGCAAACCGTAGCTCTTGCCAGTGGATATCATCAACCAGAGTGTCGGTGATGATGTGAGCTCGGGCTTCGGTGTAGATATCGTAATCTGTGTAACCGCCCTGGGTTTCTGAGTCAACGACACGAGGAGATTGCTCATGAGCCGCCCGCCGCTCGTCTTGCGTCGGTTCTGGAAAGTATTGTTCCTGCGTGTCCCTTTCAAAGTTGTGGACATTTGCATAGAACTCAGTCATCCAGTCTCGGATCGACGAAGTCGGCTTCTTGCGTGCCTGAACAGCTTTCCGAAGACTCTGCCTGTGTTCAAACTTACCCTGATCGAGGGCAGGCGAAACCATCCCGTACATGTCGAGATGTGCAAACAGTGACTCCGCTGTTCTGACTTTGTCATGATACTTCTGCTCCGCGTCGCTCAGATTGTAATGGTAGTCGCGAAACGCCAAATGCAGCATCGAGGCGAGCTGGTTGAGATCGACGACCAGAATTGTCTCGTCTTTCACACAGAAGTCTCGCTCGTACTGAAGCTGTTGTCGCGAAATATCCATCTCCGTCGGCAGAACCTTGTACCGCCGATTGCAGACGTCCCTGACTGTTTGCAGAGCTATCTGAGTCATCTTGGTTTTGTGACCGACCGTTATTCTGAGGTTTCCTGTTAGGATTGCCAGAAATACTTGGTCGAGTCCGATGAGCTTCAACCACGGCATGAGTGTGTCGAGGTTTCGCTGGTTGTTCTGACCATTCCCTGGCGCTCTGGACAGATGCTTAATGGCATTCTGGGTAGCAGGCGGCATGACCGATTGTTTGCCCGTGTACTGTTTAGTCCACTCAGGCAGTTGCTGATCTGCAAGCACGCATACTGTTTGAATCTTCTGCTCAACCAGATCAAGCCTCCACGCTGCGCCATTGTCGATAAGCACCGTCTGCACCATACACAGGAAGTGATGGGAATGAACAGCCGCTACTGCATTGTCCACACGCCCAGCCATAGGGTTGTAGTGCGTAGCCTCGAAGCTGGAAATCATCTCAGGATCGATCATGAGAAAACGTCTCAGCCTGTCAGCCTTGTAGTCCTCATGCTCTGCCGTTTCCTTGTGCCACCTTCGTGCATCAAGGATCTGCTGCCACTCATACCAGAACGATTTGTCGTCGCCATGTACGTCATCCCACAGCTGTTTCTGTTCAGTCGTCCATTTGCCATCATCTGACCACTCGGCATCCTCTTCAGAGGTGTATTCCTGGTTGAATACAACCCGGCTTCCATCATCGCCTTCGCTAGCAAGAATGGAATCGCGGATCTGCCTGTTCTCATCGAGAGCTCGCCAGAAGTGACGGTCGAGACCGAGTTGCTTCGGACCATTCTCGAAGTTAGTGCCGGGAGCGAAGCGATCGAGCAGATTTGCATACTCGATGAAGTGAAGCGGTTGGATGTTTATTTTCCTCCAGCTCTCATCTTGCTCCTCATTGTCACTCTTCGGAATGTTCTCGTTCGCAACATGCAGAAGCTGCGAACACACTGACGACGCTTGCATTGCCTGCTTTTCGTCCTTCGACTGCTTCGTTGAGCCTCTGCCATTGGCATGGTCCAACTCGGCGTCAATAAACGACCAAGCCTTATCAGCAACTTTCTGAAGCCGAATAAGGCCCGAGGCACCGTTCCAGACAGGAGACTTTGGATCGAAATCCTTCGGAACATCAGTCCGCTGACTGACACTCATGAGAGCTCGCATCCTTTGGTCACTTGAAATTCCATCCCATTCTGACTGGGTGTAATTCCAGAGAACAGTAATCTCCTCGGGAACAGTCTGCGGCTCGTGCGCCTTCAGTGGTGCTGGCCACAAACCTTGTTTCTGAATGGCAGCATGCACCTTCCTCGGAAGATGCGTTTGGCAGTGAATGTCGCACATGCCATGCCAGTATTGCGACTCCTCACCCAGGATTGGACCCCACGGAGCGTTTGGCAGCAGCTGTTCTGGACCCACCGTAATCAGCTGCGGATTGTTGCGTAGCACCTCGCGGGTTGCTACACACGCATGTTGAAATGTGGTGCGTACAACTGCCTGCAACGCCTTTTTATAGAGCTCGGATGACGGCGGCAACACCTTAGTGGCCTCATCGTACATAGCCTCCATGCGCTCTAGAGCTGTATCGCCCGAGCCTGCATCGGACTTAGGTGTCTCCATCGAAGCCACAGCAAGAGCCAGCGCCTGCTCAGGAGTCTGCTTGTTCGGCGACTGCTGCTCACGGGCAAGCTCTTTGTCGCGCTTCGTGAAGTTAATAGTGTGCGCTGTCTCAACCTCGTCACCGTTTCCGGTCTGACGATCGGGAGTACGCTTTCGCTCAGGGGACTTTTTCGGTGTGCGCGTGGGTGTCTGAGTTTCCTCCCACCACTTTTTCGCTTTACCTTTTCCTGAGTTTTGTTGAGATCTGGAATCTCCTTGATGATGAAGTGGCTGACCTGCACGACGACCATTCCACCCCGAAAACTGTCCCGTCTGTCCTTGTTGACCTTGATCGACCTGACGACGGAAGCCTGCCTCGTTGGGTTGGAACATGTTAGCGTCAACCTCAGTGCCATAGCCAGCGAATTCATCGCTGCCGGGGTAGCCGACATCGTCGCCACCGCCGTTGCCATAGCCGGCATCATCGTGTTCGTGATGACCGCCCTGATAACGATCTCCATGAATCTGGCCGCCTGAATTCTGACCGCCCTGATACGGCCCTTGACCGAACCATGTGCGGTTGTCCTGCTCGAGCCTGTTCGGCGAGCCGAACCCCCGCTGCTGCATATGTGGCGAGCCTTGCGGCTGCCGATGCTGCCCTGGCGATCCGAAAGACGGGCTGCGTTGGTGATGCCAACGGACTCCATTGGGATCGTCAAACTTGCTGCCTATCGGCCGCTTGTTGTTGTTGCGCCTGTCGTTCTGTCGATACATGTCGCCGTAGTAGTAGTTGTCCAGATCTTTTGACCACTTGATGTGATAATCCAAGTGTTCACGAGCCCTTCGTGCCCGAGCCTCCTTCCAGTTACGGTCGGATTCGTCAAGATCTTTGTTCTTCTTGATGAGCTTCGGGCAAGTGATGGTCTCGAAATCAATCCGACTGTACTTGCAGTGTTCCGTTGATTGGCAATAAATGCAATATTGAACACTGCACTGATACCAGTAGTGCGACCCTGATCCGCAGATCCTACAGCAGTTCTGGTCGTGCCAGATCTGAGCTTGTCTGTCGTCTCTTTTGAGCTTAACCGCGTCTCGCTCAGCTGCCCGTGCACGCCACTGTTCGGCTGTGGGCTTTGGCTTGACTGGCTTGGGCTCGGGCGACACACGTGGAGTTTTCTTCGGAAGTTTGTGCGCTTGCTTCCTTGGAATCCTTGACGATGCAGCCTTCGGCTTGTCACTCGATGTTGACTTGCGTCGATGGTGTCGATCGGCAGATTCTTTTCCTGAAGAAGCTGAGCACTCCGGCTCGGTGGGACTGTATGGAACCTCCTCGAGCTTGCTCGAACACTGCGGTGGTGGGCTGCCTCGGCTTGACCGATTGGCAACCTCACCGACGCAACGTGCCTCGACGAGACCGCCTGGAGCAACGCTGTCGTCGTCGGGAGCCAGCGATGAAACGCCAGCGATCACCGCGACCTGATTCGCACTCGGAAGCTGTCCTTCTGGAACCTCTGGATCGTCGTCTGAGTGCGCCAAGATATTCTCGAGAACCTCGGACTTCTTGACCTCAGACCACACTGACTCCAGACACCCCCTTATCTGGGGCTGAGGCAAACTTCGATTTATCTCAGCCTCCGTTGACATACATTTCACGAGCGTTCTTCAGTAACTTGTTCGGCTTTTTCGGCGGGGCTCCCCTGACTTGACTGAGCTCAAGGCTTGGTTCAACCCGGATACGGCTCCAGCTAGCTCGCGAGACAACCCTTGGCTAGGGTGCTCAGCTGCTTTGCGAACCGGTACCCGTGAGCCGAAAACCGCGCCGAGCTCCTCCTCCAGAGCCTTCTTCCAAAGAGTTTGAGCCGGACGGGACGGCCGACTTGGGGAACTAGCACGGTTCTCTAGCGTTGCCGCTGAGATCACGAGCTGCTCACCCTGTCGCGCAGTGCCGCCGTTTGCTCTTTCCTGCACCGGACAGAGCGGCCGACCTGGGGAACAAGCACGGTTCTCTAGCGTTGCCGCTGAGATCACGAGCTGCTCACCCGGTCGTAGCCGGCTGCCGGGCCTTGACTCGGCGCGAGCGACTGACGGAACTCGTTGTCGCTCGAGACGAAGTCTTGGTTGGTAGACCGACGCAGTTGGTAACCGACGATCTTCCGTGTTGAATAGCGAAGCGTTTGTCCGTAAGCCCGGAAGTGTCCGTCGGTCCGGTTGAGACAACCGTAGACCAAGGATTCTCCCGTAGGCTGTAGGACGACGCGAGTTGGAAACCGGGTACAGCGTAGCTGACACCCAATGACCTGTTGGAGTGCAGTAGGTAGACTGATCCTACTGGCTACTCCCTGCACCCGGGAACCCCAAACACAAAGCCCGCGAGGGCCACTCAAGAGAAGAGTGGTGTATTGAAGTCACACAGATGCTCTGAATCCTAGACGGGATTCTGATGCGCGCACGCCAGCACTGCCTTTTGTACCTGCCTAATATTAGGATGTTTGTTTGTGGCTGGGATTACCCCATTTGTTATTATCCCAACTTAGGCAGTATTAAAGGCGGCGTGGCCTGCTATGTAGTGTTGGTTCTAGGGGCTGCTAGGTAGTGCTAGGTGGCTGTTTTACCTCAGCCCCACACCCCCGCTCGCAAAAATGTAGGCATTTTGGCGGACCCCTATACCTAGCTACGCTACGCTTATAATTTTTGTTGTTGTTATAAATAACTAACTTACCACTCATAATAAACTTACCTACCCTTCAGGACAGGTGGCTTGCGCCGGGCATGTGCCCAAGCTTATTTTTCCCTTGCGCCCAATTCGAGAGTGCGCAGACGGTGGGCCCTGGCAGGGGTCTGGCGCTGCAGTGTCGGAGCTTCACGCTAACCGACCTTCCTTGCTCCATTCACTGGCCGTCATTTCCTTATGCCAGGTCGCTTGACAGAACACAATGAGGCACCGATTTAGAATTTTGTTTATTCTATGTACAGAGTCTGTTGAAAGTGACAGGGCCCTGCTCAGTTGATAAGCTGGCCGCTCACTGTCTTGCAGTAAGGTCGGCTCGTTCACTTATTCTTAGAGTCGCAGCCTCATTCACCAACGAGAAACAATTCTGCCTCACTCCAGATCTCGTGTATGTTGGGCTCGCCAACTGGAGGTGCCTTGCGTAATGTCGCCACCGCTGGTGCTTCTCTGAATTGATGGGCTTGGCGGGCTTGCTTAACGTGCTCGCGCACATCAGCCTGCTGCGATATTGCATCGCCCGCTTTTCGCTTGTCACCTACTTTCTTTTCGAGAGTCGGCAACTTCTGACATGTGCAGTCAGAGGCACAGTTCCGATGTCCAAGACACCGAAGGGCGTGCTGGCGAAAAGCTTCCGCCATTTGATTTGGAGAATTTGGACCGCCCTCCCCGTAGCCTTTCGTGAATATGTCAGCACAATTCGCCAGGCCGGAAATATGTTGCAGGTCAATGTCTCCACTTTTCACATACTGCTTGAAGAAGTGGTATGCTGTTTTGATATGCCGAAGCTTATCAGAAACCCACTCCTTTCTTGAATTCTGGACTGCATTGAGACTGTCACTCCAAACCTTCATAGGGCTTGAAGTTTTGTTGTCTCGCTGCCAGATACCCACACATCCAGGATCCTGTTCGGTCCCTTCGTTAGAGAGTACCCGCACCTTTCCAGGCTGCTCGTCCAGAGATTCCAGAAGCATCTTGATGTAGATGGCTTCCTGACAAAGGCTTGAGAGAGCGATGTACTCGGCCTCTCCGGTCGACCTTGCCGTGCACTTCTGTGTGCGTGACGCCCACGATATCGGATTGTCACCATGAAAAATGATCCAACCCGTCGTGCTTCGATGACACTCGGTGCCATTCCAGTCTGCATCACAGTAGGCTACAATTTGGTCACCACCACCTTTGCCGAGTTTCAGCGTATGTGTATCCGCTGTGACAGCCAGATAGCTGATAAAGTCTTGCAACGCATCCCTATGTAAGGGCCCATGACAATCATTAAATGACGCCAGCGTCTTGTAAGCATAGGCTGAATCTGGCCTCGTTCCGACTGTCACATAGCCTGTGACGCCAAGGTGTGACCTGTACGGATAGTTTTTCATACCCAGACGGTCTCCTGGTGTCTGCGGATATTTCTCGAGCTTGGGTTTGCTACGAATCGGCGTGATGCGGTTAGGTGTGTTGCCCCGACATCGGCCAGCTCGAGTAGCAAGTTTGTTGATCAAGTCTGATTGACAGAAAACAAAACCCTCGCTCGTGCGTTTGACATCAAAGCCCAGATATCGCTTAGGCTTATCAACGTCATCAGCATTCCATTCGTCTTTACATTCGAATGTTTTCCGGAGTAATTCCTTGAATGCCACACAATTGTCTGTGCTGCTAAAAATAGCAACGTCGTCAACATGGACAAGCAGGTGCAGAACTGACCCATCTTTGCCCGTGCCAGTGTACAGACAAGGCTCGTGTGGATTTGCTTTGAAACCATTCATTAGCATCCAGTTGTGAAGCAGCGTATTCCAAGATTTTGGAGCATTCGAAGTGCCATAAAGCGACTTCAGAAGCAACGCCACCTTGCCTGGTTCTGAATAGCCTTGCGGTAGACTCACGTAGACGGTCTCATTGGGAGCTGCATTTAAGAAAGCAGTATCAACATCGATGAGCTGCACGTCCCAGGCTCGCTTGGCTGCAAGGCTGAAAAGTGCACGAACGACAGGCATAGACGGAGTCGGAGACTCTGTGTCCATCTTGTCGTCATCCATGAGATTTCCCAGTGCGACTAATCGAGATTTGTACCGTCCGCAGGACTTTATTTTAAAGACCCATTTCAGCGGTACGATCCGTGTCCCTCGGTCTATCCGATCACGTGATACCGTGTGCATTACTCCTTTGTCACACAAGGATTGCCACTCCTGCTCCATCGAGCGTCGCCATTTGGCTTGCTCAGACGGTGGCAGCAGCTTCAAAGAGTTGAAAGTCTTTGGCTCCTTGATGACAGGTATACCCACCATGCCTCGCGCTGCATCCTCGAGCTCCTCTGATGCTGAGCACAGCCATCGAAGCGAGGACACCATGTGCGGTCGCCATCTCTGCGTGTTCAGATCGAGCAAATCCGTCTCACCGTTATCGAACAGGAGTTCGGTGCCGACCTCAGCTTTGTGCTGATTTAGAACAACTGCCTTATGCCAGCGACTATCCTTTCGCATGACATCGACAAGTAGTCCCTCCTTTACGCATGAGTGGCACAACCATTTCCACGCCTTTTTCGGCATGTGTCTGGCTGATATGCAGTTGCGATGGAAGTAGCCATTGCATTCGTCACAGATAAGCATCTGATTCGATACATTGTCACACTCCCACTTCTCGCATACCTTGCATGGCGTGTACTTATCAGGAGGCTCTTTCTCCTCCTTCCGTCTTTTAGACCTCTCAGCTGGCGTCTCAGAGCCCATTGACTCTACGTTCCCCTTAGTTCGCTTACTTCGTCTCAACTCTCTGGTCGGAGACTCAGATAGCTTTTCAGAGGGCGCAGCCTGCTTGCGCTTGCTGCTGCTTTGAGACCCGCTGGGCTGAGTGGAAGCCTGAGACATGATGTCGTCGTTAGACTTTGGCGCCGCCTGAGTTGTTGGCGGTGACCCGACATGATCAGGCTCGAACATCGGCTCGAGCTCAGGTTCGTCGTCTGCATTCGTCTTCTCAGACACATATCCCGTCTTACGCTTCTTACGCGCAGGCTCCTCGATCAGCCGTACTCGCTTTAGAGGCTTTGCCTTGGCCGGCGGTGCAACGGTACCCCCGCTGCTCTCTGTGTCGGCCTCGTTCAGAGCTTCTACAGCCTCACGAGTCTGTTGCAATCTTTGCTCAATCGTTCGAGCATGTGCAGCTGACTCATAACGCCGGAGCTCACGAAGCTTCCACTCCTGCTTTACTCGCTCTTCAGCCTCGGCAGGTGAGAGATCATAATGCTGAGCATACTTCTCTCGCCTATCTCGAACAAATCGAGCCAGATCCTTCCAATGCTGTAGCCGTTCAACTGGTACATTGTCGGGCTCCCGATATGGTAAGGACTGTGCCTCCTCGGTCAAGTATGAATTTGCCTCCAGCTGTTCAATCTCATCCTTGAGTAGCTCAAAACTGTCTGCTGACACACCGATAGGCTCAGTCTGGACTGCACAGTGCTCATGGAATGACTTTCCAAGATAGTTGCGCGAGAGACGAACTGGCTCGTTCGGATTCTCCCTGTCCCATACGTATATGCCGTCTGTGTGCTCGCAGTGGCCAAGGTACGAACCTTTGTGACCTGGCGGATCGAGCTTGCCTCTGTCCTCGTTGTGTACGAACCACACAGCAGACCCGAAGACTTTGAAGTCCGGATCCTCGTGGGCTCCATACCACAACGAATGTGGAGAGTCAGTGCTGTTGGCTGAAGTACCCAGGAATTCGTCAATATGTGCTGCATGCATCATCGCATGTCCCCAACACCGTTTCGGAAGTCCTGCTCCAAGCATCATTGAGCGTGCCATCTCAAGTAATGTCCGATTCGCTCTTTCAGCGACACCGTTCTGCTCGCTCTCCCCAGGAAGTGATTTCTCTGGGTGGATGCCTCGTTCAGCGCAGACCTGCAGGAAGCCGTTCATAAATTCACCTAAGAACTCGCCTCCGAAGTCTGAGCGCATCCTGTCGGGCGGCAGACCCATCATAGCAATCCATTGCTTCAAACGCAACGGATACTCGTCTTTGGATTTTAGCCTAAACAGCCATTTCCTACGAGTGAAATCGTCGACCAAGATCATCTGATACCAGTTACCATCGAGATCTTTTTCTCTAAACGGTCCCTGAATGTCAGTATGTACCAGGCCGAGTGGATACGTTGCTCGCTTCAGATGCCCTGCATGCTTGCGTTTGACAGCCTTCGAGGCATGACAAGTCTCGCATGGGAGCTCCGAGAGCTTGAGCTTCTGCAATCCTTTGAAATGCTTGACGGTCCGGAGTCGCTTCATGCTAGCATGTCCATATCTGGCATGCAGCAATGCCCACCACCGACGTCTGGTCTTTAGCGTTTCAGACTCCACGCTCTTTGCGTTCACAAGTCTTGACTCCCAGCGCCGAATAGTGCTGTGCTCGGAAGCTGTGTGGTACTCAAGATGATGTCTCCAAATAGTCTTGAACAGACCTTTTGGAATTGCATCTCTTTGCCAGCCCAAGAGCCGTGTCTGGCCCGGTGCTGACCGATGATCGATGCGCACAGCTTTCTTGTGCCTATGTGAATACTGACCCGACAGCCTAGCATTGCAATCTCGGTTGCATTGTGGCAGTGTAGTTCCTGGCGGCACGCCACGCACGAGAATGTGTGTGGGCTTCTGCGAGAACACGACATCCTTGTCGAGCTCTATATCAGCAGCCTTGCAATAGTCAGTATTAAGGAGCTGCCAGCCGATGTTTTCAGCGAGCGCAGCCTTAACCTGCGGTTGCATCCAGAATACGCCTGTGCTAGGATTCTCTGCCGTGAGAAGGAGATTCGGAAAAGTACGTGCTATGCCTCTTACGGTGTGCATGACTTGATTTAAAATCTTGTCATGTTCCTCGGCAAGCGTGCCAGGCACAGCCGTGCCGTCGGCAGTCCTATATCCGTTCGATCCAAGGTCAGCCGAAGACATGGTGGAGCACATAGGACTCCAATGAAGGTGTGTTAGATCCTTCACTTCAATCCTGTATGCCTTCCAAAGAATGCCTTCTAGCTTCTCAATTGTCAGATTCGTTACATCGAATTTGTGATAGCTAACTCGTTCCCGCTCAACAGCTGTCAGAGTCGCCAGTGCATGTTCCTCATCCATTATGTCAATGGATATTACCTTGCAGCGAGGGAACTCACGCAAGTAGTACTTTGCAAGCGACTGATAGCCGGAGCATATGTCTAAGACATACTTAGGGTCGAGGTTAGGTGGTAGTGTAGACGCGTCCATTCGGCCTTTGGCCTTCCGCTTTCCTTGCGGTTGGGCGCCCACTTCAAAACTGATTTTTGGTTTGGCTTTTCGATGGTCAGGTGGCCGACCATGTTTCCGTAGAGTGCTCATCACAGCTTTAGCCGGCATGTTTGCCGTGCAAGCCGCCACTCTCGGAACACGTTGCCACCCACCTGACTCGCCGTCAGAGGGGTTATCCGCCTTGTGCTTGTCGATCAGAAACACTTCAGTCATACTGGGTTCGTGCGGCAGCCCATGCTCAACACCCGTCGATGGAGCACGCGCAGCCACACTAGCCACCTGACTTGACGAACCCCCTCGTCGTTGTCAGGCATGTGTTCTGTCGTCGGTCGTCTGGTGCTTTTTCACCGACCGATCTACAGCCGCTCGCTTGTATGTCCCTTGCGATGCGCCTGGATCGAAAGTGCGTTCTAGACTTTGCACTATTTGCGCGACCGTTTCATCCCACTCCCGTCGGGCACGTTTCAGCACCCTGACAGAAGCCTCCCAGCGCTTTTTCCGCCATTCGACTGTGGTGTCAGTTCTGTATTCCTTAACCCTTTATCTGCAGGCCAGGTAGTGGACCCAGGTGTCCACTAGTGGTACAAAAATGATTTAGGTGCAGTAAATCACTTCAGG
>ERZ651776.4847-NODE-4847-length-12069-cov-4.268346_pt1 | contig 12069 bp, 7 predicted proteins | sample MGYA00514761_ERZ651776 | MGnify/ENA metagenome assembly ERZ651776 | reverse complement strand
AGAAAAACCCGATGAAGATTTCAACAAATCTCACATGTTTAACCATAGTAAAGAAGTAGAAAGTACATCAGATCTTTTTAAGGAACTCCGTGAGAATGAAAAACTACAGCTTGACGAACGTAGCTATATACGCGCTCGTATTTTTGATATGCTGGTAGGAGATTGGGACCGTCATGAAGATCAATGGCGATGGGCACAGGACAAAGTAGATGAGAAAAAAGGCATTACCAACTATATCGCAGTCCCTCGGGATCGGGATCAGGCTTTTGCAAATTTTGATGGGAATATTTTAGAAACCACACAAAAGTTCATGAGCGGTGCTAGACAATTTGGAAAATACGGACCTGACATTCCGCATATAAAACAATTTAGTCAAAGTGCGATTAACTTAGATAGAGCCTTAGTTCAACGATCTGACAAGTCCGTTTGGTTGGAAGAAGTAGCGTATATTCAAGAAAACATCACACCAGAAGTTGTTGCCAGCGCATTCCGTGAAGCGCCTATAGAAATTCAAGATGACGTATGGATGGGCATACAGAAGGATTTGCTTTCGCGAAAGCGTAACCTGACAGATATCGTATCGCGTTATTATGATGATTTCGCTACGTTTCAATCCTTGAAAGGAACCGATAAAAAAGACCATTTTAGCATCGTAAATACCGCCGAAGGAGATGTACACGTAACAGCGTATCGTATGAAAGATGGCGTTAAAGAAACACTCCTTTTTGATCGAACCTTCTACACAACAGAAACTGAACACCTCTGGATTTATGGCTTAGATAACGAGGATATATTTGACGTAAAAGCAACGTATGCTAGTTCCATTAATGTCGTTATTTCTGGAGGTTTAGACACTGACACGTATATGATTGAAGGTGGTAAAAATATCTCCGTATTTGATCAGAAATCGTATAAAAATACGATTGTACAAAAAGGAAAAGCGAGTTTTCATATAGACGACATTTATGAAAATCATATTTATGATAGCGAACACAGACCTGACTCAAAAGCAGCGTTCGGTCTAGAAACCACCTACAATCCTGACGACGGAATCACTCCAAGAATCCAATATAGTTCTATGAAAATGGGATTTGAACGAAATCCGTTTACCTCAAAAATCGAACTAGATGCCCGTTACTTTTCATTAACGCAAGCGGCAGATGTAAACCTATCTTGGCATCGCTCGCATCTTTTTCACGATTGGAATTTTAAAGCCTTTGGACGTGCGACAACAGCCAATTTTACCCAAAACTTTTTTGGGGTAGGAAATAATACTACAAACCTAGCTTCTACTTTTGATGCAAATAGGATTTCATTACAATACCTAACCGCAGGAATCGGCACCTATTACAATGGTGAGTATGGAACTTCTGCCGAAGTGGATGTGCTTTATGAAAACATAGATTTAGCTAATGCAGATACAGACGCTCCGCTTTTCAGCGATGCATCCTATTTTACAGTAGCAGGAACGTATGAGTATAAAAGTGTAGATGACGAGCGGTTTGCTACCAGAGGAATGCATTTTAAATTAACAACAGCATTCTCTGATGAACTTACGAGTACCAACACCGTAGGTACATTTGATCCTGCGATTACCTTTTGGAATGCTATTGACAGACCTAGAAATTTAGTATTCAAAACAAAAATTGCGGGACAACTGCGATTTGGAGATGAGATTCCTTTCTATAAATTAGCCACTTTAGGGGCAGATACTAATTTACGTTCCTACAGACAAGGACGTTTTAGAGGGCAACAAGCACTTACAGGTTCTATAGATGTCGCTTATAAATTTAAACCTATAAAAACGTCTTTTTTTCCCATCCGACTACAAGGATATGTAGGGTATGATACAGGAAGGGTATGGATTACCCAAGAACAAAGCAAAACACTTCATTATAGTTATGGAGGAGGTTTACGATTTTCAACTGCTGCTGTTTTTAAAGCCAATCTAAGTTATTTTAACGGTCCCGAAGGCGGAAGACTTGGTTTTGGATTCACCATAGGAATGTAATTTATATTAAAAATAACTTCTTTGTAAAAATCAGCGGTGTAGTACTATTTTCAAAAAATGCAATAAAACCTACATTCATTTACAGTTCCAATAAAATAAAAGGCTATTATTCTTAATTCCGTAAAAATGAACCGGATTGCTTGCTCACTAACTTAAAAAGAGTATTTTTAATTTTCATAAAGTATATGATAACAGCAGCATACATATTTATAAATACGTCGACCATTTCTACCATTGGTACGATTACCCCTTTGGGGTCATAAGCTATTCATATCATCTATTTCCATATCCGTTTATCGGTATCACAAGTATATACGTACAACTACTATATAATATCAAACCATCATTGATACTAAAATCACCCATTTTATGGGCATTATTATGAGAATACTCAAATTTGGAGGTACTTCCGTTGGAAGTCCTGAAAGCATACAAAAAGTCATTGCCGTTGTAAAAGAACGTGCGCAACAAGAAAAAGTAGCCGTTGTCGTTTCGGCATTAGGGGGTATCACCAATAAGTTACTCCTCGCAGGACAGCTAGCTTCACAAAAAGACACGGCATATACCGCTATTTTTGAAGAGATTAAAGACACACATCTTACCTACACAAAAGCATTGACAAAAAGTGAAGAAACCTTCACAGAGATTCAACGCTTAATGAATGATCTAGAAGCTTTATTACAAGGAATTTTCTTGATTAATGAGCTATCGCTCAAAACGATTGACAAGCTTACTTCATTTGGAGAACGCACCTCTTCGATTATGATTACGGGGGCATTCCTAGCGCAAGACATTTTAGCACAACATAAAGATACCCGTGATTTGATTATCACCGATGCATCGCACACCAAAGCTATGGTCTACATGGAGCAAACCTATACCGCTATTCAAGACTATTTTAAAGATAGAAAAGCGACCATTACGATCTTGCCTGGTTTTATTGCACGATCAGAAGCTGGAGAAACCAGTACTTTGGGACGTGGAGGCTCTGACTATACCGCAGCGATTCTCGCGGCGGCACTCCAAGTAGATGCGCTAGAAATATGGACCGATGTCAGCGGAATGTACAGTGCCAATCCTACACTGGTAAAACAAGCACAGCCTATCTCGCAGATATCATATCACGAAGCGATGGAATTATCACATTTTGGTGCCAAAGTACTCTATCCGCCTACCATCGCCCCTGTGATGCAAGAGAACATTCCTCTGTATATTAAAAATACTTTTGATCCAGAAGCAGCAGGTACCTGTATTTCAAATCAAGTGAATGGAAAAAACAATCCTATCAAAGGAATTAGTCATATCAATGATATTGCGCTACTTACCCTTGAAGGTGCTGGAATGATTGGTATTTCAGGAACGTCAAAACGCCTTTTTGAAACCTTGTCTGTACGAGCTATTAATGTGATCTTAATTACACAAGCATCTAGTGAACATAGTATATGTTTGGGAATTTCTCAAGAAGATGCACAACAAGCAAAAGAGGCGATCGAAAACACCTTTGCCTATGAGATTTCGAAACACCAAATTGATCCTGTTCTTATCGAAAAAGACCTTGCGATCATTGCGCTCGTAGGCGAAAAAATGAAAAGCCATCAAGGCATTTCTGGCAAAATGTTTAGTACCCTCGGGAAAAACAATGTCAACATCAGAGCCATTGCTCAGGGCGCCAGTGAAAAAAACATCTCAGCAGTCATTGCTTCAAAAGATGTTGGAAAAGCACTCAACAGCTTACACGAGCGCTTCTTTGAAGATCAAAGTCAGCAACTCAACCTCTTTATTATGGGCGTTGGTAACGTTGGTGGTCGACTCTTAGCGCAGATTAAACAACAACAAGACTACCTTTTAGAACACCTGAAACTCAACTTACGTGTCATCGGAATTTCCAATAGTAGAACCATGCTTTTTCAGGAAGAAGGTATTGACCTCGCTACGTGGCAATCACAACTCGCTGCTGGAGAGAAGGCAGATATGGTACGCTTTCGCGAAAGCGTACAAAACCTTAACATACGTAACTCCGTATTTGTAGATATTACCGCAAATGAAGACGTAGCTATGACCTACGCCCATTATTTACGCAACAGTATTGCCGTGGTGGCGTGTAATAAAATTGCGTGTGCGAGTGCGATGGGAAATTATAGCTTACTGAAGCGTCTCAGTAAAAAATACAATGCCCCCTTTCTATTTGAAACCAATGTAGGCGCGGGGCTTCCTATTATTGACACCCTTAAAAACTTGATGGCATCGGGAGATCGTATTACCAAAATACAAGCCGTGCTTTCTGGAAGTCTCAACTTTGTATTTAATAATTTTGAGTCGGGAGATAGTTTTCACGATGTGGTGCAACAAGCCAAAACAGAAGGCTACACAGAACCCGATCCGCGTATTGATTTGAGTGGTGTCGATGTCGCCCGCAAAATACTTATTCTTGCACGTGAAGCAGGATTAGAACTCGAACTCAAGGATATTGTCAATACTCCTTTCTTAACCAAGAAAAATCTAGAAAGTACAGACGTCCCTCACTTCTTTGAAACCCTTAAAGAAGATGCTAGTCATTTTGAAGCCTTAGTGAGTGAAGCCTCAGCGCAAGGACGTCGTTTAAAATACGTAGCACAATTAGAAAACAACTTAGCGAGTGTTGGCTTACAATCTGTAGGCTCAGAAAGTCCGTTCTATAATTTGGAAGGTAAAGATAATATTGTACTTTTCTATACAGAACGCTATCCCGATCAGCCATTGATTATTAAGGGTGCTGGTGCCGGAGGAGATGTCACTGCCAGCGGATTGTTCTCAGATATTATTAGATTAAGACAGGCCCCCTAATCCCCAAAGGGGGAACAATAACTTCCCTCCTAGAAAGGAGGGATTGAGGGAGTTGTGAAAAGCACCCTAATCCCTAAAGGGGAAACAAAAATAGAGTACTACTCTAAAATAGAACAATACGCTATTTTAGAAATAATTATGTTAATGAAAATGAGATTCCCGCCGGAGTCTATCCTGAGCGATAGTCGAAGGGCGGGAATGTAAAGAAACTCGCTTACGCAGGCATAGATATGAAAAATGAAGTTAAAATATATTGCCCAGCCACTGTTGCAAATGTTAGTTGCGGGTTTGATACGTTGGGGTTTGCGCTAGAAGGTATTGGTGATGAGATGGTGGTTCGTAAAGTAACCAAACCTGGCGTCACGATTACGGCTATTACAGGAGAAGATCTCCCGATGGAAGCGCATAAAAATGTAGCGGGTGTTGCTGGTCATGCAATGCTAGAAGGCATTCAAGCCGACTTTGGAATTGAGATTGAGATTCATAAAAAAATTCGTTCAGGAAGTGGGATTGGAAGTAGTGCTGCTAGTGCGGCGGGTGTGGTGTATGGAATTAATCAGTTACTAGAAACACCGAGATCCAACTTAGAATTGACAACATACGCGATGAAAGGAGAAGCGCTTGCCAGTGGAAATGAGCATGCCGATAATGTCGCGCCTTGCATCTATGGAGGGATCACGCTCATTACAGGATATAACCCTTTACGCATTATTCCGCTCCCCCCGATGGAGACGGTATATGTTGGGATTTTGCATCCGCATATTAAGATTGCGACCAAAGATGCCAGAGCCATTCTCCCAAAAGAAGTACCTTTAAAAGACGCTATTATCCAAGCACAACGCCTTGCTGGCTTTGTGGCAAGCCTGTATGAATGGGATAAACAGTTATTTGTAGAGAGTATTCAGGACGTCTTGGTAGAGCCATATCGCAAGCAATTGATTCCGCATTTTGATGCTATTAAAGTGTTATCAGAGCAACATGGATGTATTGCCTTTGGTATTTCGGGAAGTGGTCCTAGTATGTTTGCATTCGCTTTCGCGAAAGCGCATATAGAAACCTATCTCACAGCGAGTAAAGCCTATTACAAACAACAAAATCTAGCCGTAGATACCTACGCTAGCCGAATACGTGGGATGGGGTGTATGCAAATCGACTAACTCCCCCTAACCCTCGAAAGGGGAACTAAAAATAATAACTTTCCTCCTAAAAAGGAGGGATTGAGGGAGGTGTGAAAAGCCCCCTAACCCAAAAAAGGGGAACTAAAATGCCTCTTGAATACAATTCTCTCCCTTCGGGAGAGATGTCCAAAGGACAGAGAGGGAATTGAGGGAGGTGTGAAAACCTCCAAGTAATATTATAAACAGATACCCACCGGAGTTTATCCTGAGCGATACGTCGAAGGACGGGCATGAAAACCGCTCACGCAGACACATATATGAAGTATTATAGTCTAAATAAAAAAGCACCTATTGTAACTTTTGACGAAGCTGTCATCAGAGGGATTGCGCCAGATAAGGGATTGTACTTTCCAGAGGAGATTCCGCAGTTACCTGCTTCTTTTTGGGATACCATAGAAAATCTATCCAAAGAAGAAATCGCCTGTATCGCTATGAAACCTTTTGTAGGAGATACCATCGATGATGCTTCTCTGCGTGCTATCGTTACCGATGTCTTGTCTTTTGATTTCCCTATCGTAGAGATCGAAGAGCAGGTGGCTACTTTAGAGCTTTTTCATGGTCCCACCATGGCATTTAAAGACGTAGGCGCTCGTTTTATGGCTCGTTGCCTTGGTCATTTTTTACAACAACGCAATCAAACCGTAGAGGTTACCGTACTTGTCGCAACCAGCGGGGATACAGGCGGCGCCGTAGCGCGAGGATTTTATAAAGTGCCTGGCATTAAAGTAGTGATCCTCTATCCTTCTGGGAAGGTGAGCGACATTCAGGAAAAGCAATTGACAACGCTTGGTGAAAACATCACCGCCTTTGAAGTTGACGGTACCTTTGATGACTGCCAAGCCATGGTCAAACGTGCATTTTTGGATGAGGACATTACAGACAGACGCCAACTCACCTCAGCCAATAGCATTAATGTTGCCAGGTGGTTACCGCAAATGTTATATTATTTATTTGCCTATAAAGCACTTAAAAAGAAAGGGAAGCCATTGGTTTTTTCAGTACCGAGTGGGAATTTTGGAAATATTTGTGCAGGGATGATGGCATACCGTATGGGAATGCCCGTACAGCAATTTATCGCTTCGGTAAACAGCAATACGACGATTCCACGGTTTATGCAATCGGGTGTGTATGCGCCTACAAAGACAGTGCCTACGATCAGTAATGCGATGGATGTGAGTGATCCTAGCAACTTCGTACGTGTATTGCGGTTGTTTGAAAACGATCTGGGTACGCTTTCGCGAAAGCTTACCTCACGTTCCTACTGCGATAATGCAACCCGTGCTACCATCCGTGAACTGTATAAAAAATACGAGTACATTGTTGATCCTCACGGAGCCGTTGGTTATTTAGGATTAAAGGATTATTTAAAAGACCATCCTGATGCGTATGGAGTCTTTCTGGAAACAGCACATCCTGTGAAGTTTTTACCAGCTGTAACGCCAATTGTAGGAACATATACAGAGCTTCCAGAGCAAGTTAAAGACTTGATGAGCAAGGAGAAAGTAGCCATACAGATTCGTGATTATAATGCATTAAAAAAATATTTAATAGATACATAAGTAGTAATTAGCTTATTTTTGATACGTATCAAGTATACATTATTATAAACAACCATCTATGAAAACAATGACTTGCAAACAATTAGGGGGTGCTTGCGAGACCACATTTCAAGCACATACTTTTGAAGAAATCGTAGGAATGAGTAAACAACATGGGGCAGAAATGTTTCAAGCAAAGGACAAAGCACATCTAGAAGCCATGGATAATATGAAGGCACTTATGAGTTCACCAGAAGCCATGCAGGCGTGGTTTGAGAGTAAACGTACAGTCTTTGAAGCCTTGCCAGAGGATTAAATTACACTTATAAAAATACTAGCTTAAATACAGATAGTATTTCTTTTTATCTTCATATTGTAAAAAATAGAAATTACAATCCCATGAGTCCCAAAAAGGCTACTGAAAAATACACGGAGAAAAAATACAATGACTTAGGATTAGGTGTAAAAGAAACGTCTGGGGTATATCGTACTCTCAATAAAGACGGTACCTTCAATGTTCGGAAAATAAATGTATCTTTTTTAGAACGAGTTAATTTTTTCCATACGTTGGTTTCTATGCCTTGGCCTCGATTTTTAGGGGGTATTCTTCTAGGTTATTTTGCAGTTAATATTGTATTTGCTTCTATCTATATGTTAATCGGTGTAGAGAACCTAACGGGAATGAAACAGATAGGAGGCACTTTTGAGCAATTTATGGAAGCTTTTTTCTTTAGCGCACAAACCATCACCACTTTAGGATACGGGCGTGTAGCACCTTTAGGACTTATGGCGAATATTGTTGCTGCTACAGAATCTATGTTAGGCTTACTTTCATTTGCACTGGCAACGGGGATGCTTTATGGTCGTTTTTCAAAACCCAAAGCGACGGTTAAATACAGTGCGCATGCCGTAATAGCTCCTTATCAAGATATTAATGGCTTTATGTTTAGAGTCGTGAATGTGCAGGAGAATCAACTATTGGAAGTAGAAGTAACCGTATCACTTTCATTACGAAGAGAACAATCCGAACTACGGGACTTCTTTAGTTTAGAGTTGGAACGATCTAAAGTAGTGTTCTTACCCTCTGTGTGGACAGTAGTGCACCCCATCAGTGATACAAGTCCGCTGCACGCATGTACCGCAGAGGATCTAGAAGAGAAAGATGCCGAGTTTATTGTAACGATCAAAGCCTTTGATGAATCTTTTTCTCAAACTGTCTATTCTCGCTCTTCCTATAAACCAGCAGAAATCAAATGGGGACAAAAGTTTGCGTATCTCGTGACATACGAAAAAGATAAAATTGCCATTGATATAGAGCGATTAGATGAAACCTACGATGCGCCATTAAATTCATAAGCTACCTTATACTATGAAAATGTATATTCTCATTAAAGACGATGTCTCTGAAGGATTTGCCATATTAGCCGCAGCACATGCCTCACTTGCTACCTACTTAAAATTTAAAGAAGATGCTGATATGCAAACGTGGGTGTCTAGTACTTTTTATAAAGTAGTGTGTAAAGTAAATGACAAAGAGTTTCAAAAAGCAAAAACTTTTGAAGATCATGTGGTGCTGACAGAATCTGCATTAGATGATCAAGAAGTAGCCATTGCATTTAAACCAAGAGAAGAGTGGCCAAAGCCTTTTTCCTATTATAAACTATATAAATAAACACCCACTTCAAATTCCCATAGAATATTCCTATCTTTCTATCCCTATTTACTATTCAGTATTCCCTATGAAAAAAAATATCAATATCAGCTTTCTTTTAATTCTCTTGGTAAGTTTTACCATGGCTTGCAAACAAGAAACAGGTCCTAAAACAACGCCTATATTTGAAAATGGCGAAGCACAGATAGTACCTGCTTTTGAAGATCCAGAGAGCTGGATACGTCACGACTTATGGGTAGAAACCGACTTTAATACCGACGGCGATGACAAAATGGATCGGATGCACGTAGCTGTCACACGCCCACAACAAACCGAAACCGAAGGCTTAAAGCTTCCTGTCGTGTATGTGAGTAGTCCTTATTTTGCAGGAGTTGCCGCAGATACTCCAAATTGGAATGTGGAGCATGAACTTGGCGAAACTGCAGAAGAACGTCTACACCCAGAAGTAAAACGTACCGGAGAGCGTCCTATCATTTCAAACTCACATACTAAAACTTGGATTCCCAGAGGCTATATTGTAGTACACTCATCATCGCCTGGCACAGGACTTTCGCAAGGAGCCCCTACCGTAGGTGGCCCCAATGAATCCCTAGCGCCAAAAGCTGTCATCGAATGGCTTACAGGAAAAAGAAAAGGATATACCACACCAGATGGTGATGAAACTGTAGATGCTTTCTGGTCGACAGGAAAAGTAGGAATGACTGGAACTTCTTATAATGGAACATTACCACTCGCAGCAGCAACTACAGGCGTAGAAGGATTAGAAGCCATCATTCCCATTGCACCTAATACTTCCTATTATCATTATTACCGTTCTAATGGATTGGTGCGTTCTCCAGGTGGGTATCTCGGAGAAGATATTGATGTGTTGTATGATTTTATACATAGTGGGGATGAGTCAAAACGTCCTTATAATAATCAGACCGTACGTGATACCGAGATGAAAAATGGAATGGATCGTATTACAGGAGATTACAACGACTTCTGGGCTGGAAGAGATTACCTGAATCAGATGAAGCCCATGAAAGCTGCATTATTGATGTCTCATGGATTTAATGATTGGAATGTGATGCCAGAGCATAGTTATCGTATTTATGCGCAAGCCAAAGTACAGGGAATTCCCGCTCAAATTTTTTATCATCAAAAAGGACATGGAGGTCCGCCTCCTATGAAAATGCGTAATCGTTGGTTTACAAGATACTTACACGGAGTTGAAAATGGCGTAGAAAATGATGCACGGGCTTGGATTGTACGTGAAGATGACAAAATAGACGATCCTACAGCCTATCCAGAATATCCAAATCCTGATGCCTCAAATGTCACTTTATATCCAGCAACTGGAGGAACAAAAAAAGGACTTTTAAGTACTTCTCAAAATGAAAAAGCAACACCAGAATTCTTTACAGATGACTACACTATAAAAGGAGCAGATCATGCTAAAGCAGCAACGTCTAAAAACCGTTTGTTGTATGCTACGCCTGTACTTTCAGAAGATGTACATATTTCTGGAATTCCAAAAGTAACCGTAAGTATTGCCAGCAATAAACCTGCGGCAAACCTTTCTGTTTGGCTCGTATCCTTACCTTGGGAAGATGGGGGTAAAATCACTGATAATATTATTACTCGTGGATGGGCAGATCCTCAAAATCATAGCTCGATACGCAATGGAGAACCACTCATTGCTAAGACATTTTACGATGTTACCTTTGACTTAATGCCCGATGATCAGGTCATTCCGAAAGGACAGCAGATCGGCTTGATGATTTTTTCGAGTGACAACGAGTTTACCCTACATCCAAAACCAGGTACGCAATTGACTGTAGATCTTAAAAAAACGACCCTTTCACTTCCTGTTGTGGGTGGTGAGGACGCTTTCGCGAAAGCAATAAAATAAAAATCCCGATATACATACTAGAAAAGGCACTCCAAAAGAGTGTCTTTTTTGTATACATACCATCCCAACTGTAACATTCTGATACAAATGGCATCTTTAATAGTGTACACAACCAATCCACTATGAAATCAGCACTACCCATTGTATTGTTTTTTATCCTGTTACAAACAACCTATAGCCAAACTTCCTTACAAGATTTACAGCTAAAAAACGGAAACTATACCGTTGGTTTTACGCATTATACGGCTACAGATAGCACACGTACCTATATTTCAAAACCTGATATCAATGCAACCCCTACCTTCCGCCCTATTCCTGTGAGTATCTGGTATCCTTCAACGGTCGCTACTGAAAATAGGCAACCCTTGTCCGTTTTGAATTATATGGAAGTATTGAAAGAAGAGGAAGAATGGGAACACGTACCTAACTATTCTTTATTAGATTGGTTTTACTATAAAAACACGCCAGAGAATCAGCAGCATCTTACGGAAACGACCACTGCTTTTAGAGACATTCCTACTGCCAAGGGACATTTTCCTGTGATTATATACGCGCCAGGTTTTGAATATGCTTCTATAGAAAATTTTGCGTTATGTGAATTATTAGCAAGCCATGGATATATCGTGATTGCGAGTCCTAGTCAGGGAACGTATTCCAAACGTTTTCAAAAACCAGAACGCGCTATAGAAACCCAAGCCAGAGACCTTGAATTTCTTATCAAAGAGATCGCTACATTTCCATCGGCTGACATGAATAGTGTTGGGACGATGGGATTTAGTTTTGGAGGCATTTCCAATGTACTCTTACAAATGCGCAATCCCATTATAAAAGCTAACTTAAGTCTTGATGGGACGATACGCTATAATCCTGATCTTTTAAAGTCAACGGCTTTTTATGTTATGAAGAAAGCGACCATTCCTTTTATGCACTTGGCGCAAAAAGAAATTCCAGTG
>ERZ651776.4846-NODE-4846-length-12071-cov-20.471236_pt1 | contig 12071 bp, 11 predicted proteins | sample MGYA00514761_ERZ651776 | MGnify/ENA metagenome assembly ERZ651776 | reverse complement strand
TTTGGTAAAGATGGATCATCTTTTGCATATAAATATGCATTTATACTTTCTTTAGACATGTAAACTTCATCAAGTTGTTTTTCTAATTCTGAACGCATCACCTCTAATGATTGAGGTAAAATAAAATTTGGGATTGTAGAACAGCTATTCTCTTCTAGCTCTGCTTTACATCTTTCAATTAATTTTTTTATAATTGGTGAATTTAAATTATGAATAGGATATTTTTCTAGATCAACAATAGTTTTAAGTCTATCATTCATCAGTTTTATTCTAATTGACCTTCTTCTCTCATCTTGGCTCTAATTTTTGTGGCCGAGATTTTTTGAGTTTCTTCATCTAAAACAATTTCTTCAATTTTATAACCAACTCCTCTACCATAACAAATGTTTGTTATATTAGGGACCATCATTATTTTAAATTGACCTTCAAATTCAGGATTTAGTTTTTCTTCTATGTTTTTTTTTACTGTTTCAAAATCAAATGGATTATCATCTACTCCTTGAACGTCTCTAATTTGAATACACACTTGACCAGTTTTTTTTATAATTTCTTTAAATAATGTATAATGGCCATCATGAAATGGTTGCCATCTTCCTAACATTTGAGCTGTTGGTTTTTTATTATCCCATATATAAGACATGATTTTACCCCTTTTAAAATTTACTTTATATCTTTAAATATTTTTGGTGCCCAGTTTTTAGCATCTTGCGTAGTAACATGAAAGTCAAACTTGTCAGGCTTAATAAACATTTTGTTTGTGTCATCAAATCTTCCTTCTTTGATAGTATCTACCCAAACAACATATTCTGCAGGAAACAAACTTCTCGCTGCTGGTGTGGGACAAATAAAATCAGCCACAACATAGTCTCCATCTTCTTTTAATTTTAAGGCAAAATCTGCCATTCTTTTTGCCTGTCTTTTCCTTCCTTCTTCAGAAAAATCCCAGTCATTAGCTTCTTTTCTAACTTCATCAGCATTTAATCTTTTAGCATTTAATAGTGGCGCCAACTCATCTGCTAATGTTGTTTTTCCTGATCCAGGTAAACCCATTATTAAAATTATTTTCATTAAATATCTTCTAACGGATGATGAGACATTAATTCAAGTCCATTTTGACCCACTAAATATTGTTGCTCAAGTTTAACACCTTCTTTTCCACCTACTTTACCTATATAACTTTCTACTGTTATAGTCATATTTTCGCTAAAAATACCCCCCTGTTCACCGCCGTCCGAGGGGTATCTTATCGCAGGCCACTCATCGCATAATCCAATTCCGTGTACCATTACAGAATATCTATTTGGGTAATATTCTTCAGGTAAAACCCAAGATTTTTCTATAAACTCTTTGAACGACAAACCGTCTTTAATTAAAGCAGAATTATAATTTATTTGGTCTACAGCCATTGAATATAATTTTTTTTGTTCATCATTAAATTTATGTCCCACAACAAAAGTTCTCGAAATATCTGCACAATATCCATAGGGTCCTACCATGTCTGTATCAAAAGCTACTATTTCACCCTGTTGCATTACTTTATTACTACTTTCCTGCATCCATGGATTTGTTCTTTCTCCAGATGATAAAATTCTACATTCAATCCACTCACCCCCATTTGCAATATTTGTTTTGTGTAAAATTGACCAAAGTTCATCTTCTGTCATTCCTGCTTTTAGTTCTGATCTCATTTTTGATACACCTTCTTCCGCAACTTCTATTGCAGCCTTCATACAAATCAATTCATCAGGTGACTTAATAACTCTAGCTTGTTCTAAAATTAATTTTGCATCTACAACTTCAATTCCTTTTTTATTTAGCGCTGTAACTGCAGGACCATTTAGAACATCAATTGCAATTTTTTTAGACTTAAAATAATTTTTTGATAAGTCATATACTTGATTTATCCATTTTTCTAACTGTGTATTAGCTTGATCTCCATTACTAAAATAATCCCATGTAATTGCCGGTCTTATTTCATCAATTAAATCTAAATGTTTCGATAATATTTCACAATTAAAGTACTCATAAAGAATTGTTGGTCCATCAACTGGAACAAAGCAATACCTAGTTAAATTATGCATATTATAAACACTCATATTGACTGTGTCTAACGCATAGCGCACATTAACAGGATCGAATAATATACATGCTTCTATGTTATTTTTTTCTAATTCTTTTTTAACCCTATCTAAACGATAAGATCTTAATTGATTAAAGTTTATTTCATCCTCTCTCAATCTTTTTTTTGTTATAAAGTTTTGTTTTGATTTAAAGTCTGGTGCTATTTTTCTTTTAAATCTCATATTTTTAGCTTCTCATTTTTTGACCCGTTGGATCATAAAGTGAGTCTTTAATTAAAGAGCAATTAAATAAGTCTCCATTAATTTCTATTTGAATTTTATTATCGTAGTTAATTTTATTTTGGTCTAAAAAGGTAAAAGCAACACTTTTATTTACATAATGTGCAAAACCTCCTGATGTCACATAGCCAATACTTTCAATACCGTTTACAACAGCCTCATTGTTTGTCACGTCAATTTCATTAGTTTCAACAATTAAAGGTACTATTTTGTTGGTACTATTATCTTTTTGAGCATTTTCTTTACCAATAAAATCTTTATTCCAATTAATGAAGGTATCTAAGCCTGTTTCTTTTGCAGTAAAATCAGGTCTATAGTCTAAAGTCCATGCGCCCCAATTTTTTTCTAATCTCATAGACATAAGAGCTCTTCCACCGAAGGGTTTTATAGTAAATTCTTTACCAGCTTGTATCAACTCTTCATAAAGTTTTATTTGATAGTGTGGAGCCACATAAATTTCATAACCAAGTTCTCCTGTAAATGAAATTCTATTCACTATTGCTGGGACACCTCCAACAAACATTCTTCTCGAATCTCTAAATTTAAATTTTTCATTAGAAATATCCTCTCTGACAATCTTTTCTAAAACTTTTCTTGAATTTGGTCCTGCAATTGAAAGACCATGAAATTCATCAGATCTATTATTGTAATTCACATTAAATTTTCCTAAATGACTTTCAAACCATCTTCTATGCATTTCTTGTGCGGCTCCAGAACCAAAAACAATAAATTCATTTTCATCCAAACAAGCTATTGTCAAATCTCCACACAACTTTCCTCTATATGATAACATTGGAGATAATGAAATTCTTCCAGGCTTTGGTAATCTTCCAGCCATAATAAAATCTAAAAATTTTCTAGCATCTGGTCCTTTGAACTCATGTTTGGAAAAATTAGCAACTTCAATTATCCCAACATTTTCCCGAACATTAATTACTTCTTTAGAAACATAGTTGTGAGATCTAGATCTTTTAATAGTTGGTTCTTCATAAGCATCTTCTTTATTGTTAGCAAACCACAATACATTTTCTAAACCAAAGCTATCGCCCATCACTGCCCCTTGATTTATAAATCGATCATACAAAGCTGTAGTTTTTTGTTTTCTACCTTTTGGAAGGGTTTCATTTGGAAATGTCATTATAAATCTTCTTTCATAATTTTCTGAAGATTTAATTGTTCCATATTGAGGTGATGCATAATCTCCAAATCTTGCAACATCCATTGCCCAAACGTCAATTGAAGGTTCGCCATCAATTATCCATTCTGCAATACATTTTCCAACTCCTCCACCTTGGCAAAATCCTGCCATAACACCAACTGCTACCCAATAATTTTTCATGCCTGGAACTGGACCAATTAAAGGACTTCCATCTGGTCCAAACGTAAAAGGTCCGTTGACAATATTTTTAATTCCAGCACGCTCTAATGCTGGCATTCTTTCAAACCCAATTGCTAGCCTATCTTGAATATTATCCAATTTTGGCTCTAATAACTCATGACCAAAATTCATAGGTGTCCCTTCAATTTTCCATGGCGTTGATTTTTGCTCATAAGTTCCAAGCAACATACCTTTTCCTTCTTGTCTAAAGTAAATATTACCTTCAAAATCAGTACCAATTGGTAATCTTTGATCACCCATAGCCTCTATTTCTGGAATAGGCTCAGTTATTAAATAATGATGTTCCATTGGCTGAACTGGAAGGTTTAATCCAGCTAATTGACCAACTTCTCTTGCCCACAAACCACCAGCATTTATAACAATTTCAGCATTTACATTTCCTTTATCAGTAATTACGTCCCAAGTTCCGTCCTCTTTTTGTTTGGTATCTTTAACAACAGTGTGAGTATAATATTTACCACCATATACTTTAGCAGCTTTTGCAAATGCATATGTGACACCCGAAGGATCAACTTCTCCATCAATTGGATCCCAAAGAGCTAGCAAATATCTTGAAGGATCTATTAATGGATGTTTCCTCTTAACTTCATCAAGAGAAATGAATTCTTGATCAAGCCCCATATATCTTGCTTTTGATCTTTCTCTTTTTAAATAATCTGCCCAAACTTCATTTGATGCTAAATAAAATCCACCACTTGGTTTAAAACCAACAGAGTGACCTGATTCTTTTTCAATCTCATTATATAATCCAATTGTGTAAGCCATCATTCGAGAGATATTTGGATCAGAGGAGATTACATGTACATTTCCAGCAGCATGCCAAGATGATCCTGAAGTCAGTTCGTTCCTTTCAAGAAGAATACAATCTTTTAACCCGAACTTAGAAAGATGATAGAGAATTGAACATCCAACAACTCCTCCTCCTATAACAACTACCTTAGCATGTTTTTCCATATTAATATTTGATCTCTTTATTTACTTTTTTCAAAGACTTATCTGTTCCGTGATGAAAGTGTTTACTCATATCAGGCATATATTTCATTGAAATTGGTTTCTTTCCAATTGCAACTGACATTTCCCTAACATGATGAGCTTCTGCTCCACAACATATACCAATAAAATTTATCTTATTTTCAACGCAATCTTTAGCAAATTCAGCCATCTCATATCGATTGCAAAATAAATTATCTAAAGCAACAGGGAAAGCATTACCCCCTGGAATACAATCACAGCCATGATCAGAAATATTTAAAAAGCCAGGTTCCTCTTCAGTTGTTCTGTAAGGAACAGGAAGTCCTGCCACATGACATGAAACTTTATCTCTAACTTTTTTTAATAATTTCATCGTCATCTCTGGTCCTCGATAACAATTTAAACCAACGACATCTGCACCTAGATCTTCCATCATCTTGCATGCATCTTCAGCGCTGTGACCTTCTCTAGTTTTATCTCCTCTAGGTATTGCAAAATTACAAACTGCAATAAGTCCAGCATCTTTAATAGCTTTTAATGCAATTTTCATTTCATCTGCCCAACTAATTGTTTCAGCAACAACAAAATCAACTCCTGCTTCTTTTGCCCAAGCAACTTGTTCCTCGTACATTTGTTGACATTGTTTATGAGTATTCACATCATTAGGATCAAATACATTTGTATTTGCCACATCTCCACAAACCATCAAATCTAGATCTTTAAATTCAGCAGCTGCATCTTTTGCAATTTTAAGAGCATTCTTTTGCATAGGTTCTAATAAATGTTCTTTACCTATTATTCGCAGTTTTTCCCTATGCCCATAATATGTAAAAGCTTGAACAACATCTGAGCCAGCTCTAATAAATTCTCTATGCAATTGAGTTACTACTTCTGGATGTTCCAAAACAACTTCTGGAACAAAAGGTCCTGCTGATAGATATCCCCTTCTTTCCATTGCAAAAAGATATCCCTCAGCACACATTATTGGGCCTTCATTTAATCTAGTAATAAGATCTTTTTTCATAAATTATCCTTTCATTTGGTTAAGTTAGTTGCAACCCACTTATGAAACATCAAAGTAGGAGTATCCATTACTGGGGAAAAATTTCCGCCATTATAAGCAGGAGAACTTCGACCCTTTTGCATTCCTTCTATTGCAGCAATATCTTCATTCATAACTTCTTGCCAGAATACAAAATTTTTTTTTCTTATTTCTTTATATTCATCACTTGAAGCACTTTCGTCTCCAACGTAATACATTTCAAAATGTTCTCTTGTATTGTTATTTGACAATGGCTCTAACCAAAAAGCATAAAAATGATCAACATGTATACCGAGCATAACATTTGGAAACAAAGAAACATATTCTGAATTTTGATAAAGATCCTTGGGCCAATTTGGAAATGTTAAAAGTTTTTTATTACCATCAAACTGTTGGCTATATTTATTGCTGCCTTGTCCAGAAAAAGTTTCTGCAAGATCTTCTATATGATAATGGTCTTTTAAATTTGAAACTCTATTTAACTCTGGATGAACCCAAGGTAAGTGATAGCTTTCACAATAATTTTCAATTGCTAATTTCCAATTACTTTTTACTTCCATATTAAAATAACCAAAATCTCTAGCATGTCTTATTAATTTTTGATCCTCTTTTGATATAAATTTTGACCATTGTTTTTCTAAAGGATCGATACTTTCCTCAAAATCTTTTTTGTTTTTATTGACATTAATAAATATTAAATCCATCCATACATATGTTGAAACTTCTTTAAGATTACTTTTTGATTTAATAAAACCTTCTGTCTCATGTATATTCATTCCACCAACATGAGGTGTGGCTATCAATTCACCATTAAAGTTATATGACCATGAATGATATGGGCATCTTATAGTGTTCTTTAATTTGCATTCTTCGTTTACAAGTATCATACCTCTATGGCTGCAAACATTATGGAATACTCTAATTTTATTATTTTTATCTCGTAGAATTAACAGTGGAATTCCCATTAAATTAAATGGTTTTGTATCACCCACTTCGGGAACTGAACTAGAAACACCCACAACTATCCAGTTATTAAAGAAAACTTTCTCTCTTTCGATTTTAAAATATTCATCATTTAAATAACATTCATTAGGAAGACCATTTGCTTCATTAATTGAATTTTTTGTAGCTTCGATTTTATCTAGATCGACAATTCTTGATAATGCATCTAAATTTTGTGACTTCATTAACCTCCTTTTCTATTTAATTTAGTTTTACTTAAATTTAGAAAATTGGGTTTTTATTACGATTCTCTGATGATTATCTGTTGAAATACAGTTTGACAATTCAAGCTGTATGAAAATCCATTTACAAATTCTGGACTAATACTAAACATAAAAAAAAGTATCATAAAATGGGTAAAATCAAAATAAAATTCACTCCACAAGTGGTACTCTGAAGTAGATGAATTTCTTTGACAGCATTTTCAAATAAGATAATGATCGGGAAAAAAATGAATTTTTCACTAGAAATTGGTCCTAAAACTGACCTAGAAACTTTACCTCCAGTAAAGGATGTTTACATCACAATGCTACCTGGTGGGGATTATAAAGAGACATCAAACCAATCTGTTGAACTTGTAAAAAAAGGATTTAACCCTGTGCCACATTTTCCTGCAAGATCAATTCAAAACGAATCTGAACTTAAAGATTATGTTTCAAGATGTAAAGATGGTGGAGTTAAACAAGCGTTAGTAATCGGTGGCGGAAGAGAGCCATTAGGAAAATTTGATAGTTCGTTTCAACTTTTAGAAACAGGTTATTTTGAAAATATGAAAATAGGGATTGCTGGACATCCTGAAGGAAGTCCTGACATATCTGAAACAGATTTAGACAAAGCTATGATAGATAAAAAGCCTTATGCTGATTATATAGTAACTCAATGGTTATTAGATCCTCAGCCTATCATAGATTTTATTTCTAAACAAAGCGTACCAGTGCATGTTGGAATTACTGGGCCTCTAAAAATAACAAGCTTAATAAAGTTTGCTAATATTGTTGGAGCAAAAAATTCCTTAAATTTTCTTAAATCTAATTTTAGTAAGGCGTTAGATTTATTGAAACCTAAAGACCCTAATGATTTAATTGGGAAAGTTAAATCGCATACTGATAACTTCCACATTTATACATTCGGCGGCTTGAAGGAAACTAACAAGTGGTTGAAGGAGAACAAATATGTCTAAAGAGTTCGATTACGATAAAGTAAGGCATGTTACGTCAGTCGATCAGTCTGACAGAAAAGTACCGTACAATTTAAGACAAAGCGGTCCTACAAAAGTAGAGTTGCTAATATCAACAAGGGTAAGAAAATCTCCATATTGGCATTTATCAATGAAAGCAGGTTGTTGGAGAGCGACTGTTTATAATCGTATTTATCATCCAAGAGGATATGTAAAACCTGAAGATGGTGGAGCAATGGTTGAGTACGATGCAATTGTAAATCACGTTACAATGTGGAACGTAGCTGTTGAAAGACAAATTAGAGTAAAGGGTCCTGATGCAGAAAAATTTACAGACTATGTTATCACAAGAGATGCAACTAAAATTTCACCCATGAGAGCTCGGTATGTGATTTTATGTAATGCTTATGGTGGTGTTTTAAATGATCCGATTCTTCTTAGAATTTCTGAAGACGAGTTTTGGTTCAGTCTTTCTGACAGTGATATTGGAATGTATTTACAGGGTGTAAATGCTGATGGAAGATTTGATGTTGAGATTGATGAAATTGATGTCAGTCCAGTTCAAATCCAAGGTCCAAAATCAAAAGCACTCATGAAAGATTTGTGTGGAGATCAAGTCGATTTTGATAATATGCCATTCTACGGTTTAGCAGCTGCTAAAATTGGTGGAAGAGATGTTGTGATTTCTCAATCAGGTTTCTCTGGAGAAGCGGGTTATGAAATATATCTAAGAGACTCTACTTTATATGCTGAGGATATGTGGAATGCTGTTTTAGAAGCTGGAAAAAAACACAGCTTGATGGTTATTGCACCTGCTCACCATAGAAGAATTCAAGCTGGAATTCTTTCTTGGGGTCAAGATATGGATCATCAACATAATCCTTTCCAATGTAACTTAGGTTATCAAGTTTCATTATCTGGAAAAGGTGAGTGGAATAAAAAAGGTGACTATGTAGGAAAAGCAGCACTTGAAAAAATGGGTAAAGAACTAAAAGAAGGTAAAAAACCATATAAACTTCAATTAGTTGGTCTTGAATTAGGCGGTAAACCTATTGAAGAATATGCTCCTGACTTCTGGCTAATTTCTCCAGAGAGTGGTGGTGATCCAGTAGGATTTATTACCTCTCCTTGGTACCATCCAGAAAAAAAACAAAACATTGCAATGGGATATGTGCCATTTGATGGAACACTTAATGCAAATGGTTTTCCAAAAGGTAAGGTTGGAACTAAATACAAAGTTCATTTACCTGATATTTACTCTGAAACCCCAGGGACACCTGTTGATGCAGTGGTAGTGGATATTCCATTTAAAGAATCTTTCAACGCAAATACAAGAGAAGTTGTAAAAGGTTAACTTATTATAGGGGGAGTGATATACTCCCCCTAAAATGACTAAAGGTTTTCTAATAGCAGTTTGCATTATTATAGCTATTGCTTTAATACTCTTTCCACTAATTGTTTCTTACAAAGAGCAAAAAGATAAAAAAAAATAATGTTTGGTGAATTCTTAAATATAGTTTTTAAATCAATTAAATTAGATAAATCTCTTTACAGTGATAATAAAAATTTTGGTGAAGCATCAGTTTATTTTGCTGGCTTGATTATGATCTTAGATGGTGTTGCAGGTGCAGTTGCTGCAAATACTGTGATCAAAACAGCAGTTGGAATGTCTGGACTAACCGCAATTTTAACATGGCTTGTTTGGGGTATATTGATTTATGTTGTTGGGGTTAAGATTTTTCCAGATAAACAAACTAAAGTTTCTTTTAAAAAAGTTTTAACTGCGGTTGGTTTTGCTCATGCACCGGGATTGATTAGATTTTTTACAGTAACTCCTGAGTTAATGATACCAATAATTTTTCTTACTCAATTTTGGATTTTTGCAGCTTTAATAATCGCTACTAGACAAATTCTTAATTTAAAATCAAATTTTAAATCATTTGGAATTGTTTTTTTGTCTTTCTTAATAATTGCTTTTTTGTCTATATCATTCGTTATGAGCAGAATGAATGTTATGCCTGTAAATAATATCTAAATCGGAAATATTGTTTTAGAAAGTCTGCAGGATTTACAAACTTTAAAACCTGTAAGAATTAAATTTTGAAAAACACTTTCTTCTTTTTTTTTACACTCATCACAAATCCCATTTAAATCTTTAATAATTTCTTCTTCTTTAATTTTTTTTTCAAATTCATCAGTCATTGTCAGTTAACCCAGCACCCGCAGCACCCTCTTTTAAACTGTCAGTTTCTTCAACAAAAGTATCTTCAGAAAGTTTGTACAAACTTTTCCATTCTTGCTCAGAAAAATTATCCTCATTTTCAAGTATGCTAACCACGATATTCTCAGCACTTATAGGACAACTTTGGTTTAAAATATTTGATGAAATATTGACGTTAAGATTTAATAAAAATTCAATTTGATCAAATTTAACATTTATTTTTTTTCCAATTATTTCAGAACTTCTGCTCAAAAAAGGTAACATCAACAGAGGAAAAGCAACTTTATTGAATGTGATTACTTTAAACTTTTCAATACTTCTGATTTGATCAAGGAAATTCACTCCAAGTGTTATCGGGCAGAAAGAATTATTTTCAGATATATTTTTTTCATTAATTAGATTTAAATTTTCAAATTTTTGATTTGGCTTTGTTTCGTAATATTGATTTAAGGTCTTTACACCCTGAAAACCAAATAATTCTAAAAGCCTAATACTTTTTCCAATTTCTTCAGATACCCCCCAGGAAAATCCAGCTGCCCTACTTGCACGTTTTGAAGTTGTATCAATCTCACTTAATGATTTCATTTGAGTCTTAAGAGTTATAAACCCATTGCTGATCAAAATTTTTAAGATCAATTGGAAGTGGTGCACCCTGGAACATACATATCCTTAACCATTTGTCAGATCTTGGATCAAATTTTAGTGCACCAAAAAAAGAAAGTTTTAATCTTAGCATATCAATAGGAATTACTTCTTCGCCAATTGTATTATCTTGTATTTCTGAATATGGAAATTTTTCAATTATGAACGCTCTTCTAACCACATGTCTTAAATCTGAGTTTTCAATTAAGAATTTATCAATTGTTAAACTATTTTTTGATACAAGTAATACTTCATAAAGCTTTTTGATATCTCTTGCTATCGCAAGTGGTTGTTCTAATTCTGAACCATTTTCTTCAAATCTATCAGCGTATCTTGGCTCTTCTTTATTCTTTGAAATAAACCAAAAATTTTTATTATTTTCTTTTTTTTCAAAGTTAATCTTCAAAATATCAGGATATCTTTTTTCAATTATATTTCTTAAATCTTCAATAGTACGATTTGTAGGTATATTAAAGTACTGGTCTTCTTCTGAGCTCATTTTGCTAACTAGTGGTTTAATAATATCATCAAATGGTTCCATCATTATAGAAACTATGTATTCAATACATTCATCACAGGTCTCTTTTTCTAACCATAAATAAATTTGATTAAAGGGGTAATCGTTATCAAAACTAAATTCTTTATCGAGGAAACTTAAAAATGTTTTAACATTATCTAGTAAAGAGGTTATTTTTTTTAATTGATACTCACTTTCGGTATTCCAATTCGTGATATTTTTAATAGAGTTTTTGACACTTTTTTTAAATAATTCTGCATCATTTGTATTAACTTTCTTTATCTCTCTAATTTTTTTCAAGGCAATTTCTCTAGACATTATCCAGTTGTTTAAGAGTGTAGGATGATTAACAATAAATGGTGCCATACCAAGGCCTGTTGAATTTCCAATACCCAATTTTTTACAAATCTCAAGATCAAGACTAACAGCTGTCTTAGGGTTTTTGAATTTTGCCACATGATTTACTTGATCAAAAGTAAATTGTCGAACTAAATAAACTAACATCATTTCTAATCTAAAAGGACCATTAATCTCTTCTCTATTCTTAATTCTAAAACGATCTGCAAGACCAAATTTACCTGATCCATAAACTGCTGTAGTTCTATAGAGGTATCCAACTTTTTTTAATAGTTCTAAATCTGGCTGATTACCCTTACTTAAACTTTCAACAACATGATTAAAAACTCTTACTGATTTATTTGCTCTAGATAGTGTTAATTCTTTAAAAGAAAGTCTTCCA
>ERZ651776.4845-NODE-4845-length-12072-cov-7.891705_pt1 | contig 12072 bp, 15 predicted proteins | sample MGYA00514761_ERZ651776 | MGnify/ENA metagenome assembly ERZ651776 | reverse complement strand
GCCCCTCGCATGGCCCTCACGCTACAGTCAAATCGTCGTTAAAATAAACGTGTATGACGGGTATGTAGAAGTCGTCTGGGATCTGTAATTTTTCAAACTCATCATTCTCGTCAAGGCAGCCATTCTCCTCTAGTGTTTTGCTCATGTCCATGACAACAAAGTTCTCCCCGGCATCATCGACCCTCTTCCAAGTATAGCTGGCCGCATGTCCATTGAAACTAATGTATCGCTTCTGAATTTCGTCAATTGTCTCCTCACTGCAAACGACGAGCTCATGTTCTTGCTGGGTGAGGGTGTTGACCACATTTATCTTTCTGGTTTGTTTGCTCAATTTACCAATTTTGAAAGCCTCATTTTTCCACCAGGGGGTGCCGAAACTGCTATCCCAGCTGGCACTCGGCTCAGGGGGAGGAACATGGAGGAATCGTCCCTGGGGGGTGTAGGGCAGGGTGAGGCAGCGATCAGGGTCCACATACGTTTTGACATCAACAGATGGAGTGAACCAAGAGCTGATGTCCTTCCCCGCATTGTCAATTATTGGCTGAGCTAGGGGACCTGCAATTATGAACGGGCGGATTAGAGAGACTTGCACATTGCCCAGCTCATTTTGAACCCCACCCCAAGGACTCACTCACTACACCCACTCCACACTCACCTCTGTTCTCCCCAAGAAATTGACTCAAATCAAAGACGTCCCCATATATGCTAACCCAGCAGTCCTCCGCGCAGTTGTGAAGCTTCAACTCATCCCCCGTGAACCATTTCGTCGAATTGACGGCTTCGACATCGGTTGCCGCCTCTTCTTTCTTCTCCTCTCCCATTGTTGTTGTATTGGAGTTGTTACAGGGGTTCGGTATAATTTTTAGGGGGCAAGAAGGGTTCTCAGAAGTTTTATTGATCCCTTGGCTTTTGGTGCTTGTACGACAATCGAAAACGCAAAAATTAATCGTTAAATTGTTTTCACAACAGGTTTTCTAAATGCTTCTCTTGGAAGTTGGTTTCTCTCTCTGTCTCTGCCCTTTCTCCTTTGTGTACTTGTTATCAACTCCAAACAAGAGAATAACACTCGCGAGGGACGTAAAGGCTCCCAATGTTTCTTCCTCATCGCCCGTTAACTGATTAACTACCCACAACCCCCCCCTTTCAACAGTTCACATCCCCCCTTCCCATCCCCCCCTTTCCACAATCGAATAACAAACATCATCCTCAAAATGACCGACGTCCAAGCACGAAGCCGCACCAGCTCATCAGCCAGTGTCGGTGCTGACCCAGAAAAACCTATACCAAAATCAGTTGCACTGGTGAGTAAATTTTCTTCTTGCAGGAGTACACAATCACATTACCAATGAATGCATCACTAACTATCACCTGCCTCCGATAATGCAGGTCCAGCCGGTGACAGAAGCGGCAGAAGCAGCGATTCGGACGCTGAAAGAGATGCTGTCAAAAATATCGATTGCACAGGAGCAGATGGAAGAGTTGCACATTAACATCATTCAGCAGCAAGAGCAGACCAAGGCCCCCAACCCCGCTTCACACAGCAACAATCAAAAGAACCGAGCCGGAAACTCCAGCAAAAATAGACAAACGAAGCACCATAAGCGAAGGGAACAAATTGTTGGTGAAAGCTTGGAGAATGACGAGGCTTGCAATATGCAGGTTGTTCCCAAATCCGACGAGACTCGTCACATCATTCGGGCCGCTCTGAGTAACCACTTTCTCTTCAGCGGACTTGAGGGCGAGGGTATGTTCGATGTGATTGATACAATGATCCAAGAGGAAGTCTTGAGTGACATGGTTATTATTCAACAAGGGGAAAAAGGCGACAAGTTTTATGTTCTTGAAAAAGGCCGAGCAAAGATAAAGGTGGACAACAAGATCTGTGGGGAGATAAAATCTGGCGAGGCTTTCGGAGAGCTGGCGCTCATGTGGAATTGTCCGAGGGCAGCAACTATTATTGCGGACGAGGATTGCGTTATGTGGACACTCTCACGCCCCCTCTTTCGGCGTTTGCTTGCCGCCTCCAGCACCTCCCAGACTGTCATTTTGTGCGAGTTTTTAAAGAAAATACCTTTTCTCAAGACCCTTGGGAACCAGGAGACCACAAAGATAGCCAGGTGAGAGGACATTTGCCCACAAATCATGGCAGCACTATTGTTTGCACGCTTCTTTCCCATAGGCAAATCTAATATCGTTCTCTCTCTTTTGTGTGTGCAGGGCGCTGGCACATGAGATGTACAGTGATGGCGAATATATCATCAATCATGGCGAAGAGGGCGACACATTCTACATTATATTCAAGGGTAACGTAGTCTGTACTCGCCCTGACGAAGAGGGCAAGGAGAGGGAACTGCAAAGGTTGGGTCCGGGCGACTTTTTTGGGGAGAGAGCCATCCAGTTGAAGGAGCCCAGGTGCGTGCTCGTGTGTGTGTTGCTATGGTGAATATTCTCAAAAGCTAACTTCTCGTCCCTCTCTGTATTCATCAGGGCGGCGAATGTCATTGCCAACGGGGATGTGGAGTGTTTTACGTTGACCCACGAACAGGTAAGAGCATTCAAGTCTCGTCGAAAGGGATTGCATCAGTACCACCGAGTCCGTAATAATAACCGTCTCCCCTCCCCTCCCCTCCGCTTTTTATTTTTCTCATTGCAATAGTTCAACTTGCTGCTAGGACGAATTCAAGACGTAATGTACCAAATAAGTACGGCGCGGGTGCTGAAAAGTGTCCCACTACTCTCTTCTCTCAGTGACGAGGCGTTGTATATGTTGACGACCATCTTCAGCCGTCAGACTTTGACCAAGGGTGAGATGGTGATTCAGGAAGGTACCAATGGTGACCACTTTTATGTGGTTCACGATGGTTCTGTGCTGGTCACTCAATGGAGCAGCTCTCTTAAATCCCAGGTAGAGCTTGACGTTCTGGGAAGCGGGCAGTATTTTGGGGAAATCGCTCTCCTTACCCGTGCCAGCCGCACCGCAAGCGTCCAGGTTGTCAGCGAAAAATGCGAGATGCTGGTGATGCATAGAGAAGATTTCCAGCAGTTTATGGCCCCATTTGAGAAAGAAATAGAGCAGCAGATGCACATGAGAGAGTATCAGGCCATGGAGAAACACGGTAGAGCTGAGAATGCACACAGCGGGGTCTCGTATGGTCTCCCCAACGAAGACGGTCAGATCAGCTGGATACAAGAAGTGGAGGGCAGCGGCAAGACTCGAGGTCGGCACGAATCGATGGAGTGCTTCATCCAGCATGCTGACAGTTGCAATGCCAAGTTGCCTCCGGTCGTCTTGGAAGATCTCGAGGTAATTTGTAACTTGGGTGTTGGCACCTTCGGAAAGGTTGTCATGGTTTCCCATCGTCTCACGGGCAAAGTGAGCGCCCTCAAGTGTCTTCAGAAGGCACATCTTCTGCGCACTGCACAGCAGCACAACGTCCGCAGAGAAAAGGCCATAATGCAGGTCATGAACCACCCGTTTATCATCAAGCTCAACGGAACTTTAAGCGATAATAATCAGGTTTACTTCCTGCTCGAATACATTCCTGGGGGCGAGCTTTGGTCTCTGCTATATGACCGAACATCCAACGACCTACAGTGTGAAACGGGTCCGTTTGGGGGTGTTACTTTGCGAAGCGCCATGCTTTATGCTGCCATGGCACTCTCTGCTTTCGAGCACATTCATGAGCTCAAGTTTGCTTACCGCGATTTAAAACCTGAGAACTTGTTGCTGACCGAAACAGGCTACTTGAAGGTTGTAGATTTTGGGTTTGCGAAGCGTCTTCCGTACACATCCCCCCTCGGGAAGACCGAAGATAGGACTTACACTCTCTGCGGAACGCCAGAGTACATGGCCCCCGAGATCATTTTGAGCCGGGGACACGACAAGAGTGTCGACTATTGGGCATTGGGAATCCTAGTTTACGAGCTTCTGTGCGGGGCAACTCCCTTCGAGGCAGATAGTCAACAGGAAACTTTTGAAAGGATCGTCTACTCCCAAAGGTATTTGCGATTCCCTCTGGGTTTTGACCCCCATGCCAAGTCGCTCGTGCGAAAGTTGCTGAACAGCAACGCTGCGCTGCGTCTCGGGGCGCTGAAAGGAGGTTTGAAGGATATCAAGGAGCATCTTTTTTTTAGCAGCCAGAACATGGACTGGGAAGAATTGAGAAACCAAAACTATGTCATGGACTATGTGCCTACATTGAGTGGAAAATTGGACCATAGCCACTTCAAAGTAGAAGATGAGAATGAGGATGGTGGGGTCGGTGACATAGAGGAGTACGTCATTGAACAGAATAGTGAGAACGAAGACATCTTCGCCGACTTTTGAAAAACAGGGTTACTGACGGTTACTTTTCCGCCAACAATAATACAACATTGAAAATACTAAATTGAATGATAAGATTGTTACTTTGCCGCTAGAAAAATCCTACTGTCGGCTGCATGCCATTTATCCAACAACTATTATACGCATCATTTTTTCGCAGATGCAAGAGCAACACCTAGAGCAGCAAAAATCCCTCCTAGTGGCACTAACAAGAGTCCAGCAAAAAAGCCAGCGTCCAGGTTCAAAAAGGTCGCATGACTCGTTACCAGTGTGACTTCCGCGAGGATAGCTGCAGCAGATGCAAGATAAAATGCCGGAGGACCGACGCTCACAGCACCAGCAAGAGGACCGAGCAGAAAAGGAGCCCCCTCCACCAAAAAGAAAGCCAGGCCGTTCAGCAAAAGTTGCTGGTTGTTGGCAACAATCTCGAGCGCCCCAAATTTATCAGCAGCAGGAAGCAGGCCCTCAATGGTCTCCAGATCAACCCCTTGTTTCTCAAGGGCAGACAACAGCCCGCTCTCGGCAGTCTTTGTCAACAAGTCCAACTCCCTGGTTCTCTCCAGGATATTGTACTGGCGATTCTTGAAGGAATTATCGTCGACAGTGGTGATGAACTTCGCCACATTCTTCTCACCAAGTAAGCTAATCGGCGTATTTTCCTCCGCAGTACCAAGGTTGGGCTGCGTGTTTGGGAATATATATATTATGGTTGTGGTGAGGGTTAGCGATTGTCAAAGTTGGAAATCTTGTTCATACTCAATCTTGGCTACCAAGTCGCTTCGGCGCTAAAACAACACCCTCACATCCCACTCATTCACAGACACACAGCAGCAACACACGCATTCGCACCATCTTTATCCCAAAGTTCTCATACAACCTCGTCGAGGTGGCGCTGCCCTCAGCTGGATGACGAATGGGGGCGGCATTGAAAGCGAACCCGCTGCCGAAGGGCAGCACAAGACTCAAAAATAGCAATACCGACATGGCGATCACAATTTCAGGGGCAAAGCCGTTTTCCTATAAAAATAATCTTTGGCACGTTCGATCGTGTTGTGTCAGGACCATTATAACCAAATTAAGCCTCAAGAAAGATCGATCAACCTCTATTTACGTGAATTCTCCTCTCCACTGAAAGGATTCCCATAACTGACAACAATAAACTGCGCAAAAAATTCTGAATTCTTTTCTTTGATAGCATTTAGAATTCTGATCTGGAGCTGTCGGTAGACCTTGACAGCATGGCAACAAAATCTCCTTGCATGGAGAACCTCCCATCTGAGCTCTTAATTGAGATTTTCACATACCACGCACCACCGTCTTATGTAATGGACGGCAATCTTCCTGTGCACATGTCGCCCATCACTCACATCTTTCCAACAGTGTGCAAGGAGTGGCACCTTGCCTGCAAGCACGATGCGACTTGGAAGAATGCCGCGTCAATGATGTGCTCTATGGACGATAATTGGAAGTCTCATTTGGATGCTCTCACAGTTCCCGCGTCCACGTCCCATTTCGACAAGTACAAGATGACTGAGGAATCTGTTGTTCACACGTGCATGCCAATGTTCTTCATGCGGTCGCGCCTGCAGTTGAACCGTCCCTTCCAATTGCACTTTTTCGAGCCCCGTTATCGTCGCTTGATTGCACGGGTGATGGAAGATGTGCCGATCCGCTTCAAGAGTGGTGAGCCTATCACCCAACCCAGTTATATTCGGCGGATGATATACTGTCCTGCAAATAGTGTAAATGCGGGCTCAATGGCGTTCATCTGCGAAGTTCGCAGATGTCAGATAGCAAACGATGGCCAGGCTGACGTGGAGCTTAATCCGGTTCTCGACTGCGTCCTCGAGCGGGTGTTTGTCTTGCCGCATGACGAGGATGTGGACCTGCATTCGGCCAAGGCTCGGGAGATAGGGGGAGTTCGGGCAATAACTCAACGTGAGAATGAGCAGGTTGCTGGGCCAACGGGCGGAGCATCAATGGGTTCGGCTGAGCAACAGGGTTTGGTTGCATTCATCCAAATGTTGATGGGCGGGGGTGCGGGGCCCGACTTGGGAAATTTGCCTGGTTTTATGACGAATAACAACACCGACAACAATGACAATGAAGGGGATGAATCCACGGATGGGGGAGGAGCGACCTACGACGATTCGACGGAAGAGGAGGAGGAAGGATAGCCAGAAAGATGTACAGAAAGTAGAGAAATTTCTAACGAATTTGTAACCGATTTATTTGCCCTTGCAATCTTGTTGTCACTTGCTTTTAACGATTAAAAAGTTTGCAACCCCAGTGCAGAGAAAGGCCGACGACAACACCTTGTAGTTACGCACTCCTTTGATCTCGTCAAACACATATACCCCAAGAATTGCGGCGATAAGTCCCGGACCGGTAGTTATCATCGGGAAAGCTATGCTGAACCCGAGCTTACCATTGGCGATGAACCAGGAGCACTGTGCTATTCCCCAAATAACACCACTCAAGATTGCAGGCAGTCGAATTTCAGGAACAGCTTGGATATTTTTGCTCCCCCCGCAGTACACAACGTACAAAATGTAATAGAATACGCTTCCGCTGATGATACCGGTGAAGTGACTGAAAACAAAATCGAGGGGGTCAGCACAATTGTCTTTTACACAATCCACATCATCATCGAAATCATCGCTATGCTCCATAACATATTGAGCAGGGTCGAACGATGTTCCAAAAAATACCCCCATTATCCCGGCCATACTGCAACCAATAACCCTCTTCTGCTTCGCCGATAATTTCGAAATCCAATCAACTTCTTCAAGCTCTTCGCTGTTTTCATTGTCCAGAACACTGTCTAGGAGCTTCTCACCGAGAAGAGACGTTTTTGTCTGTCTCTCCTCATCGTCAAAATCTTTCACTTCATCGTCAGCAGGTTTTATAAGCACATATAGCATAAGGGCAAAAAGCGCTACACAAACGCCAGCATAGTTTAAGCCATCGTCACTGATCTCCTCCTTCTTCAAATCGAAGAGCCCAAACTTTCCGCTGGCCCATCCACTGATCATATTTGTGGAACCCCATATGAGCAAACCTAGCGACAGCCCGATCAATTTTGCACAAGTTACCACCGCAATGTTTCCGGTACACCAAAGGAAGCCTCCGAGCATTGCAAAAGGCCGGAAAGCTGGCCAGCCTCTCCACCAGTTGTTGACGAAGCCCACCAAGTAGACACCAATGCACATATAAAGTTGAAAATAGAACCCGTCCTTCGCGTCGATTCGTTTGATTGGTACAAAGTTTGTCCCAAATCCCACTACAGCTACACTCACTGCAAGATAGCCCAAAAGATCATCCTGCATGGCGACTTCTGCTCTTTAATTTTTTTCTCTCTCTAGGATGGCGGAGTTAACGAGAGTGAGGATGGTGGAAAAAAAAAGAGTTTTACAACATCGTTAAGAGGTGGTGAAAATAACTTTATTTTTGACACGAAAAATGGCGAGTGCACTTTGCTATTAACAGGAAGAACTTCGCGTTACCCTCGTAGATGACCTCACGCTCAAGACCTCCTCCCCTGCCACCAAACCTACGCGACCCTTTCATAGGCAATGCTCCTTCCCTGTTGTCATTTCTTAACCCTCTCTGCAAATCACTAAGTTTGCTTGCTCTCGATGTTGAAAGTGGAAATCTATCATCGCGAGTTCTCAAGCTTCTTTTTGACAAGCCACCCCAAGCGCTTTCCTTTTGGATCTGTGATGTCATTCCTGGAAATGGGTGCAGTGATGACAGTGATGAACTTGGTACAATAATTTGGAGCGATACCCTCTCACCAGAGAATCCCCTTGGCGCACCAACCCCATTCTTGCGTTTCTCATGCAGGAACACATACCCACAAACACCTGCCAACACACAAAAACTCTCACCAGCTTTTGACATTCAGAACGTCCCCAACTGGAGCATGCTTGTCAATTTGGTGGCGTGCTTGAGAGAAATTCTCTCTTCCCTCGGAAGCGAAAACTTCCGGGCAGAATTTTGTGAGGTGTTTCAACAAACAACCACCATTCTCTCGAAATTGCTTGCTCCAGCGACAACTGCGACCAGCACAAGCCGCACAAAGACAATGATTTTCCACGGAGAATGGCGACGCGAGAGTATCAAGGAGTATTATCCCACCATTATCGACATAATCGACACAATCGCCGCCTTGGACGCGAAACTCTTCCAGAACAGCAAGCGGGAGGGCGCGACCCCGTTCGCCAATCTTCAAATGTCTAATGGTAAATTTGCGAAGGTCTCAGTCGATCTGGGCCAAGAGGTTGACCACAATTTTTGTTCGCCTACATCTGATGGCGTGGCACACCTTGTAGTGGACACGAGTGTTTACATGAGCCGTTGGGCATCACTCAGCCTGAAATGTCCTCAGCTCAACATGATCATCGCTCACAAAACTTTATCCCAAAGCTGTGAAATTGATGCTGAGTTTACTGTTACGTTTCAATCAGTAAAGAATAATGGAGGGGTGTTGAACTCAGTTCTACCGTTGAAACGCCTCAGCAAATACCTAACTGAAAACTTTAAAATGTCCATAAAATTGGCGAAGGACGGATCCCTTTCTGTGAAAACAGAGTTCCTCTTTCCTCGGCTCCCTCGTTGGCTCATGTCAATCTTTCGCGTTTTTATCAAAAAAGTGTCTGGCACATATATATTACTAATGAAAGACATTGTGTCGATGTTTCGTGACGATATTTTGACGTTGAGAGTAGATTAAAAATAACATCTTTGGAATAGTTGCTGCCTGTAAACATTCTACTATTCCTCTTCCTGTACGTGCTCACAACTCAATAAAATCATCCCGGCCACGGTTATCACGGCACTCAAAAGCCACAAGCTAGTCTGTCTTACTCCAACGATTTCGTCAAAGTAGAAGAGCCCCCAAAGTCCGCTAACAAGCAAAGCGGCCTGACACAAACTGTAACCCACTCCCTCCCCGAGGCTCTGCACTGCAAGAATGCTTGCCACATTTCCAATACTCCAAAGTACTCCTGCTGTGAATCCGGGCAACCACATAACGCGAAAATGCATGCTCGGCATTTTTGAGGCGTTGAATTCATAGTAAGCGAACAAACAAAACCAGCAGCTGGCTGTTACAAGAGCAGCTCCAACCGCGAACGAAATAAGGTATTGCAAACCGCTCGTTCCCTCTGGAGCCCATTGAAAGGGAACCATGATCGATCCGCCCCATATTCCATTAAATAATGCTGCTGACAGGCCCGCAGTTCGCCGCGTACACGGTATACCAAAGACTTCAGTCATATCAGTTGGTTTGTGGTCTTTGTACAGAGGACTATTTTTGTACTGATTATTCTCCCCCCCTTCCCCCATAAGCCTCTCTTCATCGTCTATCAACAACGGTTTGTCCCCCATAAGCCTCTCTTCATCGTCTATCAACAACGGTTTGTCTAACACCAACGGGACCTCTTTTTCGTTTGCCACCTCCTCTGGAACGCTGAAGAGACTCATACCCCAAATTCCGCACACCATTATTAAAATCCCCAAACAGGCGAGTGGCAAGCTGCGGACCTTCTCATGAAAGAAAAAAATACCCCAGCTGAAAGATATGATGACAATCAGGGAGCTCCAGACGCCCTGACCGACAGCAAGGCCGCAGTGCTTTACGGAATATATCGCTCCTATCCCTCCTGGAACCCAGAACATCCCGCTAACAATACTGAAATGAAGTGAAGGGTGAGCCAGTGTAGTGTTGATTGAGAAAGTGAAATACACGAGCGTTGTCATTGTCATCCGCGCAAGAACTACAGCACGAACGAGAGTAGTATACGAACAAACCGGTGCATCAGTGCATACGTGGCATCAGTACTGTTGACCAGTCACTTACCCCCAGGGAGTGTAGTTGAACTCCTTCACAAGAAGACTGAGCCAGCTGGTGGTGAACATGGTCATAGTTTTGTAACTCTGGAAAACCAACGGATGCACGTCGACACTCTTTGACCTTTCGCTCTTGATCGGGACAGCAAAACTGCCAAAAGTCAGAGCAGACAGAACTACAAAGAAGTATCCCATTGCCTCTCCAATAGTATCATCATTGATTTCAAAGGGAGGAGTCATAGTAGTTTCAAAAATCTGCTTTAGCTCCGGGCCACTGATAACTTGACAACCGATATGAAGGATTTTTGACGGTAAAAAATACAATTTTTGGCAAAACAAATATCTCATCTGGAAGCCCCTTTCCGCCCCTTTCATGCAGATTAGGGCGTCCCCGTTTTTTGCTTTCCCATATCATTTGGGAAACCCCTTTCCCAAATGAGATTACGCCCAATATCAAGCATTGGATCATCCAATGACCGTTCCCTCAACATAGGAAACCTCGAGAGGCACAAAATAATGCTATTACTTAAGCGGTTAAAGAGTTTAAAATCTCAGCTCACCATCTTGTCCGCCCTTCCGGATCTTCTCGGTAAGCACCACTACACGCTTCTGCTGGCTCTGTTGGCTCGGCGCAGAGCCACCAGGCATCAGATAAACGCCATCCGCTACACAAACCGCCCCCGGATCTCATCTACCAAGCCGTTTAGCCAGATAACCATTGACACCTTTGACGCCGTCACTTGTCATAGTCGTACTGGGTGGACCATAGCGGAGGTGAAGCAGCTACTGCCCATTCTCTCGACAGAGACAACATTAAAGATTGCTCACCGCGTCCTCCCACGCGATATTACTGTCTTCATGTCATTGGAGCGGCTGAGGAAGGGGTCGGACTTCAACACCTTCGTTGACATTTGGGGCGGGGATCCCAGGCGGTGGGGTGAGGGATTCACTTGGTTCTTGGATAGGTGCGAGCACTATGCGAAGGGGCTTGCTCACCGCGATACGCTGCTCCGCTATGCGCCTGTTGTTTATCATTTCCGAGGTGAGACCTTCGCGAGAGTTGAGGCGTTGAACTCACAAACACGAAAAGCCTCTTTCACTAACACTCCAACAGACTCCATCAACACGGTATTGAGGGCAGATCTTAATTTTGTTTGGTTGCAAGAGGGCCTACGAGTGATGACGTTTTAAGTGTGTATGGTGATAAGGTGAGACTGCCGAGTTCTGGGGGGAGATGACGGTGAGCGCAATGCTAACACTGTTCGTCGACCAGATCTTCAGATCCAAAGTTTTCATAAGAGCCCCAATGACATTGGGAAGTACCATTCCTCCATCCAGCGTGAATTCCCCCAACTAATGGCCGACTGGAAAGCGCAAGATGCAGCGATGAGGTATGTACGTGCTAGTGTTGAGCACCAATACGCCCATGTCAAGAACGAGATGCAGCTCAGCAGACGAAGCGAGAAATTCCAGTTGCTTGCTCCCGGAAGAGTCCCACAGAAGACTTTGTTAGTGATGTTCTTTCTCACTGATTTGAAGACTTGCATGAGGGGCAACCAGGCACTGTCAGTCTTCGGAGTCCCGCCGCCGTCTGTCGACGCATATTTGAAGGGATTGTTGTGGGTACAGAACCAATAGATGTCACAATAGATGGATGTTTTTTTTATTTGTTTTATTCTCTTAACAAAATTTCATCCCATATCTTCAATCGAATCCTTAAGTGCCTCAATCCGCTCTTTTGAAGCCCCGTCGACCCTCTGCCGCTTATGTTTATCTTCCCTCAATTGCTCTGCCAACAATGCAAAGACGGCTTCACCGGCGTCCGCTTCCATGACATTATTTATGACCATGTCCACGGGAACAGGACTGCGTCTCAAGCTCACTCCACTCCCCTG
>ERZ651776.4841-NODE-4841-length-12075-cov-4.498333_pt1 | contig 12075 bp, 10 predicted proteins | sample MGYA00514761_ERZ651776 | MGnify/ENA metagenome assembly ERZ651776 | reverse complement strand
GGCTTTGCGAGAGACCATGTACGAGCGCGGGAATTGTGGGATGAGGTTGGCTTAGATCATGATCACATCGGAGGTCTGTGCGGAGCAGCGAGCATGTACATAAGAGGAGAGGGAAATGGAGATGAAGGAGGGGGAGCCGACGTTGCAAAGGCGGTCATGCGCTACGAACTTGCGGTTGAAATCGGAAGGGGAGGAGGGGGAGACTATGTCTGCGCTCTGAATGGGCTCGGCTACGCCTGGTTTTTAGGGCAAGGAGGGCTCGTTAAAAACCAGACGAAGGGATTTGAATACTTTCTGGAGGGATCCTCTGTCGAGAACAATGACGCAGATAGTCTCACTAACGCTGCACACTGTTATGCGACCGGACAGGGAGTCGAGAAGGATGCAAAAATGGCGAAAGCCCTGTATGAGAGGGCGGCGCACATAGGATCTTTTGAGGGGGCCTACGAGATGGGCCGCAGGTGGCTTAACAACGGATTGGAAGACAGTGGGATCGGAGATGGTGCATTCGACCACAGAGTCGCCTCAAATTACTTGTTAAGCGTCACCAAGAGTGGAGAGTGGGGGACCCTCATGCGAAAGGGCTTCGACTCTTATTTGGTCGGAGACTTCGACATCGCGTTGGCACATTACGCCGAAGGGAGCAGTTTGGGCTATCCGCTCGCAGCGGGTAACGCCGCCTACCTCTTAGATCATAAACTGGGAGGGAATATCCAGATTCAGCCGGACAATGCGATTGCTTATCATGACGAGAATAAGAAAGGTCTCATCATAAGCAGGAGTGGAAGGAGTAACAGCGCGGCGGCGAGGAAGAGTGCAAATACTGTCGCCCTAAACTTTCACAAGATAGCAATCGCTGCCTCTGATACCCCACCACTCCCTTCTCTAATCGCTTTGGGCGACGAACGATACCTAACTGGTGACAAGGCCAACTCGTTATTCTACTACTCCCTCGCGGCGAACTTGGGGAGCTTTACGGGGGGATTATATGCTGGATACGTCGTAGAAGAACAAGGCGATTTCGACCGAGCAATACAGTACTACGAAGATGTGCAAAAGAGAATCGAAGGGGAATGGGAAAACGTTGGAGCAGGGTCAATGGTTGAGGAGGAGATTAGGCTGAGGGAGGGCAAAAGAATTTACTGGAGCGTTCGGATCAGCATCTGGCGCGTTAGAGTAAGGATGACAAGTTCAGCCGCGGACAAACTAGTAAAGCTCTTTGAAGGGAGGGGGGGGGTTGGTCAGCACAAAGAAGATGAAGATGACCAGGACAAGGACAGCAAGGGTGCAAAATTTTCTGAAATGATCTTCACTTACTTTAGGAAATATTTTGTGAAAATTCAGGGAGGAAAAATCCTTGGTGTCGGTGACTTTGCGGAAGAGAGAGCCGACCAGATTCGGTGGGTAAATGTTCTGATAACTGTTTTTCTCTGCGCATTGCTAATCAATGTTATGCGAGCATTTCGCATGTGATGATGATGACAAACAGTGAAATATGACAGAACAACACATAAACATAAAACCGCAGCTACATTTTTAAGGATACGGACATTTATCGAGCATTTCGCCTGTGATAAATACAATAGTATGACAGAACAAACATAAAACCGCAGCTACATTTTTAAGGATACGGACATTTATCGAGCATTTCGCCTGTGATAAAGACAAACAGTACAGTTGACAGAACAAACATAAAACCGCAGCTACATTTTTAAGGATACGGACATTTATCTCGCGGGTAAGGAACTTCATTCACTTCTCGGATGTTCTTTGCGACACTTAATTTTGCACTCGTCACGACATTCTGCTCGACTCTTTTGTTCATTAAATTCCTTCGGCTTTGTACACTCATAGATGCAAGTCGATGTGCATACCTCGAACGGATCCGCCTTTGTAAAAGAAAATTAGCGACAGACAGCACTAAATAAGGGGGGGGCAGTAGAGTGCGACTCCGGTGGGGAGAAGTAGTCTTTGATACTCACCTTTGCGGCAACGGCAGGGTCAATGCCAGGACCAAAAAACACAACAGGAGCAGCAGCAGATACCAAACCTCGTACGCCAAACTTTAAAAAGCCCCTCCTAGAAGGTGCCGGACTTGTCGTTATAAACAGACCATCCGATCCTAATAACACCGATACAACCACCATGACAAGCAATTTCATGGAAAAAAACTGAGTTGGGAGGTGTGTGTTTTTTTACAGGGTTATCCCTTTTATGAATTTTGGCCACACAGCTACGATCAAATGATATATATCAACGGGAAGAGGAATAAAAATGACAATTATATATTTGATACGACCGTTGACATTGCTACGACGTCTTCGACGACGACGACGCGGTATCTACTGATACACTCAAGACCTCTGCAAATATGAATAGGCTCATTACAAGGACACTGGTTTCACGGTCCCACTCATTCCGTACACCCGTCCTCGGACAAACGAGGACACTGGTTTCACGGTCCCACTCATTCCGCACACCCGTCCTCGGACAAAGGAAAACGAACACGCCCTCCCGGTCATTTTCTGCCGCGGGGCGGCTACATGAGCTCCTCTCCCGTGAGATTGATGAAGAAGTCGGGTCAGGCCATCTTGAGATGCCTCCTGTCCTAAAAGATCTCTATGACGATGTTGTTTCTAAGGGGTGGAAGTATGAAGACGTTGGAGAGGTTGGAGGGGCCTTAGTTAACGAGCGGAAGGGGACACCGAGTGGAATGGGTGGGGTAAGGGTGGAGTTTTTCGGTAGCGATATGAATGAATTTGACAATTCTGACGATGGTGATTACATTGATGAGGAAGGCGAGGAAGAAGAAGATATAGCCATAGACTACACCGTGATTGTTGGAAACAACACAATGGTTTTTGACTGCACGACCCTCCCCACTACGGGCATCCAAATAAATTCGCTCATTCACCGACCTCCCGGAAAGGAATTGGATGAAGCCAACACTTACACAGGACCAAATTTCGATACTTTGCCTTCGGATGTGGTGGATGGCTTTGTTGATTATCTTGTTGATGACTGTGGGGTAGATGATGATGTGGAGGCGTTTGTTGGGATGATGGGTGATTGGAGAGAACAGGCGGCATATGTCTCGTGGATGAAGGGTATCAACGATGTGCTCAAAAATTAATTTGCTCACTCCTTCCTTCCTTGGACAATACAAAATGCGAAAAGTACACGAGAGAGTGGGATGAAAAAATGAAAACGAGAGAGGAGAAATTTAAACCGCACTTTCGCAGATGCACCACTTCAACAAAATGCACTGTGTAATATTCCTATTTTTTTTTAACTGCTCATATCTTGCTTCCATTTTGGTGGATGCTTTGAGTTCCCTAGCCTCTTCTCTAACTCCTTCTGGCGTTTCTGAAACTTGAAGGTGTCAACATCCATCATATCACCACTCCTAAATACATAAAATTCTGCCCCGGTGGAGTTATCGTAAGCAGCAGGTACGAGATTGCTCTCGACGAGCTTGTCGAATTTTGGCCGCGTCTGAAAATGATTGGAAAGACGTCGACGAACGTGGGCAGCATCAATGTGGCTTTCGTGATGATCAACGTTATCGGACCTCAGTGACATTGCGAATGATATTGATGCGCTAGCCTCCTGCTGTCCGATCCCCCCTCTCATCATGATGCCCGTTTTAACTTCATGGTTGAGGTGTTGATCTCTTGGCGTTGTTTTTCCTGATTCTGTCAAGAGAATATCTCTCTTGTACATATCCCACCTCTCTGGCCGTCGAGCCAACCTGTTGTTCAGTTCGTCCTGTTTTTTCTTTTTCTCAAATGCTGATTTTGACAGGTGAAGGCGGACATCCTTGTTGAAAACACTTTCTCCAGGGATAATGTTTTTTTGCACCAAACTCTGAACACTCGGCCTTGATTCCAACCCCTTCTTCAAGCTCCCACTCCTCTCTCTCCTGTCAATCTTGTCCTCTCCCCGCAAGCTCCCTAGAAAAGAGTTGAATGCTTCACTTCTATTCATGTCCTGCTCATCCTCACCTGATGCTCCATGGTGAAAGTTAGACCGGTTAGAAGCTGACTTGGACATGTGATTGATGGAGGAAGCTGTTGGATTCATTAGTGACGACATCGTGGCCACAAAGCGATACGTATCGTATAGGTGCCAAGATGGTCTGATTTTGGAAATCTCGTATAATTATTGGCGTTTCTCTTGAAGAACATGAAGACAACCAGTTTTTCGGCCGGCAAAAAAAAGATCTCGACATCTCCCCTGTCACAGGTCAATTAATTGCCATTCCCAACTTTGACCGTTCTTTAAAATTTGTAAAATGAAGCTCTCCGTCGCATTCTTTGCCTTGTTTGCCCAGTCGGCTGCTGCCAATGACTTCGCCGCATTCAAAGAGAGGTTTAACAAAGTCTATACAAGTGTGGAGGAGGAATTGAAGCGTGCCGAGATCTTTGCAGAGAACCTCCTCATCATCGCCGAGCGCAATGCTGCCGAGATTGCAGCCGGAGGAGAAGCTGTCCACGGCATTACGAAGGTTAGTTTGCTTTGGAATACGTCTTTAGCAGTTGAGTTGAGCTTCCCTCCGTTTTTAACACTCAACACTAACCCACTCATAGTTCGCGGACATGCACCAAGACGAATTCGTCAGCCTTTTCAACGGCAGTGGGCCCAATGTCAAGGAACCTGAAAATGTTCTGACTGGTCTACCCAAGGTCAACAGCACCGACCTTGTGGACTGGACAGGTGTGTACACAACTCCCGTCAAGAACCAGGAGCAGTGCGGATCGTGCTGGGCATTCTCAGCTACCGAACAGTTCGAGAGCGATGTTATGAGGGTCCTGAGTACCACTTATGAACTCAGTCCACAACAGATTGTTAGCTGTGATACCCGCTCTGCTGGATGCAGGGGAGGAAATACTGAGACTGCCTACGCTTATATCAAAAAATTTGGAGGGCAGGAGGAAGAATCCGCCTACCCATACACTTCGCACGCTGGCGTCAGTCACAGGTGCGAAGATGATGTGAGCAAAGTAGTTGCCACTCAGGATGGCTTCACCACTGTGAGGGGAGAGGACAACATGGCCTCCTATGTGACCAGCACTGGCCCCCTCTCTATTTGTGTCGACGCTTCCACCTGGAACAGTTACACCGGGGGTGTCATGAAAGTCTGCGGAAAACAGATTGATCATTGTGTCCAGGCTGTCGGGGTTCTCCCTGACGAGACTACCGGGTACTGGAAGGTCCGCAACTCCTGGGCTACTGATTGGGGCGAGGATGGGTTCATTCGCCTTGCTTTTGGAAAGGACACCTGTGGACTTACGAACGATCCCACTTACCTGAAAAACCCAACCTTGGTTTGAATGCATGAACTGAAAAACTGTTGTTTTGTGGTCGAATGTTTTCTCTTCTTTTTTACTAGTCACGGCAAAAAGATTAAATCCCTTCTCACATTGTCGATCCCCTTTGTTTGACCCCATTCGCCGCAAACGAGGCATTTAACCATCCGGTAATCCTTTCCAAGCGCATTAAATTTCACCTGCACGAAGTACCTTGCATCCCCACGCCTTTGTACACCACCAGCATCATCTCTGCCGATACCGGAGCTCAAGCTCGTGCCCATAAACAAGGCGCTGGAGGGGCACTTCGCCAAGAAGGGCGCGCTGTTCGCCATGACATGCACGGCGGAAAGCCCAATGTATCGCCCCCCGTACTGCCCCACCTTGATCGCGTCGACAACTATGGGGACGAGAAGTCGGGTATCTGGGACGATCGCCTGGTCTACTTGTAAGCAGGTGGGGATAGGGCTGGGGATATAGTTCCGAAACTTTTGTTGCTTCTGTCAAACCTCCGTCACAACCCCCTCCACCCAGCCCACTAAAGGTACAAAGCGCGCACGCCTAACAGCTATTATGTTCCCCTTCGATGATGGGATGATGACACAACGACAATCTACAGTGAAAAAGGGCGATAGGCCAATCAATGCACATAACAACGAGATATAAATTTTACGAAAACTTGTCCTTCACTCCCCTTCCTTTTCACTCTTTCCAAAACTCTCCCTGAAGGACATGGTGACCGTCTTTTCCTTCTCCTCACTCTCAACGCAACCTTTCCAATGTGCCCGCTCGGGCATGTCTAAAGCCATCGCTGCGATTTCTCTCCCTAGCTGCATTCCCGGCTTCCTCCCCCCTTCATCCCCTGGCTCATAGCTACTGACCATTTTCTTGACACCTCCAGCCCCATCCGGAATCTCCAAATAAAAGTACCCCCCCTTTCCCTCTCCGTCGAGGATCGCCTTCAGAGATACGTCGTTCCGTATTTCCTTGAGGCCAAGACCAAGCCTCCCCCCCGCTTTGTCCACGAGGCTGCTAATACCCCTCGCCTTCTCCCTGGGTATTGGAACGCACTGCACGTGGCTGTGCAGCCCACCCTTAGTTTCGATCGCTCTCTCCCAAACAAACAGTTCCTTTCCTTGCTGCTTGGCATGTCTTCGCAATTTATCTTTATATTGATTCACTTCGTCGTTGCTGCTCCCCAGCAGCGCTCCAGACCCGCTGTGCACCACAGGAATAATTAAAGAGTGATCGGGGACCAGGGGACCCTTTGGCATGGCGACATAAACTTGAGTGCCGATGGACACGAGAAGGTGTTTTTCACAGGTTGGGGAAGCCAAGCAAAACCAGCACTCCGAGCGGGAGTCAGGAGGATAGCGAACTCTACTAAAATTCAATCCCTTTGTGTCCTCTCCTTCCTTCCTCATCGCCGCGAAGGTGTTCTTGCTCCAAAAGACCACTGTCCCTCCGAGTTTCTCGGCCTCCTGAAGCTTATCGATGCCGGAAATAAGGGCAGAGGACAGTTCTCCACCGTCGGTGCAGGTTGTCAAGGTGGCGATAGTCATCTGAGCGGCAGCATGGGAGGCGAAGCCTAAAAAGCCGTATCCCTGGCTGTTCCCACCCAGTCGGCACTCAACCTTCAGTGCGGGCTCGTCGAGAGCAGTGATCCTCCCCCCCTCTGGCGTCCCATCACTATTGATTGCATCTTCGAGGACGTGTTCGCAAAGGAGTCGGAGAGTTTCGGATGTGGTCACCAGGTCAGAATCAGGTATTTGTTTGGGAAAGGAGAAAAAGAGGCAGGAGGAGTCTGGGCAGTCAGATTCGCGTACCGTGGGCCGTACTTGCCTCTGCCTTTTTGCTTCCCTTTCACCGCCGCCATCGCCGCTGCCATTCCCATTGGCATTGCTGTTGCTCTTCCCCCAATTCAACGTCAACCAAACCCCCAGCACATCGATCCCACCACTACAGTTTACCAAGCAATTGTTTGCCTCCTCGTGAGTGGCAAACTCGACGAATGCATACATCTTACCGGGGGGTATGTTCACACGGGTTGGGTTGTATACCTTGAAGGCAGAGCCGAGGCTAGAAACAGTCACGATTCCACCAGGATCTCTGTTCAATCCGCTCACAAAAAGGGTCTTGCAATTAGGATCGACACGCGTACTCCCGTCATCAGCACCCCCAGGACCGTAAATTCCTCCTCCCCTTGTATCGTCGCTGCGACCCCTCTTTCTACTATTTCCAGCATTATTATCGATTCCCCTGCCCGCCCAGCGAAATTGTCCACCCTCACCACCACCAGCGAGCTCCCGAGCGCGAGTATCACTGATGCCATACATTCCCTTGCCGCCAGCACCACCACTGTTACTGCTGCCGCTGTTGCCATTGGTGCCACTCACAGGCAGGGTCGCCGTATCAACATACGGACATTTTACAGTCCCCTTCGGCACCGAATTGACTTCCTCACTCTTCATCCTCGTGAGGGATTGGATCCCTATGGCATGGATAAATTTTGTTGTCTTCTTACTGACCCCCACGACACCTTCCTTGAGCATATTTTCCACGGCGACAGTCGTCGCCTTGTTGCTCGCGCTACCAGTGACGGAGGCAAGGGAAATCAATCGGGTTACGTGGTATTTCTTGTGGCTATTGATTGGGTCGCTGTTCTCGTAAGGCAATCCAAGGAGGTGGGCGTCGTTCACTGTCCCACCTCCGACAATGTGATAGCGGGGACGAACAATGACAGCCAGATCCGCGACGTCGCCGTCTCCGAACGTCTCAGCATCGATACTTTCTCCGTTGATCGTCTGGAGCATATTCCGAGTTCCGGGAGGTAAAATCGAAAGAGAACCTTGTGGAAAGGTGGAACTCAGGAGAAGGTCACAGCCGAGGAAGGCAGGCTGGGAGGCGGCGGAGTGAATCAGAGAGGGCGCAGTCACGCGGCTGCGGGACCAACAGATTACTAAATTGTGCAGAGTTGAGAGACCACTGGGACCAATATAGTGAATATTGCTTTTCGGTTGGATGCAGGTGTCAACTGGCGGTGGTGGTGGCTCTGTGTTTGGAGTGGTTGCAGAGAGAGCATTGCTTATGTCGTTGATCCTCTTTTCAATCTTACCAGAATTCGTGATGATGGATTTACCAATGTCATAGAAATAAAGAGGAATGACAAACTCAGGAAGCAAGCTATCTGTGCCACCTTCCTCCCCATCATTCCCGTCACACTCACCAGCATCATCATCACCGTCGACACCACCAAACATGGCTACAGCAACGATGACACAATCAAACGGCCCCGCGGATCCCTCATGTAGCGTCTTGACTTTCTTGGCAAGTAACTTGAGGGAAGAAAATGAAGACGTGGAAAGGAGGGGGCCACTGAGAAGGAGCTTTGTCTTTTGCCCAGGAGGGGGAGGAGGAAAGGATTGAGAGGTGAAGTCAGCGGGAGGCGGCATTATGACTTTTCAGCAATCGAACGCCGATTCTTAACGCCACGCTGGATGTAATTCAGCGTGCGTTAAAACACTAATGAGCAGAATCTCTTTTAGATGGTGAGACCCCGCTCTGTGTATAAAAGTCGAGGTAGATTTTAGGGCTCTATTTCTACACTTTGTATTTATTCCTCTCGCCCAGTCATCGATACATATTGTTCAGCGAGAGATACACCCATGAGCTCGATCTCTTCTTTCGCTCTCTTTGTTAGCGGTACCGTCACCCTACTGTACAGTCTATTCTTCCTTTTTGCTCCTAATGCACTGTTATCCTGGTTCTACGGATCCCCCGTCCATGTCGAACAGGTAGCGGCCAGTCTTTGTCAGTATTTTGGGGTGACCAACTTCTGCCTTGCCTTCCTCTACCTCCATTATTTACCATTTGCTGACAAACATGGACAGGGGCTGCGCCTTGCCGTTATGCATTGTGGGGGAAACCTGATGGTCGCTCTGCACCGCATCTATTTATCAGGATCAGGATCAAGCTGGACAAGCGGTATTGTTGCTGCCAAAAAGACGCTCATCATTCAGGGCGCCATGCTCTTTCTGAGCTACATTGCTCTCAAAAAAGCTCTGAGAGAGGCCAAGACGAAAAAGAAGAAGTAATAAGGGAATAAGGGAAGAACCTATTTAGATTGCACCTTCAACCAACATCTGCCTCTCAAATTATTTCTCGTCATCATCTTTGTCACTTGTCGTTTTTTGTCTCGAAAGGTTTTGAGTCATTTTGAGTCATGCTCCTTCTCCAATTCGTCATCTTCCGTCCATAGCGCTGCTCTTCTGCATTGCGCAATTCACTTCCGTCGTTGATAGTGAAGCCGCCACTTTGCTGTGCAGCGACTTGCTGAATTGGGGCCAGCGGAGTAATTTCTGCTGGGAAGGGCAAGTCAGGCTTGGTGAAATCGAATTTGTATCCAAATTGCTCCAAGATTGCGCCACCGATTTTTGAAAATACATCAACATCTTCTTGATCATAACCACTTTCCATTCGCAAACTCTTCCCGGGCCCGCTGCTCCCGGCCCGTGGTTTGTAAACAAGCCCCCCCCCCCCACAATCCTACTGACTGCCGTTGAAATCTTGGACTTCCAAACTTCATCAAGCACTTCGACACCCTCAATAAATTGAACAAGATTCTCAAGCACTATCACCCTCCTATCGGCAGAAATGAGGTCTTCAAACCGAACCACGTGGAAATTGCTGTCGGTGAATTGGGGTCGTTTTGAGAGCCAAAACTCGTGAAAACTGGTCCAGATTTTTATCTCGCTGTGCGAAAAGCCGCGAAAGAAATCCCGTAGTTCGGCCCAAACTTTTGAAGACACACTACTATCATGTCGATTTGTCACGCACAAATTGAAGTAGCTTACGATTGCGTCGTAAGGATTTCGCATCAGTAAAATAACTTTTGTCTTCTGATACGGAACGAAAACATCTTTCCAACCCCCCCTCTCCGGCCAGTGCGTCTTTAGGACCTGGACCCACCCCTTGTGTTCTACACCTTCATCATCCGCAGCACCCCATTGAACGCAACCTTCTCCTACGAAGCCACCGCCGCCGCCATTCCGTTCATAAGGCATCTCCCCAGAGAGTCTTAACGAGAGATTACGATCTGGCCGTGTGTCGCTGCCTGTGACAATGCCGTAAATCTCCTCGAGCAAAGTTCGAAGAAGCGTGTTGCCACTCCGAGGAAACGACGGAAGCAGCACTCGGTGGGCTTTGTGATTTACCTGCGGGAGGGTAGGCGACAACCAACTCAGCTCTCCCTTTTTGCGGCATGCACGCCTGACATTTGCCCGCCACCTCAACACCTCGTAATCAGTGCAGATTACACGCGGTTCCCTCCACCCCATCCCCCCCACAGTAGCAGTCTCCCCTCTGCAAATTTCCCTCGTGACGCCGGTGACTATCGGAGCCCCGGATGATTTATATTTGTTAAAGTTATAAGATCGTCCTCTGTCACCAACGCTTCCTCGATCACTTACACCGCTGACGATAATATCACCCCTCTCCCGCAAAGGAAATTCCGCGGAGCGCTGATCGCGCTCACCTTGTCGGAGGAGTGCGCTGCTCACACTCCGCGGAACTTCATAACGGTCCAACCAGTATTTCAGCGATTTGCAAGTTATCAAGAGGGAGACGATGTCATCATTATTGGTAGGTGAGGACTGTAAAAATGACATTACGCATCGGAGCAAGAATGGCGGTGTGTAATTGTAGCTGGAGGACTGCACTGCGGAACAGCCATGAGTAAATATGGGAGTAAAACCAGAGATGCTGTCCTGATTGTGAGCCCTTGATGACGCCATCAGGGGCAGTTTTGGACAGATCCGAATGCTCTCAGAGGGAGAATGAAATGTATGAATCACTCGAAATCGAGTGATTTAAGAAAAACATCATAACAGTGAGGCACACTAGCTTTTTTCTGCTCATCACTCTGCCAGCTTTTTCTCACGTCGCTTTCTAATTATATTTGCCACTCAGCACGCTCTGCACGTCGTACTACCTAATATCGCACAATACACGAAGAAAAAATAAAGCTGATCACACACAATTGAGCTCTCCTTTTTTCATCCTATATCATGTCGTCCATCCACACGATGATTGCACCCCTCTTTCCGCCGAACACGGTGACCTCGAGCGTCCTCCTCCCAGCAATCCCGAACTCGCCGTATCGCCACTTGCCGATCCTGATCGCTTGCGGTGGTTCTGCGCTGCGTGTCTATGTAGTGGCTAAGGAAGAGGACCGCACTGTTTTGGTTCTCCGCTGCATGCACCAACTCTTGGAGAATGTCTCAACGGTTCGCGTGCTGAACGAGCACGATCCGAAACCGTCACAGACGATCCCTATTCTGCTATCTTTCGCTACTCCTATGCCACAGCTATCCCTCCTCTCCCTACACTCTGTTTCATTCACCATCAAGACCTCGAGTCTCATCGACCTCTCTTCGATCCACCTGGCCGAATCTCGTGGTGGTTCAACGAATTTCCCTTCTTCCGCCGCGATAAACACGGACAACACAACCGCTGGCGGAGGCGGCAGCGTGGCAAATTACCTGAGCAACGACCCCATGGACCTCACAGAGGATCGCAGCGGCACCTTGGCAATTGTCACCGGGGGCGGAGTTTGCGTGGTTCTCGTTCCCTACACCATTTGTCCGTCCGGCTCGACCAGGATTTCGAACCGCATGCCGAAAGTCGTGGACCTTCGGGCGGTTCACGACCAGTTGCGAGGACGCACCTTGCTGGGTCACAGCGGTGGGACAAGGGTTAAAATTCCCGA
>ERZ651776.4839-NODE-4839-length-12078-cov-8.016165_pt1 | contig 12078 bp, 15 predicted proteins | sample MGYA00514761_ERZ651776 | MGnify/ENA metagenome assembly ERZ651776 | reverse complement strand
GAAAAAGGCTATAAAACTGGTATAGTAGGTAAGTGGCATCTTGGTCTTGGAGATTCTAAAGTCGATTACAATCAAAGAATCAGTCCTGGACCAAACGAGGTTGGTTTTGATTATAGTTTTATAATGCCGGATACTCAAGACAGAGTTCCTACGGTATATGTTGAAAACGGAAATGTTATAAATCTTAATCCAATGGACCCCATTCAAGTCAGTTTTGAAAAGAACTTTGAAGGTCAGCCAACAGGAAAAGATAATCCCGAACTTCTTTCCATGAAATGGCATCACGGACATAATGGTTCTATTGTCAATGGGATTCCAAGAATTGGATTTATGAAAGGGGGAGAAGAAGCCAAGTGGAGTGATATACATATGGCAGATGAATTTTTAATAAAAGCTAAAAATTATATCAATAGTGTAAAAGGAAGCCCCTTCTTTTTGTTTTACACACTGCAACAACCTCACGTACCTAGAACTCCTCATCCTAGATTTGATGGTTTATCAGGAATGGGACCAAGAGGAGATGCCATCATAGAAGCGGATTGGTGTATTGGTGAATTATATACTCATCTTAAGAAAAATAATTTATTAGAAAACACCATTATAATCCTATCAAGTGATAATGGCCCTGTACTAAATGACGGTTATTACGATGATGCTATTGAAAAATTAGGTAGCCATACCCCGTCTGGTAACTTAAGAGGTGGCAAGTACAGTCTCTTTGATGCGGGAACAAGAGTTCCCTTTATCACATATTGGGAAGGAAAGATTGTTCCTCAGGTTTCAGATGAAATTGTTTCACAGATTGATTTTTTAAATTCAATAGCTTCACTAATTGGCTCATCCATTCGCTCAGAAGACGGCGAAGATTTAGCAAATGTTTTATTTAATAATTCCGGTACTGGAAGGAATGACTTGGTTCTCGAGGCCATGACTAAAACTGCCTTCAGAAGCCAAAACTGGGTTCTTATTCCTCCTTATTCTGGGCCTGATAAAAATCCCAACACTAATATAGAGTCTGGAATCGCAGAAGATTTCCAACTTTATAATTTAAATATCGATATCTCTCAGCAAAATAATTTAGCAACAAGTAATCCAAAAAAATTAAATGAAATGATTGAACGTTACGAGCATATTATTGGAGTAAAATAAATTACTAATTCAATCTCAAAGTTTTAGTGAGGAAGTTTTGTCTTAAAGAAAAGGTATAATGTAAATGTGTATAATTACTGAAGCTATAAAACCCCAAGCAAAGGCAAATAATGCAAAACCAAATAATCCAAGTTTTTGTAAAAGCCAAAAATTGATTTTAAATCTTAATGGGATTGCTCTATCAATCCATTTCTTTTCAAAGGTTACGGTATTGTTCTTCATTTTTGTTGGATTTTAAATTATATCAAAAGGTACTAATTTAATCTCAAAGTTATTTTTTAAACACCTTGATTAGATAATAAACACCTAAAGACCCTAATCCTGCTATTAATAATTTATCAGCATATTGCCAAGACATTAATTTAAAGAGAATAGCAAAACAAGTAATTGAAAACCCAATATATTTTACTTTTTCCATATACCCAAAGCTACTAATTTCATCTCAAACCTTTAGTGAATCACCATTCCTGATAACACCTTGTGTATAAACTTTTAAAGTATGCTTCAAAGATTGCAGGTGTATCATACCCTTCTGCTCAAAAGGTTTTAAGGCTTACAAATATTGAAGGGTTGTTATAGTGGGTTAATAAGTAGAGAACCCTTTTGTTAATTCAGAAGGGTTTTCTTTTAAACCAAAGGCATATCATCTTCTGTAAGTTCTACAATACACTTTACCAAGAATGAAACAAGCTACTAATTAAGTAAGAGAAGATTTGCATTTGTTTGTATGATAGTTTAATCACATATAATATTTATATATTAGAGAATTATTAACCATAAATTAAGTGAAATGAAAAAAATTTTAATATTAGCGTTAGCGCTATTAGTGCTTTCTTGTTCTACCAATAATCCTACCTATGAAGAAAACTTGACCCTTGCTAAAAAGTGGATTGAGGCTTTTGAAACTGGTAATATTGACCTTTGGAAGGAGGTAGTCTCTGAAAATTTAGTTGACGTTGCACCTATGTATGGAATGGGAGAAGTTGATTATAACACATCACTTCAGGTTGCTGAATTTTATGTGCAAAACTATTCAAATGTAAAATTTAAAAACCAAGTTTGGTTACCGGGAATAGACACCTTGACTATGAAACCCGATGGAAGTGTTAGAGCATATGGCAATTGGACTGGAAAAAGTAAATCAACAGGAAGAGACTTTTCAATGGTCTCCTATCACAACTTTGATTTTAAAGGTGGCAAGATAGTCTCAACAGGAGAATATTTTGATGCAACTGGAATGGTTAATTCTGTTGGGCCTAATCAAAGAAATGTCGTTGTTGCTACGGCAAAAGTAAACAAGAAGAACATAGATAAATTTCAAGAATTAATGGATTCTGAAGGCGGTCTTTCGGTAACAAGAAATTATGACGGCTGTTCTCATCTTGAAACATTTTACAATGAAGAGTCAAGCACCTATTTTATTGTTGAATATTGGGAGTCTTTTGAAAAATATGAAACATATCTTGATTGGAGATTCAATAAGGACCCTTCAAAATTTACCGACGAAGTTTGGCCTTATGTTGATGGTGGCCAAAAAGGGTTTTCAGCATATTTCAACAATACTAAATATAAATTTTATTAGTAATAATAATCTCTTATAAATACAAACGCCTCTAATTAACTTTAGTGGCGTTTTCTTTTAAACCTCAGGTATATTCTCTTCATTAAGTTCAGGGAGAAACACGGAGTAGAGAAATTGTTGATTTAATTGTACGTTGCGTCTTATGACCTCAGCTCGGTCTAATTATAAACTTGGATAAATGATTTTCAATAAGTTTATCAACTTCTATTTTTTATTCTTAAAAAAAAAGCGTCAATTTCAAGATTTAATCCATTACATAATTTATTAAGCATTTCAATCGAAATATTAGATTTCCCTTTTTCTATTATTTGAACATATTTTCTGTCAATACCGCACTTTAGAGCTAGTTTTTCTTGAGACAATTTATTTTCTAGCCTAATTAATTTAATTAATTCAGCTGTTTTTTTTGAGAGTTCTGTAATCAAAAGGTTATTGTATTTTAAACATTAAAAGGTAATATTTGACTAGTTCAAATCAAAAAAGTTTAATCATGGGAAATTTAATAAAAATATTTTCTCTTAACAGGGTTTAACTTTATTTATAAATCACTTTTGATTTAAGAATAAGAAATGCATTTAAATTCGTAAACTAAGGAGAACTGTTTTTTTTGTAAGAGTCATTAATACTAATGAAATGGCTTCTTACTTTTACAGGCCTTAAGACATTTATATCTATTTCAAGTTTCATTGCCTTACTATTTTTTAGAGGCATATGACAGTCAATACATTCTGACAGAGATATAGGATTATTTAAGGATTGTTTAGAATGCTTAACTTCTTGGTGACAAGAAATACAAATTGAATTGAATTTTACACTATTACCCCGTTCTTGTTTATGTGGATTATGACACGTCATACAATCCATATTTTCAGTTTCTTGAAAACACTTACTAGCAATTAAAGCTCCAACTTGATTTCCGTGTACATCTATTTCATTAGGATTTTTGTTGGATTTATTTTTATTGATAAGATTCTTAATAGAATTTCCTGGTTGAAAAGAGAAACGTTTATATTCACTTTTATCATCAATACCCGAATGACATAAAGCACAAACACTTATTTTTTGACTTTGATTAAAGTCAGCAAATTTTAAAATGTATTTCCCAATAGTATCCATTTTATTTTTTTGGTGATGTTTTACGTGATTTTCAACCGCTCCATGGCATCTTTGACAATCTATACCATAAATAATATTTTTTCTTGAAAAGCTATTTTTTTTGAAGTCATCTGTCATACTCAATTGCTCTGCATAAGTAACATGGCATTCCAAACAAATAGGAAAAATTGGCCGCATTTCAGATAGTGAAGAAAGATAACCAGGGCTATTAATCCATTTACCTGGATTTTCAACAAACGACCCTTGTAATTGAAAAAGAGAGTTATTGTCCCAAGTCAGGAAAGATTTTCCTTTATTTCCAGAACCAAGAACCACATCCATACTTTTTTTATAATAAGGTTTACGAATATAATTCCTATATCCCTCTTGGTAAAAAACACCGTTTTCGTATGTGAATTTTATGGAATCACCACTGGCAAAATTAAGGGAGTTTTTTTTTGGAAAATTTACATCATTGAATTCAAATAGCTTAGATGTTTTGTAATGAGAAGTTTGTAGGTGAGAGGAAACTATTTGAGGATGACATTCTATGCAAGTATCCATTCCAATATAATTTAAACCATTCTGTTTATTTACAATTGACTTAATGGGTACAAATTCACTAGTGTGAGAATTACAGGAAAACAGTAAAAATTGTGTTTGTAGAATACAATATAAAAAACTTCTCGAAGAAAATTTAATAGGCTCAAATTTAAATTATTTGTTTTTTCAAATTAAACCCCAGTAGAAAAGAAATAAGAATTAAATTGAATAGCATACAATAGTATGCTCTTAATCATAGGTGTGCAACGTATTATGATGGGGGTTAATACAATAGGGGTATGGTTTCAAGGGTTATATAGTATTTACTACTGAAAGATGGGAATATCCCATAAGGATACATTCAGTACATCTTCAAAATAGTGATACGTTAAAACAGTTTTGAATTAAATTATCAAATCAAGAATTGGTAATGAAATAATTTGCAATTAACAAAAACCCTCCCATTGTGGTTAAAAACCATAACACCAATTCAATTTTTTTCATTTGCAATAGTACAATCAATAAAACTATAAGTTACCAACAAAATCCCCCACCTTTTGGAAATAGGGGATTTAAAAAACAAACAAGTATTAACTCATAAGGAATTATTACTTGCGCAATGGTACACCTAATAAAACTATAAACCACTATAAATGAAGAATTATAAATCCTTTCCATTTGAAGAGCGTAAACTATACGGTTTTAAGCCAAGCAAGCCATACTTTATATCATATAATCAGTCATATTGGCTGCGTGGTCAATTTCTCTAACCATATCGTTATCATTAATAATCCATCCTGATTTTAGTTCTTTGATTTTCTTTAAAAACCTGCTTGTGTTGTTGTATCCAACCTGTCCTGTTCCAAACTTCTTTTCTTCACGAATAAACTTCATTAAATCTTCAAATGGTTCATCTCCTGATTCTTGAATAAGTTTCAAGATATAGACCTGTATCATTTTATTTGGTGTGTATTAGTCTTTTTGCATATACTTTGAAAAAGCTATTATGTTTTGGTGTTTTCTTTTAAACCTTCGGCATATCATCTTCAGTAAGTTCAGGAAAACACGGAGAAGAGATGTTGTAGATTTTTTATATTAGCAGCTTATTAATCATAAATCAATTTAAAATGAAAAAATTATTATTCACTTTTTTACTATTTACATTCGTTGTAACAGCACAAAAAAATATGCCTGTAGGGATGCATTACGTTACAGTTGAATCATCAGATGCAAATGAATTAATTGAATTAGAAAAAAATTATTTTTCGAAACTTCATAAAAATGCCATTGATAATGGGGAAAAGATTGGTTGGGATATGTGGAGACTAGAAAACAGTACTAACCCTAATCACACTACTTTTTTGTACGTACACTTACAACCATCTTTAGAATCTAATTTTGGAGGCGATAATAAAGAAATGTTTCCTGAATCTGAATTATCAATGGCAAAAAAAAGATGGGGTGAACTTGTTGTTAAATCTAAATTTATAATGACTTCTTATAAAGGAGGATTTGCTCCAATCAATGAAAAACCTGTTAAATATGTTCAATTAAGCTATATGAATGTAAATCCAACAGGTCATTATGATTATGAGCAAATGGAATTAAAGGATTTTATGCCATCACATAAAAGCAATAAACTTCTTAAAGGTTGGTCTCTTCACAGAATAAATACCCCCCACGCTGAAAGTGAAGATGACTACCTTACAGCAAACTTTTTTGAATCAATGGAGGACATTTACAGGAATACAGATGGTGTTGCACAACTTTCAAAACAGCAAAAAATGAATTATCAAAAAATTCTTGACATTAGAGAAATGACTAAAGTTGAAGTTTTAAGTCTTGTAATGGCTGTTAGATAAGAATAATTTAATTCACTTATTCTCAAAAATATGAACGCCTCTAACTCACTTTAGTGGCGTTTTCTTTTATACCATAGGCATATCACTTTCCTCCAATTCACTAACCTCTAAACCTCTTAGATAGGTCAAACTAACCGCTAAAGAGCTATGTCCTATCGCTCGTTGTAGTTTGCTTTAATTCAAAAGTTATTATATTGTATATCAATATGTAATATAAACAATATGAAAAAATACTTAATTAAATACTCACTTGAGTTTTTGGTTATTGTGATGGGTATTTCTGTTTCTTTTTATTTAGAAGAAATAAGGGTTGCTAATGAACTGAAAACTTTATCTGTAGATTTAAAGCAAAATTTATTAGATGAAATTAGTGAAATCGAAAGCTATATGAATGAAAGAGAATTGGCATTTAAGGGTGACCAAACTGTGCTTAATTCTCTTCAAGATATAAAAATTTCTTACGATAGTCTTCTTAAAATCTCTGATATACCATCTAAATATAATGTTTCACTATTTAATTATAGAGGATTTAAACCACCTGTAGCATTCTATAATTCATTAGTAAATGATGGGAAAATAAGATATTTAGAATCCTCTTCAATAAAAGAGGAGCTCGATAAAATGCATAATGTTCATTATTATTACATTAACGAAAACATTAAAGATGAAGCTGTCGCTCAGAGAAAAATGATTGATTATTTTCAAAATAATTATCCTGAATTGCTAATTGAAAGTATTGAAACAAATTCAAATGCTGATTATGTTAATGAAATTTATTCTAAGGTAAGAGCAGATATAGTCCTCAGGTCAATATTATTCCAAAAGAGTCTCGCAATTACTCAAAAAGTTGTGGGATTTAATAGGTATAAAGAGTCATTAGATAAGTTAAAAAACACATTATTAAATGATTTAAATTCAAATTAATAATATGAGAAAATATCTTTTAAAATACTCACTCGAGTTTTTGGTTATTGTGATGGGTATATCCATATCTTTTTTTATAGAAAAGAGGAATGCAAAAGATTATCAAGAAGAATTAAAAAATCAATCCTTGAAAAGGATTATCAAAAACATAGAAGTTGATATAATAGACTTAAAATATAATATTAAGGTCAATACTATTGCTGCTAATGCCACAAATTGGTTAGTTAAAAATAATACTAATTATTCAAATATTTCCAAAGACAGTATTGGAATTTATCTAAATAATGCAATCCTTTTGAATACAGTTTTTGTTGATAATCAAGAGGAGTATCGGGCTTTACAAAACTCAGGATTAATTGAACTAATTGAAAATGAAAAAGCAGTAACCGCTCTTCAAAACAAATATATTTATCACGAATTTTATAAAAAAATTGAAGATATAATAATAGAAGAAGCCTCTTTTTTAAGTGATTTTTTATATGAAAACACTCTTTTGAAAAGTCAAAATAAAAATGAATATGGATATACTTATGAAAGGGTTTATTTAACAAAAAACAAAATTCCTCATAAGGTTTTAGAGAGGTTAAAAGTAAAAACAGGCTATCATTCTTATTATGCTGATAGAATTAAAAACAGGATTAAATATGATAGTTTATTGATTGAATATTTAAAAACAGAGACTAATCCAAACTAAACCATAGGCATATCTTCCTCCTCCAACTCACTAACCTCAAGTCCTCTTAGATAGGTAAGACTAACAGCTAAAGAACTATGAACCATAGCCTTTTGTAGTTTGCTAATAAAATTAATAATAATCTTGTCTTGCAATTATATATTTAATATATTTATTAATAACTAATTAAAACAAACACAAAATGAAAAAAATTTATTTTTTACTAACCTGTTTAATTGCATCAAATATATATGCTCAAAATCATACAGAAACCTTTGAACAATTAACTGGGCTTGAAGGGAAATGGACTGGAACAATAAATTACACAAATAAGGCGGCAGAAACATTAGACTTAAAATATACTGTTACTGCAATGGGAACAGCATTAGTTGAAGAAAGTAATGAAGGAGGAGTTGGTATGATGACTGTATTTAATCTTCAAAATCAAAAATTATTATTGACTCATTATTGTGCAGCACAAAATAGACCTGTAGCTGAAATAACAGAAAATAAAAATGGAGAATTATTATTTAAAACAAATCACTCTAAAAGTGATTTAAATCTTGCAGAAGATTTTTTTGTAACCTCATTTAAGTTTGATTTATTGTTAAATGATAAAAACACATTTAAATATGAATATACCGCTGAAGGAGCAGATGGAGAATCTTACTCAGCCAATGCAGTATTAAAAAGGGTTATGTAGTCAAATAACTTTTTAAACATCCAATAAATAATTTAAAAATAACTACAAAATGAAAAAATTATTATTATTAATAGCGATAGTATTTACTACTTCTGTGTTCTCTCAAGAACTTTACTGGTATGATGTTTTTTTTGAAATACCCTTAAATCAAAGGAGTCAAGCTGAAGAAATCATAATAGATTATTATTCAAACCAAGATATTCCTGAAAATGTCAGTGTATCTCTTTCAAGAATCCCTTTAAAAGGTTCTTCAATGAAAGCTACCCATATTATAAGCATAAGTTCAGATAACTCTAAATCTCTTGCAGATTATAGGTCAAGCTTAACAGGTACAGAGTGGAGTTTATATGGAGCGAGACTTATAAATCACGTTTCAGATGTTTATGCTTCAACAGGTAAAGGAATTTTAAATTATAATTTAAATGTAGATAATCATCCAGTTGGTCAAGCTTGGATTTTTAAAGTTAAAGATGTTAATAGTTTTTCAGAAGCTTTTGGTCAACTAATGCAAACTTTAAAATTAGATGGATTTGTAAGTATGGGTCAGATTGTACACGGCGCTGATAATGGAGAGAATATTTATGTTTACAGTACTTCAAAGGATTTAAAAGACGCTATGGACTTTGGTCCTAAATCAAATATGGAAAAAGCTGCATTTGAAAAGTTTTTTAAAGAAATCATTAAAGAGGAATTTACAAGAACTTGGACAAGAGTTTTGGTTGAAAAATTCAATTAACTAATTAAAAAATACACAAAATGAAAAAATTATTATTTCTTTTACTTACATCAGGACTTATTTTTTCTTGTAATCAAGCATCAAAAGAAAATTCTAATAAAGAAACCACTGACCCATACAGTGGGGTATTTACATCTCGGGACGCGAAAGCACAGACATTACTAAGAAATATGAACTTGTTTGCTAATGCAGATTTTTCCTATGTTAATGAACTTTTGACAGAAGATTTCACTCTCAACACTGCAGGAGATACAGCCGTTGCTGCTACTGGTCGTGAAAGTGCCATAGAATATTGGAATGGAATTCATACGATTTATGAAAATATTTCATTTTCAGAAGGTAGGCTTCAAACGTTTGAAGTAAATAATGGGGAGATATGGTCAGCGTATTTTGGTGAATTATATGCTAAAGGGAAATTCTCAAAAGAAGATTATGCAATTCCAATTAATGTATGGATTCAATGGCAAGATGATAAAATAATTCATCAAGTAGATATGATTGATTCAAAATTTATCACCGCTGAATTAATTGCGGGAAATTTAAATTAAAAACTCAATCAATTTATAGATGTTTTAAATCTTATTACCCAAAAATAAACTTAACCTAAAAAACAAACTCAAAATGAAAAAATTATTAATGTTATTGGCACTTGTTTTTACTACGTCAATCTTTGCACAAACAGACAATGCTAAATTAGAAAGTAGGTTTGTTTACGAATTACAATTTGAAGTATCACAAACAGCTTCTGTTTTGGATGCAGAGAAAATGTTTTTTATATTTTATGATGGCTTTAAGCAAAGCAAATATACTTCTGAAGTAAAAGCATTGCAACATCATACAGGCGAGGGGTTTCAATACAAAATAATGGCTTACACTGATAATTGGAATAATATAAATTTAATGCTAAATGATGCCCAACACTATTTTGGCACCCAATATCCTGAAATTATGACTGGGGCTTGGCCTATGGTTCATACGGGTGATGCTATTTATGCTGTAAGAACTTCTGCAGAAGAGGGAATGATTACCCAATAAACATTTATAAGTAATTCTTATAGTAAAGTATTAGCCCTCTTATTTTTGAGGGCTTTTTTACATAACTGGCATATCTTCTTCCTCTAACTCACTTACTTCAAGTCCGCGTAAGTAGGTTAAACTAACTGCTAAAGATGAATGTCCCTAAATATTTAGTGGTTTTCGCTATTTAAAATTAGTATATTGTTTGTCAATACTTTAAACCAACAATATGAAAAAATACTTACTTAAATATACACTTGAGTTCTTAGTTATTTTTTTAGGTATTTCACTTTCTTTTTTTATTAATAATTGGAATGAATCTAATAAAAATGAAGAATTAGAAATAAAGTATTTGAAGAGCCTGAAGGAAGAATATGAAAGTAATCTAATGCTTTTTGACCAATCTTTTAGTCACCATATTCCAAGATGGAACAATCTTGATGTATTTTTTAACTTTTCCAATAAAAACAGCTTTGAAGAAATGGATTCTGTGGTTAATATTTTAACTATTAATTGGTCATTTAACCCAAATCTTGGAGCAACGAATTCATTAATTTCATCAGGATATATTGAGTTACTAAAAAATGATGAAATTAAAAAATTAGTATCTCGGATGCCTTTTTTAATTGATGATTACACAGAAGAGGAAAAACGTACTGAACTTGTTTGTGTTGAGATGGGGTACTATTTGACAGAGCATTATGTTTATAATCCAAGAAATGAAAAAGAAAAAAAGCAATGTGTGAATTTAATTTTATCTACGCCATTTAGAAATAAAATTTATGATATGCAATTGTGGTTAGAATCTATAATTCTTGAAGGTCCTGTCCTTAGAAAAAATTTTGTAAGATTAATAGAATTAATAGAAAATGAAATTCTTGTGAGGACAGATAATTAAAATAAAATACGGCTATCTTCTACTTTTAATTCAGTAATTTACTATTATGAAAAAACTGCATAAACTTACCCGAATAGGTGTCATAATTTTTATTGTAGGGTCAAGTCCTTTATTGTTAGTTATGCTTTTTGCAAAAATCGGAATATTAGAAGACCCAAATCCAAATCCAATATTATTTGGAATTATGGCAATGTTTACTTTTTGGCCATCCTTATTGTTGATTTTAATTGGAGTTATAAAACAGTTCATTGCAAAACCTAAACCATAGGCATATCTTCTTCCTCTAATTCACTAACCTCTAAACCTCTTAGGTAAGAAAGACTAACAGCTAAGGATGAATGACCCATAGTCTTTAGTGTCAAAACTGATAATCAGGTATTTATTGAAATTGGTTATATTTAAAAAAGATTATTAATAATATGAAAAGTCTGTTTACTTGGCAGTTTAGCTTTATCAGAAAGAACCCTGTTCTATCATCCTATCTTAGCTTCTTTAAGGGTGTTTTAGTGACTCTTATTGTTCTTTACTACTTAGGTGAGCTGTAACATTTGTAACCTTCTTAAATGTAAGATTTGTAAGGTTTTTGATTTGATAGAAGGGGAGAACTATGTTTAAGAGTTATTCATTTTGCATTAAATAAATACTCTCAATCTATTAATATCATTAGTTGTTAATAGAAAAAGGTAAATTAGTATTTCCAAATTTTACTTCAACTAACATATGAGAAAGCTACTCCTTTAAAATACTCTTAGTTGTTGGATTTTCAAAATGAGTTAAATCAATGAAAAAAATATTAGCAGTACTAATATTTACTCTCTTTAGCTGTACAATTGAGGAGAACAAATATGATTTTTTTGAAACTTCTTTAAATAAAAATGCAGATGAAGTTTCTATAA
>ERZ651776.4837-NODE-4837-length-12086-cov-6.826214_pt1 | contig 12086 bp, 8 predicted proteins | sample MGYA00514761_ERZ651776 | MGnify/ENA metagenome assembly ERZ651776 | reverse complement strand
GTGGCCGACGACCCAGACTTTCGTCCAGAACTCGCGAACGAATACCTGTTGTTGTGGGGCATGTTCATGACCTCGTTCCTGGCCGACGACTACCTGGCCGACAACAACTTCCACGGCGCAAAACAGACCCTGGTGACCAGTGCATCGTCGAAGACATCGATCAGCCTGGCTGCATGCCTGGCCAAACGAGGCGGCCATCGTGCCGTCGGGCTCACGTCGGAACGCAACCGGGCGTTCGTCGAAGGGCTCGGACTGTACGACCAGGTGATCACCTACGACGAGATCGACCAACTCGATTCGTCGGTCGCTTCCGGCATGGTCGACATGGCTGGCAGTGGCACAGTGCGCACCAATGTGCACAACCACTTCGCCGACAACCTGCAGTACTCGCTTACCGTTGGCGCAACCCACTGGGAAGACATGGCGGGCGAAGCCGCATTGCCGGGCCCTACTCCTGAGATGTTCTTCGCCCCCGGCCAAAGCGCGAAACGGGCCAAAGACTGGGGCGCCAACGAACTAGCACGTCGGGTCGATGGCGCCTTCGCCTCGTTACTCGACAGTTCGAGCGACTGGCTCACCGTCGACCACCGCACCGGTGCCGATGGCATCCAACAGGTCTATAACCAACTCGTAAACGGCACGGCGAATCCGTCGTCGGGCTTCATCGTGTCGATGGGAGACGCCGAATGAATATCACTAGTGAACACCCGCTCGTCCTCGCCGGGCAGTACGGCTCGCCATACACACTGAAGATGCGGGCAGTCTTGCGTTATCGCCATATCCCGTTTCGCTGGGTTTTGCGGGATTCCAAGTGGGACGACACTCCTACGCCACCGGTGCCGCTGATCCCAGTGATCGTCTACCCCAACAAAGACGGCAGTCATGGTGAGGCCACCGTTGATTCATCGCCCCAGATCATGCGCCTCGAAGGTGAGTTCGCTGGCCGTAGCACGGTTCCGACGGACCCGGCACTGGCATTCATCGACTCGTTGATCGAGGACTACGGCGACGAGTGGGTCACCAAGGCGATGTACCACTACCGGTGGGCCTACCAAGACGACATCGACAAGGCAGGCAAACTGCTCCCCATCTCTCGCAACCTGCAAATGGGTAGCGACCAGGCCCAGCAGATGTACGACTACATCACCACTCGCCAGATCTCGCGGCGTGAGCTTGTTGGATCGACCGAACTGAACCAGCCGATCATCGAGAGCTCCTATGAACGGCTTCTTGACATCATGCAGGAACAGTTCGCCACCAATGATTTCATGCTTGGCGATCGGCCAGGACGAGGCGACTTCGGCATCTACGGCCAGTTCACCCAGCTAGTGAAATGGGATCCAACATCGATGGCAGTGGCAGCCAAACGAGCAATTAAAACGGTGAACTGGACCGATCGCATGGATGACCTTTCCTGGCTGCCCGTCGACGGTGATAGTGGCTGGGTAACACTCGAAGACCTACCAGCAGCCACCCGCAAACTGCTCGCGGAGATCGGTAGCACCTACGCCCCGTTCATGGTCGCAAACGCGCAGGCACTCATGTCCGGCGCCGACGAGGCGGTATGTGAGATTCACGGTCAGACCTACCGCCAAGGGCCGTTCGCCTACCAGGGCAAATGCCTGAAGTGGCTGCGCGACGACTATGCCGCACTCAGCGACGCCGACCGATTGCGTGTCGACGCCGCCCTCGATGGCACCGGTTGCGAAGTGCTCTTCACCTAGCCTCCAGCACGGCCGGAATGGCCGTTAAATGATCAGTCCATCTCGACCAGCTGAGCAAACAGCTGCAATCGAGGCTGCCAGCTCTTATCTCGCTCGCGGTCCTCTTCGTCCGGCGCAACATACCCATGCGCCCACCTACCGCGCCCACCTACGGCGGTCGGACTACTGGCGGGGACTACTGGCGGGACATCTCGGTTTTGGCGGTGGCTTCGGCGTCTTTACGAGAGCGTTGGCCAAGCTGAATCTCGATCTGATGCAACGTGCCGGTGAACGGAAACGTGCCGGTGTAGTGCTGTGACACCTGTGAGCCAAAGTCCATACCCACGCTGGCGCCAAGCGATGAGATCATGCGCATCATGAACGGCAACTCGGCGCTTCCGGCTGCTTCACCGTCAATAGCGATCGACATGATGCCGGTCGTGCGATTGTTACGAGCGAGGCTGACACCGAGAACACAATCACCCTCGGGCACGACAATGTCTGACTCGAGCACAGTGCGTTCGTCGAACGAGTTGTAGTCGATGAACAACCGATCGTTCTGCACAAAGATCGAGATACCCGAGCTGGCACTTCCGGTTGCCCAAATAACACCTTCGTCGCCTGCCGCCCGAGTGACCGATGCGGTCATGTCCCATGAGCGTCCACCTGGTGATGGCGAAGGCTGGGCAGGAATCGGCGACATCGGCGGCCGATACACATACGTGCGGTCGAGACGATGCGGACTCGTATCGCTCAGACGAGGGGCGAAGAGCTCCAACCCGCGATCGTCGAGCGGCAACACACCATTACGTTCGGCCTCGCTCCACCACAACTCGATCAATTCGGTGAGCTTGTCGGGACTGTCACCCGCTAAATCATTGCATTCGGACATGTCGTCCGACAGCCGGTAGAGCTCCCACCTGTCGTCTTCGAAGTCGACACCAGCTTGATGGCGAGCGACCGCCTTCCACCACACGCCGTCCTGTTCGACAATCAGCGCTCGCGACCCACCGTTCTCGAAGTACTGAATGGTATTCGTTGCCGGAGCAGCAGGATCGCTGAGCGTGGAAACGAACGAGTCACCCGTGACTGGCATCTGGTCGATCCCCTTGAAGACCTCGGGCGCAGTCACGCCGAGGATCTCATAGATCGTTGGTGTGATATCGGAGACGTTCACGAACTGGTTGCGCTTGGTACCAGCCTGTGACTGGTCGATACCGGCGGGCCAATGGAACACCATGGGCACGTGCACGCCCCCCTCGTGGGTATTCTGCTTGTACCACTTGAACGGGCTATTGCCGCACTGCGACCAACCCCACGGATAGTTGGTATGGCTGTCGGGGCCACCAATGTCATCCAGGCGATCCATCACGTCATCGGGATCTTCGAGCAAACCGTTGAAGAACTTCATCTCGTGCATGACGCCAAATGGGCCGCCTTCTTGTGAAGCCCCGTTGTCGGCCAGAACGACAAAGATGGTGTTGTCGAGTTCACCCATGTTGCGAATGCCTTCGACTAAACGTCCGATCTGGTCGTCGGTGTGATCCAGGAATGCGGCGAACGCTTCCTGCAGCCGGCAGGCAAACTTCTGGTGGCTCTCGGGCAGAGTGTCCCATGCCTCGACACCTGGATTACGCGGCGCAAGTTGTGTGCCCTCGGGGATCACACCCGTCTTGATCTGACGGTCAAACCAACGCTCGCGGATGACATCCCAGCCCTCGTCGTAACGACCCTTGTACTTGTCGAGGTATGCCTGGGGTGCCTGGTGCGGGGCATGGGTTGCCCCAAACGGAACATAGGCGAAGAACGGCCGATCAGGTCGGACACCCTTGCTGTCGCTGAGCATCAGCAACAGCTGATCGATCATGTCTTCGCTCAGGTGGTACCCCTCTTCAGCCGTAGCCGGTGGTTCGGTCTTGTGATTGTCGATCACCAACTCAGGGTGAAATTGGTCGGTCTCACCTTCGAGGAATCCGTAGAAACGATCGAAACCTCGGGCCAGCGGCCACTGGTCGAACGGGCCAGCGGCGGAGATGTCCTGGGTCGGCGCCAGGTGCCACTTCCCCACGCAGTAGGTGCCGTATCCCTCGGCCTTGAGCACTTCGGCAACCGTGGCCGCATGGTTTGAGATATGGCCAAGCTGGTTGGGGAAGCCGGTGCGCCAGTTCGACACACCTCGCATACCAACCGCATGTTGGGACCGGCCGGTGAGCAGCGATGCCCGGGTCGGCGAACACAACGGAGCGACATGGAAGTTCGTGTACTGCAGCCCGCCCGCAGCGAGCGCATCGACATTGGGCGTGTCGATGTCAGATCCGAAACAACCGAACTGGGCGAAGCCTGTGTCGTCGAGCAGCACGATCACCACATTCGGAGCACCCTCCCCCGGGTGTGGCGGATCTTCGAAGTGCGCCTCGCTGTCGGCCAACGTCCGGCCAACCGTGCCCTTGAAGTTCTGTGTCGTCAGTGGTGCGTTCATATTTCGTCCTCCACGAAAAGTTACCTCCCCAGGGGGACATAACTTTTCAGACGGTGATGGTGGTCAGGTCGTCGCCGATGATGACTTCGCCGTCGTAGTGAGCCGCGGCAATGGCGATCCACTCGGGGTATTGCTCGGGGGTGGGTGCCGGGACCATATGGGTGAGGGCGAGCCGTTTGGCACCGGCTCGGGTTGCCGACTGAGCGGCTTCGACGACACCTGAGTGATAGTCGAGGATGTCCTGCAGCATGACATTGGGGATCTGTTCCACGATGTCTCGACGGATCACCGTTTGGACATACACATCAGCATTGGCCGCGAGTTCGTCAACGCCGTCGCATGGGATCGTGTCGCCAACAAGAGCGGCAGTTGAACCTTCGTGTTCGAAACGGAAGCCGATGGTGGGGTGCACTGGCGCATGCATGGTTGCTGCGGTCGTGATGTGTACATCGTTGAGGTCGAACGAGTCGCCGGGCTCGAGTTCGGTGACGTCGACCCTGGGGCCTTCGGTCAGCGGTTCGTGGTGGGCAATGCGGTAACCGACGTCGAGCTCAAGCGCATGCATCTGTCGCTTCACGAACTCGGCGATACCCGGCGGGCCGTAGATCTTGAGCGTGCCATTGCCCTGTGTCATGACCCAGTTCATCGTGATCACATCGTTGAGGTCGCAGATGTGATCGCTATGTAGATGGGTGATCAGCACCCCGGCCAGCCGATGCGGCATCGAACCGGCGCCGGCCATTCGCATGACCACACCTCGGCCAGCGTCCACCAGGATATGGGTGTCGCCTGCCTTCACCAGTGATGAAGGACCAGCCCGGTTTGCGTCGGGAAGCGGCGAGCCAGTACCGGTCAGAACGATGTCCATTACGACGATGTCTCCTGTGAACTCTGTGGCGCAAAAAAGTATTGCGACTCACATTCGCATAATAATGCCATGCCAAGGTCTTCGCCCAAGTCAAGCAGACCACGAGCTCGCCTAGGGTGACACCATGAGCCTGGAAACGATGCCCGAGGATTGGTCCACAGCCCTAGCGGTCGTCGCCCATCCCGACGACATGGAATACGGCGCAGCGGCTGCCGTCGCCCGCTGGACCACACAAGGCAAACACATCGTGTACGTGCTGGTCACCGATGGCGAGGCTGGGATCTCAGGCATGGACCCCAGCCAGGTCGGTCCGCTACGGCGAGACGAGCAGATAGCGGCCTGCCAAACGGTTGGCGTCACCGACGTGGAGTTCATGGGGCTTCCCGATGGGCTCGTGGTCGAAGGACTCGAGTTGCGGGCTGCGTTATGTGAACCTATTCGCCGCCACAAACCCGACGTCGTCTTGTCGATCAACCACCGAGACTCGTGGGGTGGGCCCAGTTGGAATCACCCCGACCACCGAGCGGTTGGTCGCGGACTCCTTGATGCAGTGCGCGACGCAGCGAACCCGTGGGTCTTCGACGATGCAGGCGCCCCATGGGATGGCGTGCGATTCGTTGCCTTCTCGGGCAGCCCTCAGGCCACCCATGGCGTAGACGTCACCGACTCGTTCGATACTGGCGTGGCATCGCTCGCGTGCCACGCCGTGTACCTGGCGAACATCGGTGGCGACATGGCCTCGCCCGACGCATTCCTGCGTGGCGGAGCTACTGCAGCGGGCGAAGAACTCGGTGTTGAACTAGCAGCCAGCTTCGAAATAATCGGCTAGGCGCCACCGACAGTTACTCGTCGAAGCCCACAAAAGACACGACGTCCTCGTTCGACACTCGGCGTGACACCACGCTGTTCGCGACGAATTCATCGTTTGGCCAGCCCATGGCCACGCAGGTCATGATGACCTCGTTCTCGGGGATGTTCCCGTGCTCTCGCACCACAGTTGACTGCATGATTCCCTGGCCGTTGATCACACAACCCAGGCCCTTCGAGGTTGCGGCGAGCACTAAGCCATAGGTGGCAGCCCCGCAGTCGAAGTGGGCCACCGTGTCGTCGGCGAGGTCCTTATCGATGGTGACCACTACCGATACCGGTGCATCGAACTGACGGAAGCCTCGCATGACCCAGTCCTGACGACGTTCCTTGTCATCTCGTTCGATACCCATGGCCTCGAACAACTGGATGGCAATCTCGACCTGACGGTCGCGGTGCACACCTTGATACCCGTGGCCAGACATCTTGATCTCACGATCGACAGCAGCCCCAGCGAGCATGCGTTCGGTGTTGCCTTCGCGAATCAGTTCCAGCGGTGCACCCGTGATCGCGTGGAAGTTCCACGGCTGAGTATTCATCGAGGATGGCGCACGTTTGGCCACTGCGATGATGTCTTCCATAAGTTCTCGAGAAACCGGGTCTGGTTTGTAGCCCCGGGTGCTGCGCCGAGACGCAACCAGTGTTTCGAAGTCCACGACTTCACCTTTCAGATCTTGTGCCAGTGAGGCTAGCGAAAGCGCTCGCTCACCGGAAATGCAGCACTACAGCAGAGGCAGCTAAACATGACGGTGCCTGGCACCGTCATGTTCCGCCGCACCACATCGGCTCACGCCTGTTAGTCAACTGTTGTCGAATTCGATGCCTCGGTAGTTGTCGGCAGCCGACTCGGTGATGATCGTGGTGTACTTGGGCCCGCCGCCGTTGTAGACGTTGTAGCGCATGTTGCCGTACTCGTGACCGTCGAGATTTGAGTTGTATCCGGTGATCCAACCCTTCGACTTACGCACCAGTAGCGGCTCATACATGGCCACGACATGGTCAAACCATTCCTTCTCGGCCTCGGCTGTGGCCTCGAACCGAGTATGACCCTTCTCCCACACGTGTTCGAGCAGCGGTGTTGTCCAGTTGATCGAGGTCTCGACCGCTCGGGGAAAGTTCGTTGCGGCGATCTGGGGTCCGGCGAGAATGGCCAGGTTGGGAAAGCCGTGTACGAGGAGCCCCATGTAGGTGACGGGTCCATGGGACCATTTGTCACGCAGCTTCTGACCACCAACACCGGTGATGTCCATCTTGTCGAACGCCCCGGTGAAGGCATCGAAACCAGTGGCGTAGACAATGACATCGAAGTCGAACTCATCGGCCGACGTGCGCAACCCGGTCGCCGTGATCTGTTCAATCGGGGTCTCGGCAGAATCGACCAGGGTGACGTTGTCTCGGTTATACGTCTCGAAGTAGTTGGTCTCAAGCGGAAGCCGCTGGACGCCAAAACCATGATCCTTCGGGATAAGCCTTTCCGCTAATTCGGGATCGTCGACCCGCTGGCGGATGCGATCAGCCACGTACTCGCAGACCTCGGCGTTGGCTTCTTCGTCCATGAAGATCTCAATGAAATTCTGTAGCCACAACGCAAAACCAGGCTCGTCATAGAGCTGATCCCAGAGCGCGATCCGCTCCTCGCGTGGCACGTTGAAGAAACCCCGCCGATCTGGCGTGTGTTCGAAGCCACCAGGTGACCGGGCGCACTGCTCAAAGATGTCGTCGTAACGACTACGGATGTCGGCCATCTCTTCGTTGGAGATCGGACCATTACCCAACGGCACAGCCCAGTTCGGCCGACGCTGGAACACCGTCAGATGTTCGGCTTCTTTAGCTACCTCGGGGATGAGTTGGATGGCGGTGGCGCCGGTGCCGATCACAGCGACTCGTTTGCCCGTCAAATCGGGAGCAGGATCTGGCCATTCGAACGGATGAAACGACTCGCCTTGGAAGTCGTCCATGCCTTCGAAACGGGGCAGCGTGGGCACCGACAACACGCCGATCGCAGCCATGACGAACCGGCAGGTCAGGGTGCGGCCATCACGTAACGAGAGTCGCCACACGTGGGCATCTTCGTCGAAGTCCATAGCGTCGACGTAACAGTCGAATTGCATATGTTTACGCAGATCGAACTTATCGGCCACGAAGTTCAGGTACTTGAGTGTCTCGGGCTGAGGCGAGAAACGTTCGGTCCAATGCCACTCGTCGAGCAACTCCTTGCTGAACGAGTAGCCGTAGGTGTAACTCTCGGAGTCGAATCGGGCGCCCGGATACCGGTTCTTAAACCAGGTGCCACCCAAGTCGCTATTGGCCTCGAGCACCGTGGCGTTGACCCCAAGGTCGGTCAGCCGCTTGATCTGATAGATACCGGCCACACCCCCGCCAATCACGATCACTTCGTAGTCGAGCATGGCCTGATCATGGCCTGTGCTCTGGGGTGACACCATCTGATCCGTCATCGCAGCTCCTCGTGTCGGCGGCGCTGTTCAGCTAGCGACGCCGGTCTGTACTTCCACCCTACGAAGTGCGCGGGCTTCCTCTCAAACCGGGCGCCACAATCATTTTCCTACGTGGCAGCTGAAGTCAGCCGTAGCTCGATCGGGTCGCGCTCGAGGCCAAGCATGGTCGCAGCTCCCGTGGCAGATATGGCGGCAACAATCAAGATTGGCACGGTTTGTGTCGCTACCGCATCAGCGACGAATCCAACTGCGGCGGGCAGGATCAGGCTTCCGACTGCGCCCGTTAAAAAGACCCATCCCATCACCGACCCAAGGCCCCGGACGCCGAAGAGGTGTGCAGTCACGAGAGGCAGCAACGCAACGAACCCGCCATAGGCAACACCAAGAACGAGCACGAAGACAACCAAACCACCGACCCGGCCATCAGCTAGCCACCAGATCACGAAGGCGAGCGGTTGAACGAGGAAGGAAAGCTGAAGCATCCGCACCGGCCCAAGGCGGTTCGCGAACCCTGTCAGAAACAGTCGGCCGACAATGCTTGATCCGCCAACGAGCCCAACAAGCAAAGCTGCTGTCCCCGAGGACACACCCCGGTCGGTGGCAAACGGCACGATGAAGGCGAAGGCCGCCAGCATCGAACCTTGCTGCAGCACTGCGCATATACCGAGACGACGAAATGCAGGCGTTGCGAGCACTTCGCGGAGATGATCGGATCCTGCAGGTGGCGGTTCGATTGGTGGACGCTTGACGAAGATCCCTCCCAAAAAGAAGGTGACTGCGGCCAAGATCGCCAAGATAACAAACGCCTGCCGCCAGCCCTGCTGGTCAATAATGCGCCCGACGACCGGAACAAGAATCAACGTGCCGATGCCGCTCCCGGTAGCCACGACCCCCTGCGCTATTCCTCGGTGCCGGTCGAACCAGCCCGCCGCCATTGCGAACAACGACGAGTTGAACAGCCCGCCTCCAAGCCCGGCGCCAATTCCACAGGTGAAATACCCCTGCCATAGGGCACCAACCTTCGACGTGGCGTAGAGGCCCATGGCGAACATCGCACCGCCCGCCCAGATCAGCGGCCTCGCTCCCCAACGGTCGGCAAGGCCACCGGTGACAGCGCCCGTGCCGAAGAAGAGGAACGCGGTGATCCCGAAGACGATCGAGACGGAACCAAGCCCTGCATCGAACTCGAGAGCCATGGCATCGAAGAACGCACCAAATGAATAGATGGTGCCGAACGAGGTTGCGACCAGCGCAGAAGACGCAAACGCAACCCGCCATGCCTGCGCCGAATCAATCCCCTGCCCCATGCCCATGCCGTGACACTACCGCCGCTGAATCCAGCGACAAGAACGAGACTCGGCATCTCAGTTTCGTATCCCGGAGTGTCACCGTGTCATGTGGGAGTTCGCAAGCCGTGGCCACTCATGCGCCCCTGCCCCGGGGCTCCAGACTTACCTTCATCAGCTCCGGAACGAACAAAGCCATCGGCGTAGAACCGCATCGAGGTGATCGCTATTCAGCCAGCAGGTGGCGCAACGCCGTTGGCAGCGAGGACTGCGAGAAGATCGTCTTCGGTCATACCGAGTGCTTCTGCGGCAGCTGCCACATCTGGTGGAGGCCCGCCGAGAGCATTCTGGAGTTCTTCGTTCGAAATGCCAAGCGCCTGTGCAGCCGCGGTCAGGTCGGGCGCACCACCTCCAGGGGCAGCGGCACCAGGGGCAGCGGCACCGGGAGCAGGACCACCGGGTCCGGCTTCAGTGAACTCACCCATGAGGCATCGAGAGATGTACGGGTACTGCTCGGTGATCATGTAGGCGTACGCATCACCGACCACCGTGCCGTTGCATTCGTCGAGGTCACCCTGACCAGCGGTGTACACCCAGTCGGAGACATAGGTGCCGTCGGGGGTGGTGCCGTCGAGATCTATTGCGGCGGCGCGATAGGTGCAGTCGGTGCCGGTACGGGCATCGGTCGCCAATGCATAACTCGGTGTGTACGCGTTCGACTTGGAGTAGTAGATCAGATGTCCATCGGCTGCGAAACCAGCCAACACCAGGTCTTCATCGCTAGCAAATGCGTCGACGAGCAAGTCGGAGACGCCGTGATAGTGGTATTCGCCTGTTGGCTGCACGTGGGCGTTGTTGAAGTCCATGCCCAGGTCGAACATGTCTTGCAGGCCTTCAATGCGGTAAGACTCACCGGTCGAACACGGCACGGACTCGGCCGTTCCCGGCTCGAACTTGACGCCGTTCAGCGCAACCCCTGGCTCACGTACCACTTGTGCCTGACCGGTGAACGCGGGTTCGGTGGTCAACGTCCAGGTCTTGTCCTGGGCGGCGATGGCGTTCGGGTTCCCGCTGTTTGGGAAGTCGCCGGTCTCGTGATTCGGCAAGGTATTCGACGTAATGATGCGGGCTCCCCCGTCAACCGTGACCATCACCTGGGTGCCGAACGTTTCGTCGACCAGGGTGTACGAGCCGAGGTAGTCACCATTGGCGACCACGACCGGATCCGGCGCAGTGGCCTCGGCCCCGGATTGCGTTGCAGTCGCTTCGGCGAGCGTCTCGGTTACCACGCCGTCGTCGCTCGACCCACACGAAACGATCCCGAGCAGCAGCGCTACCGCTCCGAGCAACTGGATTGGCCTGGTGGTTCTGGTCATGAGATGACACATGTTGATCCTTCGTTAGCTGGTGGTTTATCAGCCATGGCTTCACCTTCGCCATCAACTGCAAAGGCTGTGTAAACCGGCTGACAAAAGTGCGCTCAAACTCGATGTGGCCGATGGCACCACTTCTTGAGTGACTGGCTACTCCACAACCCACTTACCCTCACGGCCGTGGGATCCCATGCGCTCGCCATAGGCCTTCTGGTCGTCTTTCCACTGCCTTATCGGGGAGCACTAATCGAACAACAACAAGACGGGGGGTCACCATGACCACTATTTCATCCAAACACTTCTCAGCGTTTCGCGCTGGCCTGCCGTCTATGGACGGCAAGACCGTGGTCATCACCGGCACCACATCGGGCACCGGCAAGATCGCAGCCAACACAGTGGCCGAGCTCGGCGCCAAGGTCCTGACGCTCAACCGGGCGTCTGATCGCTCGACCGCGACGTTGGTCGAACTCAGCGCAGCACACCCCGACGCCGACCTCCATGCCGTCGAATGTGATTTGCAGTCGTTTGACTCGGTGCGAGCCGCAGCAGCACAGGTCGCCACGCTCTGCCCTGAAGGGGTCGACGTGTTAGCCAACAACGCTGGCGTTATGGCACTTGCTGACACCGCCACGGTCGACGGCTACGACATACAGATGCAGACGAATCACCTGTCGCACTTCCTGCTCACTCGCGAACTGATGCCACTACTCGAACGGGCCGCAGACACGCACGGTGAAGCCCGCATCGTCAATCACTCGAGCATCGCCCGCATGGCACCAAGCAAGGAACTCCACGCCGAACATCTCGGCAAGAACGGCGGGAACCTCGGCGGCGATGGCTCCACGATCCAGAACATGATGTTCACCGGGCCTCGCTGGCTTCGTTACAACCAGACGAAACTCGCCAATGCAGCGTTCACTGCCGCCCTACATCGCCGTCTGCAGGTGAACGGCTCGAAGGTCAAGGCACTGGTCGCCCACCCTGGATTGGCGAACACCCACCTGCAGCAAACATCGGTCGCCGAGGGCGGCATGGGCAGTCTGTTCACCAATAT
>ERZ651776.4820-NODE-4820-length-12122-cov-2.931009_pt1 | contig 12122 bp, 6 predicted proteins | sample MGYA00514761_ERZ651776 | MGnify/ENA metagenome assembly ERZ651776 | reverse complement strand
TGGCGTTCCCAGGCACCCGTTGCCTTCATATTGTGCATGTACGCAAGGTACTGTCCGTTGGGGGCAAAGGGAGCATAGTTTTTATGATAAGCGAATTGTTTATCACGCATGACCCGGACATTGTCGAATCGTTCGTCCGCACGTTCTCGCCACGAGAAATGGTACTGGGATTCAGGTTCTGTATTCGGACCAAGAAAGATCCGGCCCTGAAAATTATCTGTCATTTCAGCACCGGTCAAACTGACCCAGGTCTTGGGCATATCGATGAAACTTACAATCCGATCCATGGTGGATCCTGGAGTTTTCCCTTTTGGGTAAAGGGCTTTCATTTTTTCTGGAATTCGCACGATCAGGGGACAATGGATTCCGCTGGAATAGAGGAATCTTTTACTGCGGGCAAGCACGCCACCGTGGTCGGAGTTGTATACAATGATTGTATTTTCATAGAGTCCGTCCTGCTTGAGGTTTTCGATCGCTTGTCCAACCAAGGAATCCATTTTAGATATGGCACTGGCATATTTGGCGTAAGTATTGCGCATTTCGGGAAGATCCGGATGGTAGGGAGCGAGGATCATTTTCTCTGGATCGATGGACTCGTCCTTATGATCGCCAAAGGCTCTGGATTCATGACTCTCTCCAATATTGTATACTGTAAAAAAGGGCTGACCTTCTTTCCGTTTTTTCCAGGTTCCTGCATAATCACCCCCAGAATAATCCCAGAATTCTTTGGGGTTGCGACCTTTTGGTCCGCGTAGGTTGTAATCTGTTTTTGAGCAGTTACTAGTAAAGTAGCCCGCTTTTTGCAGAAGCTCGTTGTAGAAGCTGATCGTGGCGGGAATCTCGAATCCGCTGCGCATGGGTTGGGTGCCATTGGAAATCGAATGCATCCCGGTAATCCATGAGGAACGGGTAGGGGCACAGACCGCACCATTATCGAAACAGTACAGGTAACGGAACCCTTCCTTCGCCAACTGGTCAATGTTGGGAGTTTTGGCATTCTTGCTTCCGTAGCAACTTATCCATTCAATACTGTTATCCTCGCTGGTAATCCAGAGAATGTTGGGCTTTATAACTTTTCCGGTTAAGGGAAGCGTGCAAGATACAAAAAATGCCAGAAGTGCAATTTTGTTTAGAAGGCGGGTCTTTGTAGTCATGGTCATTTACTTTGAGGTTTTTTGGATTTTGCGTCGCTTTCCCTTATCTTTCTTAGTTTTGGGTGCTGTTTCCAATGGAGGGGTGGTTGATTCCCCGCAGTCGGTCATTAATTTCTTGAGCTTCGCCTTGAGCGTGACGATTCTTTTCTTGTTTTCGGGAAGATTGGAAAGGTCTTTAATTTCGTATGGATCGTTCACGATATTATACAGTTCGAAGGCTTTGGGTTGAAGGATATGATTAACTTTGCGGGCCCCCCGTTCATTATTCTGGGCTTTCTCCATCCATTCTATCCAGGGTTTGGCAAAAAATTTACTTTTAGATGTGAAGTTACTAAAGATATGCTCTCTTTCGGGATGCCCGGTCCAGATTAATTTGTGGGTGTCGGTGACGATGGCCTTTTGCCAGAATGGGTGGACATTGGAGATCAGGATTTCTTTACGATGGTTGTTGATCTTCTCGCTGGTCCATAATTTCCTGAGTGATTTACCGTCCAGACCGGGATTTTTTCCCCCTGCAAAGTCGATCAATGTGGGAACGATGTCGCAGTACATGGCGAGGGCATCGGTCTTGCGTGAGAGGATTTTTCCTTTCCACTGGGCCAGGCAAATAGCTCGTGATCCGTGTTCGTAGGGGGACCATTTTCCCCGGGGCATGGCTATTCCCTGCTCGCTCAGGAAAATCAGAATCGTGTCCTTTTCCAAGTCCATCTTCTTCATCAGTTCGCGGGTCTCGCGAACTTGTTGATCGAGAACTTCGACTTCGGCTGCATGTTTGGCAACCGCCTGCCGGGCGGCCGGTGTGTCAATGTAGTGGGGACGTAAATTTACTTTTCCCACAGGGTAATTGGATTCTTTTCCATGATCCCATGGATGGTGTGCGTGAGTCGCCCCAATCACCACGCAAAACGAGTTTCCTTCCTTCTTTGCCTGGGAAATATAATCTTCGACTCCATCGAATGAATGGATCTGGTTCGATCCATTCGCATTGGAGGGGAATCCGGGGATCACATCGATCTTGGCAGTGCCTAAGCCAAAGTGTTTCTTTCCAGACAGTCCAACCTTGTACCCAAGCGGATTCAAATGATCGGCGATATTTTTAATCCCTGTGCGTTTTTCTTTCCTCGCATTGGCAAGTACGCCGTTGTTCATTGGGAATAGACCGGTGTAAAGCTCGGCCCGAAGGGGAGCACATTGGGAAACGCTGCAGTAGAAACGAGTCATCATGGTTGATTCGTTTGCCAACTGATCGATCGCTGGAGTTCTTGCCTCTTTCATCCCCGTACATCCGAAGGCATCCCAACCCACATCGTCCCCTATGATAATGATAAAGTTGGGCTTGGTTTGTTCAGCCACAAGAATTTGGCACAAAAGGGCAAATCCAAGTAAGGGAAATAAATTTATGAGACGAGTCGATAAGGTAGAAATCATTTTTTATTTAAGAAGGTTAGGTAGTTATCTAATTCATGATCGTTGGTTTTTTGCAAAACCTCTTTCATGCGATTCCTAAAATCCTTCAAGGTAGTTTGATGATTATCATGGTTGGATAGATTTGTACGGCAGCCAGGATCCTTGGATAAATCGTACAATTCTTCCCGCGTTCTAAATTCAATAAAATTTTTCGTCAGCAGGTCGGATATTCTCCCTTGGATTTTATTAATCGTCAACGTGTTCGCGAGGCCGAGCAATTACTGAGTCAGGGTTCATGGCATATTAAAGAAGTATCTCATCGCCTGGGTTTTTCATCCAGTCAGTATTTTTCGACTGTTTTTAAACGGGTGACCGGAGTGAGTCCCGGTGAGTTTCTAAAAAAGCTAAAGACCCAGGCTTAAAAAATCGGTTATTTTTTGTTTAGCCTGGGATAAAGATTGGTAGTGGTAGTTTTGAAAATTTGAATTGCCCGTCAGCATTGCGGATAATGTTTGATCCTTCTTGCCTTCATTGAAAAGGCAAAGGGTGGGTTTGTTAAGTTTTTCGGCTACTCCTAATTCATAGCCAACTCCAAGGGAAGGGGTGGTGACTTCAGCAATCACGGCATCGGCTTCCTCGAGCCATTCCATGTCACGCTTGTAGATTGCAATGTCATCGAGAGCATCCTCTCCGATTTTTCCAATTGAGTGGGACCCGACATGTTCGGTAAGAACTTCTGCTTTGGTCAAGATGAAATCGATTAATTCTAAATACTTTTGCTGATCTTCCCGGCCTCCCCGGATCGAGCCTGCGAAGTACACTTTCACGCGATCAAGGGAGTAACTACTTTCCCGTGTACATCAGTCAGTCGGAAATCGCGGCCTGCGTAGCGGTAAGTTAATTCTTCATGATCAAATCCGAGCAGGTGGAGCATGGTGGCATGCAGGTCATGTACATGCACCGGATCTTCCACGGCTTTGAATCCGAAAGGATCGGTGGCTCCGTGTATATGCCCGGGTTTGACTCCGCCTCCCGCCATCCACATGGTGAATCCATGATGATTATGATCTCTTCCAGATGCAGTGCCTGCATTAGCACCTCCGGGTAATTCAACAGTGGGTGTACGTCCAAATTCTCCACCCCATAGGACAAGAGTCTCTTCCAGCATCCCTCTCTCTTTCAAATCCTGCAGAAGTGCTCCAATGGCCTGATCGCATTGGGTAGCCAACTTCCGATGGTTCTTTTCGATTTGATCGTGACTATCCCATGGTTGGTCTTTGCCATGCCATAGTTGCACGAACCTCACGCCTCGCTCAACCAAACGACGGGCCATAAGGCATTGTTTGGCATGGACTCCGGATCCATACATTTCGCGCACTCTGGGCGATTCTTTGGTTACATCAAAGGCATCACTTGCCTCCATCTGCATACGGTAGGCCAGCTCGAAGGAGCGAATCCTTGAGTCGAGTTGATCATCACCATCCCGGGTATTTTGATGAGCCCGATTTAATTTTTGCAGAAGCTGGAGTTGCTTTGATTGGCGCGTACTTGATCGTGCTGGTTTAAGGTTGGGGATGATTGCTTCTTCAGCTTTTTGTGCCGGATTAACATAAGTGCCTTGATAAATGCCCGGCAGGAAAGCAGAGCGCCAATTTTGAGTTTCAGTGACGGGGTAGCCATTTGGGCAGAGGACCACGAACCCTGGGAGGTTTTGGTTTTCAGTTCCCAGACCATATGTGATCCAGGAACCCATGCTCGGGCGAACAAGCCTGCCTTCCCCGCAGTTCATTAACATGAGGGATGGTTCGTGGTTGGGCACATCTGCACGCATGGATCGTATTACGCAAAGATCGTCGGCATGCTTGGCCACATGTGGAAACAGGTCGCTTACGGGTAATCCGGATTGGCCGTGTTTCTTAAAGGTAAAAGGAGATTGATAGGCAGTTCCGGTTTTCCGTTCGGTGCTTAAACGATTTTCATCAGGTAAAACCTTTCCGTGCCATTTGGTAAGTTCTGGCTTGGGGTCGAAGGTGTCGACATGAGAGGGACCTCCATTCATGAATAAGTGGATCACTCTTTTTGCTTTGGGTGCAAAGTGAGGCCCTTTGGGGAGCATCGGATTGCCTTGCCCATTGAGCAATGGAGCAAGTGCGGATAAACCCATACCCATTCCGCAACTAGCAAGAAAATTTCTTCTCGGAATGTTTAGATTATGTAAAAAAGGGTGCATCAGTCGGTGAAGAAGAATTCATTGGAAACGAGTAAAGTTTGTGCAAGGTCCTCAAAATTGGCAAGTTTTGCATCGGTCCCGATGAATTCAACTGACAGTTTACTTTCATCTTGTCTTGGGTCTCGCGACAGAATTTGACGATAAAGAAATTCAACCTGAAAAGACGGATTGGCCGTTCTAGAATCAAAGGCTTTCTTTGCCAAGGTGGCAGATCTTTCAATGACGAATGGATGATTGAATGCAAATAGAGCCTGTTGGGGAACCGTGGTCTCAACCCGTTGGGGTGCATGGATGTTTGGGTTGGCGAAATCAAAGGAGTTGAGTGTCGGGGAAATATTCTGCCGGTCAATGTAACCATAGACAGCTCTTCTTTTGGAGTAGGGCTTGGAGTGAAGCTTTTGGGAGGGGCCATGCATGGTCAGGTCAAGTTCTCCTGATACTTGGAGCATACCATCCCTCATGGCTTCAAAATTTAGTCGTTTTCTATTCATCGAAGAAAGATAAAGATTATCGGGGTCTTTTGCGGGAAGTTTTCGAGTTTTCTGCCGATAAGTCTTACTCAAAACAATGGACCGAATCATCTTTTTAATACTCCAACCATTTACCATGAAAGATTGGGCCAAATGATCAAGTATTTCGGGATGGGTTGGGCTTTTTCCCATCAATCCAAAATCACTGGGTGTTCGGACAATCCCTTTTCCAAAAAGATGCTTCCAAATCCGGTTTACCATCACCCGGGAGGTTAAGGGGTTCGATGGATCGAGGATCGATTCAGCGAGTTCCAATCGCCCGCTTCCCTTGGTGTAATTTTTCCTTTCCACTCCACTGGGAGAAAGAGCCACAGGAAAACGACGGGGGACACGATCTCCACGGGCACCAAGAGTACCCCGTAAAAAAACATATGGTTCCTGAATGTTATCTTTGTCCATCAGAGACATTGCTCTTGGAGGAGCACCCGGATGAGTGGCTTCATGGTTTGACACTTTTTTACGGAGGTTGTTTTTATGATTTCGGTCTTTTTGGGTAAAATACTTCTCAATTCCTTCAGGTTTAATATTTGCGGGGAAACCCTTCGCAGAAACGGCAAATACAAGCCCTTTTTTTTCTTTAGCAGTCCTGGATTCGATCAGGGCACGGTGTAGTGCATCGGCATACCAGGAAATGAAATCAGTAAGTTCAGCGGACTCGTTTTCCTTAACTCTTTTCCGTAAAAAGGATGGGAAGGAAGCTAAGTCAGATGACTTCCATTTTCTGTAAGTTTCTGCCTGAGCTGTGGATTTTGCCAAGTTCAATAATGGCTTCAAAAAGCTCTGCTCAGCTTTTTCTTTTGCTTTAAGGTAATCCCTCCAACGATTAGCCAATTTGGGATAAAGCTTTCGCTTCCCTGCTAAGGCTTCAAAGTCATTCTTTGGGGTCTCATAGGCATCCAATGATAATTTTATATATTGTTCGATGCCTTCCTTGGATTGAGCAAAATCAAGTTTTGATTGCAGATACTGATCAACTTTTTCCTCGAGCTCATTTAGTTTGTTCTTGAATTCAATGTAGGCAGTGGAGTTCTCATCTGGTTTCCCGATTAAAGGTAGCTTTGCAGGCTTACTGGATGCATCAAAGATTCCGTAGAGTGAATAGTAGTCGGACGTGGGGATAGGATCATGGAAATGATCGTGGCACCGAGCACAGGCAACCGTGAATCCCATGAGTCCACGGGTTACCAAATCGATTTGGTCATCGATAATTAATTGCCTGCGGTTTAAAAAAACAGGACCAGCGGTAAGAAATCCAAGTGCGGCGAGGTCTGGATGGTTTGGCTGTTCAGTAAGGAAATCCGCCGCCATTTGCTTCTTAATAAATTCATCGTAGGGGAGGTCTTTATTGAATGCCATGATCACCCAGTCCCTGTATGTGTAGGCGTAGGGATAAGCACGGCTTTCTCCACCTGCAAGATACCCTTTTGTGTCCGCATAGCGGGCAACATCAAGCCAGTGCCTGCCCCATCTTTCGCCAAAGCGTGGGGAAGCAAGTAATTGATCCACTAAGTTGGCGTAAGCTTTTGGATTCGTATCACCCACAAACTTTTTGATCTCTTCATAGGTTGGCTTGAGTCCGATCAGGTCGTGATAAAGACGACGGATAATCGTTTGGCGATTTGCTGGATTGGCGAAGTCAAGAGAGTGTACCCGTAGGTTCTGTTCCACGAAAGCGTCAATCGGGTTGTGTAGTCTGGATTCAGGGATGGGTGCATTTCTAATAGGTTGAAATGCCCAATGGGTAAGACTTTCTTTATATTCCTTAGCAAAATCTGCAAGTACTGCAAAAGGAATATAAAAAAAGAAAAACCAAAGAAATCTTTTTACTGTCGAAATAAGAAACACACCGTATAGTTTATAAATCCCTTCGGTCAGGTCAATCGCAGGGGATATTGAAATGAACTTTTTTCCCCGTAAGTAGTCTTCTAATAGACTACCCTAAAAGAATCACATAATTTCGAGCAATTCGCATTCGAAAATTAGCATATCACCGGGCTTGATCTTTCCGCCGGGGCGTGGATTATCACCATATCCGAGTTCGCTCGGAATGTAAATTTTCACTTTCCCTCCGACCTGAGTCTTCGTCAAACCGCCAGAGAAACCTTTGATTACACCATTCATAGGGAAACTCGCAGGTTGTCCCCGGTCCACCGAGCTGTCAAAAACCGTTCCGTCAATCAAAGTACCATGATAGTGCAAACGAACCGTTTTATCCATGGTTGGACTGGGGCCTTTTCCTTCACGCAGGATTTCGTAGTAAAAGCCGGAGGGGTCTTTTTTGACTTTTTCATCGGTGGCAAGAAGGGCCATGTATTCTTTGGATTTTGCCTTATTTTCTGCGGCCACGCCCTTCATTCCTTCCTGTTCAGCCGCCCGGGCAATCTTCATTTTTTCGGACATGATCTGTTGTACCTTGGGCATCAGTGCCTGTGTTTCCGGTGGCATTTTTCCCAATGCAATTCCTTTTTTCATACCGGCTAAAATGAGATCGATCTGCTCGCTGGTAAACTCCATTTTTGCCAAACCGGATCCTTCGGCAAACATCATTCCAATCGCCCCGTAAATTTCCGCGTCTTCAATTTTTTTATCATTCTGGGCAAAAACTGAACCAGAAAGAAAAATCATGCTCGTTACTAATAAGCCAGTTTTCTTCGCCCTGGCAATCGGTTGGATTTTAGTTAATTCCATGCACTCAAATTTCCTTCGTCTCGATTTTAGTCAACTTAAATGTAGGGCTTTCCTTATTTTTATTAGGTTTCCTATCTTTAAAAAGGGTTGGCAATGAAATACAAGCCGTTAGATTAAAGCTGTGTCAAATGAACAAAAAGAGGATAGGCAACAGGTCGTTTTATTTGATGGTGTATGCGGTATGTGCAATGCATCAGTCGATTTTATTCTCAGCCGTGATCGGGATAAAAAGTTTTTATTTTCTCCCCTTCAGGGAAAGTTTGCCAATGCACAGGTTCCTGAGGAGTGTATGGATTTAAATACGATTATTTATATTAGAGACGGTATGATCTTACGCAGATCATCGGCGGTTTTACGAATTCTCGTTGATTTGGGTGGGCTTTGGGTTGTGGTTTGGCCCCTCCTGCTAATACCCGCTTTTCTGAGGGATTTATTTTATCGTATAATTGCAAATAGTCGTCATTTGATTTCTAAAAAGAGAGCCGCTTGCCGACTCCCTTCTCCGGAAGAAAAGGAACGCTTTTTAGACTAAAGGGATTGTGGTTTCATACCCTGTTGAGTAGATAAAAAGCTTTGATTATGACAAAGATTATTATTCTCCCTTTCCTCTGCCTGCTCGTTTCTATTTCCGCTGCCCCGACCCGGGAAGCTTTTGCCTTGGAAGAACGATCAATCACGGGTGTACCTATCGATGCTTTTGAATTAGGTGATGCCAATCTGACCATCGAATTATGGGCCCGTTCCCCTATGATTTTTTCCCCGGTGGCGATGGACTTTGATGCTCAGGGACGCTTGTGGGCCACCGAGGGAATTGACTACCAAAGAGGAATGAGAGTCAAGGAAGGCCGATCAATTATCGTGCTGGAAGATAAGGATTGGGATGGAAAAGCCGACTCTTCCCATGTCTTTGTCACCGAAAAGGAAATCCGTCACGCCGCCCTTGGGATTGCAGTTTTTGACAACCGAATCGTTCTTTCTTCCACCCCATCGATTATCGTGTACACCGATGTTAATCGGAACGCGGTGTTTGATGAGGGAGTTGATAAGAGGGAAGTTTTCTTAACCGGGTTTCGTGATGCGAGTCATGACCACACCCTCCATGCGGTGGTCGGTGCTCCCAGTGGGCAATGGCATTTCTCCTATGGAAACCGAGGGGCGGATATTAAGACCAAGGATGGTAGGCATCATATTTCCGGGTGCTATTATGGTTATAGCGACGGGATTGGTAAAAAGAGTTCAGACGGAGAGGTCTATGTGGGCGGTATGACTATGCGGGTTAATCCGGACGGTACCGGGCTGACCCCGACCGGGGAGAATATGCGTAATTCACACGATATGTTTATTAGTTCCCATGGGGATATTTATCAGAGTGATAATGATGACCCTGCTCATGCCCGAATCAGTTGGGTGATGGAACATGCTAATATGGGGTATGCGGACCTGAGCGACGGGAGCCGATCATGGGAGGAAGTCGCCAAGTCCTGGGAGGAGCCGGCAGGATGGAGCAAAGGGCTTCGTTTTTCCCGTTCCCACTGGCGTGAAAATTATCCGGGCGCTTTTCCACCGGGCACGATTTACGGTGCCGGTTCACCCACTGGGAATGTTCTGATTGAGGACGATACCCTCGGGCTGGCCGGTACTTATCACGTCGCCTGTATGGTGCGCAAGGAGGTGATGGCGGTCACCCCGCAATGGAAGGAAGCCCAGATCGAAATGGGGGAGCACAGACCTTTTATCCGTTTGAAGGCGGATCGAAAGGGCGAATTCTTTTTACCCACCGATCTCGCACTTGCCCCTGATGGCTCGCTTTTCTTTTCCGATTTTTACAATGATACCAGCCGGGGAACCAATCAGGTAAGCGGGAGCATCTATCGTATTACCCGTAAAGATGGGAAGCCCCTGACTCTGCCCAAAATTGATTTTTCTCAAGTGGATGGTCTGCTCGCCGCCCTGAAAAACCCTGCTGTCAATGTACGCTCTCATGCCGCCGCCCAACTGGTCAGTCTTGGAGAAAAGGCCTACACCAAGGTCGAGCAGTTCTTGGCCCAAAACCGCAGTGATCCCGTTCTCCGTTCCCGTGCAATTTGGGTACTTGCCCAGCTGGGGGAGAAGGGGAGGACTCGAATTGAACCCGGTTTGCAAAGTAAAGATGAGGTCGAGGTCGTAGTGTCCTATCGTGCCCTTAGGCATAGCCACCCTGATCGTACGCTTGAATATGCCAAGGCACTCGCCCAGTCCCCCTTCGCCTCGGTTCGGCGCGAAGTAGCGGTGAGCCTGAAAGGTATTCCCTTTTCAGATTGTCGCGACCTTCTTGCCCAATTGATGAAAGGATTTGACGGTCGGAATCGATTTTATTTGGAAGCCCTGGGAGTGGCCTTTCACGGAAAGGAAAACTTGGTTTATAATCAGCTGGTCGCTCCTACCATGCCGGATCCCGAAAAGTGGGGATCGAAAAATAAGCATCTCGCATGGCGACTCCATACCCCTGAAGCAATCCGCGATCTGGATCTTTGCATTCGTGTACAAAAACCACCAGTAGATGAATTTAGGTTTCTGTCCATGGCCTTTGCCAGTTTTCGTAACGATAAGGAAAGACAGGACCGGGTTAAGCGCTTACAGGCCCTCGCCCAACTATCCGAGTTTTCTGCCGAGTACTACCAGGTCACGGTGGACGAGATAATTGCAAAAGATCTTAACGATTTAAAGGGAGAAATGATGGAAGCAAGCTATCTAATTCCCACCCAACTGGGAGTATTGACTACAGTTTCTGAGCCTGCTCAAATTGCGCAGCTCCAAGGAGATTTAGATAGGGGCAAGACAGTAGCCGCAAAATGTTATCTGTGCCATAAGATTGAAGGAATTGGGGTCAACTTTGGACCCAACCTTACCCATTGGGGGAAGGAGCGCACCGTAGAGGAGATTGTAAAAGAGATCGTTTATCCGGATGACAAACTTGCTCATGGGTATGAAAAACCGGTCCGTCTCACCACCAAGAAAAATAAGCATGTGGCGGAGGGCTTTCTTTCCAATTACAGTTGGCATGCCGGTTCCCTCAAACTGAAAGTCCTTGGCGGCCAAACCCGTAAAATTCTTTTTCGTCGAGCGGGTGCAAAAATTGATTATTTAAAGGAATCCTGGATGCCCTCCGCGTCGGAGATGGGAATGTCTGATCAGGACCTCGCGGATCTAGCGGTGTACATGCAATCCACCGGTTCAGGGGAAGACGATTCCACCTCTGGAGATTCCGGAGAACCCGTTCCCCCCACCGGAAATGAACCGGGATGGCAGGTCGTTACGGGAGAGGATTTTGTCAATGTGAACTGTTACCCCGATACCTGGCGCTGGGAGAATGGACATGCCTACTGCACCGGCAAACCGACCGGGGTCATCCGGTACCGCGAACCCTTGGAAAACTTTGAACTCCTACTCGAATGGATGCACAAAAAAAATGCCGGAAACTCGGGTGTCTTTGTCTGGGCGACTCCGCAAAGTATTTCCAAATTAGCCGCCGGACAGGGCCGGTTGCCTCACGGGATTGAAGTGCAGGTCCTCGACCTCGGGTATGCCGATCACTACATCAAACGGCATAAAAAACCAGCCGACTGGTTTACCAGTCACGGTGACGTCTTTCCGGTGGGCCCAATTAAAATGAATCCCTTTCCTCCGGTTGCGCCTAATGGTCGGCGCAGTTTTCCAAGCAAAGAAACGACATTGGGAATCAATCAATGGAACCGGTATTATGTTCGGGCGGTCGATGGTGAGGTCCGCCTTTGGGTCAACGGGGAAGAGGTCTCAGGAGGGGATGGGATTGATCCATCTTCTGGGTTCTTCTGTTTAGAGTCTGAGGGGGCTCCGATTGAATTTCGTAACATTCGCCTACGCACACTTTCCGAAGTCGGAGAGATGAAACTTCCTGTACATGAGTCAGCACTCGCTCTAAACCTCAAAGGACATCCTGCATTGGGAACCTGGAAATATCTCAATGGGTATACCCGTGAGATTGCCGAAGACGAAATCGCTACCGGCGAGAAATTGCCTGAGCACCGGAATGGCCGCAACGATGGCGAGCACTAACAGCGCGATGGCGTTGCGCGGCGTACGGGCGAACATCGT
>ERZ651776.4814-NODE-4814-length-12135-cov-8.724167_pt1 | contig 12135 bp, 14 predicted proteins | sample MGYA00514761_ERZ651776 | MGnify/ENA metagenome assembly ERZ651776 | reverse complement strand
AAAAAAGGTCAAATTTCAGAAAGTTTAAGAATTTCTGAAAAAGAAAAAATTGATAATGAAGCTATTGTTAATACTACAGATGAAAAAATAGAAAAATTTCGAAATCAATTGAATGAAGTTCAGGAACAATCAATTCAAATTAGAGAGAGAAAAGCGAGCTCTGGAGCAACCGTAGAGGGTTTAAAAAAAAGAAAAAATGATTTAATCGATAGGATAGACTCTGAGCTAAATCTAACAGAGGATAATATTTTAGAAAATTCAAATTTAAATGGTGTCGAAGAATTACCAAATGCAGTTAATCAAGAAGATTTATTAGATAAGAAAAAACAAGAGAGAGAAAAATTAGGTTCTGTTAATTTAAAAGCTGATGAAGAAACAAACAAATATGAAATTGAAATAAAAAGAATGGAACAAGATCGTGCAGATTTAGTTACAGCTATTGTTAAGTTAAAAGATAGTATTAATGAACTAAATCAAAAAGGTAGAGAGAGATTAATAGAAGCTTTTGAAAAAGTTAATAGAAAATTTAATGAAGTTTATACAAAATTATTTAATGGTGGAAATGCAAAACTAGAATTGGTTGACTCAGACGACCGTCTAGAGGCTGGATTAGAAATGCTAGTAAGCCCCCCAGGAAAACGACTTCAATCAATTACTTTGTTATCAGGTGGTGAACAGGCATTAACTGCTTTATCTCTAATTTTTGCAGTTTTCTTGACTAATCCCTCACCTATCTGTGTATTAGATGAAGTTGATGCACCTTTGGATGACGCTAATGTAACTCGATTTTGTAATTTGCTGGATGATCTTACAAAAATAACTAATACAAAATTCATAATCGTAACTCATCATGCGTTAACAATGTCAAAAATGAATAGACTCTATGGTGTGACGATGCCTGAAAAAGGAATAAGTCAGCTAGTTGCTGTTGATTTACAAAAAGCAGAAAGTATGGTTGCCTAATTAAACTAAATCAGAATGTCTAAAGATCCGTTTAAAACTCGCTTAGAGATTGCAAAAAAGAAGGTTTTAAAGAGAAATTTGAGGAACAACGATCATAATCCGTCTCCTATCGGCACTGCTTTTAAGCTAAGTACAGAATTAGTCTCTGCTGTTGTAGTAGGGACAATTATTGGGTTTATTTTAGACAAGACCTTTGGTACTAAACCCTGGTTAATTTTAATATTTTTTTTTGTAGGGGTAGTTGCTGGCATTACAAATGTAATTAAATCTGCAAAAAATATGCAAAAATAGATAAAAAAATTTATGGCAGCAAACCCAATGACACAATTCGAAGTTTATAGAATTGGTCCAGAAATTAAAATAGGTACTTTTGATATTTCATTTACAAATGCAAGTTTGTTTATGGTTGTAAGTTCACTCGCTATCTTGATTATTTTTAATTTAGGTTCTAAAAAAAATTCAATTATTCCAGATAAGATTCAGCTACTTGCTGAATTAAGTTATACCTTTGTCTCTAAGATGATTAGTGACACTGCTGGCTCAAAAGCAAAACCTTATTTTGCTTTTATATTTTCATTATTTATGTTCGTTCTTTTTAGCAACATGTTTGGAATGATTCCTTACACTTTTACTGTTACAAGTCATATAATTGTAACTTTTGTTCTTGCAGCATTTATATTTATTGGAGTGACAATTATTGGCTTTATTAAACATGGTTTTGGTTATTTAAAATTATTTGTACCAAGTGGAGTACCGATTGTGCTATTACCATTAATAGTTGTTATTGAAATTATTTCATATCTAAGTCGACCTGTCAGTCTCTCTGTTAGGCTTTTTGCTAACATGATGGCTGGTCATACTATGATGAAAGTTTTCGGAGGCTTTGTTATAAGTCTTGGGATAGTCGGTGGATGGCTTCCACTGAGTTTTTCGGTTGCTTTAACTGGTTTGGAGATCTTAGTTGCTTTTCTTCAAGCATATGTTTTTGCAATCTTAACATGCATCTATTTAAATGATGCATTAAATTTACACCATTAATAAACATAGGAGGATATAATGGAATTAGAAGCAGCAAAAATGATCGGAGCAGGTCTAGCAGCAATAGCTCTAGCTGGTGCCGGTGTTGGTATTGGAATAATCTTTGGAAATTATTTGTCAGGAGCAATGAGAAATCCTTCTGCTGCACAAAAACAATTTCCTAATTTGCTTTTAGGTTTTGCTCTTGCAGAAGCTACGGGATTATTTGGGTTGGTAGTTGCGTTAATCATTCTTTTTGCATTTTAAATTAATGATTAAAAAAATATTTTTTCAGTTTATATTTTTTAATTTCTTTTTTATAAAAGAAGTTTTTGCGGCTGAAAGTGGAGGTATGCCTCAATTAGATCCTGAATTTTGGATTTCACAAATATTCTGGCTTACATTAACTTTTGGTATTTTATATGTTGTTTTATCAAAACTAATTCTACCAAAAATAAGTGCAAACTTAGAATTAAGAAAATCTCAAATACAAGAGAATATTGAGGCGGCAGAAAAACAAAGAGAAGATAGTGAGGCTAAACTTAAAGAATATGATGAAGTTGTTCTTAAAAGCAAGTTAGAGGCAAAAAATATTTTTAAAGATGCTCGAGAAAAAGCACTAAAGGATATTAATTCTAAAAAAGAAATTTTAGATGAGCAAATCAATGAGGAAATTAAAAAAGCTGAACAAGAAATTGAATTCTTAAGAAAAAGTGCTCCTGAAAAAATTAATAGAATTGCAATCGATACATCTTCCGATCTAATTAAAAAATTAATTGGTACTGAAATTAATAGTAGCAGTATATCTGCAATCGTTGATGATCTTTCAAAAAGAAATGGAGATAAATACTATGGCTCTTGATGCAACATTTTGGGTGGCAGTTTCATTTTTTATCTTTTTTGGCATATTAATTTATTTAAAAATACCTCAAAAAATAAATGAATTACTCAATAAACTTATTTTAGATATCAAGAATGAAATAGATGAAAGTGAAAAGCTAAGAACTGAAGCTAAGATATTATTGGATAATGCTCAAAAAAAACTTGATACTGCTCAATCTGTAAGTAATGAAATTTTAGAACAAGCAAAAAAAGATAGTGATAGATTAATTATAGAACTAAATGATAAGTTTCATAAATCATCTGAAATTAAAAAAAATTCTGCTGAAATCAAAATTACCCAAATGAAAGATACTGCAATAAAAGAGATTAAAAATGCATCAGTTAAAATTGCAGTAGATTCTGTGAAAAAAATTATCACCACATCTATAGATAAATCTAAACTAGATACACTGTTCCAAAAAAATTTAGATGAAACTAAAGAAGAGTTAAAAAAAATTAATTCATAATATTCTTACAATTTTTTAAAAAAACTATAAGTTATCACAATGAATTCTGTTGTAATTGGCTCTGGATTTGGGGGTATAGCTGCTGCGCTCCGTCTTAAAGCGAAAGGTCATGATGTAACTTTAATCGAAAAACATCCAGATCTAGGAGGAAGAGCTAGAGTATTTAAAAAAAATGGCTTCACATATGATGGGGGTCCTACAGTAATTACAGCACCATATTTGATAAATGAGTTATTTGAATTATTTAAAAAAGATCCTAAAGATTATATTGAACTGTCTCCACTAAAGATTTGGTATCAATTTGTTTTTGAAGATAATTCTAAATTTAATTATTCAGGTGATGAAACTCAAATGAAAAACCAGATTGAAAAAATAAATAAAGACGACGTCAAGGGTTATGAAAAACTTGTTAGCTTTACAAAAAAAATTTTTGATAAAGGATTTACCGAGCTTGCAGATGTGCCTTTTGATAAACCTTTTGTGATGATGCAACAATTGCCAGCATTATTAAAACTTAAAAGTTATAAATCGGTTTATTCTTTAGTTTCATCTTATATAAAAAATGAAAAATTAAGAAGAATGTTAAGTATGCATCCACTTCTAGTTGGGGGTAATCCTTTTACAACAACTTCTATTTATGGGCTTATTTTATATTTAGAAAAAAAATGGGGTATTCATTATTCAATGGGTGGAACAGGTAACATTATAAAAGGTTTTGAGAAACTTATGAATGAAGTCGGTATAAAAATAATAAAGGGACATGAAGTAACAAAAATTATTTCAAAAGATAATAAAATAACTGGTGTCCAATTAAATAATCAAAAAAACATTGAAACAAATAATGTCATTTGTAACGCAGATCCACCTGCAGTTTATGAAAAAATGCTAAATGGAAATCAAAATAATTCGATAATGTTTAAATGGAAAAAAAATAGAATGGAATATTCTATGGGATTATTTGTTTATTATTTTGGAACCAAGAAAACTTATGACAATGTGGAACATCACACAATAAAATTTGGAAATAAATATAAAGAGCATCTTGATGATATATTTGATAATAAAAAATTAAATAATGATATAAGTTATTATCTTCATAGACCATCTGCTACTGACAAATCTATGGCACCCGAAGGTCAAGATTGTTTTTATGTTCTAGTTCCAGTGCCTAACAATCAATCAAAAATTGATTGGTCTATTGAAGGTGAAAAAATGAAAAATTTAGTAATTGATAAAATGGAAAAAGATTTGATGCCAAATCTGAAAGAAAATATTGTTGAAGATTTTTATTTAACACCAGATTACTTTGAAAAAGATTTAAATACTAAATATGGTTCTGGTTTTTCAATCCAGCCAAAATTCTCACAATCAGCTTATTTTAGATTTCATAATAAATCTGAGATATACGATGGTCTTTATTTTGTAGGAGCAGGTACTCATCCAGGGGCTGGTGTTCCAGGAGTACTTTCTTCAGCAAAAGTATTAGATAAAATTTTATAATGTCCGATAAAAGTTATTTATCTATTTATGCAAAATCATTTAATTGGGCTGGTTTTTTTTTACCTAAAAAAACTTATAAAAAATGTTCGATGTTGTATGATTTTTGTAGAGTTGCAGACAACATTGCAGATGATGAGGGAAAATTAGAAGATAAAGAAAAAAAGTTTTATCAATTTGAAAATGATTTTAATCAAAAAAATTTTGAAAATCCTATCATTAAAAATATGTGGAGTCTTATTGAAGAGTTTGATATTTCATTAAAAATTGTTCAAGATTTATTAGCTGGAATTAAATCAGATATTAAAGATAAAGTTTTATTAAACTCAAAAAAAGATCTATTAATTTACTCATATAGAGTGGCTGGAACAGTGGGGTTAATGATGGCAAAAATTTTAAAAGTTGATAAAAAAAATTCACTAAAGTCAGCTATTGATCTTGGGATTGCCATGCAGCTTACGAATATATCAAGAGATGTAATTGAAGATTCAAAAAATAACCGATTTTATATAAATAGAGATTTTAGAGAAATTTCCTCAACTATTAATCTTGCAGATAGTTTTTATCAAAACTCATTTTATTCAATTAAAAATATACCAATTAGTTTTCGTTTTTCTATTTTAGTTGCTAGAAGAGTTTACAGAAAAATAGGACGTAAAATTCTTAGTAAAAAAAACTTAGAAAATTATCAAAATTCGGGGAAAATATATGTTTCAAATATTGAAAAATTATTAGAGACTTTTCTTTCAATTTTTGACTTAGTTAGATTATCTTTAACTGTCAAAAATGAGGATCAAATCCAACATGATCATGTTTTGATAAATGAAGAAATAAATTTAGATGAAAGAATTTGACTATATTATTATTGGAGGTGGTTGTGCAGGTTTATCACTTGCATATGAGCTTGAAATTAATGAAAAATTAAAAGATAAAACTCTAGCCATTATTGAGCCTAGAGAGGAATACAAAAAAGATAAGACTTGGTCATTTTGGAAAGTCTCTTCTCATAATTTTGATGATTGTGTTAAAAAGAGTTGGAAAAATTTTTCAATTAATATTCCAAAAAAAACCAATTATTTAGAATGCGCTCACTATCCATACCAAAGTATTGACAGTGGTTTATTCTATGAAAAAATCAATAACAAATTAAAAGAAAATAAAAACATTTCTTTCTTCAAAAATTTAAAGGAAATCAATTCAAAAAATTCTTTTATTTTCAATAGTGTTCCATTAATTAAAAAAGATTATCGTAACCTCTGGCAACATTTTTGTGGTGTAGAAATTGAAACTCAAAATAATTTTTTTGATGAAGAAATATTTAATCTTATGGATTTTGACTGTGATCAAAGAGAAAGTGTACATTTTTTTTATACACTCCCCTACTCTAAAACAAAAGCTTTAGTTGAAACTACCTGGTTATCAAAAATGAATGATAGTTCTCAAAAAGATTATGACTATCAAATAAAAGATTATATTGAAAACCATTTAAACTTAAAGAATTACAAAATAACCTACAGAGAAGAAGGTGCAATACCTCTATTTTATCCATCATATTTAAAAGAAAAAAATAAAATTAATATTGGAACAGCTGGAGGCATGACAAGGTTGAGCACAGGTTATACTTTTCTCAACATTCAAGAACACAGCAAATACATATGTAAAAATATTGAAAATATTTCAACTACAAAAAAATTTCAGATAAGTAAAAAATATAAATTCTTAGATGATATTTTTTTAAGAGTTTTAAATGAAAACCCTGAGATGATGCCTAATATTTTCTTTAAAATGTTTAAGAGTTCACCAAAGACTGTTATAAAATTTTTATCTAACAAAAGTAATTTTTTAGAGGATTTGTCAATTATATTGAAAATGCCTAAATGGACTTTTGTAAAAGCTTTATTTAATTAAATGAATTTATATAAAATTAACAAGGAATATTCTCTTTTTTTATTTTTTTTTAATATATTTATTCTATTCACAGTATCTGAAGTTTTAGAGTCAAAAGATATAGAAATTCCTTTTAAAAATATTATTTGTTTTTTTTTAATATCAATTATTGGTGTTTCACATGGAGCCCTTGATCATATAAAGGGGTATAAATTAATGGAAGTCTATAAAATAAATAACAAATACTTATTCTACCCTGTTTATATTTTTTGTTGTCTTTTAGTTATTTTTTTTTGGATAATCTTTCCCTCTGTAACATTAATATTGTTTTTATTAGTTGCTTCATATCATTTTGGTAAAGAAGATAGTTGCGTTGGAAGTATTATTAAAAAAAAATTTATTAATTTATTTTATCTATTCAAAGGATCAGTGGTGGTGGTTGCTCCACTTTTTTTTCACACAGAAGAAACTCTTCAAATTTTTAAAATTCTTGGTGACAACTTAATAATGACACATGAAAATTTTTTAGTATCATTGCTTCTTATCAGCTTCATAGCAAATTTTTTTATAATGCAATGGTCAAATAACAGTGGTTTTTTTTTAGCAGATTGGGTCACAATTTTTACTCTTAATATATTTTTTTCTCCATTAGTTGCTTTCACTATATATTTTTGTTTTCTACATTCTGTGAGACATTCTTTTGGATTAATATATGAGATAAATAAAAAAAAATTTAAGAATGGTTTAAAAAAATTTTTAAAAAGAGCCTTGCCTTTAACTTTGGTCACTGCAATATTATTTATATTTGGAGTTTATATTCTTACAAATTACTATGTGTTAGATGATGCTATAATGAAGGTAATATTTATAGGTTTGGCGTCTTTAACCTTTCCGCATATATTGCTCGAATATTTAATTGAAAAAAATGAAAAATAAAGAATTAAAGATATTATTATCTGCACCTAGAGGCTTTTGTGCTGGCGTAGAAAGAGCAATAGAAATTGTAGAAAAATCTATCCAAAAATATGGTGCACCAGTTTATGTTCGTCATGAAATAGTTCATAATAAATTTGTTGTTGATGACTTAAAAAGTAAAGGGGCTATCTTTGTAGAGGAACTTGAGGAAATAGAAGATAAAACTAGACCAGTTATTTTTTCAGCACATGGAGTTCCAAAAAAAATTCCAGAAGATGCAAAGAATTATAATATGACTTTTGTTGATGCAACATGTCCTCTAGTCTCTAAGGTGCATAGAGAAGCTGAAAATTTAAATAAATCTGGCTATCATTTAATTCTAATTGGACATCAAAATCATCCTGAGGTTATTGGAACAATGGGGCAATTACCACCTGGATCAATTGATCTTATTCAAAATGAAGAGGAAGCCAAAAATTATAATTTTAAAGATCACAAAAAAGTTGCTTTTGTTACCCAAACAACACTCTCTGTGGATGATACAAAAGATATGATCATGATTTTAAAAGAAAGATTTCCGAATATCAAAGAACCATTAAAAGAAGATATTTGTTACGCAACAACTAATAGACAAATGGCAGTTAAAAATATTGCTAAAAGATGCGATTTATTTTTTGTGATAGGTAGTAGAAATTCATCTAATTCTGTAAGATTAGTAGAAGTTGCAAAAAAATCAGGATGTTCTAATTCACAGTTAATTCATTCAGAAAGTAAAATTCCATTCGATTTAATTAAAAATTCAAACACAATTGGTATTTCTTCAGGAGCTTCAGCGCCTCAAATATTGGTTGATAATTTTATTAATGAATTAAAAAATAGATTTACTGTGAATATAGATGAAGTAGAAATCATCAAAGAAGACATTGTTTTTAAAATTCCTAAAAAATTAAATTAAAATGGCTGTTTATACAAAAATAAATAAAAAAGAAATTTCTTATATCAATAAGAAATTTGAAATTGATACAATTACAAAATTTAAAGGTATCAAACAAGGTATCGAAAATACAAATTATTTATTAAAATCAAAAAATAAAAAATTTATACTTACAATTTTTGAAAAGCGAGTTTCTCAAAAAGAGATACCTTTTTTTATGAAACTGATGGATCAATTAAACAGTTCTAGGATTAACTGTCCAAAGCCTCTTAAAAATAAAAATGGAAACTATTTAATTAAAATTAAAAATAAAACCGCATGTATAGTTTCTTTTCTTAGTGGGAAAGATAAAAAATCACTTAATTTAAAAAATTGTTATGACATAGGAAAATTGATTGCTGAGATGCATCAATCTACAAAAAAAATTAATCTTTTTAGAAAAAATTCAATGGGAATCAAAAATCTTAATCCACTATTAAATAGTATCAAGTTTAAATCTAAAAAATTTATTAATATAGAAAAATTCCTTAAAACAAATTTTAAAGATATAAAAAACAAATGGCCAAAAAAATTGCCTAATGGAATAATTCATGGAGATTTATTCATAGATAATATTTTTTTCAAAAATAATAAATTATCTGGAATAATTGATTTTTATTTTGCTGCAAATGACTATTTTATGTATGAAATTGCTATTTGCATTAATGCTCTTTGTTTTGATAAAAAAAAATCAAAATTTTTAATAAATAAAGGGAAAGTAAAAAATTTAATTAAGGGATATGAAAATATCAAAAAAATTTCAATTAAAGAAAAAAATTCACTAAATATTTTATGTCGTGGTGCGGCAATGAGATATTTCTTAACTAGACTTTATGATTATACTAATACTCCTAAATCAGCATTAATTAAGATTAAAGATCCACGTGAATATTATCAAAAACTAGTAATACATAATAATTTAAGCACTTATAAAGATTATCTTAAATAATGATTAAAATTTACACAGATGGTTCGTGTTTGGAAAATCCAGGAAATGGGGGTTGGGCAGCTATTATAAATGATGATGGAAATATTAAGAAGATAAGTGGAAGTGAAAAAAACACTACTAACAATAGAATGGAATTAATGGCTCCTATTAATGCTTTAAAAAACATAAGCTCTAAAAATGAAATCGAAATTTATACAGACTCTCAATATGTAAAGCTTGGAATAACTGAATGGATAAATACTTGGATAAAAAATAATTGGAAAACCTCAAAGAAAGAAGATGTAAAAAATAAAGATTTATGGCTTAAACTATATAATCTTAACCAGTCACTAAATATTAAATGGATCTGGGTTAAAGCCCATGCTGGCAACCAATTGAATGAAGAAGTTGATTTATTAGCTAAAAAAGCTGCTAATTTAGATTAATTTCAAAAAATTTTCTGCAGCAGATATTTCACAAGAACCAGTGTCTTCTTCTTCTTGTAGTTTTACTACCTTCAAATTATCAACAAACATTGTGTATCTGTTAGATCTAACACCTAGACCTCTTCCACTTTTATCTACTTCAGCTCCAATTGCTCTGGTAAAATTTAAGAATGGGTCTCCCATCATTATAATCTTGTCACCAACATTATTTTCTTTACCCCAAGCACTCATAACAAATGGATCATTAACTGACACACATATTATATGATTAATTCCTTTATCTTTGTATTGTTGATGCAAATTTACGTAACCTGGTAAATGTTTAGCAGAACAAACTGATGTATAAGCTCCTGGTAAGCCAAAAATTACAGCTTTTTTACCTTTCAACAACTCTTTAATATTTTTCTTTGTAGGTTCACCATTTTCTAAAACATAAATTTCAGAATTAGGGACATTGTCGTTTTCTTTTAACTTCATTAAATTCTTTCCTTTATATGTTGCTTGATTTTATTAAGTTCATTTTCGATAATATCATAATTTTCTTTTTCATCCAAAATAAATGCTAGCTCACTTGGCAATTCAGTCTTTATATTAATTGCTTTTTCAATTGCGTCCGGGAACTTACAAGGGTGAGCTGTTGCTAATACAATATTGTTTCCTTTAAGATTAACTTTATCAAAAGCTCCATATCCTATTGCGCTGTGAGGGTCTAATACCTTACCAAAATTTTCATAAACAGTTTTAATAGTATTTAAAACTTCATTTTCATCCATTCGTGATGATAAAAAATCAACATTAATTTTATCCAAGTTCTCTTTTTGAAACTCATATTTTCCTTTTTCTTTAATATCTTTCATCACATCGATTGTTTTTTTATCACTATGATTGTTTAAATCAAAAATAAGTCTTTCAAAATTACTAGCAATTTGAATATCCATACTTGGTGAAATTGTCTCTAAAACATTCTCTACATTATATGAACCTTTTGAAATTGCTCTATGCAAAATGTCATTTTGATTTGTTGCTACAACAAACTTATTAATTGGTAGACCAATTTTTTTTGCAAGATAACCTGCATATACATCACCAAAATTACCTGTCGGAACTGAAAAGTTTATAGGCTTATTGTTATCTTTGATTAAAAAATAACTATAAAAATAATAAACACTTTGAGCAATAATCCTAGCCCAGTTAATTGAATTAACACCAGACATTTTAATTTCATTTGCAAATGTTTTGTCTGTAAACATTTCCTTAACTAAATTTTGACAATCATCAAAACTTCCCTCAACTGCAATATTAAAAACATTCTTTTCTTTGCCAGTTGTCATTAACTTTCTTTGAACAAGTGAAATGCGATTATTAGGGTGAAGAACGAAAATGTTAACATTCTTTTTACCTTTAATTGCATCAATAGCTGCAGCACCTGTATCTCCTGAAGTGGCGACAACTATATTTATTTTTTCATTTTTGCTATTTAAATAATGTTCATAAAAATTGCCTAAAAGTTGCATAGCAATATCTTTGAAAGCTAAAGTTGGTCCATGAAATAATTCAAGTACTGATCGATCTCCAATCTTAACTAAATCAACTACATTTTTTTTTCTAAATACTGAGTAAGATTTATCAATAATTTTATTCAAGTCATCTTCGCTCATAAAATCACCAATGAAAGGATAGATTATTTTTTTTGCTAATTCCTTGTATTCAAGATCTTTAAATTCAAGTAAATCTTTTTGACTAAATGTATGAAGTGTTTTTGGAATAAATAATCCTCCATCGTCTGCCAATCCTTTAATAAAAACATCTTCAAATTTAAAGCTGTTTGAGCTATTTCTAGTGCTTACGTAGTCCATTTAATAATTTTTTTTTTTAAAATACAAATATAGCAAAAGAATTGAAATCGCTAATGAAAACCAAGTAATCGCATATTTTTTATGATTATTAGAAATATTGGCAGTAATTTTTTTTGACTTGGGAAATTGATAATTTCCATCTAAATAAATTATGTATTCAGAGAATTCTTTACCAGTAAACTTCAAAATATCCTCTCTATTCAAACTAAACCAATAATTTTCTTTAATATCGTTATCTGGTTTAAAAATATTTTTTTTTCCTTGTAATTTTAAAGTTCCAATAATGTTATTTTCATCAAAAAAA